>Ga0115566_10000351_pt1 | contig 39742 bp, 32 predicted proteins | sample COGITO_mtgs_1204_3_FD_87173 | JGI IMG/M metagenome (GOLD analysis project Ga0115566, IMG submission 87173) | Pelagic marine microbial communities from North Sea - COGITO_mtgs_120405 | ecosystem: Environmental > Aquatic > Marine > Epipelagic | place: Germany:Helgoland, sampling site Kabeltonne...
AAAATTTTATCAGTTGGTGTTTTGCAAGAAACAACAGTTACTTTACAATTAAAGTCTGAGAAATATCTTAAAATATTTTTCTTTATTCCATAATCGATGGCAACTACATGGAAAGATTTTTTATTATTTTTTTTGTAACCTGTTTCTTTTTTCCAAGTTTTAAGACCTTTCCAAATATAATTTTTTGGTGTTGTAACTTTTTCTGCAAGATCAAGATTTTTTAACCCACTCCATTTAATTGTTGAGTTAGTTAATTTACTGATATTAAATTTACCATTTTTAGAAAAAGCAATAGTTCCTTTTGGAGCACCTTTGTCTCTAATGAAATTAGTTAAACTTCTTGTATCCAATCCTGTAATACCAACTATATTATTTTTTTTAAGCCAGGCATCTAAATGAAGAAACGATCTGTAATTTGATGGTGATGTTATTTCTGAGTTAAATATAACTCCTTTAGTCCATATCTTATCTGACTCGTAGTCTTCTTTATTTGTTCCAACATTTCCGATATGAGGAAATGTAAAGTTTATAATTTGTCCTGCATATGATGGATCAGATATAATTTCTTGGTATCCTGTTAATGATGTATTAAAACAAACTTCTCCTGTAGCTTCTCCTTGATAACCAATTCCAATTCCTCTAAAAATCTTCTTATTTTCAAGAACTAAGACGCCTGTATTAATTTGTGAATTTTTTGAGTTAGTTTTTTTTGCTTTTTTGATCAATTACAACTCATGAGTTAAAGGTTAATACAATAATTGCACCATTATCGCAACAGACATGTATTATAAAATTGTAAAAAAACAATTTTTCTTTTGAAGAATTTATTCTTTGCAGTAAATTAAAAAATTATGTCATTAAAAGAAACTATCGAAACCGATTATAAAAATGCTTTAAAAGCTAAAGATAAAACTAAAATATCAACCTATAGGTTAATATTATCATCTATTAAGGATTTGGATATTTTAAATAGATCTGGACCTAACAAAAAAGATACAAACGATGAGGATATCAAAAAACTTATAAAAAAAATGGTTAAGCAAAGAGCCGAATCAATTGATATTTATAAAAAGAATAACAGAACAGATCTTTTGGAAATTGAGCAAAATGAATATAATATTTTAACAAGTTTTTTGCCCAAACAACTTGGTGAAGAAGAAACTAAGAAAATATGTGCAGAGATAATTTCAAAACTTGGGGCAAGTTCAGTTAAAGATATGGGAAAAGTAATGGGCGAATTAAAAAAGCTTCATGCTGATGAAATTGATTTTGCAAAAGCAGGACCTCTTATCAAGGAATTATTAAATAGTTAATGAAGTACCCAAAAGAATATCTTGACGAAATCAAAACAAGATTAAAAGTTTCAACAGTTGTATCAAAGTCTGTTGCACTTAAGAAAAGAGGCAAAGAGTATGTTGGCTTGTCTCCTTTTAAGACAGAGAAAACTCCATCTTTTACTGTAAATGATGAGAAAGAATTTTATCATTGTTTCGCAACATCTGAGCATGGCAATATTTTTGATTTTGTGATGAAAACTCAAAATTTTAAATTTGGAGAAGCAGTCAAGCACTTAGCTCAACTAGCAGGCATGCAAACTTACACGTTTTCAAAACAAGATGAAGAAAGAGAAAAAAAATGGAAAGAATATTTGTCTCTCTACAGTCAGTATGTTGATTTTTATCACGATGAATTATTAAAAAATGAAACCTACTCTGATGCTAGAGACTATTTAAAAAATAGATCTTTGGGCAAAGAAGAAGTGAAAAAATTTAAGATAGGTTATATAGAAAAAAATCCTAATTTTTTTGATAAAATAAAAAATAATTTTAGCGAACAAGCGTTAGTCGAAAGTGGCTTATTTTATTTAGATGAAAAAAAGAAAATTTATGTAGAAAGATTTCGAGGCCGATTAATTTTTCCAATTAATAATATTTCTGGCCAACCATTTGCATTAGGTGGCAGAATAATTGAAAAATTAGATTATTTAGCTAAGTATATTAATTCACCCGAAACACCTTTTTTCAAAAAAGGTTCAAATTTATATAATTTAGATTTAGCAAGAAAACTTTCAAATAAAATTGATCATATTTATCTTGTTGAGGGCTATATGGATGTAGTGAGTTTAAGTAAAAATGGAATTGAAAATGTTGTAGCAAATCTAGGAACTTCATTGACAGACAAACAAATATTAATTTTGAATCAATTTTTTGATGATATCATTATTTGTTTTGATGGAGATGAAAGTGGTTACAAGGCAGCATTAAGAGCAGCAGAAAATTCAATTAAAGAACTTAAACCCGAAAAACAAATTTCTTTCTTATTTTTACCAGATGGAGAAGATCCAGATAGCTATGCTAATAAAAATGGTAAGCAAAATTTTATTGATTTTACAAAACAAAGTAAGATTTCAATTCATCAATTTATATTTAATCATTATAAAAGCCAAACCAGTAACGATCCATCATCTATGGCAATATTTGAAAAAAAATTAAGATCAGTTGCAGCTACGATTAAAGATGATTATATCAAAAAATATGTTTTAGAATTTTTCTTAGAAAAAATCTCGTCATTAACACCTCATAGCAATGTAGGAAAAAAACAGTTTTATGTAAAAAAAGTTAAATCGTTAGACTCTACAAAAAAACATTTCAATGAAAGTAAATTAATAAGTGGGGTTGAAATTAAAGAATTTTCATTACTGTATTTAATAATGAATAATCTAGATATTATTCAAGAAAACATTCATTTAATTGAGGATATTAAATTGTTTAGTGCTGAAAATAAAATAATTTTTGAGTCTCTTTTATCAAAATTAAAAAGTGGAGAAAAATTAACCTTGGAAAATCTTTCACTGGACACACAAATTATAGAAAAAATTTTTAAATTTGCTTCAATCAAACATATCTTGAATAATAATAAAGATGATCAAAATAAGATGTTTGAATTATTAGATGAAATTTCTAAGGATCTAAAAAACTATGATTTGGAGTTTAGAATAGAACAGCTAGAGTCGAAATTTTCAAAAGATTTGAGTGAAAGTACCTTTGACGAAATAAGAGAGCTAAAAAAACAAAAAAATATCAATTAAAACACTTAAAAAATACATGGATTTTTTCAAAATTGAGCTTATATAAGTCTTTTCAAATATATAATTGTGGAACGAATAATTACAAAATCATTTGCTAGACTAATGGGTCGAGGAACCCACAGAGGTTTTATAACCTTTGAAGAATTAAATAAATCATTAGGCAAAAGAAATCTATCAAATGAAAATTTAGAGCAAGCGTTCATGCATATGCTTGATGAAAATGTAGCTCTTGTAGAAAAAAAATCAGATTTTAAAGTTTTAAGAAAAAAAGAAAACACAACAAAAGAAGAAGGCAAAACTATTGAAAAAAGTGATGACCCAATAAGAATGTACCTAAGAGAAATGGGTGGTGTCGAACTTTTGTCTCGAGAGGGTGAAATTGCAATTGCAAAAAGAATAGAAGCGGGAAAAGACGTAATGTTAATTGCATTAGCTCAAAGCCCAATCACAGCACAACAGTTTTCAGACTGGGATGAAAAATTTCAAAAAGATGAAATTTTAGTAAGAGAGATTATCGATATAGATACAAATTATATGGAGGATGAAAATACTGGTCCAAGTGCCAAACAGAGAAATTCAGGAGAGACAGACAAAAATGAAGATAGCACAGTAGATGATGATGAATTTAATCCAACACTTGCAGCGATGGAAAGTGAAATTAAACCTAAAGTTTTAAAAACAGTTAATACTTTAACCAAAGAATATGCAAAATTGATCAAATACCAAAAAGAAAAACTAGATTGCATTTTAAATTCAATAAATTTTTCACCTGCTAAGGAAAAAGGGTATGAAAAAATTGTAAATGATATTTTAGAAAATATTAAATCACTTCAATTATCGCCATCTGTATTAGAGGAATTGGTTCAAAAACATTATGTTGAAAATAAAAAGATCATTTCACTTGAAGGAAAACTTTTAAGACTAGCAATGGATCAAAAAATTCCAAGAAATGAATTCATTAAGTTTTATATAGGCAATGAAATTAATCCAAATCTTAAAAAATTTCTTGATACTAATCTTATGTGGAAAAAGTTTTTTCTAAAAAATAAAGATGAATTCAAAGATATAAGAGAAAGATTAATTGAAACAAGTCACAAACTTGGAATTTCTGTCACAGATTATAAAAAATTAGTCAGTAGAGTTCAGAAAGGAGAAAAAGAATCTAGAATAGCAAAAAAAGAAATGGTTGAAGCAAACTTAAGACTGGTTATTTCTATTGCTAAGAAATACACGAACAGAGGACTTCAATTTCTAGATCTTATTCAAGAAGGAAACATTGGTCTCATGAAGGCTGTTGATAAATTTGAATATAGAAGGGGATATAAATTTTCAACATATGCAACATGGTGGATAAGACAAGCAATTACAAGATCTATTGCGGATCAAGCTCGAACAATAAGAATCCCAGTCCACATGATCGAAACAATTAATAAAATAGTAAGAACACAAAGACTAATTTTAAGTGAGTTTGGAAGAGAGGCAACCCCAGAAGAATTGGCAAAAAAATTAAGAATGCCTCTAGATAAAGTTAGAAAAGTTTTAAAAATTTCAAAAGAACCTGTTTCTCTAGAAAAACCTGTGGGAGATGAAGAAGATAGTAGTCTAGGAGATTTTATTGAAGATACAAAAGCATTAGCGCCTTTAGAACAAGCGATTAAATCTAATTTAAGTGAGGCTACTACTAAAATTTTATCAACATTAACTCCAAGAGAGGAAAGAGTTTTAAGAATGAGATTTGGTGTAGGCATGAATACGGACCATACTCTTGAAGAAGTAGGTCTTCAATTTTCTGTAACAAGAGAGCGAATTAGACAAATAGAAGCAAAAGCTTTAAGAAAATTAAAACACCCAAGCAGATCCAAACAATTAAAAAGTTTTTTAGAAAGTTAAAATTTAAGGGGACTGTAGCTCAATAGTAGAGTACTGCATTGACATTGCAGGGGTAGTTGGAGCGTAACCAACCAGTCCCACCATCAAATAAGATTTAATAAAAACTTAATAAGATTTTATATCTATTTTATAAATAATAAAATAATTTGCCTATCAAACTAAAATTCTCTATAAAAAATACAAATAGATGAATGAAAACAGATTTTACAATTTTAAAAAAACTATTACTAATAAAGAGTACGGAAAATACTGGACAGCAGCAAAAAAAACTTTTGATATAGATTTCAAGAATAATAGCTTTGTTAACAAAGGATCAAGAAATTATTTTCCTGAAATTTATGACCCAAAATTTGATGATAATGATCTTTTAGATGTTAATTTTGAAAACAATGAAGATAAAAAAATATTAAAGTTAGGAACTAAAAATTTGTGCTTGCTAAAAAAAAGCAAAAATAGAACCTTAATCTATGCACAAGATTATCTAAAATCAATTGACAGTTGTTTAAAAGAAAAAGATATTGTTTGTGAAGTAGGATCAGGAAGTGGATTATTATCTGCTCTTGTAAATGAGAAAAAAAAAACAACAAATATTTTGATTGATATACCAGACGTATTATTAACAGCGATATCTCTAATCTTTACGTTGTTTCCAAATAAAGTTTTTTTATTACCCAATGAAATTAAAGAACTTTCTCTACCAATAAATTTTAATCAATATGACTTTATATTTTTAACACCAGATATGACTCATTATGTACAAAACGAAAGTGTGAAACTTGGAATTAATACTCAGTCATTTATGGAAATGGATATGATAGAAGTTGATAATTATTTAAATTATTTTGAAAAAATAATTTTAGATAAAGGCTATTTTTTTTATTCAAGTCCCAATCTTTCTTCTATGCTAGATTTTCTTTTAAAGAAAGATATGAACTTAAATAAAAAATCTATTAATTTTAGTTTTTTTGAAAAAATTATTATACTTAGTAAATTTAAGCCAAAAGAATTTTTAAGATGGTTGATATGGGATTTTCAAAGATTGTTTAAAAAAATCAACACTATGAAAAATATTTTTTCTTAATTACATGAAAATTAAAGAAAACCTAAAATATATCTCATTTATTACGATAATATTTTCATTGCCATTTTTAGATTTCTTAAAAAACAATATTTTAGAAATAGACTTAATTTTAGGAAAAAGTTTTTATTTTTTAATATTCGCGGTCTTTCTTTTGCTTTTGCTTTTAGCATGCATCATAAATCTTTTATTTAAAAGTAAAGATTTTGTAAAAACTTTCTTGATTATAGTAATTATCTACTGGTTTGCATTTAAGCATAATTTCTTAAATTTAATTATTAAGGATATTTTTAATCAATTTTTACTAAATATGGTTGAATATAGCTCTGAAATTAGCTTATTGATATTAATTATTTCAATAATTTATACCTCAACATTAATTTATAAAAATAATTCTTTTTTTAAAAAATTTATTTTTATCTTTTTTTATCTATCATTTTTTGTTTCATTAATTCAGATATTTAGTTTTGATCAAAAATTAAATATTAGCAAATTAGATAAAGTAGATTTTATAAATTTCAAAGACAAATTGGATAATAATAAAGAAAATATATATTTTTTTATACTTGATGGAATGCAACCAATTAAAGAATTTGAAAAACACTATAAATTAAGTGCAAATAATTTTTTAGAATATACGAAAAATCAAAACTTTAACTACATTCATGACACATCCAATATTTATGATAATACCACCCACAGTTTATCAGCTCTTTTTTATCTGGACGAGATTTTTGATGAAACTGGAAAATTGAAAGCAAAATCTGAAGTATTGTATCCCACACTTTTAAGAAAAAATAATAAACCAGATTTATTAAAAAATTTAGATAATTTGGGATATGATTTTAAATGGATTGGCAATTTTTTTGCTTATTGCCCAAAATTTAATTTAAGATATTGTTTAAATAAAAACACTAATACGATAATTGATCCCTATTTATATATAAATTTTTTTAGACAAAGTCCTTTATTACAAACTATTTGGAGTTTTGGTCTTATTTTTAATTTTGATTTTAATAAATATATTTATTTTGATGTAAATAATGGAATGGGACGATTAACAAAATACTTAAAAGAAAATCCAAAAAGCAATAAACCTACATTCTATTTTGTTCATCACATGTCACCTCATTGGCCATATATAACTAATGATGACTGTTCTTATAAAAATTATTCTGGTAATAAAAATTTAACAGGTTACAAATCTGCATATCTGTGTACACTCAAAAAAATTAAAGAGACAATTGAATTTCTCAATAAATCCGACCCTAATTCAATAGTCGTATTTCAAAGTGACCATAACTGGGTAATGTCGAAGAATAAACAAGAAAAAAAAATGATTTTTAATTTAATTAAGATTAGTGATGATTGTAGAGTAGCAAGTAATATTAATTTTAATAATGTAAACGCTTTAAGATTAATACTTTCTTGCATAACAGGAAGTTCTCTTGATTATATTAATAAATAGTTTGTCAACTTTAGATGTAATAAAGAATATGATTTTTTGGAAAGTCTAAAAAATTATTCAAAGTATTAATTCATCAAATATAACTTGCCTAAATAACAAAGCCGTTGTAGAACCTTACTAATTGAGTAGGGCCTGTAGCTCAGTTGGTTAGAGCAGTACACTCATAATGTATTGGTCCCAGGTTCGAGTCCTGGCGGGCCCACCAAATTCAGTAAAATCAATGTTTAGAAATTTTAGATTTTAAAATAAATAAAAAAACTTAATCTATGAATTTTATTAAAGTTTTAAAGAGAGCTTCTATATCTCCATTATTGCCTTGAATTATAGAAGAGAATTCTTCTTTTTGAGTTCTAGCAAGGCTTAAACCTTCTATGATTAAATCCCTTATCAATAAATTTTCTGGATTTTTAGTATAGACTCTCCAGTCAATTTTAACCTCAGGTCTTTGCTCAGTTGCAACTAATTTACTAGAAACAATCGTATAATTTTCATTTAGTTTCTTTTTTGAAATTACTTCAATTTCAGGATTTGAATATTCAGCTAATCTGCTAGAAAAACTTTTTAAAAAGTATTGTCTAAAAAGTTTCTGATATTTTTTTTTTTGCTCTTCACTAATAATTTTTCTGTAAGATCCCAAAGTATAAAAGCTAATACCATTTATATCTACTGTTTCAGATGCAATATTTTTAAGTTTCTCTATTTTTTCATCTTTTGAATATTTATCACTTAATGCTTGAGATGCCCTATTTACTGTTGATTGCACAAATACGTCTGCTTCGATGGAGTTAGAATGATTTAAGCTAAATGTATTAATTATTATAATAACAAATAGAATTAAAAAATTATTTGATTTCATTAATACCTTTGTAAATTTATTGAGTTTCTACTTCTTCCCAATCACTGTCATTTAGTGTTTCAGTTATTGCATCACTATTCATTATTTTTTGCTGTCTATCCTGTAGGTATAAACTTCTAACAGAAGCATAAAAATCCATAGAATTTTTTTCTAAATTTTCAAAAGAATCAATATTTTTTGCTCTAAAATCTATTCCAGCAGAAGCCCTTGATGCCCAATAATCAAAATCAGAAAAATGATTAGTTTCTTTTCCAGCAGAAATATTATACCATGGGTCTCCACCAAGCACATTTACAAACGAGCCTACGCTATCCCTTATTGTTGATGGCCCTAAAACTGGTAAAACCAAGTAGCAGCCTTCACCCACACCCATTGTTCCAAGAGTTTGACCATAGTCTTCTTTTTCATATTTTGGAAAACCAAATTTTTCAGCCACATTAAATATCCCAGCAATACCTACGGTCGTATTTATAATAAATCTACCAGTATTTATTCCAGCTTTTTTTAATTCTCCTTGAAGAATATTATTTGGTATAGTTACTAAATTAGAAATATTATTGAGTGCATTACCAGTTCCATTTCTAAGTGGTGATGGAAGGGCTCTGTATCCTTTTGCAACTGGTTCAAAAATTACTTTATCTAGGCTTTGATTTAATGCAAAAGTAACTCTATTTATTTTTTCAAAACAGTCTTTTACTTGACTCGGATCTTTTTTAGATAAGCTATTTTCACCATCTGTATCAGCACTTACATTTGAGATGGCTAATATACTTATAAAGCAAATTATTAAAATTTTTTTCATTTTATCCAACTGTATATTATATATAATACTAAAGTAAATCGAGATTTAGTGCTAAAAATGACAAAAAAATGGCCTTAATAACCAAATTAAATTATTCACCAAATTTTAACTCAAAAAAAAGAATCTTAAAAAATATAAAGTTTATTATTTTCCATTATACAGGAATGAAAAAGGAGTCAGAGGCCATCAGGAGGCTGACAGATATACAATCTGAGGTTAGCTGCCATTATCTAATAAAAAATAATGGAGAAATTGTCAGTCTTGTGCCCGATTTATATATAGCATGGCACGCTGGAAAATCGTCTTGGAAAAAGTTTAAATCCTTGAATAAGAATTCTATTGGAATTGAAATATCAAATCCTGGACATGAGTTTAATTATAAAAAATTCTCAAAAAAACAAATTTTCTCTCTTTTAAAGTTGAGTAAATTTTTAATTAACAAATATAATGTTAATCATCATAATATTTTGGGACACTCAGATATAGCTCCAGAAAGAAAAAAGGACCCTGGAGAGAAGTTTCCATGGAAATATTTATCTAAAAATAAAATAGGCTTTTGGCATTCATTAAAAAAACATGAATTATTAAAAAAAAGAAATATAAAAATTAACATGATCGAAAAAAAGTCTTTTTATAAAAATATATTTAAAATTGGGTATTCAGAAACGATTCCTAAGAACATTAATAAAGAAAAATATTTTAAGTTAGTTACCAAAGCTTTTCAAAGAAGATTTAGACAGGACCTAGTAGATGGCAAGATTGATAGGGAATGCTTGCTTATTAGCAAAAATCTCATCAATGAAAAAAAATAAATTTACTTGAACTTTTTTATCTAAGTAATAGATTAATAGAGCTAGATAAATGACTTGTCGCTTTAATTTTTTTAAAGAGGAAAGTCCGGGCTCCACAAGGACATAGTGCCAGGTAATACCTGGCAGGGGAAACCCTAGGGACAGTGCCACAGAAAATATACCGCCATAACATGGCAAGGGTGAAAAGGTGTGGTAAGAGCGCACCGGTTCTATTGGTAACAATGAACGCTGGAAAACCCCACTAGGAGCAAGACTAAGTAGAGATGACATTGTTGTAAAACTAAAAGCCGTCTTTGGCTAGTCATCAGGGTTAGTTGCTTGAGCTCAAGAGTGATTTTGAGCCTAGAGAAATGATAAGTTTAAATGACAGAACCCGGCTTATAGTTTATCTAGCAAATTTATCCACACCAGATATTTAGAAATTTTAGATGTTCTTCTTTTGATTCACAATTGAGTCAGTTCTGTTCTTATTTTTCATTCTAAAAGTGTATATCTGAGTCATTAAAATATTGAAATGTTTATTGGTATTGCTACTAAGAAAGTAACTTAATCCTTAAAAATCAGTCAAAAATGAGTATATTGACTCTATTTCAAAAAACCCATACTATCCCATATATTCCCAAATAGGAATTTATGAAATATAAAAAATATGTTTTTATCAACTTACGAAAACAGGATAGACAAAAAAGGAAGAGTGTCAGTGCCAGCTAGCTTTAGATCACATATATCAAACCTTGGTTTTAATGGAGTTATTTGCTACCCTTCATTCAATAATCAATCAATTGAGGCATGTTCACAAGAAAGAATTGAAAAACTTTCAACAAGTATAGATTCACTAAATCCATTTGAAGAAAAAAGAGATTTTTTTGCAACATCAATTTTATCTGAAAGTATTAACTTGCAATTTGACAGTGAAGGAAGAATTTCACTATCTACAAAATTATTAAAACATGCAAAAATCAAAAATAGCATGTTATTTGTTGGTCAGGGTCAAACGTTTCAAATATGGGAACCAACAGCATTTGAAAAATTTAAGGTAAACGCTAAAAAAAAAGCAAATATAAATCGAGCGAGCCTTAAATGGGAAAAACATTTTAATAACACTGAGGGGAAATAAAATGACTATTAACTTTAAAACACCAGATATAAAAGAACTGCAACCACGACTATTAGTATTAGGAGTTGGAGGAGCAGGAGGAAACGCAATTAATGAAATGATTGACAATGGATTACACGGAGTAGAATTCGTTGCAGTTAATACAGACGCACAAGATTTAAAACATAGTAAAGCAAAAGCAAAAATTCAAATTGGATTAAATCTTACAAAAGGTTTAGGGGCAGGTGCAAAAATTGATATTGGCCAAGCTGCAGCGGACGAGTCTTTAAATGAAATTATAAATACTTTGCAGGGTGCAAATATGGTTTTTATTGCTGCTGGAATGGGAGGTGGGACAGGTACTGGTGCTGCGCATGTTATTGCACGAGCTGCTAAAGAATTAAATATTTTAACAGTCGGAGTTGTTACTCTTCCTTTTTTATACGAAGGACCTTCAAGAATGAGAAGAGCTCATCAAGGACTTGAAGAATTAAGAAAACATGTAGATACAATTATTGTGATTCCAAATCAAAATCTTTTTAAAATAGCAAATGAACAAACTACATTTAAAGAGTCATTCAATCTTTCAAACAATGTTCTAATGCATGGTGTTCAAAGTGTTACTGATTTAATGGTAAGACCAGGAATTATCAATTTAGATTTTGCAGACGTCGAAACTGTAATGGCATCAATGGGTAAAGCTATGATGGGAACAGGAGAGGCTGAAGGTGAGGGTAGAGCAATCAAGGCTGCTGAAATGGCAATTAGTAATCCATTGATAGATGATTATACTTTAAAAGGAGCAAAAGGTTTATTAGTTAATATTACTGGTGGAGATGATCTTAAATTATTTGAAGTTGATGAAGTAGTTAACAAGATAAGAGCAGAAGTTGACTCAGAAGCAGAGGTAATAATTGGCGCAATAACTGATCATACTCTTGATGGAAAAATAAGAGTATCAATAGTTGCAACTTCACTGGATGGACAACAACCAGAAGCAAAATCAGTAATTAATATGGTTCATAGAATACAAAATAGAAATACAGGATATTCTGATTTTGTAACAAATGGGTCTGCGCAGTCATTCAACTTTTCTACTCCAACAACACATGGAGCAAATGCACTAAAACTTGAAAATGAGGTCGTTGAAAATACCGCACAAACTAATACTTCAGAAAATAGTGTTAATGATCTAAACAAACAATATAATGAGGAGTTGTTAAGTGCTCAAGAGACATCAGTTGAGAGTATTGTTGAAAATGACCAGGTAAGTGATTATGAACAATCATTTTCAGAAGAAGTATTAAGAGAGGTTGAAGAACAAAAAATTTCTAATGGACTAGAAAATTTTGGTGTTGAAGAAAATGCACCAGATTTATTCAGCTCTCATAACGATGCACAAGAATCTGAAAATTTATTATCGGATGAGTCTGAAGATATCTCTGATGATGATGATTTAGAAATTCCAGCATTTTTAAGAAGACAAAAAGATTAATGGTCTTCAAAAAAATAAATGATAGCCACCATAATATCGGATGTTAAAAAACACTATCCGGTATTGCTAAATGAATTAGTTAGCATTATTACCCCTCAATATGGTGGCACATTTATTGACTGTACGTTTGGTCAAGGTGGATATACAAAAAAGATTTTAGATTTTAAAGAAACAAAAGTCATAGGAATAGACCGGGATATTGAAAGTTCAAAAAGAGCTGAAGAAATTGAAAAAAAGTTTAAAGATAGATTTATATTTAAGAATATTAAATTTAGCCAAATCAACAATCTTAAATTAAAGAATGTAAATGTTAAGGGGGTAATTTTTGATCTGGGTTATTCTTATACACAAATAAAAGATCCTAAAAAAGGGTTATCATTTGAGTCTGTTGGGGATCTAAATATGAAACTAGGACTTAATAACTTTTCAGCAAAAAATGTCATTAATTCTTTAGAAGAAAAAGAATTAGAACAAATATTTAAATATTTTGGAGAAGAAAAAGAAAGTAAAAGAATTGCACATAACATTGTTCAGGATAGAAAACTACACAAAATAACAACAGAAGAATTAGTAAGAATTATAGAATCATCAAAAAGAAAAAAAAATTATAAAACTCATAGTGCAACAAAAGTTTTCCAAGCATTAAGAATATTTGTTAATAAAGAGATCAGTGAATTAATAAATGGACTCATCAACGCTACAAAAGTGATTAAGAAAGATGGAATAATTGCAGTAGTTACTTTTCATTCACTTGAAGATAGAATTGTTAAATATTTCTTTAAAAGTTTGTCAGAAAATAAGAGCATTTCAAGATATATGCCAAAGAATAATGAAAAAATTAATATATTAAAATTAATTAATAAAAAACCCATCATTCCATCAAAAAAAGAAATTTATGAAAATCCTCCCTCTAGATCAGCAAAATTAAGATATGCAATTAAACAAGAAAATTGTTACGAATTTGAAACTGATATTTTTGATAAATTTAAAGATTTAATAGAAATTGAAAATTTTTCAAAAAAATTATGAAACAAATTCTTTTAATTTCTATCTTAATATTAATACTACTTACGTCATTGGTTAAAAACTCAACAAAAGAAATCGAAGATAAAATTTTTACAAAAAGAGAAAACACTAGGCTATTAAGTACTGAACTTGGAAATGTTATGTTGGAGTATAATTATCTGAGCTCACCAGAAAGATTAATGAAATACAAATTAGAATATTTTGAAAATAAACTAATAAAAAAAGAAATATCGAAAATCAAAAAGATAACTATCGAAAATAATAACTTAAGAATTACTAATTTTTTAGGAAACTAAATATTGATGAATAATCAAAATAAAGAAAAGATAGTTCTTGAGGATTATGAAAGTGAATTTTTATATAAAAAAAATAAAACAAATTTAAATATTGAATTTAATAGGATTGCCTTTATTTTTTTTGTTTTTTTTGTGATTTCGATAATTTATTCAATTCAACTTTTGCACCTTGGATCATTAAGCTCGAATTTTAAAAAAACAAAACCTCATATAAATAAAAAAAATTATAGAGCAGATATAATTGATAAAAATGGTAATTACTTAGTTAAAACTGTAAGCTCTATTGACATTGGAATTAATCCAACTGAAATTATTGATAAAAAAAAATTATTAATTAACTTACAATTGATATTTCCCAATAAAGATTATTCAGAAATAAGAAAAAAAATTAATAAAGGAAAATTTTTTAAGTTTGAAAAAAAAATATCAGAAGAAAACTATGAAAAAATAATGTCTCTTGGAGACAAATCAATCAAACCTAAAGAGACATTGACTAGACTTTATCCACAAAAAAATCTCTTTAGTCATATAATTGGACAAATAGATGATGAAAATAATGGAATATCAGGAATTGAAAAATCATTTGATAAAGAATTAAAAAAAATAAAAGAACCTTTGAGGTTAACTGTAGACACAGACATACAATTTTTAATAAGGGAAGAATTAATAAAGTTTCAATCTATTTTTAAAAGTAAAGGAAGCGCAGCGATATTGATGAATGTGAACGATGGGGAGGTTATATCAATGGTTTCATACCCAGATTTTAATCTAAACAAAAGACAAAAAATAGAGGACGAAAATTACATTAATAGAGCCACAAAAGGAGTGTACGAACTCGGTTCTGTTTTTAAAACCTTTACTATTGCTGCAGGTTTAGATGCTGGATTGATAGAACCTGATACAAAATTTTTAAATTTAGATAAAAAGTTAAATTGTGGAAAAAATACTATAACTGAATACGACAATAAAATTCTATCTGATTTAACGGTGGAGGAAATTTTAATTAAATCGGGAAATATTGGATCTGTTAAAATCGCACAAATGTTAGAAATAGAGGGATTAAAATCTTTTTTAGAAAAAATTGGAGTTTTGTATAAAATTGGTTTTGATATAGAAGAAGTTGGTCAACCCATTCCTTTTAAGTGGGGAAAATGTAAACTTGCAACAGTATCATTTGGACATGGCATAACCACAACACCTTTACAGCTCGCAAAAGGTTATAGTATTATTTCCAACGGAGGTTTTGAAATTAACCCAACATTAATTAAAAATAAAAAAAAAAATAAAAAAAAAAGAGTAATAAGAAAAGATACATCAGAAGCAATAAATTTAATGTTAAGGAAAATTGTATTAGAGGGTACTGCCAAATTAGCAAATGTTAATGGGTATGATGTAGGAGGAAAAACTGGAACTGCAAATAAGTCAGCAAAAGGAGGATACTCTAGAAAAAAAATAAATACTTTTTCCTCAGTTTTTCCAACATCTAATCCAAAGTTTGTTTTAATTGTTTTGATGGAGGAAACTCAAATTAATCCAGACTATATTTATGAATATAGAGACGGTTCTGGATTTAAGTTGAAGGGTAGTCCTAGAAATACTGCAGCGTGGACATCAGTAGAAGTATCTGGCAAAATCATAGAGAAAATTGGGCCTATTTTAGCCACAAAATATATAGAAAATTAATTAGATATGTTAATAGGTAAGTTTTTTAAGAAGATAAATTTAAAATATAAAGAACATTATTTTTCAGGCCTTAGCTTTAATAGTTTAACCTGCAAAAAAGATAATATTTTTTTTGCCATCAAAGGAAATGAAAAGGATGGTAATAAATTTATTAAAGATGCAATAAAAAAGGGCGCAAGAACAATCGTTTCAAATCAAAAATTTGAAGGTAAAATAAATAATATTCTTTTCATAAAATCAAAAAATGTAAGAAAGTTATTATCTAAAATTGCCTACAGTGCTTTAAGAGATAAACCAAAAAATTTAATTGCAGTTACAGGAACAAATGGTAAATCATCAATTGCAGATTTTTATTTTCAAATATTAAAGTTAAATAAAAAAAAAGCTGCATCAATTGGAACTTTAGGCGTTAATACAATAAATTCTAAAAAAAATATTTCTAACACTACACTTGATCCAATTAAATTAAGCTCGTACCTAAAAAAAATTAAAAAAAAAAAAATAGAAAATGTAATACTAGAAGCTTCAAGCCATGGGTTAAAACAAAATAGACTAGATGGTTTAAAGTTTAAAACAGCAATTTTTACTAATTTATCGCATGATCATTTAGATTATCATAAAAGTTTTAAAGATTATTTAAAATCGAAATTATATCTTTTTGAAAAATTGGTTAGAAAAAATTCAAATGTAATTACCGATATTGAAATTCCAGAATATAAAAAAATAAAAAATATTGCTTCAAAAAAAAAGCTGAATATTGAAACAATATCAAATTATAGAAGCAGCATACATGTTATTTCTCATAAATATTTGGATGGAAATCAGTCAATTGAAATAAAATATAAAAATAAAATTTACAAATTTCAAACAAAATTAATTGGAAACATACAAATAAAAAATATTTTGATGGCAATGCTTGCTGCTGAAAAAAGTGGAGTAAAATTTAAAAAAATAGTTGAAGTAATTAATAAAATAAAACCAGTAAGTGGTAGATTAGAGCGAATTGGAAATATAAAAAATAAATCTAAAGTTATATTAGATTATGCTCATACACCTGATGCATTAAAAGCCTGTTTAGTAAGCTTGAAAGAGCAATTTAAAGATAAAAAAATTTCAATTGTTTTTGGTTGTGGTGGAAACAGAGACAAATCTAAAAGATCAATGATGGGAAAAATAGCAAACTACTATTGTGACAAAATATACTTAACTGATGATAATCCAAGAAATGAAAACCCTAAAAAGATAAGATCATCTATTAAAAAAGAAATAAGCAAATTAAATTTTTTTGAAGTTTCTGATAGATCTAAAGCGATACAAAAAGCAATATTTGATCTAAATATAGGTGATATTTTAATTGTAGCAGGAAAAGGTCATGAGAATACTCAAGATTATGGACGATATAAAAAATTATTCTCTGACAAAAAAGAAATATTAAAATGTATAAAGTTAAAAAATAAAAACTTATCAAGCAATAATAAATTAAATATACTTAATGAAATAAGTGGATCGAATCATATTCCCTTAGCTACTAAGATTAAAAATGTTTCAATTAATTCAAAGGAGATTAAAAAAAATGATATTTTTTTTGCAATTAAAGGAAAAAATAAAAATGGAAATTTATATATACAGGAAGCCTTTAAAAGAGGAGCATCTTTAGCGATAGCTAATACTTTAAAAAAAAAACATAAAATTATTAAAGTAAAAGATACCTTAAAATTTTTAACAAAATCTTCTTCATTATTAAGAAACAATACTTCAAGTAAAATTATTGCCATAACAGGAAGTTGTGGAAAAACTTCTCTTAAAGAATTGGTTGGAAAAACCTTAAATAAAATCAGCAATACTACGTATTCACGAAAATCATTTAACAATAAATATGGTGTTCCACTAAGTTTATTTAATTTAAAGCATAATGATGAATTTGGTGTTTTTGAGATTGGAATGGATAAAAAAGGTGAAATTGATTATTTGTCTAAAATTATTAAACCAGAGGTAGGAGTTATCACAAATATATCATACGCTCATGTTAAAAATTTTAAAAATATTAAACAAATTGCGTTAGCAAAATCTGAGATTATAAAAAATATAAAAGACGGTGGTAGCATTGTTTTAAATGCCGATGATAAATTTTATAATTTACATAAAAAAATATCAAAAAAAAAAAAACTCAAAGTTTATTCTTTTAGTATAAATAAGAAAAATTGTGAAGTTAATTTAAATTTTATTAAAAAGAAAAATGTTAAGTATAAAGTTTCATTAAATATAAATAAGTATAAGAGATATTTTTATCTTAATTCAAATTTTGAAAGCGATATAAAAAATCTATTGGCAGCAGTTACTATTATATCAATTTTTAAAGATATAAAAAAATTAGATAACAATATTTTTTATGATCACAAGACACCCAATGGTCGTGGAGATATTTCAAAAATAAAGATGTTCAATAAAAATTTTAACCTTATAGATGAAAGTTATAACTCAAATCCACTTTCATTAAAATCTGCATTAAAAAATTTTGATAACATGAAAGTAAATGACTCAAAAAAACACTTAATACTTGGAGATATGCTTGAGTTAGGCAAACATGCAAAAAAGCTACATAAATCAATTAGTAAGAGTATTAATGGGACATCCATTAATAATGTTAATGTTGTTGGCAAGTATATTAAAGAGACTTATAAAAATCTTAATAATAGTAAAAAAGGTCTGATTTTAAAAAAGAACTCACAAATAATTGATTTGATAAAAAACAATATAAATAATAATGATTATCTTATGATCAAAGGTTCAAATTCCACAGGACTGAATAAAATAACAAACGATATAAAAACAGGAAAATTAAATGCTTTATAGTTTTATTTTAGAATTAATAGATCAATACACATTCCTAAATGTTTTCAAATATCTTACTTTTAGAACTGGTCTAGCAATGTTTACCTCAATGCTTGTAGTTTTTCTAATTGGAACACCTTTTATTAATTTTTTTTCTGCAAGACAAATCCTAGATCCAATAAGAGAAGATGGACCTTCGGACCACATAATAAAAAAGATAGGCACCCCAACTATGGGAGGTGTATTAATTCTTCTTGGTTTATTTTCAGGAATACTTTTATGGGGAGATTTGTCAAATCAATATAATTGGTTTTTAATTTTTATTGTTTCTTCTTTTGGTATACTTGGTGCGTATGATGACTACCGTAAAATTAGATTTAAAAATTCATCAGGCATCTCTTTCAAATTTAAGATTATTTCTCAAATAATATTAGCAGCCATAGCCATAGGCATGCTAAATTATTTTTCTGACAATCAAGAGCTAACAAATTTATATTTTCCTTTTTTTAAGGATTTAGTAATTAATCTTGGTTGGTTTTTTATACCATTCTCTGTTTTTATAATTGTAGGTTCATCCAATGCTGTAAATCTAACAGATGGGCTTGATGGTTTAGCAACTGTACCAGTTATACTTGTTGCTGCGTGTTTCGCATTTATTAGTTATATAACTGGAAATATTGTTTTTTCAGAATATTTACAAATAACTTATATTAAGGGAATGGGAGAAGTTTCAGTTTTTTGTGGATCAATCATTGGCGCTTGTCTAGGTTTTTTATGGTTTAATGCACCGCCAGCAAAAATATTTATGGGGGATACAGGTTCGCTTGCCCTTGGTGGATCTCTTGGTGCAATTGGAATAATTACTAAGCATGAAATTGTTTTAGCAATAACAGGAGGAGTATTTGTGCTTGAGGCAGTATCAGTAATTGTTCAAGTTTTATCATTTAAGTTAACTGGAAAAAGAGTTTTTAGAATGGCACCTATACACCATCATTATGAAAAAAAGGGATGGGCTGAGTCAACTGTTGTAATTAGATTTTGGATTATTTCAATTATTTTAGCAATGATAGGATTAGCGACATTAAAATTAAGATAATGTTAAATAAAAAAAACATTTTTTTTAAAAAAAAGATTTTAATTTATGGACTGGGAAAGAGTGGCATATCTACATATAGATATTTGAAAAAAGAAAACAAAATTTTTTTATACGATGATAAAAAAAACGATAATTCAAAAAAACAAATAAAAGAAAAAATATTACATTACAATAAATTAAAAAAAATAAATTTTGATTATGTCATAGTAAGTCCTGGAATAGATATCGAGAAATGTAGACTTAGTAATTATTTAAAGAAAAATCCTAATAAGATACATACTGATTTAGATATTTTTTACAGTAATTATAGTAAAAATAAAATTATCACTATCACTGGCACAAATGGGAAATCTACCACTGTTCAAATTTTATATGACATTTTAAAAAAACAAAAGAATGATGTTAGGTTAGTAGGCAATATAGGGAATCCTATTTTGTCAGAGAAAAATATCAAAAAAAAAACAATATTTGTCATCGAAGCATCTTCTTATCAATTAGATTATAGCAAATTATTTAAATCAAATATTTCAGCTATTTTAAATATCTCACCTGATCATTTAGAGAGACACAAAACATTGAGCAAATATATAAAAGCAAAATTTAAATTGATAAAGAGTCAGACTAAAAAAGATTTTGCAATTTTAAACACAAATAATTTTCATATAAATGAACAATTAAAAGAAAAAAATTTTTTACCGAAAATAATTAGAGTTGATGGAAAAGTAGATCTTTCAATTTTAAAAAAAATAAACAATAGCTACTTTATGACAAAAGGAAACAAGGAAAACTTATCTTTTATACTTGAGATTGCAAAAATATTTAAAATCAAAAAAAAAAATTTAATTGAAATATTAAAAAAGTTCAAAGGTTTAAAATATAGGCAACAAATAATTTTCAAGTCAAAATATTTAACAATAATCAATGACTCAAAGGCTACAAGTTTTTCATCTTCAGCAAGTGTTTTAGAGTCAATGTCTAATGTGTCCTGGATTGTTGGAGGACTAGCCAAAAAAGGAGATAAATTTTTATTATCAAAAAAAAAATGTAAAAATTTTAAAGCATATATTTTTGGTAAAAATAGAAATCCTTTTTTGAAGGAGTTAAAAAATGTAATGAAATGTGAGTCTTTTACTAATTTAAAACCTTTAATTAAAAAAGTTTTTTTAGATATTAAAATCAATAAAAATAAAAAACATCAAACTATCTTTTTTAGTCCAGCATCAGCATCATTTGATAGTTTCCAAAATTTTGAAAAAAGAGGTGAGTATTTTAATAATCTGATTAAAAATAATAACTTATGCTAAATGAAAACTTAACTTTCAGGTTTTATTATGGATGGTGGAAAAATATTGATAAAACAATATTTTTACTTGTTTTATTTCTATTTAGTTTGGGTTTATTTTTTTCATTAGCATCAACTTCTTTAATTGCATCAGGTAAGTTGGAAACTAATACATATTTTTTTTTCTTTAAACATTTGATCTATATTTTTCTTGGAATCATTATTTTAATTTTTTTTTCATCTTTGACTGAAAAAAATCTTTTTAGACTTTCAATTTTTTTATTCTTTTTTTTTTTTTTTTTTTTACTTTTAGTCCCAATTATAGGAACAGAAGTAAATGGAGCAAAACGTTGGCTTAATTTATTTTTTTTACCAAGATTTCAGCCGATAGAGCTTGTTAAACCTTTTACAATTGTCACTCTGGCTACAATTTTAAGTAGTGAGAAAGATATACATATTTACTATAAATACTTTTTAAGTTTTATTGCTATAGTTCCAATATCGTTTTTGTTAATGACTCAACCAGATATTGGTCAAACATTACTGATTTTTTTATCTTGGATTACTCTTGTTTTTATTTCTGGAATAAGTTTATTTGTATTTCTTACTTTTTTTTGTATTTCACTTTCTTCTTTAATTTATATGATGTTTTATATTCCTAAATTTAATTATATAAAAAATAGAATCTTATCTTTTTTTAACCCAGACACCGGAACACATGGCGCACAAGCAGCAAAATCAGTCGATGGAATCTCGAGTGGTGGCTTCTTTGGAAAAGGTATAGGAGAAGGAACTCTTAAGTACAAAGGCTCAGAAACACACACTGATTTTATAATTTCTGTAATATCAGAAGAATTTGGTGTTATTATAATAATTGGAATATTAATATTATTTTTATTTTTTATCTATAGCGTATTTAAAAAAGTGTATTTAGAGAAAAATGAAAAAACAAAATTAGTTTTAGTGGGATCAATCACACTTATTGTGGCTCAAGTTTTAATACATGTAGGTGTTAATATAAGATTATTCCCAACAACAGGAATGACATTACCTTTTCTAAGTTATGGTGGCTCTTCAATTATAGGTGTGTCAATTCTTTCTGGTATAATTTTAAATCTAACAAAAAGAAAAGTAAATTAACATGAAAAATATTTTAATTAGTACAGGTGGTTCTGGAGGACATGTAATTCCTGCAACAATACTTAGTGAGCATTTGAAAAAAGAATTTAATATTTTTATGTCTTCTGATGACAGAGGAATGAAATTTATAAACAAAAATAAATTTGATATAAAAATAATTAATGTTCCTAAGATTTCAAAAAATATTTTTCTATTACCTTTTCAAATTTTTGCTTTACTAGTATTAACTTTTAAGTCTATATTTTTTTTAAAAAAAAAAAAAATTGAAATTACCATTTCAACTGGTGGATATATGTCCTTGCCATTATGTATCGCATCAAAATTACTTAATCTTAAATTATTTTTATTTGAACCAAATATGGTTTTAGGAAGATCAAATAATTTATTCATTAGATATTGCACAAAAGTTTTTTGTTATTCTGAAAATATCAAAAATTTTCCAATAAAATTTAAAAAAAATATCTCTATAATACCGGCATTATTAAGAAAAGAATTTTATTCATCTAAAATAATTAATGAACTAAATCAGGAAATTAGATTATTAGTAATAGGCGGTAGTCAAGGTGCGCAAGCATTTAACACTATTATTCAAGACTCAGTATTAGAATTGTCAAAAAAGTATAAATTAAAAATTTATCATCAAACTAGTTTTGATAATTTCAATAACTTAAAAAACTTTTACTTAAAAAATGATATTAAAAGTGAATTATTTGATTTTAATGATGATATTTTAAAATTTATGAGTAAGTCAAATTTATGTATAACTAGGGCTGGCGCATCAACATTAGCAGAGTTAATTTTTTTGAAAATAGCTCATTTGGCTATACCATTACCAAGTGCCAAAGATAATCACCAATTTGAGAATGCATTATTTTACCAAAAAAAAGGGTGTAATTGGATTTTGAGTCAAAATGAAACTAACAAAAAAAATCTAACAGCTGCATTAATTAATATTATTGAAAATAAAGAAGAATACTTAGAAAAAAAAAATAATATGGACATTTTTAACTATCAAAATACTTGGAATAATATAAATCAAAAAATAATATCAACTATTAATGAAAATTGAGTTAGCAAAAACAGAAGTTATACATTTTGTCGGTATAGGCGGAATTGGAATGAGCGGGTTATCACTAATAATGAAAGGTATGGGCTTTAATGTTCAAGGAAGTGATATATCTTACAATAAAAACATCGAAAGATTAAAAAAAAATAAAATAAAAGTTTTAATTAAACATTCCAAAAAAAATATTCAAAAAGCAACTATTTTAGTTGTTTCCTCAGCAATAAAAAAAAACAACCCAGAACTTGTTGAAGCAGCGAAGAAAAATTTACCAATTTACAAAAGAGGTGAAATGTTAGCGCACATTGTTTCATTAACAAAGAATATTGTAGTCACAGGATCGCATGGTAAAACAACTACTACATCTTTATTAGCTGGGATATTTTCTAAAACAAAATTAGATCCAACTATTATAAACGGTGGAGTGCTAAATTCATTAAATAATTCTGCAAAACTAGGTAAAAGTGAATGGTGCATATTAGAAGCTGATGAGTCAGATGGAAGTTTTATTCATGTTCCACCGACATATTCTATTATTACAAATATTGATAGAGAGCACATGGATTTTTATAAATCTATGGATGAAATAAAAAATTTATTTATTGAATTTATTAATAAAGTCCCTTCTTTTGGAAAATCTTTTATTTGTATAGATGATAAAAACAACAATGAATTATTAAAAAAAATTAAAATTAAAAATTATTACACATATGGTATCAATCGAAAATCTAAATTTCATATAAAAAATATAAAACAATCTGAAGAATTTTCTGAATATGATTTGTCAATTAGATTGTTGGGAAAAAAAAATATATCTATTAAAAATATTAGAATCCCACTTCTTGGTATTCATAATATAAGAAATGCGACAGCTGCTGCTGCTATAGCTTTTACAATAGGAATATCAAAGAAAATTATTAAAAAAGGATTAAAAGAATTTAAAGGTGTTCAAAGAAGGTTTAATAAAATTTTTACTTATCGAGAAACTATTTTTTATGATGATTACGCCCATCATCCTACAGAAATTAAAGAAGTTCTAGATGGTGTGAGAGCAGCTTTTAAAAAAAATGAAATAATTTGTATATTCCAACCTCATAGGATATCCAGGCTAAAAGATCTTAAAAAAGAATTTAGTAAATCTTTTAAAAAAGCAAATACTGTTATTTTGTGCCCAATTTTTACAGCAGGAGAAAAAATAAAATTAGGATTTAATTATAATAATTTTGCAAAAGATATTATAAAAAATTCAAACGTAAAATTATTTATGGTAAATGACCAGTTTCAAATAGCTAAATTTATTAAAGGAAATATCTATGGAAAAAAAATAGTTATAGGTATGGGAGCAGGTACCATCTCATCTTGGATGAAAGAATTGCCAAAATTGATATAATGCAAATTGAAGAAATACAAAAATTTTCAGAGAAAATTGCTAGTCCAATTTATTTTGATTACGATTTAAAAAAATCTAATTGGTTCAATATTGGTGGAAAAACCAAGGTTTATTTTAAAGCAGAGTCTTTACCAGACTTAGTTTTGTTTTTAAAAAGTTTTGGAGTGAGTCACAAAATTTTTGTATTAGGAGCAGGCTCAAATACTCTGATTAGTGATAATATTTTTGATGGTATAGTGATAAAATTAGGTAAAAATTTTTCTAATGTTTCAATTTTACCAAATAATATTTTAGTTGCTGGTAGCGCCTGTACAGATAAAAAATTATCAGAATATTCTCTAGAAAATGAGATAGGCGGATTTGAATTTTTATCATGCATCCCAGGAACTATTGGAGGTGGTTTAAAAATGAATGCGGGTTGTTTCAATAAAGAGTTTAAGGATATACTAATTTCAATTCAAGCTATTGATAGATCAGGAAGTATAATCACTATTCCAGCTAATAAAGTCAAATTTGAATACAGAAATAACAATTTAGCAGATGATTTAATTTTTTTAAGTGCATCGTTTAAAGGAACAAAAAAGAAATTTAACCAAATTAAAAAAGAAATAGATAGCATGAAAGATAAAAAAGAAAAAACACAACCAACAAAAATAAAAACAAGTGGAAGTACATTTAAGAACCCAATTAAACAAACAAAAAAAAAAGTTTGGGAACTAATTAAAGCGTCAGTACCATTAGACACAAAGTTTGGTGATGCTATTATTTCAGAAAAACACTGTAATTTTTTTATAAATAAGAACAATGCAAGTTTTAATGATATGAATAAATTGATAGAGTTTGTTATGGATAGTGTTGAAAAAAAAACGGGAGTTAAATTAGAAAAAGAAATTAAAATATTAAAATAATGTTGAAAAAAAAAATTTTGATTCTTTGTGGTGGTTTTTCTAAGGAACGCACAATAAGTTTAGATACAGGAAGACAAGTAGCTAAAGAATTAAAAAAAAACAATTATAGAGTAAAATTATGTGAACCAGATAATGATTTATTGAAGAAAATAAAATTATTTAAACCAAATGTTATATTTAATGCTCTACATGGACAATTCGGAGAAGATGGATATGTTCAAACAATATTAGAAACACAAAAAATTCCATACACACATTCAGGGGTAATAGCTTCTGCAATAGCTATGGATAAAGAAATTTCAAAAAAAATTTTTATAAAAAATAAAATTTTAACACCAAAATACATTAAATTTAAATATAAAAAAAATAGCAAACAAATTATTCAGAAAATACAAAAGAAATTAAAGTTTCCTGTCGTAATTAAACCAATAAATGAAGGATCAAGTGTGGATGTTTTTATATGTAATAAAAATAATATTATGAAAAACTTAAAAAAAATGAAACTCTATAACGAAATTTTAATCGAGGAATTTGTACCTGGTAGAGAAATTCAAGTTGCTATTATGGGTAAAAAAAAACTTGGTGCGATAGAATTAAAACCTAAGAGAAAATTTTATGACTATGAGGCAAAATATAATTCAAAAGCAAAAACTAAACATATAATACCAACAAATTTAAATCGAAAAGATTTAAAAAAAATTTTAACTATTTCTTTAAATGTACATAAAATTATTGGTTGTAGAGGTGTTACAAGATCTGACTTTAAATTTTACAAAGGAAAATTTTATTTGTTAGAAATTAATACTCAACCTGGAATGACAAAATTATCTCTAGTTCCAGAAATTGCTTCTTATGCAGGTATTAGTTTTATAGAATTAATAGAATGGATTTTAAAAGATGCATCAATTAACAGGTAAAAAATATAAAATTACAATATATCTTCTTCTTTTGTTTATTCTGACCACCACTAGCGTAAAATATAGTCAAAACGAAAGACAATTTTCTTCAGTTATTAAAGTTGATGTTCAAGGACTTTCAAATGAAGAAAATTTATTAATTTCAAATAAAATAAAAAGCGGCTTATATAAGAATATATTTAATATTGATAAAGAAGATTTAAAAGAAATTTTTGACAAGTATAATATTATTGAAGAGTACAAAATCAAAAAAATATATCCTGCATTAATTCAAATCAATATCAAACCCACTAAATTCGTTGCTAGAATTTCTGATAAAAATTGGTTGCTAGTTGGAGGAAATGGAAAACTTATTGAAAATAAGACAAATAATGAAAAATTGCCATATATATTTGGTAAATTTAAAGTTAAAGATTTTTTATTTTTTAAAAAAAATATAGAAAATTCTAAATTTGATTTTTCAGAATTTAAAATATTATATTTTTTTCCATTAGGCAGGTGGGATATTTTAACAACTGATAATATCCTAATAAAACTGCCACAAGAAAATTTACAACAATCACTTAATTTAGCTCACAAAATGATTAGTAATAATAATTTAAAAGATAAAAATTTAATTGATCTTAGAGTAAGTGGTCAATTAATCATGAATTAATGAATAATAGGAACATTCAAACATACTTTGATTGTGGTCATTCAAAAATAAGAGCCGGTGTTTTTATTGATAGTATCCAATTTTACGAATTTTATAGCGAAAGTAGATTTTTATTAAATCAGCCAAATCTAAGTGATGAAATTCATAACGTTATTACATCTCTTGAAAAAAATTCAAATGAATATATTGATAATATAAACCTAATGATTGATAGCTCAAAAATGATATCAATTGGTATCTCGATATCTAAAAAATTCGATGGATCAACATTGAAACAAACAGATGTTAAGTTTTTAATACAAGAAGCTAAACAACAAATCTCAAAAAATTACAAACATCAATACATTGCTCACATTATCATAAATAATTATAAAATTAATGAAGTTGACTACACAACTTTACCAAAGGATCCAAAATGCTTTTTAATATCACTTGATATAATTTTTATTTGTTTACCAAACGATATGGTTTTAGATTTAAAGAATATTTTTTCAAAATTTAATATCTCAATCAATCAAATTATTTGTTCGAGTTATGCAAAATCTATTAATTATAAGAAAAATCTAAACTTAACTGGTAACATAGCATTTATTGATATTGGATTTAATAAAACATCAATAATTTCTTTTCACGATGATAGGTTTCTTTCTTTAGATATTTTACATATTGGAGGAAATCACATTACAAAAGATATATCTAAAATTTTAAATATCGAAAATGAACAATCAGAGTCTATAAAAATGCAGATTATTAAAAATTTAGAATCGAAAAAAACTGTTGATTTTTCAAATGAAAAAACACAAAAAATAGTTTTAGCAAGAGTTGAAGAAATTTTGGAATTAAGTATTAAGTCTATAAAATCAAATTCATTTAAATCTATTCCTTTTAAAATATTTTTAACTGGCAATGGCTCAAAGGCACTGAAAAATATTCATAAAGATGAAATTTTAATTTTTGAAAACTTAGAGATATTAGAAGAAACTACAAAGAGCATCTGTCAATCAGGGCTAGAATTAGGGATGGGTTTAAATAAGCAGGAAGTTGTAATAGTGCCAAAAAAACAAATAAAACAAGGATTTTTTGAAAAACTTTTTCATTTTTTTAGTTAAATTAGTATTTTCTTGTAACATTTCTTGTTTTTCTTAATTTAATCGAACTCCTTATAAGTTTCTCATGTCAGTTTTAAATCAAAAAACCATTAATGAAAGTATTAAATTTAATGGTGTTGGTCTTCATAGCGGTTTAGATGCAAACTTAATACTTAAACCAGCAGAACCAAATTCTGGTATAATTTTTAAAAGAACAGACCTTAAAACCGACAATATAATAATTCCAAATATTTTTAATGTTAGTAATGCTGCATTTTGCACAACTATATCAAATGAAAGTGGTGCTAGCGTATCCACGATAGAACATTTAATGGGTGCTTTGTACGGTATGGGCATTGATAATGTAATGGTCGAAATTGACAATAAAGAAGTGCCAATTTTAGATGGGTCAGCAAAGTTATTTGTAGAGGCAATTTCTAAAACTGGAATAAAAAGTAGCGAAGCGCCCTTAAAAATTATTAAAATTGAAAAAAAAATAGAATTTCAAGATGGAAAAAAAACAATCTCAATTGAACCCACAAAGATTAGTTTGGATATTGATTTTGAATTAAAATATGCAAACGATTTAATAGGCACCCAAAGAAATGTAGTTAAAGTTTTCGAATCTGATTTGACAGAAATTTTTAATTCTAGGACTTTTTGTCTTTTTGAGGATATTGATAAATTGAAAGAAATGGGATTGGCTAAAGGTGGAAGTCTGGATAACGCAATCGTTGTTAAGAATGATGAGATTTTAAATGAGAAAGGTCTTAGAAATGAAAAAGAATTTGTTAATCATAAAATTTTAGATTGTCTTGGTGATTTATACTTAGCAGGACATAAAATTATCGGAAAATTAACTTGTTCTCAAGGGGGCCATAAACTTACAAATCAACTTTTAAGAAAAGTTTTTTCAGATAATAGCAACTATTCTTTATTTGAAATTAAAGAAAAAAACCTTCCACACTCACTTTTAAACAGAAACCAGTTAAAATCTATAGCTTAAAACTATAAATTTTCAAAAAAATTTGTTAAAAATTATTATGAAGTTTTCACAAACAATAATTATATTGTCTCTTTTAATTTTAAATTCGTGCAGTACACCTGAAGTATCTAAAAATATTATTGAAAATGATAACGTAGAGTCTGAAATGATAAAAGCTTATAATGAAGGTGTCAAAGCTTTAAATCTAGGCGATGTAATGTACGCAACCAAAAAATTTAATGAAGTAGAAATTTTATTTCCTCAATCAGAGTGGGCACCCAGAGCATCATTAATGTCAGCTTATAGTTTTTGGACACAACAATATTATAGTAGTTCAATAGATGAGTTAGAAAGATTTATAAGATTATATTCAAATAATGAAAATATAGATTACGCTTATTACCTGATGGCAATGTGCTATTATGATAGTATAGTAGATGAAAAAAAAGATTTGTTAGGGTTAACTCAATCTAGAAAATATTTTAATATAATTATAGATCAATTTCCAGACACAGATTATGCTTTGGATGCAAAATATAAATTAGAATTGATAAAAGATTTTTTGGCAGCAAAAGAATTGTATATTGCTAGACATTATATAAAAAAAGAAAAATGGATTGCAGCTATAAACAGGTTAAAAAATATAGTAAATAATTATGATACAACCGTATATATAGAAGAGGCACTTCATAGATTGGTTGAAGTGCACTACATAATTGGATTAGAAAATGAAGCAAAAAAATATGCAAAAACACTAGGATATAATTACAATACAAGTGAGTGGTATGAACAATCTTACAAAGTGTTTAATGAAAAATACGAGTTAAAAGAAGCACAAAAACAAAAAAAAAAGAAAAAAAAGCTAATAGGAAAAATCAAATCTTTCTTTTAAAATGCAAAATGAAGAAGTTAAAAAAAATTATCTAAAAAAATTAAAAAAATTTAATGATTGTAATAAAAATTATTATGAAAAAAGCAAACCTCTTATAAGCGATGCTGAATTTGATAAATTAAAAATTGAAATTTTAGAATTAGAAAATAGATATAATTTTTTAAACAAAACCAACTCTCCTTCAAAAAGTGTTGGATTTAAACCATCAAAAAATTTTCACAAGGTGAAACATAAAGTTCCAATGCTTTCATTAGGCAATGCTTTTAATGAGGAAGATTTAAAAAACTTTGAAAAAAAAATTATCAATTTTTTAAATTTAGAAAATACCATTAGAGTTGAATACAGCGCAGAACCAAAAATTGATGGTATATCTGCTTCATTGATTTATAAGGATGGAAAATTAATTAAAGGTCTTTCTAGAGGAGATGGTACAGAAGGAGAAGATATAACGCAAAATTTAAAAACAATTAATGACATACCACAAGAAATAAATAGTAAAAATTTTCCAAATGAAATTGATATAAGAGGAGAAGTGTTTATAGAAAATAATGATTTTAAGAATATTAATACAAAATTTGCCAATCCGAGAAATGCAGCCTCTGGATCTTTAAGACAAAAAGACTCAGCTGTTACAGCAAAAATACCACTCAAATTTATTGCATATACATATGGTTATGCAAAAGAAATAAAAATTAACAATCAAATGGATTTTTTAAAAAATTTAAAATTATGGGGCTTTAAAACAAATCCATTTAATAAAAAAATAACAAGTATTAAAGATTTAATGTTAAATCATAGATATTTGGAGGAAAAGAGAAAAGAAATACCTTTTGATATAGATGGAGTTGTCTATAAGGTAAATAATTTTGATCAACAAAAGAGATTAGGGTTTGCCGCTAATGCTCCTAGATGGGCAATAGCACATAAATTTTCAGCAGATAGATCTATTTCTGAAATTAAAAATATAGAAATTCAAATCGGTAGAACTGGTGCTCTCACACCTGTAGCTAAGATAAAACCAGTAAATATTGGTGGGGTAATTGTTTCTAATGCAACACTTCATAATGAAGATGAAATTATTAGAAAAGATATTAGAATTGGAGATACAGTAATAGTTGAAAGAGCTGGTGATGTAATACCACATGTAATTTCTGTTGATTTAAGAAAAAGAAATAAAAATTTTAATAAATTTGTTTTTCCATTGAACTGTCCCTCTTGCGGCAAAAAAACAATAAAAGATTATAATGAAATAACAAAAAAAAAAGATGCTGTTAGAAGATGTCCTAGTGAGGGATATGAATGTGAAAAAATTGCAATAGAAAAAATCAAACATTTTGTATCTAAAGATGCTTTTAATATAGATGGTTTTGGAAAAAAAATTGTTGAAAATTTTTGGGACTTAAAGTTAATTAGATTTCCACAAGATATTTTTAATCTTAATTATGAAAAAATAGAAAGATTAGAAGGGTGGGGAAAATTATCAGTAAAAAATTTAAAATTTTCAATAGATCAAAAAAAACATATATCGCTTGCAAAATTTATTTATTCACTTGGAATTAGACATATAGGCCAAGAAAATGCAAAATTAATTGCAAAGCATTTAAAAACAGCAGTAAATTTTTTTAAACTAACCAATCAAAAAAATTTAGAGAATTTATCTTACATAGATGGAATTGGAACAACTCAAATTCAATCAATAAAGAAATTTTTTTTAAATAAAACAAACGTAAAAGTTTTATCAAGATTAGATGAAAATCTTTTGATAGAAAATATGACAACAATAAATAATAATGGATTATTAAAAGACAAAACCTTCATGATTACTGGTAAGTTAAACAATGTCAGTAGGGCAGAAGCAAAATCATTAATTGAAAAAAATTCTGGAAAAATAATTAGCAATGTTAATAAAAAGCTTGATTATTTGATAGCAGGTGAAAAACCAACTTTGAAAAAAATTAATAATGCTAATTTATTAAATATTAAAATTATAAATGAAAAAGAATGGTTAAAAATGCTGAATAAGACTGGCTAACCATTTTTTTTCATTTTTATTCAATGAATTAGAGAACTCAGAATAAATACTCAGATGATATTTAAATAGATAATCTTTTTCAATTTTTGTTAATAATTTAAAATTAATTAGGTCTGTTTCTAAAGGAGCTAATGTAAGGTTTTTGAAAAATATTTTGTTACTAGATTTTTTGACATAAATTAAATTTTCAATTCTAATTCCGAATTTACCTTTTTTATAATATCCAGGTTCATTGCTTAAAATCATTCCTTCTTCAATTTTAATTGCATTCAATTTAGAAATTGCTTGTGGACCCTCATGAACATTTAAAAAAAAACCCACACCATGACCTGTGCCATGAGCATAATCTAAACCATCCTCTTTTAAAAATTTTCTAGCTCTTATATCTATTTTTTTTCCTGTATTATCTTTGTTCAAGTTTGTAAGCACAACAGCAATGTGACCCTTTAAAACTTTGGTGTAAGTATTTTTTAAGATTTGTTTTTGCTCTGTAAAACAAATAGTTCTAGTCACATCTGTTGTTCCATAATGATACTGACCACCGGAATCTAGTAATAAAATATCTTTTTTATTTATACTTTTAGTTGATTTAGGAGTGGCTCTATAATGCACAATAGCACCATTTGATCCCGTACCTGCAATAGTATCAAAACTTGGAAATAAATATTTTTTATTATTTTTTCTAAATTTTTCTAATTTTATTTGAGCATCTACCTCAGTTATTTTTTTTTTATTTATATTTTTAATCCAATAAATAAACTTTGTTAAAGCCAAACCATCTATTTTATGGGCATCAATCATATGATTAATTTCACACGAATTTTTAATAGATTTTAATTTATAAATAGGGTCTTCTTTATTTATAATACCAAATTTTGATTTAATAATTTTTTCGTTAAAAATTGAGCATGTTTTTTCATCAATAATAAAATTTTTTCCTTTAAGTTTTGAAATAAGATTTGAAAAATCTTTGACTTCAAAAATGTTTTCTTTTTTTATTTTTTTTTCATTAATTATTTTTTTTGTAGATCTTTTTTTAGAAATTAGGAATAATTTTTTATTTCTATCAATAATAAGTTTAGCATTTGGTATTGGACTGTTGGGATTATCAAAACCTCTAATATTTAAAAGCCATGCTACATTTTCTGGAGCAGTAATAAACAGATAATCAGTTTTATGTAAGTTAAGAAAATTTGAGATTTTAGAAATTTTTGATAAATGAGACTCTCCTACAATTTTTTTATTTAAAGAATAAAATGGTTTTGTTTCTTTTTCTCTAAATTTTGATATTTGATCAATCAAGTTTTCATTGATTGAAATAAAATTGTTTCCTTGAAAATATTTTTTTAAAGTTTTTGAAGTAAATAATTTTGGATCAAAACCTAGATTTAAATCTTTAATGAATTTTTTAGGTAATTTCTTATGCGTTTCTATAATTGTGAAGTTTCTACCAGACTCTTTTTGTGCTTGAATAGTATACCTACCATCAACAAATAAATAATTGTTTTTTTTTAAAATAACAGCAAACCCTGCTGAGCCTGAAAAGTTAGTAATTTTTTTTAATCGGTCATTTTTTGCATATTCAGAAAATGTTGCATCATTTTTAGGCACAATGTACCCATCAATTTTAAATTTTTTAAATTTTTGTTTTAATTTTTTGATTTTATTTTTAATCATTTAATTCGTTTTTGATACCTTATCCAACCTGGACTTCTTATTTCTTCATCAATTTCAAAATCTTGATTAAATTCAAAATCGTCATCATTATCTTTTGACTCATCAAAAAAAGAATTTTTTTCTAAAAATTTTTCTGGTAATTCATCTATAAATCTTGAGGCCATACTATCAATCCAATTTCCTTGATAAAATCTATTCATAGAGAAAGATATTTCAGCTTTTTTTTTGGCTCGAGTAATACCTACATAAGCTAGTCGTCTTTCTTCTTCTAGTCCCTTTTGACCTTTTTCTTCAATAGATTTTTGATGAGGAAAAAGACCTTCTTCCCAACCTGGTAAAAAAACAACGTCAAACTCAAGGCCTTTTGATCCATGCATTGTCATCATATTAACTTTTTCACCATCCCAATCCTGATCAATAGAGGTTGCCAATGCAACATGCTCTAAAAAAGTTTCCAAAGTATCAAATTCTTTCATAGCACTTAAAAGTTCTTTAATGTTTTCTAATCTATTTTCGTTCTCAATATCTTTTTTATTTTTAAGCATGGCTGAATAACCAGACTCATCCAACACTAATTGTAATAATTTAACATGATTGATTTTCTTAAAGTTTATATCATTTCTCCATTTATTCATTAATTGTAAAAATGAATTTAAACCAGTTTTTGTCTTGGGTTTGATTAAATTTTTTTCAATCAATTGTTTTGATGCAATTTCTAGACATAAAGATTTTTCTTTTGAAAATTCATGTATTAGTTTTAAGGTACTCATGCCAATTGATCTTTTGGGGTTATTAATTATTCTATCAAAAGCCAAATCATCTTTTTGTTGATGAATTAATCTTAGATAAGCAACACAATCTTTAATTTCTGCTCTTTCATAAAATTTTGTACCGCCTAAAATTCTGTATGGTAATCCAATCTTTAAAAATCGTTCTTCGAATTCTCTAGTTTGAAATATTGCTCTAACTAATATAGCAATATTATTTAATGAATATTTTTTTTTCAGTTTCTTTTCAATAACGTCAGATATTCCAATTGCTTCATCTTTTCCGTTTTTAAAACAATTGAGTTTTACAAGGTCTCCCTCTTCCATTGTAGTTTTTAAAGTTTTTCCAACTCTATTTTGATTGTTTGATATAAGATTAGATGCAACAGATAAAATATTTTGACACGATCGATAATTTTCTTCTAATCTTATGATTTTAGAATTATCATATACTTTATCAAATTCTAAAAAATTTTTTATTTCGGCTCCTCGCCAACTATATATAGATTGATCATCGTCACCAACACAACAAAGATTTTTATATTTCATAGATAGTAAATAAAGCCATCTGCTTTGGATGTAGTTTGTATCTTGATATTCATCCACAAGTATATATTTAAAATTATTTGAATATATTTCTCTTATGTCTGAATTTTTTTCTAGAATCTTTACAACATGTAAAATTAAATCTCCAAAGTCACAAGTATTTAAATCTAATAATTTTTGCTGGTAAATTTTATATAAAGGAAGTGTAGTTTTTTCATAAATATCATTTTTATTAATAATGACTTCACTTGGATAAAAACCTTTATTTTTCCATCTATCAATAATTGACAATATATATTTAGGTGCCAACTGTTTAATATCTATGTTTTCTGATTTACAGATATTTTTAACCAATCTTATCTGATCATCAGTATCAATAATTGTAAAATTAGATGTTAATCCAACAGCTGGCGCATGTTTTCTTAATAATTTTGCACATATAGAATGAAAAGTTCCAAGCCATTGCAAACTTGTAGCTTCAGAATTAAGCATTTTGCTCACTCTATTTTGCATTTCCTTTGCAGCTTTATTAGTAAATGTTACAGACAATATTTGATTAGGAAACGCTTTTTTCTCTTTTATGATATGAGCAATTCTGGAAGTTAAGACTTTAGTTTTACCTGAGCCAGCTCCTGCCACTATTAGTAATGGACCATCAAGATATAAAACAGCTTCTTTTTGCGCTTTATTAAGGTTTTTTAAATATTCAGAGTTTATCATTTGCAAAATTTCTTTATAAGCTAGTAAAATTAAAAATTATTTATGAAAAAAATTGTTAAAAAATTTAATAACTTTGTTAATGAGACAATATTCAAAGTTAAAAATAAAACAAATGATATTTTTAATAATATCTTAAAAAATTTTTCTAAAAATAAAAAAAATAAAGCTTCTAAAATAAGTAGATTTAATAAATCTTTTATTATTATATTTAGCTCAATATTTCTTTATTTATTTTATTTATTAGTACCCCTTTTGTATGATAAAAATTGGGTACAAGCTACAATTGAAGAAAAACTTCTTAATGAATTTAAAATTAACTTGAGTTCATCATCTGATATTTCTTATCTAATTCTTCCATCACCGCATTTTTTAATAAAAGATTCTAAAATTTTAATGGATGATACTAAAAAAATTAAGTCAATAGCCGAAATTAAAAATTTGAAAATATTTTTAAAACAAAAAAATTTTTTTGATAAAGAGAAAATAGAGCTTAAAAAGGTTTCAATTAGTAATGCTAATTTTTCATTTTTAAGAAATGATTTTCAAATATTGAGCGATGCAAGTAATAAAATATTTTCTAAAAAAAAAATTAAAATTAATAATAGTAAAATTTTTTTTAAAGATAATTTAGATCAAATAATTACAATTACAAAATTAGATAAAGCAGAACTATTTTTTGATGAAAGTAAATTACTAAACTTATTTAATTTAAAGGGAGAAATTTTCGCTATACCGTTCATTTATAACCTTAAGAGTCGCCCTGGATTAGGACAAGATAAAGAAACTAATTTTAAAGCTAAAACTCTTAAATTGAGTATTTTGAATAAATCTTTTGAAGATAAGAATAAATCTACAAATGGAACAAATACTATTTCATTCTTAAATTCAATAATAAATACTCAATATGAATCAAAAAATAAAATAGTTATCTTTAAATCAGAAAATTCAAAAACTAAAAATTCCGGATATGAGTATAAAGGAAAATTAACTATTAACCCGTTTGATTTGAATTTAAATATTGATTTAAAAAATTATGAAATTTTTAGATTATTTAATGTTAATTCAGTTTTAAATGAATTTATAAAATCAGAAGCATTGATAAACGATAATATAAGTATAAAAATTTCAGTAAACTCAAAATCAAATTACCTTAATAAAATTTATCATGATGCATATTTTAACTTTAATGTTGTTAATGGAAAAATAAATTTCAATAATTCAAAATTAATTAACAACAATATGGGAACTTTAAAACTAACTAACAGCAATTTATATGTTGAAAATAATAAGTTATTATTAAATTCAGATTTACTTATTGATATTAAAGACTTGGATCGTTTATTTTCTTTTTTAAATACTAGTAAGAATTCGAGAAAAAATATTAAAAAAATTTTGCTTAACTTAAATTATGATTTTTTAAGTAATCAGATTAAATTTAACTACGTTAAAGTAGACGATAATAAAGTTAGTGAGCAATTTCTGAATATAATTGATGGTTTTAATGATAATAACTTAAACAATCTAACCAAAAGTAGAAGATTAATTAACAAATTATTTAGTGTTTATGAAGGGTAAATCATTTTTTTAGGATTTACAATTTTATCATAATCTTTTTCTTTAATAAGACCAGTTTTTAAAGTCTCATACCTAAGTGTTGTATTTTTTTTCAAAGCCGTTTTCGCAATTTTTGCAGCGTTGTCATATCCGATATGAGGAGCCAAGGCAGTAACCAGCATTAGTGAATTATCTAAATGCTCTTTAATTCTTTTTTTATTAGCCTTAATTCCTTTTACACAATAAATAGCAAAATTTTTTGAACTATCAGCAATTAAATCTATTGATTGTAATATGTTATGAGCAATTAACGGCTTAAATACATTAAGTTCAAAGTGGCCGTGCGATCCAGCCAATGTTATCCCGGTATGGTTTCCAATTACTTTTACACAGACCATAGTTACAGCTTCACATTGTGTAGGATTAACTTTTCCAGGCATTATAGAAGAACCAGGTTCATTTTCTGGCAGAATCAACTCCCCATAACCTGCTCTTGGTCCTGAACCTAAAAACCTAATATCATTTGAAATTTTCATTAATGCTACCGCACATGTATTTAAAGTTCCTGAAAAATTTACAATAGAGTCGTGAGCTGCTAGCTCTGCAAATTTATTTGCCGCAGGTTTAAATGGAATTCTAGTGTATTTTGCTATCTCTTTAACAATTTTTTTATCAAAGCCTTTTTTTGAGTTTATACCAGTTCCTACTGCAGTTCCACCTTGTGCCAAGTAATATATCTCTTTAATAGCAAACTCAATTCTTTCAATGCATTTTTTTAACTGAGCATGATAGGCTGAAAATTCTTGACCGAGAGATAAAGGAGTAGCATCTTGCAAGTGTGTTCTTCCAATTTTAATAATATTTTTAAATTCGTTTGATTTTTTTTTCAATTCTTTTTCTAAAATTTTTAAACTAGGTAAAAGTTTTTTAATTGTTTCTTGGGCAATAGAAATGTGCATAGCAGTGGGAAAAACATCATTAGTAGATTGTGATTTATTTACATGATCATTTGGGTGTACAGGTTTCTTTGAACCTTTTTTACCACCTAGTATTTCAATTGCTCTGTTAGCTATCACTTCATTAACATTCATATTTGTTTGGGTTCCCGAACCTGTTTGCCAAACTTTTAACGGAAAATTATTGTTTAGTTTTCCATTAATTACCTCTTGAGAAGCTTTAACTATTGTGTTCGCTATCCTTTTTTCAATTTGTTTTTCTTTAAAATGAACTATTGCTGCTGATCTTTTGATGATTGCTATAGATTTAATAATTGAAATATTTACCAAAATTTTTCCAATATTGAAAAATTTTTTGGATCTTTGAGTTGAGGCTCCCCAATATTTGTCATTAGGAACACTGATACTTCCGATACTATCAAATTCTTTTCTTAATTTCATTGATTAATATATAATTAATAATTTATTATACTTATACATTAAATTTATAAAACTTACAGGAACTAAATGTCAAATTTTAATAAAGTAAAAACTTTTATGGAAACTTTTGGTCAAGAGGTCAAAAATAAACCATCTTTTAGTACAGACAAGATTAATAATCTTAGGTATGATTTAATTAAGGAAGAGCTAGAAGAGCTTAAAATTGCAATGGAAAATAAGGACCTTTTAGAGGTAGCGGATGCTTTAACAGATATATTGTATGTAACTTATGGTGCAGGACATGCTTTTGGTATTGATCTTGACAAGTGTTTTGAAGAAGTTCAAAATTCTAATATGAGTAAGTTAGATGAAAATGGTAAACCAATATATAATGACTCAGGAAAAGTTATGAAGGGACCAAAATATTTTAAGCCTGATTTAACTAAATTTGTTAATTAGAAGGGGCGTTCTGTTACCCGGTGCCCCAGACTAGGCTACATGATTACTATCAATAATCTAACAGCTACTGCCATTATTCTATGATTAGAGGACTCGATATTCAAGCCTAAATAACGACTCTAAAACGTCCTTTCTGGAGGACGTAGTAAGCACAACCTGATTAGTCGGAATTCTCTAATCAAATTTGTTATGCTAAGATGAATTATTAACAAAGGAAGGAATGATAATGGATAAATATACAAAGTTTATTTTAACAGTTATTGCAGTTGGAATAATTGGGCTAAATTATAATTTAGTTTTAAAAGGTAACATTATTTCTAAAGTAGAGGCTGCAGATCCTAGTTTAAGAACAATCGAAATTGAATTAGGCGAAATTGCAAGCTCATTAGGAAGTATTGCTAATTCTGCTCATAAAATTCAAGTTAGAGGTTTCTGATAATAGATTACGACTCAAAATAGAGTCGGAATAGAGGTACCATAAGAAGTATCATGCAAGTTGTTTAAAAAAGGATGTTTGGCTTCCGGAAGTGTAAAACGGAGTAGCTTCTACTCAGTATGTAATAGGTCTATTTGACTTAGATGTAGAGGCTAAAAAATTTTTTAAAAAATTTTATTTTAATTTCAATAATTCACATAAAATAACTGTTTCAAGCAGTTAGACTCATGGTTCAGAATTTGTTAGTCTTGGATTGTGAGTGATATTTTTCCAAAAGGTTCGGCATGGATGAACGGTGAATTCATTCAACTTTCTGAAGCAAAAATTCCTATTTTAG
>Ga0115566_10000355_pt1 | contig 39648 bp, 49 predicted proteins | sample COGITO_mtgs_1204_3_FD_87173 | JGI IMG/M metagenome (GOLD analysis project Ga0115566, IMG submission 87173) | Pelagic marine microbial communities from North Sea - COGITO_mtgs_120405 | ecosystem: Environmental > Aquatic > Marine > Epipelagic | place: Germany:Helgoland, sampling site Kabeltonne...
AAAAACTCGGAAAAAAAAGAAAAATATTAAAAAAAAACAAGATCTAAAAGAGATAAAATAAAATCACTTTTCTTCTATAAAAGACCGCCAAAGTTAATAAATGTGAATGGTTATAATTTGTGGATTCTTCCTGTAAAAACAAATGTAACACTAATTGAATGTTTTTTATTAGGTGGGTCATATCTAGAAAATAAGCAAAATACTGGGATATCTCATTTATTGGAACATGTATTAACATCGGCCTGGAAAAAATGTAAATTAAATGATTGTTTTGTATATTGGGAAAAATATGGAACAAGTTCGAATGCATTTACAGGTATTACAACAAATGGATACTGGATTAAAGGATTATCTGATTTTTTTGATAAAATGTTGGAATATATTGTTGAAATTATGTTGAATCCAAAATTTGACAAATCTTTAATCGAAAAGGAAAAAAAGCTGTTATAATGTTAAATTACTTTGAATCCAATTTCTAATATTACGATTTGTAGGCTTTAAAATACTATTTAATCCACTTATATATTGCGTAACATATATTTCATTATCACAGTCTGTCATTAATTGTAAAATTTTAAATACGATAACTAATGTTTTTTTATCATACAATGCAGTTACATTTTTGAAAACATTATCAATGGTAATAGATTCTGTATCTTCACTGTCGGTTTTAAATAAATCAGGTGTATCTAAATCTAAAATATTATTATACAACGATAAAGTGTGTAAAATAGATTTTTTATCTGCTTTTTGATATGTTTTTATTAAATTTTTAATACCCGTTTTTGCTAGATCTAAAATATAATCATAAATTTTATTATCTTCATTTTTGTACCATTTATAGTACCGACGAATTGCATGAAATAAGTAATATAGATCGTCTTTTGAATCACCTTCCCACCATCTCCATAATCCTTGAGTAAATGTGGGTTGATGTAAATAAAGCATGTTATCATTTATATTAATTTTTGTTCCGATTGGACAAAATCCTAATACTGCTAGATTTATCATTACTTGTAATGGTTCTAAAATTAAATCTGCCTGTTCTTTGGTAGGCTTCCCTTTTAATAATTCTAACGCTACTGGTGCCAAAGCTGTCATATATATATCACGCTTATAATTCTTAATATAAAATAAATAAAAACACTTTTACATATTAAGTTATCAAATGACTGAATATGTCGATTTTCATTTAAAAGCCTGCTCTTCCACGCTATCTTTCTTAAAATTACCCGATGCTGACAAAATCCATGCAATAGAATTGGGAATGAAATTCTTAAATATGGGAAATCAACAAACTCAAGGATGGAATAATGAACAGTGGAATACCAAATTAATTACAGAAAAAGAAAAATTTGAAACCATTATTGAAGCTATCAAAACAGATCTTAAAGCAGAAAAAATAAAGTTGTCTACTCTAGAACAACAACATAAAAGTGAAATGCAAGCCATAACACATCAAATTAAAGAACAGGTAAAAGCAAGATATATTTCTGACATTGAAGCATTTCAAACTAAATTGGAGAGATATGAGAAGAAACTACAGGATTCTAATACCGAGAATCGTAATTTGTTTAAACAAGCATATCAGGAGTTTGAAATAAAAAGAACAGAAACCGATAAAAAATGGGAGATCAAATATGAAACAATGAGAACCGAGTATGAGAATAAATTATCCGTCGAGAAAAAGGAAAAAGAGCAATTAATAACTACTACTCAAAATAGTACAATTATTGGACAAGTAGGAGAAGATTTCACTTTACAAGAACTCAATAAACGTTTTCCTCGCGCTGAAATTGAAGATACTCATAAACAAAAAGGCCGTGGTGATTTTATTTTTAAAGAAGACTCCTTTTGCATGCTTATTGAAACCAAAAATTATAGTAAAAATGTTACAAAACCGGAAATAGATAAATTTTATAGAGATATAGATATTAACCACGATATTCATTGTGGATTATTCATTAGTATTAAATCTGGTATTTGCGCCAGAGATGACTTTCAACTAGAGGTTAGAGCTGGTAAACCTATTATTTTCCTTCATAATATCTCCAAAAATATACATAATCTTAGTTTGGCGGTAACATTATTTAAACTTATTTTGAAAACTGACTCTATTGATCTCACTTGCAAAGAAATTATTGATAAAATAAAAATAAGTGTTCCTATTATTAAAAGAAATTGGAACAAAATGAGACAAAAAGTACGTAAATTTGAGCGCGAACTATTGGAATGTGTTGCTGATCAGGAAACCCACATCAGAAACATATTTGAATTAATGAGTCTTAAGTACTAAGAAATTTTGATTTGTTATATAACCATTTATTTAGTTTAATATCATCAATAACTAGAGCCCCTACCATTGAACTATAGATATAAATACTATAACTACACATTTGATTTTCACAATTATTATATAATTCTGGTATGTAAATGATATGCCACCCCCAATTTATTGTACAACATAATGTATATGTTATAAATGCTATTCTTGATAACCACATTTCAATTAGTTTATTTTCATGTAAAAATCTAACTGCTAAGATAAAATTAACAATAAATGCAAATGTGCTGAATGATGCATATATGATCAAAAATCTTAAAATATTATTAGTACTATAATTATTTGAGATAGAAGCGATATTGAATAAAACCACAATAATATGATGAATTTTGGTTGTCATATCCATTTTTTTTACCATTAATAGAGATACTGTATCCGGTATAGAATAAAAAACTCCCAAATTTTTAATTAAAGAATTATTCCAATTTCTAAGATACATGGTATCGTATAAAACATATCCTGCCAACGGAGTTGAAAAGCATAAAAATATAGATTTCAATAAATTACTGACTATGTACATTTGTTTTTCATTTGATAAATGTCTATATTTTCGATTAAATTTCGTCAATAACGAATTTGTAATAAAATATGCATAATAAAATAGCATAGATCCAACAAAATAAAGTGAGTAATGATATTCGGTATATAAAATATTCATAGTTTTTCAATATATATTTACACTTTAATATAAAATTATATTTAAGTTTCTCATTTAAATATAATCAGACATGCTAACAAACTTTTTATTGAAAAGACAAATAACCGGTGAGAAATTAAAAATAGTATACGCTGTTCCTATTCGAAAAACAAAATTTATATGTCTTACTTGCAATGAACCTATTTTAGGACTTATTGTAGATCTACAAGAGGATATGGATATATGGGATTTTAGATATCATTATTTTATACCAATCATCAGTTGCCATAAATGTAAAAAACCAATATAGCGATTTTATATTTAGGCAAAATATCAATATTTTTACTCTTTACTAGGTTGTAGTATACTTTTATTTAGATTTTTTAAATTAGAATATGATAGTTTTCCTAAAGCATTATATAAATCGCTAGGATTAATGGTCGTTGATGGAGATTTCTTAATAATTTTATAAATCTTTTTCTTTGCTTTTGTTGATTTGTTTATTTTATATCTGATATCTACCATGAATCTACGTTTTGCCTCATTTTTTATCGCCGCGTGTATTTTTTTGTGTCGATTCGAAAAGGTTTCGGGATTTCCACCACTGTCCAAATACTTAATAGCATACATTTCTTCAGGTGATACTCTATTTGTCATTATATAATTATTATATATTTATATAATAAGTATGTCGTATGATTATTTATTTAAATTAATTTTTATAGGTGATACAAGCGTTGGCAAGACAGCTATAATTGATAGATTGATGCATGATAGATATCTTGGTCGTTATGATAATACTATTGGCGTAGATTTTGCATGTATTAATACAGTTATCAATAATAAAGATCGTATTAAAGCTCATATATGGGATACCGCGGGACAAGAAAGTTTTGCTTCTATTATAACAACGTATTATCGAGGAATCGCAGGAGCTGCTATTATTTTCGATCTTACTAGAAAAGAAAGTTTTCAAAGAGTTGATTTTTGGTTAAATGAGTTGAAAAATAAACGAGAAAATAATCAACCAATATCTATTTTATTAATTGGTAATAAAAAAGATCGATCGCGGAGAGAAGTTACAATCGGTGAAATAGAAAACTACGCTAAAATACACGATTTGATTTATATTGAAACAAGTGCTAAAACAGGAGAAAATGTACATAAGGCTTTTTCTCTATTAATCAAAGATATATATAAAAATATGGACCCCGAGGATCTCGGCATAGGGATTCGAAGGCATTTTTCATATGACGAAAAAGAGAAATTAAAATTAAAAAAACCCAGTGATTCACAATGGACAGATTGGTGTTGTTGTTTATGTTAATATTGATATAATCTCTCCATAATCAATGAAAAAGAGATATCCGCATGGTGAAAATCTGCGGGATTTCCCTTGTCATCTAATAATCTAATCCGTAATTTTTCAATGGTTACTGGACCAAAATATCTTCGTCCATTATCCATCCCTGCTGAATTGGGAACTATTAATGGGACTTGTAAATTGGTAGAAAGTCTCTCTACTGGAAATCTAAATAAAATATTTGATGCTTGTGGCGCGTAATACTGATTTGTACCACTATTTCCTCGCGCATTACTCAATTCACGTGCTGTATATTTCTGCGCTTTGGTTAAAGTATCTTGACCTTTTACACCAAACTCTTCAGCTGGGGTCCCTTTTCGACAAGATCTTTTAAAATTTTCATAATATCCTTTCCTAGGTTTTCCGGGTGTTTTAAATATTAAAGGCTCTGTTTTTGAAGGCTGTCCGGTTAACGAATTACCTCTTTTTGATAAAGGTAAATTCTCTGGTAGTTGTTGTGGCCATTCTTCATTTATTGATGGATCTGATAAATCAGGCGTTTGACTTTTTTCATTACAAACGGGATATACTTGCGATAATTGTTTTGCATAACTGGGTATTTTGAATTTCTCTGTACTTGACGGCATAGTCATAGTACCCATATTTCCAGTATTTCTATTTCTATTAAAGTCGTCAACTTCTAAAATAAAATATTTTGTCCCCAATGCATTCCATACAGATGAACCAAATGTTCCATAATAAGCATTGTTGCTGTTGTTACCTATTTCATTTAATGAAGCATCTGCTACAGGATTGACTATTGTACTAACATACTTAAATTCTGAAAATCCTTCTCTAAATCCCAGTGACCATCCTAGAGTAGAGTTTATTTTTTTACCTGTATTATTATCAGAGCATAAATATTCTTTGGCATCTTTTTCACCTTGATAGAAAGGCGTGGAAGTATTCCAGGAACTACCCGCAGGGTTACCTTTTGCACCTTGTATTGCTTTGGCACGATTGCAACAATCAATGCAACAACCACACCTACTTTTTTCAAACCATCTGATTTTTACTGGTAGTGATGAAACAGGGGAATGGGGGTAGAATGCAAAATAAGCTTTTTGATTGCTTGCATTTATAAATAACTGAGGATAAGGGGATAATGGTATTAATCCACCAGAGGATGCGTTGATTATTTGCCATGCTGCAAATAATTCCGCATTTATCACTAGCATAATAGCAGACGCGTCATAATTACCTTCTGGTATTCTTAAACACACCGCTTTATCTCCAATTAAGATTTCAAATGTTGTATTTCCATATCTATCTGAAAAAGGATAATATCCGGATAATGGAACTTCCATACTTCCTACTGTCATTGCCAAAACATCTGTAATTGGTGATTGTAATGTGAATAGAAAATCTGTCGAAGAGTCATTTTGAAAAATACTATTAGATGGATCTGCAAATTTTGAACAACTAGCACTGGCTATACCAGTGGGTTTTATTTCTCTATATTGACTATCCACATTTACCCAACTGATATAAGCATTTTGTAAAGTAGGATTTCTATATCCTTGTGCATACGGTATCTGGGCAAAAGCGTTTGGAAGCATTAATCTTTGTCGAAGTTGTGTAGCATGCTGATTCACTCCTTCATCATTAGGAACACTTATATAATCACCACGATTTGGCATAACATATGAGCCTACTCTCTCAGGCCCCGTTTGTCCATTATAGTACATATTTCTTAAAACATTTGGACCGGCATCCTCTACTTTGGGATTTAAAAATTTATGGGTTATTTTCTTCGCATCTTGATAAGCATCTACGCCCTGTTCATATATGTCTTCAGCCTTTTCCTGTACCTGTTCAAAAGTCTCTTCCGCTTTTTCCATTAAATTTCCGGCCTTTTCCTGCGTATCTTCATACATTCCTTGTACAGTTTCCTTTACATCTTCATAAATATCTTGAGCATCTTCATACATATCTTCTGCTCGTTCTTGTAAATCTTCTACTGTTTGCTTAATATTTTGTTTACTTTCAATCGCATCATCTAGTATAGTATCAACTTTGCCTAGAATACCTTCTACTTGTTGATAATTGGAAACCAGTTTATTCATAGCTTTTGAGAAAAACTCTACATACTCTGATTGTTCTAATTGTCTATATTTCCCTATAAATTCACCGGCTATCTTCATGATTGCTTCTTTTTGAACGGGTTGAGTAATATTAAAAATGTCTAATAGTTCACCTATTTCATATTCATCTATGTTAAAATCAGGTTCTTTGTTCATTATATACTATTTGTATTTTTTATCTAATTAAAAATACAAACTAATTCATTAACGTCGTTTTTTACACGCCTTTTTACGAACTCTACACCATTTTTTGGTGGATTTACACCATTTACGCGATGCTCGTCCCAATTTCGTTTTCTTTTTCCAAAGACCCTTTTTACAATTATTTTTCTTAGTATATTTGCACCATTTTTTAGTAGATTTGCACCACTTTTTATTCTTTTTCTTTTTACCCTTTGTCTTTCTCCCGCGGTGCTTTTTTCTCAGTGCCCTTTTCTTTGTTCGCCTTTTACCTCTTCCTCCTTTTTTTGCTCCTTTTTTGTTATCTTTTTCAGTATCAACATCAAATATTATTTTCGCTACTGTTGGGTTATCCGTACCAACATCTGTATTTATTAAGGTCCCTGCCTTTTGTCTTCTACCAAACCTTTTCCCACCGCCTTGTTCTCGATTAAAAGGATTATCAAATTTGCATAATATCATCCGATATCCATTTTCTCTTGCTTCTTGTGTTGCTATTTTCATGCCATCATCATCAAAAGCTTCTCCTTTTCTAATTTTTTCTGCCCTTCCTGCTGCCCATCCTCTAAATGCAAATAACGCATTTGTTAAATTTTCTTCTGTGGGATTTGTTTTAAGAAGCGCTTTTAAATCTGCAACGGCACCTGGATACTTCTGTAGCTCAGCCTTTTCACCAGGCATTCCTGGTTTGCAATTTGCAGGATCAATAAACCGCCATCCAAAATAATAGTACAAAGAGATAACAGTTTCGAGTGCAAATAATTCAATATAAGTCCTGTCCGCTCCTAAATATTGGACCAACTTTAGTAACATGCCGCCTTTTGCAAAAATTTTATCTCTTAATTGTACTGTCGGTCTGATGGCACCCAACACAAGAAGTTTCATTCTATTCTCATTTATATTACATAAAGCTATACCGCGTATTCCTTTTATTATTTTTTTTTTTGGTTGAAAGTTATCATATAAAATTAAAATTAAATTGGCGTTGGGTTCTGTTTTATCATCTTTATCAGCACTTTCTTGTTCTTCTAATGATATTGGTCTTCTCCAACGATCTGTTTCGAAATCATATACTGTACCAAATAAGTCATCGCCTATATATCCTTCAGGAAGTCCCCATTGACAAAGGGCAGTCAAGGTTCCTTTCGATAAACGTAATAGTTCTTGTCCCTCACCAAAATCTCCCATATATTTTACATTAGCTGCCTCATCCGGGCCATATGCTTGTTGAACATACTTTCCGCTAATTGTCCATACTGGTTCCCTTTCCTCCGTTCCTCCTCTTAACAAATGTAAATTGTCACGGGTACAATATAATCCTATTCCCGGTTGTTCTGCTTTTGCTTTTGTTTCTGCTTTTGGGTCTTCTACCAATGATGCCATATTCTTATAAAATATATAAAGATTAAATTGAAATGAAATTAATATTTTATAATTAATGTTAAATACTATCATGGCTAGCTTTCTAACATCAACAAATTCTTGCGGTATTTGTTGCGAAGATTTTAATAAAAGTACCCGGGCAAAGGTAGATTGTCCGCGGTGTGAATACCCAGTTTGTCGCACTTGTACTAGGATATACTTAGTGGGAACAACCGATCTGGCACATTGTCTAAATTGTAAAAACAGATGGGAACTGGATACTTTAGTAGATGCTACTCTAAAGTGTTTTGTAAATGGTGATTATAAAACTCATCGAGCTAATATGCTGTTTGATCAAGAACAAAGTCGGTTTCCTGAAACAATGACAGCCGTAGAAAATTACAGAAAACTGGGACAACTTCAAGATGAACAATTGGCAATGAAAGCTGAATTAGATGAGGCGCTAAGACAGTATAATCATATTAGAGATAAGCATTATGAATTAAATCAAAAAATTAAGCGATATAAGAATGGCGAGATTACAGAGAAAAAGGTGTTTAAACGTGGGTGTCCTAAAGAAGGGTGTAGAGGATTCCTCTCTTCACAATGGAAATGCGGTCTTTGTGATACAAAAGCTTGTTCTAAGTGCTTTGCTATTAAAGAAGAGGGTATAGAACATGTTTGTGATGAAAATGATCTTAAATCAGCCGAAGCCATCAAAAAAGAAACTCGCTCTTGTCCATCTTGCGGAACCAATATCTATAAGATTGAAGGCTGTGACCAGATGTGGTGTACTCAATGTCACACTGGATTTAGTTGGAGGACTGGTTTGAAAGTTACAGGAGTTATTCACAATCCACACTTTTACCAGTGGCAAAATCAAGGGGGAAATGCTCCAGCAATAAATGTTCCTGGAGCAGTTATGTGTGGGGGTCTTCCAACTTATTATATATGGAGAAACGTTGTAAGACGCTATTTTCCCGGCAATCAAATAAAGGATGATGATGCGAGGCACTTTTGTGAAAGAACGCTTATTGGTTTGCATAGGGGATTAAATCATTTTACACACTATGAACTAGATCGTTTTCGCAGAACGTGTAATAATATTACTAATAATCAGCAATTGAGAATAAAGTATATTTTGAATGAGGTTACAAAAGATGCTTTCAAATCAACACTCATTAAACGAGATAAAAAACACTCCAAATCTAGGGCTATTCTTGAAATTTATGAACTGGTGAATGTGGTAAGTACAGAAACAATGAGAGATATATTTGAAACAATGTCCGAGCAAAACCAGTTGTCCGAGCAAAACCAATTGCCTTTTGAAGAAAAATATACACTAATTCACGATAAAGCAGATCGATTTGATAAAATCAGACTATATGCCAATAAACAACTGGTTCAGCTTAGTGCTCTGTATTCCCAGACTGTTGGTGTTATTCGACCGGACTTCTATACTGATAATATTAAAGTCAATAAAAAAGAAGTAAAATTTTATCTTGATCATCCGCAACTAATTGGAGAATAAACCCTGAAAGAATACCTTTAAAATCTTCTTAACTAGATCATTAAATCTTAGCCAACTTATTGTAGTAATACCTTGTCCCCTTTTATAATGTCCCGATCCGTAAAATAATATTTGTTCTAATAATTCAATAACCTTTTTTTGTTTGATTTCAGTAATATCAATTCGATATGCGCTATTATAAATGCATCTGTTATAATTGCGATCTGATTTATAAACACATGTTTTATAATCTTGATTGATGTAGTTTCTAATAAGACCAATCCCTTCGATTTGATTAGTATCATTGTTCATTTCAATAACATAAACCAAAGCCATATATGGTACTGTTCTTGGCATTTTTTTATTTAACCCATAAATACATCCCTTCCAATTATGGTTGTCGCGCCATTCCTTATTTTCTGCATAGGTGCTTGTTGTAAACCGTGTAGTTCCTATATAAAACTTTTCATCTTTATCTATCATTAGTTATCTAGTAATAGATATAATTATTTATGTCGATTTCAATTTTTATTTGCGATATTAAAATGTTCCATACTGTTTATTTGTGATACTTTCAATACATTTTCTCTCCATTTCATCAAAATTAAAGTAGTCAGCGATCGTTTCATCTGTAATATTGTCTGGAAAATCTGATAATTTTGTGATATCAGGTAAAAAATCAAAAGCATATTTTTCCAAATATCTCATTCTATATCTAGTAGCTTTATATACAACCAATGCTAATTTAGTAGATAAAAACTGTTTTAATTTATTGAATTCATTGTCGGTTTTGTTTAAAATTACATAATTATCTCTATTTGAAATCCCATATAATCCATTTGTATCTATGAATGGGAATCCGTACATTTTATGTGCTAATACTAATTTGGGTATTCCACTATAAATACATTTTCTATTAGAAAAATTAACAATGATTTCGGGTTCTAATTTATTTAAAATACACGTAGTAATGTTAGGATATGAATGGTTTGCATTGGGTGTTTTACTAACAGTTAACCCTTTATAATCAGGTCGCATGCTTGTTTTTATAACCTCAATATTACCCACTTTTCTAACATAAGTAATTAATTTTTTAATAATGGATGGTGCAAATAATGGTAATGAGAATCGAGTATCAATATACGCCGAATTATTAAATGAAATATATTTTTCTTTTTGTTCATCGTAAATAAAGATGTCATAATTTAAAGTTAATGATGGTGTTTTTTGAAAGGTAAAATAACAGGTTGGTGTTTGAGCTTGCATATGGAAGGCTCGATTAGTCTGTGTATTTGTCATGCATCTTATTTTATGAATGGTCCATTTTTGAAGTAGTTTCAGCAGTTTTTGATCGCGTTTCATCCAAATAGAAGGTGTTATCATCGCCAAATATCCATTATTATTTAAATTATATATGGTAGTTTTAATAAAATCTCTCCAAATAGAAACTCCATCCCGTTTTTTCTCAGATTTTTTATTTGTGGGTACTTTAATATTTCCATTTGCATTGAATGGTGGATTTGCAATAATAACATCAAATTTCATTTTTTGCATTTCTAAAAAATCATGATGTGCTATATTGGCTTCTGTTCCGAAAACGTCGTATAAAAAAGGAATGTGTTCCGAGTTGATCTCAACCATCCAAATCATATTCTGAATGATATGTTGGTGTCTCTTTGAAGGGCATTTTATTTTGATTTGGAGAGATTTAAAAAGACGTTTATATAAAACCATTGAAAAATAGCCTTTTCCTGCACAAGGATCCAGCCATTTTAATGAGGGATTTTCAAATAAATACTGAGGTAGTAAATCTAAAATTTTGTTTATAAGAGAAAAATCTGTTGTCACCTCTCCAAATGTCTTTTTATTGTTAATGTTTACATTAAATAACTGTTTATGTGTTGCTAGATCGATGGTAGATATTGACATATAATCTATAATTATAATCAAAATTATAGAATATCAACGATTATAAGATATTTCTCAATTTTAATTTCCAAATAGATGCTTCTTTCCATCCACAAGCTTCGTATTCGTCTAATTTAAGTTTTATTTGTTTGCCAACCCCACAATTACAATTTTCAGAATGTTCATGATGCTTGATATACCAGGGATTTTCATAAATAAGTTGTAATATTTTAGTTATTGCTTCTTTATTATTTTCATTCGATAAAGCTGTTTCACAAAGATCTATTAATTTTTTTTGTATGTCATCATTTCTTTTTTGCAAGGACATTGATCTAGTTATACGTATATTTGATTTATTTATAGTTGATTTTCTTCTACATATTGGACAATTGTTCTTACATCCACCACCATATGTAAGATTTCGTGTATTCTGCCATTTATCAATACAGGTAAAACAGAATGAATGATTACAATCTAATGTGCATTTATTTGTTATGGGATTAAGACATATGATACAATCCATTTTATATATATTTACCATAGATAAATATGGCTAAGTATTTTGGGATTATAATATCCGTGACTTTTTTTTAGTTCTTTTTTTATAGCTTTGCCTCTATATTTGGTTCCAGAATGTCTACTGAAGTAGTTTTGCATCCTTTTTCTAGTACCATGATTTTTTTTGGCGTAAAGTTTTAATGGCGTTCGATCTTTATATTGTTGATAACGTCTGTCTCCAAAATGAATAACTCTGGTTTTTTTGGTTTTTTTGTTTTGAACAATCGCGGTATATTTTTTAGGAAAAGGTCCTCTTTTAAATTTTAAGATACGTTCCTTCATTTTACTTTTTCCCCCGCCTCCGATTTTTGTTTGTTTTACCCTCCTTCTTCCTCTTTTATATGTTTTCCTGGCTTTTTTTGCTAATTTAAAGGCTCTACTACTCTTTTTACACTCCTTCTCAATAATATGAAAATCTACAGCGGATGCTTTACCTCCTGTTATTGCACTTGCCATTCGGGCATATCCCCATGAATGACCGGTTTGATTTGGCCTAGATCCACTAGAAAAGTAGGCACCTTGACCTTTTTTAAACATGCGTTTCAACCCCTTCAAACTACATTTCGATGCCTTGGCTAGTTTTCGACTCGGCGTTATCTTTTCTATTTTGTACATTTTTCTAGCTTTAAGAATATGAGGAGATACTTTTGATTTAAAACTTTTTACCTTTTTTCTTGTGTAATATTTCTTACCCTTATACATTTTACGCGACTTTTTGAGTTCGCGTTTTTGAATTTTTCTATCTTTTTTACTTAATCCTTTTGGTACATATCTAGCTGGAACATTTACCATATATACATTTGTTAGAATTAAATATATTGATAGATTAAATGAATCAATGGTATAAAACTCTTAAGAAAGCCCCATGGTCCCCGCCTAATTTCACATTTGGCATTGTATGGCCTATACTTTATACATTAATGGCAATATCAGTAGGTATTGTGTGGTCAAATAAAAAATGCTATCCGTATTGTTCGCCTATTACTTTTTTTATCATACAGCTTGCGTTTAATTTAATATGGACTACAATATTTTTTAAATGGCAAATGCCCAAATTAGCCTTTCTTGATATGATACTTATTATGATTGTTACGTTTTATACTTATAAGCAATTTTTACCTATAAGTAAAACAGCAGCATATCTGTTGATACCATATATGCTATGGTTATGTGTAGCTTTTAGTTTAAATTTATATATTATTCTTAATAACTGAATTCACTAATTATTTTGTTAACAATATGATTATAGAATCGTCTAAAAGTTTTATGTTTCTTTTTTAAATCTCTCAATGCAATCCATTTGACTCTGTCTTTTTCATATAACCCATTATGACTCTTTACTTTATTTGGATCATTTTTATACATTTCTTTGAAATCATTTTTGAAGACTTCTTCTATATTTTTATCATATTTCACCTCTACGATAAAAGTATGATATCCATTTCCTTTAATTACAGCACAAAGATTATTTTTCATTAAATTTCTTATATTGGATTTTGTCCCTAAAATCCCATTGCTTTCTTCCCAACCTTCGCGAAGTGCAGTTTCACGATGTGATTCGTTCTTTTCTTTAGATCCTCCGAAATCGCTCCATTTACCGGCGTCTTTTCTTGCAATTAGGGCTTCTCGTGAAAATAAAAAATATGGATGATTATTTCTAAACGCAACAGGTAAAATGCCTCCTCCCATTTATATAATTAAAGATTAAAGTCCGTATATAGTTTTGGATTAACATTAAACCGAACATTCTTATTTGCTGGATCATAACTAACTAAATAGTTTTGCTGCGTGTTATTTCCAAACATCAAGTTACGTTTACATGGTAGACCAGCTCCTTCTGTGATTAGCAATGGTTTCTTAGTAAAATTACCAGAAATATCACTACCAGTGATTGGAAAACTACTAGTCCACGCCGTTGTACTTGCCCAACCCATAGTAGCATATATACCAATATTTGTAGATTTAAAAATGTTTCCTGCTTCTGTTTGTTTAAAAAACCCTATACCACCACCATATGGATGATTTCCATAATTTTTTTCCCAACTGAGAAAACCACTAGAAGGTAAAGTTCCCATCTTAAACTGACCTCCTAACTTTACTTGTAATCCACCGACGCCTTGAGTATTGTTTGCAAAAGATAATCTTTTGATAGCATTGTTGGTAGTATTAGCGTAGGTAGTTAAAACTGGCAAAAGTTGTGGAGGAGGGATTATACCATATAAAATTTTAACAAAAAATGTCCACCAATTTGACTCACCGTTTGGTCCTGTTCCACAACATTTCTTTATTACAATTCCGACACCATTAAAATATTGAAAACTAGGTGAAGCAACTAGCAACTCATTGTTTTGTTGAGGATAAGAACTATCTATATTCGCAGCAGAAAATAGCCCTGAAATTACAAGATCACCCACACTAACAGTATTGCTATCACACTTAATTTGCTCACCTGGATTTTGAGAAGCATTTTGAGAAGCATCCCACAATGGTCCCTCTATTTTTGCATATTTAGTAGCAGAGGTATAAGCTAAATATTTATTTGGTCCCTGACTTAAATTATCCATATCAGTAGGGCAAAAATTTGATCCAAATAAATTATTTGATGGATCTGTAACAATGACACATTTTGACGAATCAAATGTTGGATGCCGTGATTGATTAATTCCTACATTGTCGGGGTTAATAAAAGGATCACACCAGATTTTACTTGTTATGAAACCTCTAAAACCATTTGATAAGGATGATATAAACGATAATCCAGATAATCTATTATAAACACTATCCATTCCAGTAACTATCTTAACTTTAGTATTTGTAACACCTTTTCGATTACATGAATCTAATCCTCTTTGAATTACAAAATTTTCACTTGCATCTATCAAAGGACCACAACCTTTATAAGCACCATCAACACATAAAGCACTTCCGCGATTTAAACTCAAAAATTTATCATAACTTCTAACATTTCTCAAGTTACCATCTCTGTAAAAACCAACTTTACCATTAAAATTATTACAGTTTTGTAAATTGCATGGCCCTCCTTTCAAAGATTTTGATCTTTTTTGGTAATCGGTTACATTTGCTTTAAAAATAGCCTGTGCTTTTTTATTTCGTGTTCTTTCACTAGAACTTAATTTGGGTCTATTATTATTAAAACAGTTCATATAATTTATAATTATATTTAATTAATCATATAAACAAACGAGATTCAATGCCATGGAGTAATCCATATTATTTAAGTCTAATACACGTCCAAATTCATCTAAAATTTGCAACTGTAACCTTGAAATATCAACCGGTCCGAAATAAAATCTTTTCTTAATTGCATTATTTTGTGTAACAGTATCATTTGTTAAAGACAAACCATTGTTAAAATCAGATGAAGTAGCCGAATCAGTAGAAATTCTGGCTAGAACATTGGATTTTCCAATCGATTCATTGTAAGCTGTAACAACAAAATTATTAACATTTTTGTTAAAATCATTTACAACAATATAAATGTATTTAGTACCCCATGCATCATAACAACCTTCTGATACATAAGAATGTGATCCATTATATTCACCTAAACGAAATCCTAAAATCCATCCTAAATTTGAAACTATACCGTTTGTCCCAGCTAAATCAACAGAAGGTGGCTCTGCTATACCATTACCTACGTTTGTGAATCCTGCTGGAGAAGTAGAAGGAGTTGCAGCTCCGTTATTTGCTCCAGATGATCGATTAAAATAAACATATAATAATGGTGTCCATGTTTTTGGTGGTGTAGTATTGGTTGTTCCGTTTCCCGAAGAGTCTATTGTGGCAGCACCTGAACCCTTACCATTTGCAATAGTAAATACAGTTTTCGTGGTATGTTCATCAATAATGCAAATAGGTCTGGCGTCACTATTGCCTCCAGTAAAATTATTTTGTATAGCTATTTGAATTTGTTCATTAACTGCATCTTGAATCTCTAATCTTTTGTAATTTCCATCTGGAATACTTATATAATACCAAAGTAAATCTGGAGCATTTCCACTAGTACCACCTCCCGTTGTAATTTGCGCCCGTGGATTAGTCCATCCAATCCAAAAATAGTTGTTTCCTAGTGATTTACTTATTTGGAAATATGTACTGGGAAATTCTAAAGCCGATAGTTCCATTGAAATTACATTTTTAATAGTAGTGGGTAAACTTACTTGATAATTGGTACTTAGCGTGGTATAATAGTTATTTCTAAAACGAGAATCTAAGCAAAGTAATCTATGAATTGTATGCTTTGAAGTCCCTTCAACCGTTGTTTCATCGCGGGGTACCGGATTTATATGACTAGATACGCTACCTCCGGGCCTTGCCAGAACAGCATGCTCTTCATTCAATAGATACTCTCCATTGCCGTATTTGAATTCTCTTTTTTTTGTTATAATCATAAGTTTGTCTTTAACACCATCAAGAAATTTAATAATATCTCTTCGTTTTTCTTTCGAGATACTTTTATCTGTTAGTAATTTTTCACGTAATATATTTTCATTATTAACAATATCTTCTAAGCTAAACGGATCTTGTAAATTAAGTATATTTTTCAACTCATTTATATTATAAGAATTAATATCAAGATTAAAAATTCCAGACATATATATATTCTAAATCTAAAATATTTATATATTAATAAGCATCTATTTCTTTCCAAATATTTCTTTGCCTTTCTCTAAACACCAAAATTGTATAGCTAAACAAGGAAAAAGTCGTATATATGAAGCTAATAATCCTCTATATAATCCAAAAAATCCATCTTTTTTGATAACACATCTAAATCCATCAATTATACCATCATACTTGGGAACATCTTGACTAAATCCAGCCATTTGAAAATGTTTTCTAAGCATATCAGTTGGATAGGTAAATGTCAGAGCGCTCATGCCAGCAAATCCGCCGGATAATAATTTTGTACTTGTTGGCGAGAAATCATAACCATCAAAAAAATCTTTATATTGATAATAAAACATGAAATTTAAAGCACTAAAGGGTCCAAAACCTAGTATACTAATACCTAATCCCTTATACATTTCATTTAGTTTTATTTGTTTTGCCGCCTGAAAAGGACTCGAATAATGAGATTTATTCATTTGTAAAGACAATCGGGTGCGTATGGTTTCAAGTGGATATATAGTAACCATTGAAAAGACTCCAGCTACACCTCCAGAATAAAAATTTTTAATTTTTTCATCTTCAATATCATTAAAAATATGATTTTTAGATTTTTCAAATGCGGTAAAATTTGTAGCTATTTGAGGAAAGACGCGTAAACAATTTGTCATATTACCCTTCCATAAATATCGAACCCCTTCTTTTTTAAGAACCGTCTTAATGGATGCTTCTTTAAGATATTGATTTTGACGTTGAATTTTATATAACTCTAATGGAGCAGTAGCTGTTCTTGAAATCACTCCTGCCATACCTCCGATTAACAAATCATCTAACATTACTTATATATCTTATCCCCATAGATTTAATATCATTTCCTTCTTTGTTTCATCCATACTGGAGAGAATATACCATTTTTTCTTCTTAGGATCCCATTTTGTTCCAAGTTTCTTTCCTTTGTCTTTTTCTTCAAAAGGCACTTTAAGATAAATTTTCTTGGGCTTTTTTGCATATTGACATTCTGTTTGTCCAATAGCTAAATTTGCTAATTTATCAGCCCCTTCATTTCCTAAACTATGTTCATCAGTCTTTCCAGTGTGGGCAGCAACATGATGGAATGCTACATTTTCTTTATCTTTGAAAATATAGTATGCCTTTTTTACAAGATCTACATTTGGAATGGGTTTTTTCTTTATCCAACATGCCTTTTCCATTTTTTCTCCATAAGTTGTACAACATCTTATAGCATATGCAGAATCAGAGTAAATATTAACTTGAAATCCGGCTAGTATTTCACGATATAGGATTTCAGCAGCCTTTATAATAGCCTTCAATTCTGCTGTATTATTTGTTTGTTTCCCTTCGATTCTTTGTGCACAATTTCTTGGATCATCTATACCAAAATAAACACCTAAACCAGCTTTTGCACCTCGTTGACCGTTATTGGAACAAGCTCCATCTGTATAAACATTCGTTTCCATTATATTATTGTGAGTAATAATAAAATAGGTTTAAATTCAATTTAAGTTGATTTTACCCGCCCTTCAAAAAAATCCCCGTGAGTACTAATGTAATAATCGTGATAATATGGTGCTAAATACAAAATAAGACCTATTGTAACTGCCATTGTTATTCCTGAATATACTAGTTTTTTTGAACCACTCAAATATGCAGCTACTGTCATCATAGCTAGCCCAATATAGTTCTGTAAGGGCATTCCCATATACCAATTTTGACTATCCAACCACCAAATATTTTCTCTTTTATATTCGTGAATTGTATAATGAGGGTTTAACATGAACCACATTGTATCTTCTATTAAAAACCAGGCGACTATGAAAAATATTATTGTAAAAATATTATTGGGATATAGGCTATAAATAAGTGTAAATATAACCATAATATTCATTATTACATGATATGTAGTCATGGTAAATAGCGCTGGTACAGTGGGTAATTTTTTTGCCCAACCATGTTTTCCCTCTGCCTCAATTTCTAATAGAGAGAACAGTATGGCATATATAGTAATATACAATGCAGTAGCTATCATTATATAATACTAATGTAAAATTATCAAAATCCTTACTAATATCTAAATGAACTTAAGCTAAGCCACTCTTCATAACAATATTCGCAGCAAAATGAGTAATTTCGAGAAGCAATTTTAGCCTTTTTGATAACCGGTCTCAATGCAGTAAATTCAAGCATACATCCATCATTTGAACACTCTTTTATTTCTTTATAAAATACAGCTCTGCTAGGAGGAGTGTTAGGGATCTCTTTATTTTTTTCCACTTCATTGGTAAATAAACATGTTAACCATTCCATTACTATATAAAGAGTTTTTATCTTTAACATATATAATTATGTCCCATGGATGTAGATTTAAAAAAGCAACGGCTTCAATGCGATGGAAGTGGAAAAAGAAAAGAACGCGCCGATTGCAGAGAAAAAGGAGAAAAATGAGAGCGCGTGCCAAATAATCAAGGTATATCTTCTTCTAATTTCTCCTCTGATTCTGTGCCTGGCACGGATTCTGACTCTGGTTCTCGACGTCTTCGACATTTCCCTCTACAAGTGGTATCGTAAAAACACCAACCTGCAATAAAAACGGCTACTGGAATCACAATCGCATAACCATATTCCACATTCATATAATTCTATACTATGTATTGGGTTTTTAAATAAATTGAAGCTCGGATTTTTATTACTTATTTGGTTTTGCGATCGTTTAAAAGTTAATTTACTTAAGAAAATAAAAACAAATTAACTATAATGGATATTACATTAACAAGTCAAATGGATAGATATGTTAAATCGTTGAAATATCTTGTTGTTTTTCCAGATAAAACAACAAAATTTTATAAATCATTAAGAAAAATAGCCGAAGATATAAGTGTTGATTACTCTACCATTTCTAGACGATTGAATGAGGAAAATCCGTGTATATGTATTTCCAAAATATCAGGATTTATTTTTTCTATTCGTAAATTAAATTAATCATCAGAGGTATGCATTTGAAGCGATTTTGTATGATCCTGCCATGCGCCATTTGCGGTGGGTGAAGTATTTTTCCTTTTGAGTTCCTCCACTCTTGGATTTACAGCCTTTTCATCCAATAGCATAATTCCCATAGCAGCATAGTTATGCAAATCAATTAGTGTATCACGAATTGATTCATTATTAACTAAAGTAATACCACTTTTTGTAACACTACTAAGACGACTGATTTTATCACCCATTCTTACAATTACACCTACCGGACCATATGTTGCGAATGAGTCTCCATAATCCTTATTTTTCTTCGTGAAAAGATCCAATGCCTCGGCTTGTACCGTGGTATACTGTTGTATACGGTCTTTATTATCCATAATGTGTTTATATTTGTACTACACAATATGGATTTAATTCAATTTATCCTTATATAATTAGACATTTAGACAACTAATTAGACAAATTGTTGTCTGCCGTTTTTGAAACTAGTTTTTACACAACACCCACATCTACCCCCATGACATTGGGTATTATTGCCTAATCGACCGGTAAAAATCTTGCAATCGTTATAGCATAGTTTACCGTTGCTATTAGTTGTCGTTGTGTAAGTGGTTGCCCCCGGTATTCTATTATCGCAACAGTTTTTATTGAAACACAATGAATTCCCTACAATTGGATCACAAGGAGGGTTAAGTCTCGGATCATAAGGATTTTTAGTTTTATTATATGTGGTTACTTTATCACGGAAGCCAGAATAAGCTGTTTTCCCTCCCAATAATCTAAATCCCTGTTTACCCCGGGCATCATCACTCAAACAATAATTAACACTAGTTGAAATTCTAGATTCTGCTCGAGCGCCAGAATTTGTTCCGGTTCTATTTCTAGGTTGCTTGATAATGGCTGTATTTGCTATGATACCAGGCATCTTTTCTTTTCTTAAGACCCCACCTACTCTCCGTGCTAAGAATCTAGCATAAGATCCATGTTTTTTATCTACACCAGATTGACCCCTATAGGCGGTTCGCGCTTTTACAGTAGGTACTCTATAAGTAACTTTTTTCCATTCATTAGGATATTTTGAACTCCCCCTACAATTTTTTTGAATTGCGTGCACGGCATCTCCCGGTCCTCCTGCCTGGCCTAAATTTCTTTTTTGTGCACTTTGACCTACCTGTTTACTAACCATTCCGGCGCGTCTCATCATCATATATCTTGAAGAATCCATTCTAACCTGCTTATTTACACGTGCCATATTGTTTAAATTCATTTGATCTACTTGACAAATATTTTTTGGACAGGAAGAACAATTATTAAAACAAGCTACACACATTGTACAATTATTTTCATTATGATTTGACATATATACATTACTCTTATAAAAAATTGATAAAAAGACAAAGTATAATATCATTTGTAACTTCCAAATGTATGAATGTTCTTGTGGCAAACAATATAAAAGACTTAAACCCTTTCATATTCACCGAGCTTCTTGTGAGCTTTTACGTTTAAGTAAAAAAAGTAATCAGGATATTTCACATTTATCTGATTTACCTTCTCAACAAGAGATGTGGTTAGCTCTTCAGACAGCTCTAGTACAAATCGATACTCTGAAAACAAAGGTAGAAAGGCAAGAAAGATGGATCAAAAGACAAAGGAAAAAGATACCAGTAATTGACTGGTTAAATACAAACTGTAAACCTGATTTTACTTATGAAGAATGGGAACAACAAATAATGCTAAATCAAAAAGATCTTCAACTAATATTTGACCATGATTTTGTGAATGGCATGTATTATATAATGCAAAAACATCTTGATATTGCAAAAGAATCGCTATTACCTATTAGAGCCTTTGAGCAAAAACTGAATATATTGTTTGTATATACCGGTAAAACCTGGGAAATGTTAGATGCTGATAAAATGAGTGCGCTAATAGATAAATTTCATAAGAAAATACATACTTTATTTGTTAAATGGAGTGATAAAAAGCAAAAACGCATGGATTTTAATGATATTGATGAGAGTTATTACAAAAATATTACAAAGGTAATGGGAGGATCTTTATCAAAAATAGTATCGACCAAGAAGATTAGCTTCAAATTATATAATCATTTGAAGTTCAATCTAAGAAATATTGTCCAATATGAATTTACTTTCTAGATCTACGTTTGCGCTTTTTAGAATGCCTTTTACTTTTACCCGACTTATTAGTAATCAAATAAAGTTTTTCTTTACTTAATCGATTTACAGAAATACTAAATAAATACTTTTTATTATATGCGGTATCAGCGACTTCCAATAAAATTTCTGGCCCACGAGTAACATTTATAAATTTAAATGGACCACGAAGAGCCACAGATCCTCTATCAAAATAAAGCAAATCGCCTTTTTTCATTTTTTTGTAATTTGCTTTGCTTAATTGCACTACAGAAGGACCGTATAAAATTTCAGAGAAATCCTCTACATTTTGCCCTCTTGGTGCTCTTCTATAGGCAAGTCTATCATTTATGATAGCATTAAATTCTCTACCTTTAGAATCGCGAATTGCTACATTCTTGCTGGTAAATGAGTTTAATTTTGTAGGAACTCCCTTATCTTGCAACTGTGGACTTTTGTCTGGGAAAATAGAAAGAGAGGTAGGTGTCTTGGACTTCTTTCTTCCAAATGCTTTTCTTTTTTGAATACTATAAGTTTTACGCATGGTTCTCTTCTTTTTTTTTTGTTTTTTTCGTTTTCCTCCGTGTTTAGATTTTCTATTTGATCTTTTATGTTTACGTGTTTTGGCCATATATAAAAATAGTTAGATTTTTATATATTTCTTATTTTATAATTTGTATTTTTTTCTAAACGTATCTACCAGCACAACATCAACTCCTTCTTCTCGCGCTTCTTCCGCTTTTGATGTATCTTCTTCTAAATCTTTAACAAGTACTACAAAGGTGCTTTTGCTAACTGAAGTACTGATTTTAGCTCCTAAATCAACAAGTGTTTTTTTTAAAGGCTTGTCTCTGAAACCTGTCATTACAATACGTTTTCCATAAAGTGGATGCGATTTGTCAATATTTTGACCCACTTGTTCATTTAATTTGTTTGTTAGACCCGCATCAGTAAGGAAAGATATGAAATTGGGTAGATTTTTTACGAAAAGTTTTGCTCGCTTTTTGCCAACATTTTCAACCGCTGCCACTTGATCAATCTTGGTATCAGGTTGTTCGCTGGATTCAAAGATATTTGGATATTCATGGATAATATTTCTCAATATTGAGGAGCCCAATCCTCTACCAAATACATTAGACGCGCTGGCAATCATTACTAAAGAAGCATTTTGAATTGCCTCATCCATGTTTCCCTTAATTTTCACTACCGTTTTTTCTTTGAAACCCTCAACAGTTAAAAGCTCTTCCTTCGTCATAAGAAGAATCTTAGGTATTGTATTAAATCCAGCTTTTATCAATCTTCTAACATTGCCAGGACCAATGCCTTTAATATCGAGTTTTTTGAAGAAGAATTCAACGTTCTTCTGTAATACCATTGGGTTGTTTTCAGTATTTTTAAGCATTGCATCTACGTGACTCTCATTCCATACCCAAGGTACCGACGGCATTTTGGGGCTTTCAGCTGGTTGAATTACCGCTTGAATTTTGGGTATAACATCCCCAGATCGAATCAACTGAATTACCGCGCCTACCCCGATATTATTATCCTCTACATATTTTGCATTATGAGCAGTTACAAATTCGATTGTTGCTCCTCTAATATTTACAGGCTCAACTTGAACAACTGGATTCAGATAAGCGTCTTTACTGGCTGTCCATATCACATCAACCACTTTTACTTCAGCGATCTGATCGCTCAAAACCATCTTGAAAGCAAATGCGTAATCTGGATTTTTATTGCGACGTGGATGTTGTTTATCGTCGTTTACAATGATTCCATCAATCATGTACTCATAATTACTGCGCCACTCCACTAACAGGTCTGACAACATCTCATTTGAGATGTCATCCGTAACTTCGTGCAATACTGTAACTACACCATTTTTTTGAAGCCACGCCAATTGTTCACTAGGTTTCATAGCAGGTTCGATAACCTCATATCCTACAAAATCTAGATCTGTCCATTTACTAGTATCTCTTTTTTTGGCATTCACTAATCCTGCTACCATATTGCGCGAGTTTTTATACTCAGCGCTGTATTTTTTTTCAAATAATTTTTCTTTAATCAATAATTCTCCTCTTAATGTTACATCTTTACGTTTTGGTAAATCCAAATATGGAACCATATAAGATATATCCATTCCGTGTGTAGATCTACCGCGAGTATAAAGTTTTCCTCCTGAGTACAATACCGAGATACCATCAAGTTTTCCTGATATTACCTTTGGACCAGGATATTTTGCTTTGTATTTTGGCAAAGCATTTGTATCAGGTTTAATTTTATCCATGGAATGCATTTCAAATGGCAACTTTACTTTGGCTTTATCCGTTGGGGCACCAACCTCATCAAAACAAGGGTTATTGGGATAAGTGCGTTGTCCATACTCTTTTAGAATATCAAATACATTATCTGCAACAAATGGTTCTTTATTGTAGTATGCAGCGGATGCCACGCGAACCATCTCACATATCGTCTCTTCTGAAAACTGTTTTACCACGGAAATTCCCTCATTGGTTAACAATTCCCAGTTAGCGCGCAGTTTACTATCAGTGTCTTTTTTTTTTACTTTTCTATTTGCTTTAATTTTTATTGTCCCCTTTTTCTTTTTCACCACCTTGGCTTTCTTGAGCGACTTTTTTTTAGTGCTTTTTTTAATGTTTTTTGTCGGAGACATAACAATGGGTGAGGGCGTATTCATTTCATCGACTGGTGTTTTCACTTGTTCGCCAGTTTTAAGTATCACTGCCTTCCCACTCTTTCTTTCAGTAGGTTTTTTGTATTCTAACCCGAGGAAATCAAAGATGGATTTTTCAGTTGGGAAATCTCCTTTTACTCGCTCGCCCTTCTTATTTTTCTTTGGACCGGTCAGTTTAAATAAACCGTGCTCATTCATCGTATAGCCAAGATCGACAGCTCTTTGACGCTGAACCACATTAAATGCCTTGCTTCCAGTAAAGTATAGCACTGCAAATGAGTACTCTTCGGGTTTAGAATACATGAAATCCAATCTTCTGGCAGTAGTTGACCCGGGTAATTTACCCACAGTCAAACTTTTTGTCTTGCCTTTGGAGAGACTCTCCACTAAAACCCCCTCTTTTTCCAATTCATCAAGAAACTTTTTAAAGATCGCATCATCTCCTTGTTTATTTGTAACCGCAACATCAATATCTCCTGATGTTTTATTACCTCTTCTATAAGATCCAAGAATCTCAAATTCATCACCATCTTGTTTCACTTTATTAAAGACTTTTTTAAAGACCTTTTCGTATTCAACCACTTCTGCTCGTGGAATACGCTTCAATATATCTTCATAATGACGGAGGCCTTTTTTCTGAACCGCATTTAGGAGTTCATCTTGTCGTTCTCTCAACTGAGCAATAGAAGTTAGCCCCAACTCTGCGAGTTGAAGAGCTTTCTTAGGCCCAATACCATAGACTTTTACGAATAGGTATCTTGCCTTATGTTCAGACATTTTTTCTTTATCAATCGCTCTAAGAGTTCCTGTTTCCATGAATTCTTTAAATTTTTTTAGTATGGTATCGCCTATTCCTGGTTGCCCCTTCAACTCATCTGGATTCTTGATCTCCGTGGGATATGCCATAATAGTCTCAGCAGCGGTATGATAGGCTCTCGCTCTGAATCCCTCGCCTTTCATTTTCATCAGATCTTCAAGCTCTTCCAAAAGATTTATGAATTGTTCATTTAGCGATGCTTTTTTGGTTTTCATGACGACCTTCTTTTTTTTACCTTTGACTTTGATTACTTTTCGTGCTTTACTCATAGTTGTTGTAGTATGTTTAGTATGTTTAACATTGGCATCTAATACTTTTTTTTCTTCAATTTTTCGATTTTTTTTTGTCATGACCTTTACTTTTACTTTCTTGAATTTTTTAGGTACTTTTAATGTTTTCTTTTTTTTTGGTTTTGGACAATATCCAAATGTTTTTAGTGTTCTGCGTTTAGGAGTAACTTTTGTGGCACATATATTTCCTCTACTAGTCTTAATACATGTATTGTGCATTTTGCCTTCATGTTTAAAAGGAAATATGCAAGGACCTTGCTTTATTTTTTTATCTTTTTCCTTCTGGTCTAACCAATTTACATCAGAAGTGTTCATTTATATTATCGTTTGATTTTTTTCTTAAAGTATGTAGTTAAAAATTTATCAGCCATGATATCATCTAAAAATTTAATATTTCCATCTTTTTTTTCACTGTGAATTTTCTTAGGTTTTTGCACTGCTTCTTTAATCATAGGGACTGGTAGTTTATCTATCGTTTTATTCATTTAATATAAAAAAATATAAAATTAATATAAGAATGACAGTATTAATCCAAGGAATCTCTATTTCAAAAACAAGTGGAAATAAAAAGACAAAGAGTAAAAAAACTTCTATCAAATATGATGGTAAAAAAGCAAATATAATGTGTAGCAATAACGGAAAAAAATCATATCATACATTAACAAATAATCAACTTATAAGTCTTATGGCAATGCCTGCTTCAAAAAAAACTTTAAAGCAAAGGCTCGGTCATATAGTTAAAAAACGGAATGCAAGAGGTACTAAAAAAAAAAGAAAACAAAATCGAGGAACTAAAAAAAGAAGAAAAAAAAGAAAAAGAAACAAAAATAAAGGCAAAAAAAATTAAACAGCCAGTATTACTTTTTTGAAGTCTTCATCCTCTACACTATTTCTATTGGATAAATATTCTTTCGCTTTATATTTATCCATCTTATTAAGATACGTTCTAGAAGCGTACAGCAATTTAAATATAAAATCGTCAAATCCTATTGATTCAACATAAACTCTTCTATCTTTTCTTAAAAATGTTAAAAAATTTATGATGTATTTAGGATCTGCCGGAAAAAAGAAAATAATGAAAATATGATTTCGAATAACTCTTCTATTTTTTCCTTCAAATTCAAAATCAGAATAGCTTAATTCGCACCCACCATTTTTAGCAATCTCTATTAAATCTCTCTTCAGTTCCAAAGCGCCACTTGTTTTTTTCAAGTTAAACGCTACTTCCAATCTATAAGACATTATTATGATTTACCTAAAGATTTTTATTTTTAAGAAAAAAATAAAATTTTATACTACAAATGCCTACAATATTGTAGGTTGATCAAATATCGATTACTGATTAGATGCATTTTCAGAGAATTCTCTTTGTGCTTTTCTGTACACCATGCCGTTAGGGATGCTCCAAACATAATGATTTACGTAAGGTTTTAACATTTGTCCGATCTTTTTGCTCCATTTTTCTCTCTTCTCATCTAGAGCATTTTGAATATTCTCAATGCATTTTTCTTGCAACTCTTTGTTTAATTCTCTACCAATTCCCCAAGTACCATATCCCCGAAATGATCCCCAGCTGTTTTTTCTGTCGTCCGGGAAAACTTCCAATAGTGACTGTTTAATAACTGTCAGATGTTCTTCTTCGGTAAGTCGAAGTTTAGGATGAACATTGGTGAATATGGACAACGCAACGCCCCGCCAGACACTTCCAATCCTAATCATTTTAGGATATTGATCATCCCTGACATATTTAGGGCTTGGCGATTCTACTTCATACCATGGTCCTGCTCCTCTCATACTCATATTTAGATTATAGTAGTTATTAATAGATTGTGTTTACATTCTTTTTGTGGCTAAAAATCATTTCAATTTTCTGACTATATTAAAATGAGTAATTTTTTTCAGAGTACAAATATTAATGCTGGAAAGTATTATCAAAACGGGGTAGAAATTGATTTAGGCGCTCAAGGTGCTCAAGGCTCTACAGGTGCTCAAGGCTCTACAGGTGCTCAAGGCTCTACAGGTGCTCAAGGAGCAATTCCTGAGGGCGTATATTTGAATGGGGTAGTTGGACAAATCATTTTATGGTTTGCCCAAAATGGATCTACTGACGTGAATGACATCCCTCTCGGGTGGACACTTTGCAATGGGATCTCGGTCAACGGATATACAGTACCGGATTTGCGGGGGAAATTTGGTTTGTGCGGGTACGTACCGGGGGGAGGACAAACCAATGTACCAGTGTACGGCGCTGTGAATAGCAACGCACTTATTCAACCCAACCAACTTCCACTACATAAACATGGAATAATCACAGGCGATGCAAACGCGCCCGGGACCATCGATGCGCCGCAAGTAGGCGCATACACCACACCATCCTACCAAAACAGTCCCGGGGGCGGCGATATCACCACCGATCAAGTCAAGAGCGATGGGACCGTCGAAACATCAGACAGACAACCTTTTTACCCCCCATTTCTTGCACTTTACTACATAATGTATATAGGTATAGTTCCCGACTGAGCCACCATGAGTCCACTATGACTATGAGAGCTACCAATAAATTGAATACTAATTTAAAAAGAATTTAGTATTCAATAACTCAAATGGAACCTCCTACTTATTTAGCGAATAAATACCCTCACGAACGTGATTCTCACATTCATTTTGATGAGGGTCCGCATATTTACACCATAGATGGTGATAGCGACTATATGTCTGTAACAACATGGAATCATTCTCATTTTGCCCACTTTGATCCGGATGCTATTATTGAAAAAATGATGAAGTCGCCAAAATGGCCACAAAGCAAGTATTTTGGCCAAACGCCGGAAGAAATAAAGGCGGGATGGAACAAAAATGGTCAAGAAGCATCAAAAGCCGGTACAAAAATGCATTATGATATTGAGTGCTTTTATAATAATAAAGATGTAGAAGTGGAAGAAGATTGTTTGGAATGGCAGTATTTTGAGAAATTTGAATCAGAAATTGGATCTAAATTGGAACCATACAGAACAGAGTGGATGGTTTGGGATAAGGAACTTAAATTGGCCGGATCGATAGATATGGTTTTTCGAAACCCAGATGGCACACTTTTGATCTATGATTGGAAGCGATGTAAAAATATCAAGAAATATAACAGATTTCAATCTTCAACAACTGAGTGTATCTCACATCTGCAAGATACTAATTTCTGGCATTATTCTCTCCAATTAAACACTTATAAGTACATGCTTGAGAAAAATTATGGGGAAAAGGTTGTTGGAATGTATCTTGTCTGCCTACATCCAAATAATCAAAATAAATCATATCAGCGATTGAAAGTATCTCATATGAAACAAGAAATTGAGAATTTAATGGCTTTAAAAAAACAAATGCTCGAAGACCCTTCGTCGGCGTTATAATCTTATTCTAATTTATATAATGAATGCTTATTTATTTGTTTTCTTGAATTTCATGGTAGGATTTGTATCTGATATTATTTTAAACTTTTTATCTACAAAAGAAGGATCCAAATATTTTAAATCTAGAATCATCCAATCTTTACGACCTTATTTTGATAAAAGAAGTGTTTTAAGGGCAGCATTAGATGCGGGTATAACTATAGTGGTTGTATTGCTGTTTGTTATGCTTATGAGTAAGCTTATTTTCGGATTCGCAGTTCCAAACAATATTATACAATTGAATTTCTTTTCTGTTATTGCTTTCTTCGCTGGATTTGCTGCAGATAAATTTATTGATGATTACAAAATTTTTGGCAATGATTTAGACCCCTATTATCAAGAAGCGGGCGTAGGATTATGGGGAGCATTAGCTTTAACATTTGCGATTATAATAAGTTACATGAAACAAAAATTCTTAATTAAATATATTATATGAACAACAAACAATTGGAGGAGAGGATTTGTAAATTGGAACAACGATATAAAATAATAGAACAAAAATTAGATCAGATATTAGAAGTAATTAATACAAAAATATCAAATAGTTGCAATAAAATGAGTGGACATATCGATTTCGTTGAAAATGTGTATGATAATGTAAAAAATCCATTGGGGTTTATTTGTAATAGGGTATCCAAACTTATAGGATCAGATGAACAATATACACTAGAAAATCAAGAAGGAAGTATAGAAGAGCAAGAGGAAGAGTTTGGTTTGGAAGATTAAATAATATAGAATATAGCTTAAATAATTTACATTCTATATATTAAGATGGATGAATGTTTAGATATGCAGTCAGTTGACCTCAATTATGGTCAAATGTTTTTTATGATGTTAGGATTTTTGCCGGTTATGATGTGTTTGCCTTGTTGGTTTGTGGCAAAATTTGTACATGAACCAATGGCAAACGAGTATAAAACTCGTTATAAAGAGTGGGTTGAAGAAATGAAGAAGCCCCCTCCTTATGAACACAGATATCCGGTAGAAGAGTGCGAAGATGGAGAATTGAGAACAGAAACAAAAATAAATAATTTAGTGTTGGATAAAACGCCGGATGGGTATGTAGCAATGCGTTATAATGTTGATGAAGAAGGATTTGAATATTGGAGTGATAAAAACGTAACATATAAATATCTTGAAACGGTGGCTCGAAAATATGTGAATGCTTTTGATTGTCCCGGTATTTATATTAATCGAGGCAAACTATTGAAAGAAAAGCTTAATAAATTGCAAGAGGAGATTAAGAAAAATATTGAAGATGAGGAAAATAAAAAAGACGGCGAAGATGAGGAAGAGGAAAAAGAGGAAGAGGGTAATGTATTTGCTGATTTGAAAAAATACAATAGTTCTAGTAAAAGAACTAGTGAACTTAAGAAACGAATTACGAAAAGTGATATTGTATGTGATGAGGCAAATAAATATATTAAACGGGGTAAATTTTCAGATAATAAATCGTGGATGAAACCCAAGGAGATAGAAAAAGAAGGGTCTAGTACATGGAGTTGGTTGGACTGGAAGAATTCTCAAAATAAATCGGATTAATATCGACGTGTAAATTTATTTCGATATTTATTGGTTTTCCCTTTTCTGCGTTTTCTTCTGCGTTTTTTAGTTTTTCGTTTTCTCCTTTTACGTGTTTTACGACGTTTTCCTCCACTTTTGGGCTCGGCCTCTGTGGTCTTCCCTTTCTCCTTGTCTTTTGGCGGAAGATTTTTTTTAATTAATTTATCTAATGCGGCCATATCTACTCCAGGCACTGGTTTGCTCATTACTCCTTGAATTTCTTTTATATAGGCCTCTATTTTAGTCTTTGCCTCCTCTTTATTATCAATATTTTCCAACTCAATTAAGTGTTCCATAATTTTTCCAAATTTTTCCATATTTTTTTTATCTCCAGAAGAGTTGCAACAAAAAGCACCTGATACGCTTTCTATCAAGGGTACCATACTTTTTGTAAATGCTTCTAACGCCTTTTGGCTTCCATTTTGCAATAAAGCAATGATTTGCTCGGGGCCAACTGCTACAAGTAGATCGGTGCCCATATTTGCAGCTATTGCCACAGCTTCTCCTATAATCGCCAATCCTGGTATAGGAATAATACTGAGAAGGAGTCCTATCATAGTAGCAGATAATTGAATTGCTAAAATAATACCCAATCCATTCTTTTTTAATTTTGCCCTTACAATTCCAATAAGAGCTGTTGGTACTTGATTTGGGTATTTTTTTAATAATCTCTGTAAATCAGCACGAGCCTTCATAGCGCCTGCGCTATCCTTACCAATAGCTTCTACAAGAGTTTTTAAAATGCTGTTCATGGCATTATTTTTATGCCCTTCATCATTCTTTTTAAGTTTTTGAAAATGTGCGAGGGTTTGTTTTTTTGATAATGTTCTTTTTTTCTTTTCTACTTTGTTTTTATGTTCTCCAGCGCCTTTAATCAGTTCATCATCAATATCTTTATAAAGTTTTAGTTTGGCTTTTACATCTTCCGTTTTATTTTTCTTTCTTTGAAATTTTTGATATAGCTCTTCTGCTATGTCTTGTGCGATCATTATTTTTTCATGAACTAAATCTTTTGCACCTCCTCCCTGTTCTTTCTTTTCTTTAAGTTCTTGTAACATATTTGCTTTTAATTTAATAGTTTTTTTGATTTTGGCTTTATCCTTCGTAATTTTCTTTCTTCTTTTTCGGCGCTCTTCTTCATTTAACTTTGGTACTTTTTTTCCAAACTTTTGCAATACTCTTGCAGCTTTTTCCTTTTTTTTTGACTCCTCATTTGCAGTTACAATATCTTCTAAAGCCTTTTTTAGTTTACTAGCAACGCTAGGATTAGCTACGAACCTAGTTGTCGCATCATTATAATCAATATAATTTTGAATTTTTTTAAAAAAAGATGGTTTGGGACCTTCTAGAGAATTTTTTTTTTGAGACATTTTTATTGTTGCCATTTACTTATATATTGGTGTTATTTTTTTTCAGCCATTTTTGAAAGCCGATGCTTTTAGATAAATTAAAGGAAGAACCTAAATATCCCTTTGCTATTTCATATGCTTTTTTTTCTTTTTCAGTAAGTTGTGTTAAATATTGTGTTTGATACTCTTCTATTGTCGGCATGGTTTAATACTATTAAATAAATGATAAGTATTAAATCAATTTTTAGAAATGAAACAAATCAAATTTTGAATCTTAACATCGGAATCTTGCATTATCTTAGTAACACTTGTATCAATACTATATCCATTAGATAGTAGATAATTAAATAGCAAATTTATTTGATTTACGCACAAAAACTCACACGGTTGCTTAGGATTCAAAACAATATAGTAGCATTGATCTTCTGGACAACAAGGACTACGTTCTTGAAAGGGTGATAGTTTTTCTCTATTAGTTAATTTAGTTATATGCTTTAATATTTTATCTTTTGGAGGAGGAGATATTACAATAACTTTTTTATAACACTCGTTATAGCGATCTAAATATACTTCGGCTTTTAATTGATACATCATATGATAATATAACCTAAAATAAAATTGAACCAAATTATATCTAAGAAATAATAAGCATTTAACAACCCAATATGACTACATTAACTACATCAGACACAACCCTCCCAATTTATCGTTTCAAATTCTCAGATGAATTCATGGTACCCCTTACAGAATTCTCTAGTAAGCATAGATTTGATGATGCAGCGTTGTTTAAAGTGTATTGGGAAAGATGGGAAGTACAGCCACAAAACGCTGATCTGATTGAACAAGAAGAAAGACGTCTAAAAACACTAGGATATGAAGGAAACATTCATGAAAAAATGTATAAAACAGTAAGATATTATCTTAAAAATAAATCTCTTGAGAAAAAAGAGCCAAAAAAGCGCAGAAAGTATGTAACTCTTGATAAAGAGTTTCTAGAAAAGATGGATGATCATATTCTACAAGTTGCGATGGTTAATAATATGAAGCCTGCATATGCCTTTAATAATTTCATATCTCTTTCAGACAACATGAGACAGGTAGATGACCAGATCAAAACGATGATGGAGAATGAGATGACGGAAGTTGAAGCTAATAATAAGATTAAGAAAACCTATAAAAATCGCTACTATCTCCAGCAGAAAAATTAACTTTGAGGTTGTAAATATAATTTAACTTATTGTTATATATATAAGTAATGAATGACATTTTTAAAGGTGGAAAGAAATTAGCAGAAGGTGGATATGGATGTGTTTTTCATCCCGAAATTAACTGCAAGGGTTTAGAAACTGATAATATGCAATATGTGTCGAAAATACAACAAAAAGATTTCAGTGCAGAAAATGAAATCAAAGTTGGAGAGATTATCAAAGAAGGGGTGAAAAATATGCCAGAAAATCCTCTTATTAATAATTTTGCGCCCGTTTTAAGCAGTTGTCCAATAAATATGAGTCAATTAAAGGTACCTGACATAGGGGAATGTACTGTTTTACATAAAATAGATCAATCAAATATGATTCTTTTAAAAATCCGATTTATAGATTCTACAGATTTTGATAATTATGTTATTGAAAATAAAAATACTAGTGCTGTATTATTAACCTTGATTTCAGCATTTAATCATTTATTAAAATCTTTAAAAATTTTGGAGAAGGTTAAAGTAGTGCAATTCGATTTAAAAGGTCAAAATATTGTTTTTGATACTAAAAAATTACAGCCTATAATTATTGATTTTGGTTTGAGTTTACCCATGGAAAGTATAAATAACGAAACATTACTGAACTATTTCTATATATATGCACCCGAATACTATGTATGGCCTCTAGAAGTGCACTATTTAAATTTACTTTTACACATTAATCCAGAACCTTCTAGAGATGAAATCAAAGACTTAGTAAATACTTATGTAAAATCAAATGCAGCGCTAGATGGATTCTCAGGTGAATTTAAAAAGAATTTTTCTAGTGCGTGTGAGGATCAGTTAATGTATTATAATGAATTGCCGTCTACAGATCGAAAAAATTATATTTTAAGATTCTGGAATACATGGGATAATTATAGTTTGTCTATTATTTACATTAAATTTATCTATTTCATCATTCGTTCTAATGATAAAAGTATATTCAAAAATGGGTTTGTTAGTTATTTCACTGAATTATTATTAATGAACATCCATCCTGATCCTACCAGAAGACTGTCATTAGAAAAAACATTAAAAGAATTTAATAAATATTTATATAGTAATCCAATTAATAAACCAGATAATTTTCAAGATTTATCGGAAAGTTTTGCTAAAAATAAAAAAAGTGTAAATAAAGAATTAAAACTTAATAGTCGAAGAATAAAAACATTAACAGAGAAAAGTATTCGTGTGGAGAGGCGATCAGAAAATAGATAATTATATAATTTCAATAATTTGATTATATAATTAGCGTCTACGTTTGCGTTTGCGTGATTTACGTCTTGTTTTACGTTTTTTGCGTCTACTTTTTTTACGCTTAGATTTGCGCTTTCTTTTACCTCCTGTATATGATGCACCGCCAGCATTTGGCGCAGTTCCACACATAACAGCATCTGCCTGTGCGGTATTTCCACTTCCATTGGATAAAGGAACTGGGCAAGCGGCTCCGGAAAGAGATGTTTGAGCATTTCCTCCTTCGGTTGAGGCAGGGGCGGCTGCTCCTGTATCATGAGCTGCATCATTATGCTCACCACCGCGTTGTTTTTTACGACCTCTTCGTCCACGTTTATGTTTTTTATGATGACGTTTAGTAGTGTGATATTTTTTATGTTTTTTATGTTTCTTATGTTTTGCTACTTTAGTTGCAGGGCTTTTCTTATACGTTTTTTTTGCCATCTTTAAAATCTCTTTTAAAGATTTGCCTTTGTTTCCAGCACTTACTTCTTTTACATGAGCCATCCATCTATTTACCATTATGTAATAAACATAGAAATAAAATTGATACTAAAGATCAACTATATATCTAAATTATAATACAATGGCTAAACCCGTTTTAACGCGGTATTTATATATATATGATGAGGTATGCTTGTCTCTTCAACAATCTTTACTCTCTAAAACCTCTTTTGATGAAGTTATATTTTGGACTAGTGAGTTATTTTACAGTGGATATGCTGATAAATTATGGATATTAGTTTATCAAATCTATTATAACTTTTATGCAATCACATATCCTAAATATGAAAGAAAGTTAAATAAATTATCCCAAAATTCAACCTTGGAATCAATTTTAAACGCTCTTTGTATTCTATATTATAGCAAAACGAATACAGATGTATTCAAACTATATCATATACGTCCTAAATCACCTACCAAGTCTTATAGTAAAAATCCTATTTGGTTAGTTGAAATGGAGATTGATAATAAATATACCAATTTCTTGATAGCTTTGCATAAAAATCATCATATAAATATGATGTACTATATGAATGATTACCAAGATTATAAAGATGTTTATAATACGGTCAAAAGATATTTTCGAGAAGTTCATGGAATGCCTCTGAATGATAAATCGTGGGAATATATTAAATATCCAGATATCAGACATTTAACAATTGCATTGATACTATATTTGAAACGTGATATTTCGAATATAACTAGAAAAAGTATATTTAGAAAATATGCTCATGATCAATACATTGTGCAGATTAAAGAAGATAACGATCCGGTGAAACAAAAATATAAAACTTTACCGAATCGATTAAGATACTCGATTTCAGATAAAATTGGATGTTTTAAACTAAACAGAATAAATTTAGAATGTACAGTATCTGAAATGTTATGGTATCATTGGGAGTATTTCGCTTATAACTGTCCTTTGTGGAAAAAACGTTTTGATAAATATAAGATTGAAATCAATGATGAATTAAAGAAAATAGAGTTTGAAAATGTAGATGAAGAAGAAGAGTTTTATGAACAATGGTATTATGAACCGGATGAACAAAGTAAGGAAGTTCAAGATCGAATTATATCTAAAATACCTAGTATAGGTATTTTAGATTGGTTAAAGTTGGTAAAAAATTGATTTATAAAATTAACTTATATTAACAGTATAAATCAAATAATGGTGAAAAATAAGAAAGGTGGTCGCAATCATCGTAAACAAGCAAGTAAAAATTCAAAGCCTATTATTCAGGCTAAGATTAGACTAGCCAGAGATGAGGATGAAACTTATGCTTTGGTTGTCAAATTAAATGGAAATAGCATGTGTGATGTTCTTTGTAATGATAAAGAAATTAGGCTTTTGCAAATTCGAAAAAAATTTAGAGGAAGGAATAGACGAGACAATAACATTGGTGCTGGAACTATGTTATTGGTTGGACTTAGAAGTTGGGAAGTGAGAAAACCTGGTAAAAAACAAAAAGTTGACTTACTTTATGTATATTCTAGAGAACAAGTTGATATACTAAAAACAAATCCGTGGGCTCGAAATGTAAAACATATATTCCCAGCAGATCAACAGCCTGAAGAAAAAGAAGAATTGGGTGGATTTGATATTACCAGTTCGGAAACGTGGGAGGATAAATTGGTCGAAGAAAAGACCAAAACCGAAAATGTTAAAGTTACTGTCGGAACCGGTGATAATCAAGAAGAGTTTGATTTTGATGATATTTAATCATTCTTTGATTTATCAGCATTCTCTGTGGACATTCGTAAACTTTCCATTATAGCAGCCTGTAGTTCTTCCTCTTCTTCTTGTTGAATTTGTCTTTCCATAAAATTTAAAATTACATTTCTTGCCAGCCGAGGACGAGATCTTCTTCTAGTTGAGCCTACCAATCTATTTGAGCTACTGTCTCTAATTTGGTTGAATAAATTTTTTTTTATTTCTTTTGATTGTAATGGTTTCCTACATACTGGACAAGATGCATTTTCTTTTTTCAACCATTTTATAATAGCTTCAGGTTCAAATATATGTCCACAGGGTAATTGAGAAACTTTATCTCCATCGCTAAAATTATTTAATGTCATGGGGCAACAATCATTCGGGAACTCTCCAACTTTGAATACAACTGTCTTAATATCCTTTTCTCCTTCATCTGATAGTACTTTTTTATACATATCTTGGCTAGGATCCATCAATGAACTTTGTAGGATGGAATTAATATTATGTCGCCGTCTATTGTGAGGGACAGGTGTTCTAAAAAGCTGTGATATAAAATCGGTATAATCATTATTGGAAATGTCTCTTTGAGTAGATGGTATTATATGGTTAAATAGCGGATTTATATTACCCATTTCCGGACGTCTTGACAGTCGTGAACTTCGTCTTCTATTATGAGGAAAAACCATTGAATTTGAAATATCTCGTTCCAAATCATTTATTATATTTGTAATAGAATCTCTCATATTATTATTAGCACCCATTGGGTTTATGAGATTGGTATTTAAATATCTCAATAAAAAATCTGAATCGGCATCAAATGCCTCATTTGTTATATTATTATCACTTATATCAGTCATTGTTGATAATTATATTATAATACTATTTTTATTTTGTTTTCAATAGAATTATAAAAAAAAATTTATTAGTGACTATTTTAGTGCTTTTTTATCTAATTAGCATAATATTCGTAGAGATCGCTATCAAGAATTGAATATCTATCATTATCAAGTAGATCCATTAACATTTTAGCTGGTGTAAATTCCTTAAGACCTTCCATACCCTTGTCTGAAAGTACATTTAGTAGAGCAGATGAATATCCCGACATCATAGTAACATTTTTCTGAGTACTGAGAACAGGAAATCCATTTGTTTTTCTAAGATTCCAAAATAGAATATGGGGCACAGGATACGCTGCACCAAACTTTGATTTCAAACCTGCATTCTTAAATTTTTTCGATATATTATCATAAAGAGTATTCAGATCTCCTGTACCACAATGATCAATCTGCATATCCGAAAAGATAGCTAGAATCATATCTTCCACAGACTCTGGCGGAATCTCATTTTTAAGAATAACATTCAAGATCAAATCAAACATTGCGCCAATATTTGTACTTCCTGCCCAATTTGGATCACTTCTAACATGCTTTGCTTTCTCAACAAAAGTTGCTTTATCGTGCATAGTAATCCATTGTGGACGAGTACTGAAAGTAAGTACCCTATGCTTAAAAGCATCTTGAGTAACTTCAGAGCATCGAATGCCTAGACCAACCGCATTATAAATAGGAAGTCCCTCATCGCAATCCATTGACCCAGAGGTATCCACGCATGCAATAATATTTCCCAGACCTTTATTGTTATCTTTGTTAGAGTCCCACTGTAGATTAATTCTATCTACTTCAGCCTTTTCACTTAGTTTTACAAGACATGCATCTTTAGTAAGTTCACCCACATTGCACCGACGACCGTGAACCTTATGGTTTTTCGGATCAGATTTAGCTGCATCTAGATGAGATACATAATTGCTAGCACAACCAACTCGGTCATCAGCACTGCTTCGCTGTTCACCTTTTTTAGTCTTATTTGCAAATGCTCGACTTTGTTTCCTCATAGTACAAGACGTTACAGAATTAAAGTTGATATCAGACCAATTTCCAGATGCTTGTTTGCACTGGGTTGTGTCAAGGTACTTATTTAGAGTCACAATAATTTTAGTGAAATAAATTTTACCTTTGATGACTGCCCTCGCATAGGCTTCCTTGTTTTTAGCTGTAATAAGGAAATCGAGGAATTTCTTTTTGGCAAGAATAGCGTGAACCCAACCTTCCCTTGACTTTTCTCTAGGAGCCCACCTTCCAGCGAGTGACAACTGAGGCTTAGGTCTACTTTCATCCTTTTTCCATTCCTCGTATTGCGCAAAGTCATTTTCAAGAGCATTTAGCAATAGGTTTGTAGCAAAATCAATTAGAGGATGATCTTCCAAACCAGTTTTTTCTTTGATATACTTGCAAAGATATTTAACATCCTTATACGACCCATAAGGGTGTTCATTATCTCCTAGAACAAGGAATCTAAAGAAGGAAGATGCTGCTAGATCTGTATATCCTGCTTCATAAAAGCTATAAATTTGCATAAAGGCTAGTTGCTGTTCACCTTTTCCACTGACAATATCTCTTGTTTGACCAATCAGCTTATACATGGTTATAAATTGATTTTTGTACTCCTCTTCTCTACCTTTGATCGTGTGAAGAATCGCACGATGCTGGCACTCCAAATCACTATGATCATTACTTCTGACTAGTTGAAAGAAGAACTGGACAATTTTTTCATCAAGATCGTGTGACCAACCATGTTCGACGTGACCATTCTCTCCAACTTGCTTGGGGGTGTGTTTATCTAATGCGTGAATAAGGGATGCCATCTGTATTCTAGTATTCGCCTGATTTCTTTAAGTATCTTTTGTTCTTCGTTTTCCGATGGTTCAATTTTTTCCTACTAATATAGATCTTTTTGGTTCTATTATTGAATGATTTCCAGCTTTGATGATATACAATATAAAGACTATTGATATTATGAAATAAATTTATAGAATCGTCAAATTTTAAAGTATCTATTTTCTTTTCAACGGTTAAAAAATTTATTTTTGTTTCATCTCTCATATATTTTGATATATCTTCAGGTTCCATAGTAATATTCCATTTTAAAATAGAAATGGGTCTATATTTTTTCTGATTATGAAACATATTTTCTTTAATAATAGCCATTAATGTATCTTTATATATTAGTGTTTTATCCAAGGGACACATA
>Ga0115566_10000356_pt1 | contig 39585 bp, 49 predicted proteins | sample COGITO_mtgs_1204_3_FD_87173 | JGI IMG/M metagenome (GOLD analysis project Ga0115566, IMG submission 87173) | Pelagic marine microbial communities from North Sea - COGITO_mtgs_120405 | ecosystem: Environmental > Aquatic > Marine > Epipelagic | place: Germany:Helgoland, sampling site Kabeltonne...
GTGGGATTCATTACGAGTTTCTTGTGGCTCCGTTGATTGCGATTGTTAAAGATTTGAAAACCCGATTGGCTGCGGTAGAGGCGGCATTATGACATCTCTGATCCGATTCCTAATCGAGCCGAAGTTGATACGCTAGAGTAATCAGGAAACTAACTTTTAAGGATTTGTCATGATTGAAGTAACCGCAGACGAAGTAGTCCAAGCATTCAAGGAACGTTACCCAACAGAGTTTGAGTTGTGTGTGCTGCTCGTACAGAACATCAAGATGCAGCAACAGTTGGCTGTTGATCCCGACACCGAGGATGTAGAAGCCGAAGATACCGCTATTTAGGCGGTAGAACGCCGTCCACCTCCATATAGGAGGCTAGTTATGTCTGTGTCTGATTTCTTTGCTGCCGAGAAGCCTGCGTTTGATCGCCAGCGCGACATCGCCGATTACGGCTATCAGAATGCTTTGGTCCGTAACTCTGCTCAACGGCAGTCGTTGAACGTCGAGCGCCTCGATGCGACTCGACGTTTGGGTAAGCAGTTGACTGCGCGTCGGCAGCAGATCCCTGGGCAGTTCACGGGTCGTGGGTTGCTGAAGAGCGGCATTTATGGCAAGGCGTTGGGCGATTTTGAGACTGCTCGTTTGCAGGCTGAGTCTGGTTTGGCTCGCGGGTTTCAGAAGCGGGGCATGGATTTGTCTCAGCAGCTTTCTTCGGCTGAGATGAATCGTTTGATTCAGTTGGCTGATGTTGATTTGAATGAGGCTCAGCGTCGTACTGCGATTGCGGGCATGTTGCAGGGGGCTACGAGCTGATGGCGCTTGGACCATATGAGTGGGACAAAGAAAACGAAACACTTGCTGAATGGCAGGAGCGAATCGCAGATGCGTCTGCGCCAACGTCGAAGAACGGCGTGCCGATACCAACCATTGAAGAATATAACCAGATGGGGCCAGATGATCTAGCGGGACTTCGGGCCGCTGGGATCACGTTGACGGATATTACGGTCGGGCCTGGTTCTCCAGAGCAAAACGGTCAGACTTTGATCAACTATGCAATGACTGGCGAAACTCCTGTTTCGTCTTACGGATCTCCAGAGGCGGGTGTAATCGCAGCCAGAGCTAAGGCCGCTTTTGCCGCTGCAGATCCATCCTCGGCGCACCCTTATGCATCGCAACGCGTACCAGGCGGACTCGGCGCCGATATTAGGGCGGCAGAAGCCGAGTACGAGCGTGCAGCGAACATGGCGCACTTCGACCAGTATTACAAGCAGGGCACCAAGGGTGGCACGGGTGTAGACACAGCTAAATTGGCGATGCAGCAGGCCGCTATCGAGGACACTCTTGCTTGGTCGATGGAACACATCGCTTCACAGTTCAAGTTGATGACTGAGGAGATGGAAAGGCAGAAGGAACAGGGCAAGCAGGAGATGGATTCTGCCCGTCTGGATGCTCTTGATTCGTTGACGAAGATGTCTGCCGATTTGGAGTCGACTTCAAATCGCACTAATGCGATGATGGCTAGTGCTGCTATGCGTACTGGCGGCGATATTGGTGCTGCTACGGAGGGTGCGTTGCGTCGTTTGGGTTCGACTTCTGATGTGATTTCTGATGGGGCGCGTCGTGCCATTGAGGAGGAGGGCCAGTCTGAGGTTGGTTTGGCTGCGTCTGAGGCTCAGATTCAGTCTGATTTGTCTGCCCGTTTGGCGCAGATCACTGAGGGCCAGTTGGGTCGTTCTAGGGGGTCTGCTGAGCAGATCGCTCAGGGCGGCAAGACGGCTATGTCGGCGAGTATGGCTGCGCTGTTGGCGCAGCGGCAGGCTGATCGTTCTGGCACGGAGTTTGAGGTGAGCGAGAATGCCCGTCAGGCTGCTTTGGAGTTGGCGTTGAATCCGCCGACTCGTTCTTGGGGTGGTACTGCTGGTGGTCGGTTTGCTGGGATGGATTTGGAAAGGTCCATGTTGCAGGAGTTGGGTTACGGCGAGGCTGAGATTGCTGCGTTGTTGTCGAGCGGCCAGTATGCCGCTGTGATGGAGGATTACTTCAACGTTGGCGGCGGGTCAGACTTGTCGCCTACTAGTCAACTGTTGTTCGACACACAGACGCCTGAGGAGCTTGCTGCGATCGGAACGGACCCTGAGCATAAGTTCCAAGAAGATGCCGCTGCAGCGCTGATCCGATGAGTGAAGCTTTTGATCAGGCCATTGCTGATATAGCGGCAAAGCACAACATGTCGGCGACTGCTGTTACGCGCATTGCCAGCCGTAATCCAGCGTTTGCGAGCTTTGATCCTGATAATCCTGCGGCGTGGAAGCCTACGGACACCATTACTGACAATGTTGGTATGGGTGGCGGTTCTTTGCCGTCGACGGGCCTGCGCCCTTCGTTGTCTGGGCGGGAGCCTGGGGTCAGTGTTCTTTCTGATGAGTTGTTGGCGACGTTGCGTGAAGGGTTCTTGAAGGCGGGCGAGTCGAAAGATTTCTCGCTTGGTGGCAGCCTGTTAGACGTTGGCACAAGGATGTTAGATATCGCGTCGATGGGGATGCGGAGCAACATTTCGCTCCTCAAAGAGGTCGGCGACTTGTTTGACGATGAAGAATCGTTTTCGCTGGGCGATTGGAAACGTCAAGCCTTCGATGAGAAAATCACGTTTGGTGACGTTCTCGACGAGTGGGCACCTGGCTTGGGTGAGATCGAAATGTTCGGCTACAAGCCGCTGGACAATATCGCTGGGTTTGTTGGCGATGTCGTGTTGGATCCGTTTACTTGGTTGACGTTGGGCACTTTGCCGTTAGCTCGCCAGGGCACTATGGGTGTCGTCAGGTTGGGTTTGAAGACAGGCGGCGGAGCGACTGACGACATTGCTCGGCAGATCTTTGGCCACGGGATCCGTGCAGCTAAAGCCGATGATCTTGCCCGTTTGACTAAAGCAGGCCAGAGTGCTGGTTTGTTGGGTGCTGACGACATCATCAAGGGCGGACTTCAGTTCAGGATCCCTTTCGGGAAGACTTTGAGTCGGCTCAGTAGCAGCCCGACCAAAGCCAAATATGTGCAGGTCTTGGGGCAGGACAACCCGCTGCTCAAGGTGCTTCCTCGTACGTGGGCGAACGCGGGGTTCCAGAAGATTCGTCGTTCGAAGTTTGGTGGCCTGTTCGGCGGCGACATGCAAACTTGGAAGAAGATCGTTCGGGATCCGACTTCGTCGATCACCGATTGGAAAGCTGCGTTCCTAAGCATCGATGCGAACAACTTGGGCAAGGGCATCGGGAAGCAGCTCAACAACCAGTTAGAGAATGTTGCACAGTCGATTGCTCGGCGTCTTGTAGACGCAAACATCAACGGCAAGGACGCTTATAACGCTATGGGTTCTGACGTTCTCCCTGCAGGGATGGACGCTGGCTTGTGGCGAGAGTTGAAAGACTTTGGTGACATGGTTCGCGATGAGGCGAACAATGCTGTCACTGTCAACAAGATGCCTGACGCTAATGGCAATGTTGTTGTTGAGGATTGGATTAAGTACCGCGAGAATTGGCAGCCTGCAGTGCCATCCAAGGAGGTTGCTGAGGGAATTAGTGAATGGGCGCGGCAGGCTCGTCGCGGTTTGGCTGCGGACAACACGAAGCTACAAAGCTTCGAAATGAAAGCCAAAATTGTTGCTGGCAATGACTTTATGGGCGTCCCTTTGGTCGATGCTTCTGCACACCCGTTCAAGAAAACTCCTCGTGAGCAGGCTCTTGAAATTATGGAGTCTGCGGAACAGGAGTGGGGCGGCGACATCGTTAAGTGGTTCTCGGACGACTGGTTTGAGGCTATGCCTCAACACATTTCGATGCTTTCTCGACGGGTTCAGGGCAAGTTTGCTGAGAACTATCTGATCGCTAATGGTATAGCGATCACTCGGGAGGTTGCTGATGACAAAGCCCATTTGGCGTTGGCGACGTTCCGAAAGAAGCAGGTTCAGGTTTATAAGTGGGAACGGCATGTAGCTGATGCTGAGGCGACGCACAATCATGCTGTCGCTCAAGCTGCTGATTCCACTGCTGAACAGGTGCAGGCGGCGTTGGATGTGGCGCAGGCTAGGCGTGCCCGTTCGCAGCGTTGGGGTGTCGATCTGGATCCTCCTACTAATGGCCAGGTGTGGCGGGATGCTGGTGACGATCTGAACGCTGTTGCTGATGATTCTCGTGCAGCGTTGGACAGGTTGAATGCGGGGCATGCTGGCGCTGTTGAAGAGCTTGAGGGTGCTGCTACGGCTAGTTTGAAGGCAGCGAATGACGCTGACATGTCGTATCACCGCATTCAGCAGGGGCTGAATGATTTAGCTGAGACTCGTCGGGCGTTGTGGGCTGAGGGCACGGATCTCGCTAGGGCTTATGACGACAACTTTGAGGGTGCGGCTCAGGTTCTTGAACGTCTTAGCGAGTTGGATACGGAGATCCGTCAGATAGACGATGTGATATCACAGGCTCGCGCTGATTACATTTTGTCGTTGGGTGACCCTGAGGCTCCGATGGAGCTGATTAAGAAAGCTAATGCTGTTGTCGAGGGCGGCACGGCGATGTCGGCTGTCGCTAAACGGGCGATGCAGTTGACAGAGGCCATTTATCGTTCCGATAGCTCATTTGATCGGGAAGTAGTTGCAGCGTTGAATGCTGAGCTGTCTCCTTTGCTGAAGCAGTTGGGTATGCCTAGCGGGAACGTGTCATCGTTTGGTTCGCCTGCGTTGGATCTCCACAACAAGATCAAGGGTTTGAAGACGAATATCGATGCGACTGTAGTCGCACATAGCCGAATATCTGGCACCGTTAGGGACACGTTGGAGTGGACCCCTGAGCGGGTGCATTTCCGTGAGGCTGAAAAGCTCCGTAACGAGCTGACGGATGAACTTAACGAACTTGTCGAGTTGTTGGATGACGAACTTGCGCCTGAGTTGTTGGCTGAGATCGAGTTGGGGATCAGGCAGCTTGGTGTTTCGGCCAAGGGCTATTTGACGTATGGCGGCGATCAGGTCGTCTGGTATCACGGGGTGAATTCGAAGTTTGATTCGATGGATTTGGGTACTCAGGTTGCTGCGGGTGACCGTGTTACTCTTGAGCTGGATTCGTTCTTGGGTGTTCATTCGGCTCAGAACGTCGAGTATGCGTCTTTGTATGCAGGCGAGTTTGGTGAGGCCGCTCAGGGATCCGACAGTTTGTTGGGGTTCCTAGTTCGGGCTGATAACCCTGCCGTTTATGGCGGCACCATTGCCGACATAAGTACGGCGAACAAGCTGCCTGATCCAGCAGATTGGTCGCATCGAACACGCGGTGCTGGTTTGGCTTTGATTCATTCCGACATGTTGGATTCGGGGTTTAAGAACGGCCATTACGGTTTGGAAGATTTGGAAGCCGCTGGGATCCCGCACGCTAAAGAGATCTGGCTTTTGATGCAGGGCCGCGACGTTAACCGCAAGGTGATTTCTCGGCCTTTGTCGTATACGGAAGCTGCGATCAAGTTCGCTGATCAGAGTTCGTTGGATTCGACGACGAGAATCGTTGATGAATTGATGGATTCCCAGTTTACGAACAACTTCATGCGGACGGCGTTGAGTAACTCTGTCGATGGCGAACCCTGGGATTCTCCTGCTCTTCGGCGTCGCTTTGTTGACACGTTGCGTGGCATGGAGCAGCAGGGCGATCAGGCTATTTCCAAGTTCAAAGCCGCTCAGGCAGGTGGTCAACACTCGGGCAAACATGAGGATGAGTACATCGAGTTAATTGCGGCTTTGGAGGGTGGGTTGTCTAATCGGGTCAAGTTTGATCCAACGAAGCAGATCGTTCCTCCTGTTGATGCGAAGCTCGGCACCTATCAGGGGATCCCGAAGGCTGATGATGCCCGTGAGTGGCCTCCTCCGAACATGTCGGTGTCGGATGCCGTCTTGGCGAATGCTGGCGGTTTCTTTGATGACTTCATTTATCCGCTGACAAATAACTCTCACTGGGCTGCGAGCGGGAGATCCATAAGTGATGTTGATGAGATCTTGCAGTCGGTTGCCCGCGACTTTAAGCAGGAGTTGAAGGGCCGCGGTCACGATTCGATCCTGTACCCGATCCGTCAGGATAAGGGTTCGTGGGGAGTTATCACTTTCGATCATGCCCAGTTGGAGATTCCGCCGCGGCTGCCTGGGACCAGCGAGTCGGGGTTCAACCGTGCGAAGCTTGGGGGTGATTTCACCGACGGGATGCAGGAAGGTGTCGCTCTCAGACAGGCGATTGAGCAGCCGCAACCCAGGGTCGTGTTGGAAGACCTTGAAGATGCTTCTGAATCATTCACGGCACCCACAAAGACAACGTCGGGGGCGGGAGATCCTGAACTCCATAGAGCTGTCGACAAGCTCGATCAAGATCTCCAAGATCTGGCCCCTTATGCCGAGATGTCGTCGTTGAATACAGATGGCTGGGGTCGGACCGTAAGCCGTTATAGGCATTTGTTGACTGAGCAATCTGACTTGTGGGGCGAGTTGGCAAACCCTGTGGGGCGAAGGACTAAGGTCACTGGTGGCCTACGGGGCGGAGAAGTCACGTCCATATTGCCGAGGATGAACGCTATGCGTGGGCGTGCTGGTCAGCTACTCGGCCAGATGCGTAAGCAGTACAGGCGGTCTTTGAACGACCTTGGTGTCAACGACATCGATGATTTGATCGATCTGCAAGAAGTGGTCGAAGAGATCGACCTCGATCTGGTTTCGTCTTTGAAGAGCATGATCGATGGTCAGGAGAAGTTCCTTTCAGAAACGATGGAGGCTACTCAGAAGCTGCGGCGTGCTGTAGACGCCGCTAACGAGTTGGGCGCTGGGAAGGTTTATGCAACGACTTCGTCGGGGTTTGTGAAGACCGTTGATGATGCTCGTGCGTTGATGCGTACGAAGCGTATGGAGTTGATGCAGGAAAAGTTTGATGAGGCTGAGGCTTTGGGCGATGTTGGTCGCGACATGCATGGCGCTGCTGATCAGGCGAAGCGGCAGGCTGACAAGAACCGCAAGATTGTTCGTGATCGTCGACGCAAGATTCGAAATTTGGAAGATGCCCACGATGAGGCTTCTATCAAGTTGGAGCAGGAAGAGCTTCGGCTTCGGGGCGAAGCCGATGACGCTTACAGGACTGCTGACAGGCTGGAACGTGAGCACTACGACAACGTGCAGAAGCAGTTTGGTGTCTTGCATCAGGGTGTGGTGACTGCTGAGGCTAACGAGAAGCTGCTAGCTGCGGAGTCGTTGCGGCTACAGGCGCAGGCGAAGCAGGCTGAGGCGGATCTGATTTTCCGTCAGGGGTATCGGGACATTTTGGCTGACGAGTTTTCGTCGTTGTCGATGCCGACTCGGTTGACGATGTTGAGTAAGGCGATGGATGGTTGGGTGAACTTTGGTTCGACTCACCAGTTGCCTGAGGATATTGCTCGGGGGTTCTCGGAGTTGGGGCAGACGATGGGGCCACGTAACGGCCCGTCGTTCTTGTTGCGTTCTGTTGACAAAGTCAACGACTTGTTTAAGGCGTGGGCTATTGCGTCGCCTGGTTTCCATTCTCGGAACTTCATGGGTGGCACGTTCAACAATGCGTTGGCTGGCGTGTCTGTTTCCTCATATAAGCGGTTCCATAGCATGTACACGCCTGTTCGTCGGGTGATGGATGCGGGCGGCACGGTCGATGAGCAGGTCATGGCGTTGCGTAGTAGTAAACGTGGTTTGAAACTGAAGGAGACTCCTAAGGGCACGAAGCTGCTTAATGACATGGAGTTGATGGTTCGGATGGGTGTCTTGACTGGCGGTCAGACAACGGAGCTGGGTCGAATTGTGAAGGGTGCCCGTCAGGGTGGCGCTTTGAATCCGTTCAACCCGAACAACCTTGTGGCTGGTGGGTTGCGGAAGCCGACGATGCACGTTGAGAACTATTTGCGTGGGGCGTTGGCGTTGGACAGGTTGACCACTGGGGCGACGATTGAGCAAGCCGTGGCTGACGTGTTCAAATATCATTTCGATTACGACAATTTGTCTGCGTTTGAGCGTGGTGTGATGCGTCGGGTGTTCCCGTTCTATACGTGGACGCGCAACAATCTGCCGTTGCAGTTGGAGATGATGGCTACGAACCCGAAGATCTACAATCGTGCTGGGTCTTTGAAAGCTGAGATTGAGCAAGACACGGAGGGTGAGGCGAACACGCCGAAGTGGATTGCGGAGCGGTTCAATATCCAGTTGCCGTGGACACGCAACGGGAACTCGATATTCCTCGTTCCCGATCTGCCGTTCACCGATGTCGACGAGTCGTTTAACTTGCGGCGGGTTGCTGCTCAGACTTCGCCGTTGATCAAGGTGCCTTTGGAGATGTTGGGCAAACGTGACTTGTTCTTCGATGCCGAGTATCGGGGCCGTCAGGAGCCGTTGCCTAGTGCTTGGAAGGTCATTTTGGCTCCTGCTATTCCTGCGTTGTATGCGGCGGGGATGATCGAGCATGACGAGGACGGGGTGATGACTGCCACGAAGGAACACATGCGGTGGTTTGAATCGTTTATGCCTGTGATGGCTACCACTAGGCGTTTGTTCCGCACGGAGGGCGACCCGAAGTCGGGGGAGCGTTGGCTTCAGAACATTGTGAACTGGACTTCTGGTGCGGGTATTCGGGAGACTCTCCCGAGGGATGTCGAGTTTGAGAAGTTCCGTCGCAACAACCCGTCGTTCTTCGAAAACTAGATGCCGTCCACTATGGGGCATGATGTTTCATGTTCGTAACCTGTTGGCGGCTGAGCCTGTTGCGGTTGTAGCAGCCCTACAGGCGTCGTTGGCGTTGGCTGTGCTGTTCGGTGTCGAGTTGTCGGCCGATCAGCTTGCTGGTGTGGGCGCGTGTGCTGCTGCTTGGCTAGGGCTTGTGACTCGTCGACGTGTCAGTCCCGTCTAGGCAGTAGTTGAGGGTGACTAGCGCACCCATGTTCCACTGGACGGCGGCAGCGTGCAGCGTGCCTGTCTCTGAGTCTCGGGTTTCGCCTTGAGCCATCTTCATTAGGTGCCGTAGGGCGGCGTCTATGTACTCGGAGTCTGGTTTGCCTCCGAGTATCCAGTTTGGTTTGCCGTCTACGTCGGGGTATTTCTTGCGTCCGATATGGCAGTGCCATGCGAGCGGTGACCAGTCGAACCAGCCTAGTTCTCCCAGTGGGGCTTTGTGGGCGTTGTCGCGTGCAGCGTTACGCTGCTTCATCTTCACCGACCCATTCTTGCATTTCTGCCCAGGATTCATCTCCGAAGACGTACCAGTCGCCTTCGATGGTGTTGACTAGCCAGTCTGTGGGGCTAATTTCGATGATCGTTCCGTAGATGCATAGCTGTGTGGTGTTGTTTTGTAGCTGTTCTTCTGGTTCGGGGGCGATGTCGCCTTCGATCCAGGCTTGCATCAGGTAGGCCGTGTAGACGGACCCGTCGTATTGCACCGCTATTGCGGTGGTTTCTAACCCTTCGAAGTATCCCATGGCTGCAGTCATTACTCTGTTTCCTCTCGGCTGTGTCGCTGTAGGTATCTGATTACTTGTGGACGGTTTTCAAGAGCGGCTTCCATTTTTTCGGTAGCTCTGGTTACCGTCAGGTAACATGTTGACTTGGGGAGCGCCATCCGTTGTGAGACGGATGCGTATGTTTCTCCTCCGAGAACGATGGAGATCATAGCTTCGGCTTCCCGTAGCGTCAAAGTATCCTCTATGGCGTCTAGGAGCGTCTCTCGTAGCTCCTGTAGCTCTTCGGTGGTATATCCGCCCATTGGCTTGTGCGGCTCTTGCATGAGCTTCTCAGTGGCGTCCATCAATCTTTGGTCGTAGCCGAGAACGTCGATCAGGTTCGAACTGATCTCGCGCGGCCCTCTCCACTTTCGAACCCCACCAGAATCTTTCTGCTTGTCTCTCATCAACGGACGCCTCGGTTCAACAGGCAACCCGTCACGAAGCAGTATTCGGTCCCACTTGTTAAACAGTTCTTCCCGTTCTCCATCGGACATTTCTTCCCTACGGCGACGGTTCGACATGATGGACCTCGCCGATCTCTGTTAGGAGATCGGACGGGAACGCCCAGTAGGGCTTCGGGATAGCGTCGTCAAACACGCCTTTCCCTACCCGCGGGGAGGTTTCTACAGCCCGTACGAGGGCACCTAGCTCGACAACTATTGAACGGTCTTCGTGGGAGTCGTAGAAGAACACTTCTACGGGGTGGTGTTTCTGCCATTCGATCAAAGCATCCAGATTGGCGTACTTGATTTTGGCGAGCTTGTCGCGTCCGAACCCTTTCGCTTCGACTAGAGCCTGCGATGTCAGGAAGTCGGGGGTGTGTCGGATGAACTCGGACAGCATCGATAGTTTGAGTGGGGGACGGTTCAGGCCGTACGGGATCCAGCCACGGTTCTGGCTGTCGAGCCATGCGGCGCAACGCTCTTCTGCCACATCGCCCATCTGGGCGTAGCGTTGGCTCCACGCCATGTCTCTGAACGGCCCGCCAGCCATCGTTACACGTCTTTCTTCAAGTACACCCAGCCGCTGTCAACGGCAAACGGGACGTACCCATCTGCAGTTTTTTTACGCAACTGGATCTGCTTGTCGTACAAGACTTTGACGATGTCAATCTTGTAGTCGTTTTGCCACGGCTCTAGTTCGATCACAGGCTCTTCAACCTTGGGGATCGGCACAGCCAACTGGCGTTTCTTTGCTGCTTTCTTCGCTGGCTTTGGTCCCATGTCGCCTCCTATTGGCATGACTCGCACGACTCGGGGTTTTCCAAGTCGCAGGATTGTTCGATCAGTTCATCGGCATCTTCGCCCCAGTCGATACCGACTGTGCCGTATTCGCCCATCAGTTCGCCTTCTTCGTAAAGCTCCACCAGCGTCTTGGGATCAGTCATTTTCTTCACTCTTGCTTTCACTTATCCACAGGTGCCCTGTGGATGTGGATTCTAGTACAGATATCTGGCCATCGTCCATGTAGGCGATCCCGTTCAAAGCGTCCAACACGGCCTTCATGTAGTTGTCGATGTCGCCTCGCAGTACAGTGGGCAGCTCTGTAGGAGCAACTTCGATCCACATGCCATGCTTGTCGAAGTCGACCGTGACTTTCACTGGCCCTTCCAGAGGTTTCCGTCGACCAAACTTTGTCTTCCATGCTGCAGCTATCGCTGCTTCATGCACGAGTGTCGCTTCGGGCGTGAAGACACGCCCTCGACGACCCAGCCGTGGCCTTTGCTTAACTCTAGGCTTTATCTGTATGTAAGTCCGCATCGGTTTACGTGACATAGGTAGCCTTTCGTCTGGGTTTGCGTCTGGTGTCCTTGCCCCTGAGCCTGTGTCGTTGAGCGGGGGTAGTCCCACCGTAGATCCCGCAGTCATCTAGTGGGGTTTCTTCCATCTCTTCCATGCGGGCCTGCAGGCAGTCGGCTGCTACAGGGCAGGGGGCGCACGTCGCTAGGGCTTCTCGTTTTCTGCTTGGTTCTACGCTGAAGAAAGCGAGAGTGTCTTTGCCTTGGCAGTTCGCTGAGTTTCTCCAGTCGTCACTCATCGCTCCACCAGCGTTTCGACTTGGGCGAGTCGGCGTCGTTCAGGTCATCGTTCAGGTCTTTGCGGATCAGGTACCACATCAGGGTGAGGAACATCGATGCCCAAAGTATCCCGAAGGTGAGTATGGCTGTGTCTGTGATTTCGAATTGCATCATGTGCCTTTCGCGTAATATCTGTAGCGGCGTGGGCCGAGGATGCGTGCGACCCAGTCTTCGGGTAGCTCGTCGCCTCGTATGTCTTTGCGGTCCTTTAGCTCCAAGTTCTGTGGTCGTTCTTCTGGTGGTAGCTGGCTGATTCCCATGGTTTCCTTAGGTGGTTATGCGGCGTGGCCAGATGCTTTGGAGAGCATCCTGTCTAGCTGTGGGCGTCCCTGGTCTGCTCGGGTCACCCATTTGGGTGCGTGTTGGTCGTGGGCCTCGTACAGGAACCCTTGTGCTTCTGTGAAGCTCAAGTCGCATTTGGCTAGTTCCCGAGAGAAGCTCCACAGCCATTCGGATCGGTCGTCGTTGCGGCCTACGCCTTGCGTGTACATGTGGAACGCTAGACCCGAGAGACGGTTACGTGCAGACTTGTTGCGTGTGACGGATCCTGCGCCGAAGTTCTTGGCTGTGACCAGAGCGGGTGCTTTGTACAGGGCGGCTAGAGGCTCCAGTTGCGACCCCTTGACGGTCGAGGCGGCAGCTTGGCTAGCGAAGTCTTCCATCGTGCAGTCGACAATCATGCGTCGATGCTCTGCCTCGCCTGGGTTGTTTCCTGGGTACGGCAGCCGCACGTAGTTGCCGACGGCACCGTCGGCGAGAGATGCTTGCTTCGGGTTGATCTCGCGGGTCGGTGCCTGAGCGATCTGTGCTGCTGCCAGCAGTGCGTGGCGCATCAGTTCGGCGGGCAGCCAGCCGTCAGCGAACACCCATACGTGGTAGCCCTTTGAGCGGGATCGTTCGATCCATCCTGTGATCCCGAACTTGTCGAGAACGGTCGTGATGTTCTGGGCGTGGATCAGCGACGCTTCTTCGCCCTCGTCTACGTCGATGCAGCCCCAGCAGACAACGAACCCTGTGGGGGCTTTGACCATGGGGTAGACGCCTGCTTGTGGCCCGCCGTCTAGGTGCTGCTCTAGTTGTCCAACCCACCACCTAATTTGGGCCTCTAGCGTCTTGTGTGGGCTGCGGTCGCAGCCGCCTTTCTCGGTGCCGATCACGGCAGGGTTGCCCCCGAAGAGGGCGATAAATGCTTCTCTCATGTCTTCCCTAGAACATCGGTCGGTTGACGATGGGGTCAGCGGTTGGCTGTACCGTTTTGATCTCGTCTTTCAGAGCTGCGAGAGCGGCAGCGTTGTGCGACGCTCGGGAGGCTGTTGGGCCTGCGCCGTCGTCGGGCGGCGGGACGTACCCGTCGCCCTCCTGCAGCGGGCGGATCGCCCCTGTCTGCGACGCTATGTGCAGGTCCACGTAGCCCGTCTTCGACGGGGGACGCTTGTTCTTCACGACACCTACGGTGATCGTGTTCTTCTCCGCTTCACGTTCGTAGGCGTCTAACGACTCGTCTTGGCATTTGCGGAACACTTCGACCACATAGGTGGCCTCGTTCTCGCCTCCGTAACGCATCGAATCCATGCCTCGTGCTGTGCCTCGGTCGGAGCGTTTGCCTTGATGCAAGCAGACGATGGGGCGTTTCGCTGACTTGGCGAAGCGCTTCAGCTCCTGCACCTTCCATGTCACTCCGTCGTGGTCGCCGTCGCCTGGGATCAGCTCCAGATAGTCGATGAAGACTCCCTGTGTAGGCGCACCCCAATACTGTTCGCATTCCATGACGGCTTTGCCCATGTCGTTGAAGTCAAGACCCTCGTCTATGACCACAAGGTTCGGGAAGTCGTCTACAGCGACTGCTCTCAGGGTGTCGATCATGTCGTTGTCGCCTGCCTTGATGGCTTGCTCTACATGTTCGGGGTTCAGTCCTCGCATGATGGCTGCAAGCTTCATCAGTACAAGCTCGGCCATCTCGTCAGGGGTGAACAGGATGAAACGGCCGTGGGCGTTGTTGCAGATGGCTTGCATGACGAGCTGCGTTTTGCCGCTGTGTGCTCGGCCTGTGACGAAACACAGGTCGCCGTCGCCTACGCCTCGCATCATGATGTCGATGTCGCGGATGCCCCACATGAGGCGTCCGTCTATGTTCTGTAGGGCGTCAACGAGCGGGTCGACTGCGGACCCGAGGTGGCGCACGAACCTCCACTCAGGGTCGGACACGGGCGAATGAGCATCGTCTGTGTCCGACCCCGTGCCATGGGAGGTGGTCTGTTGCGCAGCTATCGCTGCTTCGATTTGGGCGTCGTCAAGGATATGCGGCATTGCCACGTTCTACCTCCCAGTAGGCGGGTGTGTTGGTTGGGTCGGGCAGGGGCGGCTGTGAAGCTGCACCCCTGCCCATTTGATGGACTTAGTCTAGCCAGAGGGCTAGGGCTGAATCCTTGTGCTTCAAGTCGGGGCTGGTGGGCTTGTACTCGCCAGCGGCCTTCTTTGGGCGGTTGTCCCAGAACTCGTCTGGGGCGATGGCGTAGCGGGCTTTGCCCCACGCCTTGTTAGCTGCCTTCTCTGCTTTGTCTCGGGAGTCTCCCGAGTGCGGCGGCATGGGTGCCACGTCGGACGTGGGCATCGAGATGACCTGCGCTCCTCCGAAGGCTTCACGGGCAGCGTCTGCGAAGGCGTCGGGTGCCATGGGGGCAGCCTGTGGGGCTGGGACAGACTGGAGCGTAGTAGTTGCTCCTCCGCTGCCTGCCAGATCCCACACAACCTTCTCGATGTACGCTGCAGCCGCAGCGAGCGGCTGGTCCGTCTTGTCGGCCACGATCATGTCGATCGCTCCCTTGACGCAGACCTGTGCGACAATCAACTGGTCTTTGGGTGTGTAGTCATTCTTACTCATGTGTGCCCTCCTATGGGCGGTACTGGCAACGAACTCTGCTTGCCGTTGCTCAGGTCTACAAGGTACAGCCACTGCTGCAGTGACGTACAATCAGTCTTGAATATGACTTTAAAGTCATGTACGGCCACTGTACGGCCATCATTGTGTGAAGTGTCTGCCTTTGCAGTCGCCCCACGCTGGACACCATTTGGCGCTGCACAGAGCGTGCTGGTCGTTCTTCGGCCATGCGTAGTCGACGCCTACGCCCTCGTACAGGGTCACGAACGAGCGTAGTTGCTCTGCGAGCCATGAGGCGTGCCCGATGTTGCGCGTCGTGTGGAACAGTTGAGCGATGGGCTGTGTGGACTTGGACACGACTGCGAATGTGAAGTCGACCTCGGCCATCGCGCTCGTAGGCGCTTCTTTCCACATCAGCTCCATGGCTGTGTCCTCGCCGTACTCGTCTACAAGGTCAACGATGGCGGCTGCGACACAGTAGAAGGTCGGCTGCACGTACCAGCGGTCGATCTCCCACCCTTGGTAACGGTCGATCTGTGCTGCGGTCTTCCAGTCCCAGATGCGGCCGTTGATGTCGCGCGCGTCCCATGCGCCCTTGAGGCGTATGGTGCCGTCGGCTGTGAGGGGAACGTTGAAGACGCGTTCGATCTCTGCAGGGTCCACTGGAGGGACCGATGGAACGACGCTGGTGTTCATGCGCGACGCCATCCCCACGAGCTTCCCTCGCAGGGTGTCGTCTCCTTTGATCTGGATCCGTTCGAAGTCTTTGGCTTCCATGCGCGCGTCGAGCCACGCCACAGCGTCCTCTTCGGCTTCGCTGTGGCTCAGCCCGTGCAGGCGCGACTCCATGTACTCGTGCAGGGCTGTGCCCAGCACTGTGGCGTCTGTGTCTGGCGAATCCCACTCGGGATCGAACGCGGAACGTCTGCTGCGCTCGGGGCACAGCAGAAAGTCTTTGGCCCACGACTGACGGAACGTGTACGTCTTCCTCATGGCCTACGGCCTTTCCCCCTAGCTAGACGGGTGCGTTCTGTGTTGGTAGCGGCATCTCCGCCGTTGCGATTCAGGAACTGGTAGAACGCCCATTGTGTGCCGTCGAAACCCATCTCGACCATGTGCCTGTACACGTCGGCCTTGGTCAGGTGAGGGTTCGCGCGCCACACAGCTTCGCCGTACTTGTTGTACATGCGTCTCACAGCCCTGACCCCGTGCGGGCCTCGGGCCTGCTCGGGTGACTCGTTGTGGACGTTGTATGCGTCCAAGATCTCCAGCCACACAGGGTAGCGATCCTCTTCGACCCAGTCGTAGAACTCGTCCATGATCTCCACGAAGTCATGGACACGAACCTGCTGCTCCAAGTAGTCGAGTAGCGGCAGCTCCTCAGGCACCCTGTAGACGCCCGTTCGCACAGGCGTAGGAGTTGTGATGATGACATCGTCCAGATCCCTGCGCGGGCCTCCTGCGAGGATGTCGGCGATCTCGACGTTGTCCATGTAGCCCATGCTACCCGTCCATCCCGAGGCGTGCTGGGCGAGTGTTGGGCCTGTGTGCTGGCCCACCGCTCACCCAGAACGACATCTTGGCGTCTACAACGACGAACATGTCGGGGCAGCCGAGCCGTCGGTCTGCGTGCCATTTGCGTACGGCTGCGATGGCTGACGGGAGATCGTCTGTGTGCATCTCTACGTCTGGGGCATGGCCACCGTTGCCGAGATAAATCTCGACGCCGATGCCCGTCTCGTATTCTTCTGCGTCTGCAGGGTAGATCATTACTGATGTGCTCATTGTGGCCTCCTCGGCCTTGTGTGTGTGTATGCCTTGCCTGTGCCCCGATTCGCAGCCACCGTAGGCGTGATGGAATTTCCATCGGTGGTCTGCTCAGACGGGGTGCAGCTCACGCTGCTGTCTGATGTGTGTATGTGTTCTCCTGTGATTGCGGACATCAGGCAGCCCGCCACCCTGTGGGGGCGGCGGGCTGCTTGTCGCCTACAAGTCTCGACTGTGCATGAGCGGCTTGGGAGCGGGCTGTACGGCCACGCTGGTAACCCACCACTCGTTCCTGTCGTTTGCTTGGAAGCCTTCCAGAATCGTTTCGGCGATGCCTTCCATCGCTTCCAGATACGCGGCCTTGCCCTCGGGCAGGCCGTCACGCAGGTGGACGTTCAACACGAGCCTCATCGGGATCGCTCCAGCGACGCTGCGAAGTCGTCCATCGCTTCGGCTGTGCCGCATGCGGAGCAGACCATGGTCTTGTTGTCCTTGCGGGACAACGCTCCTGGGTACAGCCCTGGCGTGTCGTTGTTGGGTATGTAGCCCCCGCATCCTGGGCATATTGGCTTGTTGGTTGTATCGGTCATATCGGTTTCTTTCTGTCTGTGTGAACGGTTGGTGCGGGGCAGGAGCATGACGCTCCTGCCCCACAGAGGCTGCCTATCAGGCTCGGACGAGGATCCGTGCGGCCTTGTTGGTCAGCGGGAAGTTGTCTTTGGCCCAGTTGCCAGCGATGCGAGCCTGACGGCCCTTGTCGTTGCCTTGTACGTGTAGCTCGTACTCGTTCACCGTCTGCAGGAAGTGCCATGCAGTCTGCTCGCCTCCGATGGTCGGCCCATCGAAGATGCGGCGCATGTCTGCACGTCGCTCCATCCAGTTGGCCTTGACACGGTCTGTGGCGTCATCCGCAGGCTTCGGGAACAACGCAGGCAGCAGCTCCTCGCCGAAGGTGACACGGCTGTACGCCTTGTCCATCAGCCCTGCAGCCCAGGCATCGAACTCGTCAAACGCTGTGTACGTCTCGACGAGTGCAGCCTTCGCCTCGGCCAGACGTTCCTGTGCAGATGAACGGTGCTGGATGCTGTGGAACAGCTCGCCGCCAGAGACAGCGATCTTGAGCGTGTTCTCACAGACGACTCGCATGTTGACACCCTCGATGCGGAACGAGCCGCTGCCGTGCCATGTGGAGATGAGCAGCCAACGGTGGATGGCCTCGTCGGTGCCGTCGAAGCGAGGCGACTCGCCCAAGTCGACGAGCATCCAGACGAACTTGCCGCCCCACATCTGGCCGCAGGTCTGGACGCTCAGGTCCAGCTCGTCGGCGATGTCGGCCAGCTCCGTGTTCTGCAGGATCTCGTACTTGGGTGAGACGACATCCAGCACAGCTCCGTCCGTCGTCTTCAAGGCGACGTGAGTTTCCAACGGCGTGTAGCTGCCTCCCAGGTACAGGGATGACTTGTGGACGCCCCAGGCAATGCCGCCTAGGTGCAGAGCTTCACGGCCTGTGCAGAAACGGTCGATGACCGTTCCGATGCCATGCCACGGCGTGGTGCCGCTGTTGCTCATCATGGTTTCGGGGATTGCTCCCATTATGTGACCTCCTGTGGTCATGTGTGTGTGAAGTCGGAAGACTTCGCCCATGCCACACAGTACGCAGACTGTGTGACATCGACGCTGCCGTCAGGTGCCGAGAGAACGTTCCGCCTCGTAGCGTCGCAGCTCCCAACGGATCTGGCCGTTGACAGAACGCTCGTTGGCTTCTGCACGTTCTTTGATGCGGATGTGGTGGTCCGTTGGTAGGGCCACCAGAACCTTGTGCTGAGGTTGCTTGGTCATAGGTCTGTATGTGCTTCCTGTGTGTGAAGTCGAATGACTTCGCCCACCCCGCAGAGCGTGTGTGCCCTGCAGGGTGGACGCTGCCATCAGGCCAGATCGGACGGGGCGGTGTACATGGCGACGTTCCCCTTGAGTACGAGGAAGCCGCTGTCGATCATCACCTTGACTGCCTCCCTGACGGCATGGCGGAACGCTGCGCTCTGCAGGGTCGCAGCCTGTGCCTCGGCGATCAGGTTGCGGATGTCATGAGCACTCAGCTCTGACGCATCCTCGTCTCGGGTGTCCAGCACGTCCTCGATCATCGACTCGATCGAGCTACGGGCCTCTTCGACCAGCTCGTCAGCGTCAATGTCGACGTCATTGCAAATTTCGATGTTCATTATGTGTACCTCCAAGGTACGTATGTGTGAAGTCGGAAGACTTCGTGCAAGGCACAGAGTCGCTGTGGCCCTGTGCCCTGCACGCTCACTTCCAGCTATTCATCGGGATCTCGACGAAGTCGCCGACCCCATCGGATGTCCAGTTCCATGTCAGCCCGAAGACGCTGCACTGCACGTCCTGAACGTCCCGAGTGAAGGCAACGAGTACGTGACCGTCTTTGCGACGGAACCCGTTGTGCTTCTCGGCGTTGTCGAGAGCCTCGTCGTAGGTGTTGCCGTTACCCCAGAAGCCGTAGCCATAGACGACGAAGCGCCAACGCTGCTTCTCGCTTGTCTCGGTGTCTGTGATGGTGGATGTGTCTGTGTTCGTGTCGGGCATGCCGACCTCCTATGTCTGCCGAACGACTTGCTCGGCGTTGATTGCCCCATCAATCTACCACGGATGGTGGCAGCTCGTCAAATCGGGGATTCCCGTAGGGCCTAGAACAGTCGAGGCTCGTTGCCGTCCCTCTCCTCCGCAATGATGCGGGTGGCGAGCGGTCCGCAGATGCCACGGGCACGCTCCACACGTTCTTGGTGCTTGTCTGCCTGTGATCGGTCTGAATGGTTCATGACTTCACCTCCCAGTCGGCGTAGTAGTTGGGGACTTCGGGGTACTCCGTGGGTAGGAGCGGAGCCTCTGTGATCATGTCTGCGTCTGTGAAGTTGTGGCCCTGCACGAAGCCGCCATGCATGGCAGCTTCCAGCACATGGCCGAAGGCTTCGCCGTCGGCTTCTCGTTTCTTCATGCGTTCGTGACACAGGCTCAGCACCCAGCTCCCTGTGATCAGGATCATGACCATGATCCCCCAGAACGCTCCGATGTCTGTTCTCATATCTGCTCTCTTTCTGTGGCTGCTACAGCAGCCAACTTTGTAGGTTCTTTCTTAATGAGCGGCTCCCTGAGGGGAGCCGCGAATGCAAGGCTGGAGAACTGCGTTCTCATTATACGCAGCCCTCACAGCCCTGTACAAACGCCCCTGTGTAGTAGCCCCTATGTGCAGGATGTCCAGCAGGCATCAGGGCCGAGAACGTAGGGGATCCGAGTCGCTGCAAGGATTGCTAAAGCAAGCAGTGCGGCAACGAAGGCAGCATCGTGGATGCGGCTCACGCTTCACCGTCCTGAGCGGAGGCGATGACGATGGATGCGCTGACGAAGGTGCCGTGGGCTTCGAGGACTTTGTCGATCTCTAGCAGGACGGCCTTGGCTCTGGCAGCGACGTTCGGGAAACCCTCGTCTGTGGCGACCCGCATGTCGTGCCGCAGAGCGGCTTGCAGATCGACCAAGGGGATGTGGATTCGGGACTCAAGGATGGTCTTCGGGGTGGTCATGTGTGTGTGTCTTCCTGTGTAGGTGAAGCCTGAGTGCTTCGTGATCCCCACAGACAGATGCCTGCAGGGATCCCGCTGTACTCAGAGCGACCAGCGGTCTACGACTACGTCGTACGCTTCACAGCCGTGGCAGACGACTTCGGTGCCGTCGGCTTCCGTCTCGCCGTACAAGCAGCCGAACTTGTGCATGCTGTGTGTGAGCCGACGGACCATGGCCGTTGACGCTTCGCCCATCTCTGTGGCAGCGATGAAGGCGTTTGCACCTTCGACGATGTCGACGGGGTGTGGCTGATCGTCTTGCACCAGCCGCACAGTCTGTGAGTCGAGCCTGTCGCCGTGGCTGACGGCGTACTCACTCAGCATCTGAGCTGCCAAGCCGTCGACGGTGCCATTCAGGCTGTAGCCTTCGGCAACGAAGCTGTACTGCATGGCGTGCCGCTGGCTGTGAAGCTTGGCTTGGAACTTCACGACGGCTTCGCCCCACGACAAGTCGTAGGAGCCGCTTCCCCAAGAGTCGGCGTCGATTCGTGCATCTGTGAAGAACACGAAGCGACGTGCAGGGTTGTGAGTGCCTCGGCACATGTTCGGGGCATCGACGATGCCATGCCAAACTTGGACGGTGCCTTGCCCTGCAGCTTGCAGGAACGCGGCGACCACACGTTGGCCGTTGAGGGTGGATGGGACAGTTCCGATCGACATAGTCGATCCTTTCATGTATGTGAAGCGGAGTGCTTCGGTGTGTGATGCAGAGCATCCCTCATCCCGCCCCCCGAAGGGGACGGAGTGAGAGTCGTCTACAGCTCGTCCCAGCAGGGGCCACACAGGAAGTGCGGGAAGGGACGGGGGACGTTGTCCATGATCACTTCACGGTTCTGGGCCGTGTATTCCCCTACGGGGAAGTGAGACTGGACTGAGCCGCCTCGCTTGTATGCCTTGAAGGCAGCGGTGGGCACTCCGCAGCCTTCTTCGTGGCCGCACTGGGTGCATTTGGCTGTGAGGTGGGTGATGGATGCCGAAGGCATGTTGAGGTATGTCATGGTGCTTCTTTCTGTATATGTGAGTGATGCAGAGCATCGGAGACGGCACCACCACACAGGGCGATGCCGTCGCCGTCGCCGTCGACTACGTCAGGCAACTAGGGAGACTGCCGTCTCCTGTATGAAGCCGTGATGGTTGACGCTACGGTCACGGGGCAGCTTGTACCGAAGACCGACGATGTTGCCAGGCTCGTCGAGGAACCGAAGGTCGTGCTTGTCACCGTCGATGACAGGCATGCCGTGCCACTCGGCGATCATCTCGCCCTTCGGGACGATGTCGAACGGGACAACTACGTTGTGGCCAGCTTCCAGCAGGGTACGGATCTGTGATATCGGCGTGTTCTCCGTGGCGGAAAAGACTCGGTACTGGTTGGGGTGCCGTAGGGACCAGCTCAGCTTCACATCCTCGTGCTTCGTGTAATCCGAGAAGATCACATCGTGATGCTTCCGAAGGATCCAGCCAGGGATCTCGACATCGGACGTTCCGTTGACACGAACGACCAGCGTCTTGCCCTTGGCTGCCACACGGGCCTTGTTTCGTGTGATCTCGGCGTCGGCGAGCCGCCAGAAGGCTGAGTAGTCGCCGTCTGTGAGGTGTGTCATGGAGAACAGCACCGTTCTGGCTAGCTTCGCTATTTCGGCCATGGCCAGACGGCCCGAAGTGTGAAGGCAAGCTGCCCTGCAACCTCTGGTTGAAGAGCGGCAAACGTTCCGAAACTTGACCGACATCGTAGGCCCCGTCCACAGCAGCTCATAGAGCCGCTTGGCTAGGGTGTGAGGCAACATGTAACAAACGATCTGCTCGAAATCGTCGGTCACATCTCGGTTGTGGTTCAGCTTGGTGCTGGCATGCTGAGGTGTGAAGAGGTACGGCGCTTTGCCGCCACCAAGAGTGGTACTGATGAAGACGAACAAAGTTCGGATCATCGATAGTTGGAATGTTGCAGCTTTCATATGTGAGCCTCCTGTGAAGCCATTGTGTGTATGTCGAGATGCCTTGGTCGGCGTCTCGGGGTTTCGAATTTCTGCCGTACCTTACACCACGGCAAGCCAACCAGTCAAATCGGCTGGCCCACCGTAGGTAAGAGTCGCTATGTACGGGTGCCTAGTTGGCGGGCAGCCCGTTGAAGCTGAGTGCTTCGTGAAACCCTCACACGATTGCCGTGTGAAGGCTTCCCGCTGCAATCACTTGCGACGCTTGTCTTTCGACGGTCGAAACACTGCACGATCTCCATCGGAGATCCATTTGCCGTCACGCTTGTTATCGTCACAGCAGCCCCTGTTGGGGCGGCAGTGGGTGCATTGGCCGTCGTTGTTTCGGTCCCTGTTACGAAGGAACTTCGTAGTAGCTGAATCTCTGCCACCTGTCATGGTGACCTCCTATGTGTGTGGTTGGTTCCTGTGATACCGCGACGGCCCTAGAAGGGATTCTCGCAGACGACTTCGTCGTAGAAGCAATCTCCGTCCCAGATGGCGTCCTGTGAAGACTTCATGCGGGGGAAATCGTAGTCCCAGTCGAAGAACACTGCTTCGGCGTCTACGACGGTCTTCGGCATCACAGCCGTACTGACGGGGGAAACTGTGGAGCTAGTAGCCATTGGCCACCTCCTGTTATGTGTGGTTGGTCCGAGTTGAATCGGCGACGGCAATCACCATACTACGGAAACTGCCGAGCCGTCAAATCGTTACCGTATGCATAATGCGGCACGGTAACCATGAAGCAAGCTGCTTCGGGATCCCGCAGAGCCACTCAGGCCCTGCAGGATCACGCTGCCACTCGCTCAGTCCCTGCTCATGAAGCCTTTACAGCCGCAATCGGAGTCTTCGGCACAATCACGGTGCTCTGCAAGCCAGTCAGCTTCCCAGTCGGGACTGGATGCTTCACAGGGGCACGCATCAATCTTCGATGCCGCATGTTCGGCGTTACTGGCACAGTCGCCACAGCCACAGCAGATCTCCGTGTAAATGTCGAGATCGAGCTGAAAGCACTTTTCGCATTCAATTTCGTCGGGCAAGGTCTTCTCCTATGTGTTCCTTCACACCAGAATGGCGTGAAGGGATGAAGCAAATCGCTTCGTGAACCTCCTTCCCGTGAATTGCTTCACAGGAAGGAAGTTCCCGCTGCGATCAGCGAAGCTGATTACAGGTTACGACGGTCCCAAATCATCGACTTGACACCTTCACAGAGCCGAACTTCACGGTACGAATCTCCGTCTTCCAAATCGGCCTCGTAGTGGCCATCACAGTACAGCTCGAACATGCAGTCCTGAATGCGTTCGCCGCCGTAGTTCCACAGCCACACGATCGCCTCGTACTGCCATTGTCCCGCAATTTCTTCGAAGAGCGACATGTGCAGCTTCGCTGCAAGCCGAGCCATTTCGTCTCTATCACAGCCCTCCTGAACGACAAAGTCGTCGGGTGTGATGTCTTCACAAACCAGCTCGGCGACTACGTCGAGCCGTCGAGCCAAATCGGCCAGCCCAATCACACGGCGCCGTGACCATGGGCCAAGAGCCTCCATGCCCTTCGGGATATCCTGATAAATTTCCGTACCTTCGGTGGTGCTCATCAAATTTTCCTTATGTGTTCGTTCCTGTGAAGGGTTCACAGGAGCATGAAGCAAGCTGCTTCGTGATCGCCAACCATGCGTCATTGCTTCACACGGTTGGCGATCCCGCTGCATCTAGCTGCTCAGCCAGCGAGGCAATCCACGAAGCTCTGAGCGTTGTTGATCTTCGAAACCACTACGTGGTCCAGCCGACCGACAGCAGGGCTTTCCTGCAGCTCTGTGAGGGCAGCCCAGGTCTCGATGAACAAATCCTCTTCGAGGACCAAGTGGCCTCTTCGAGGCCGTTCGATGAAGCTAATCAGCGCTTCGTCGACTCCGATAGCTCCCAGCTCGTCACGGAGCTTCGCTCCGAAGAGCACCTTCAACTTCGTTGACTCAGGAAGCTTCGCTTCTTTCACAGGAGCCGAAGGCTCCCCGCCAGGAAGCTTCGCTTCTTTCTTCACAGAAGCCTTCGGCTTCGGCTTGGTGGAAGCCTTCGGCCTCGGCTTCGGCCTCGGAGCAGCTTTCTTCGAAGCCTTCGGCTTCACTGGAGCCTTCGGCTCTGTCGAAGCCTTCGGCTTCAGCCTGCCGTCCGTCTTCGACGGGTTCCAACCATTGTCTCGGCAAAGCTGCTTCGCAGCTTCCAAATCACCTTCGGTGATAAGAGCCGAAACCCTTGCCCTAACGGCTTTGCCGTCACGCTTCGGAGCTTCGCTCCGCTTAGTTGAAGCCTTCGGCTTGGTCGAAGCCTTCGGCTTAGTTGAAGCCTTCGGCTTCCGTACTGGCTTCGTAGAAGCCACTTCCGTAGTTGAAGCCTTCGGCTTCGTCTGAGCTTCGCTCAGCGTAGTTGTGATGAACAAGTCGCCGAAGCGAATCTCGATGGTCTGTGGACGAGCCATGGTGGCCCTGCTTTCCTATGTGAGGGCTTCGCCCCGTGGGGTAAAGCCCGCCGAACCGACTGGCTCGACTTCTCCATAGGACCATAGATCGGCCCCAAAAGTCAAGCAGAAATCCCCCAATGGCCCCCTACGCCCCCCATTGGTTTCTGCCTCACTCGCGCTGCCCGCTCGCACGCTCGATCGGGGGCGGGTACGTGCATGCATGTGATCGCATGCTGAGCGAAGCTCAGTGCGAGGGCGGGTGCGGGTATAGGGGGGGGTGGGCGCGCGCGTCAAGATGTAATAATCCTTTGTTCTGCGGATTGTTTCCCCCCCCAGGATGCTTGTCCGCTTGTTTGTCCGCTGTTCGTGTGTTAACGGTCGTTAACATGAACGCTGTCCATGTGATATTAGCTTCTCGCTTTGCAGCGGGGCCGCCCGAGCGGACCCGCACCAGCGCAGGCTCGCTTGGGGGACGTATGGCTCTCTTTTTCTACGGTTCTGGACTGTAGTAGCCGCTCTGGCATTCGTGGCCCCTGAGGGGGGCCACTCATTAAAGCATTGTTTCTGGCGTTCTAACATTGGGTGTGAAGGTTGGCTTCGCTGCTCCTCCTACTGGGGGTGCGGGATACCTGGGTTCGATCCCCAGCACATCCACCCATCCTTCTAGCGGAGGGGCGTCTACGACCCCCGACGCTGTACGCTGTCCACGGTATGGACATGGAAGCTGGAGAGACGCCATCTGATTACCACTGGTCTTACAATTCGACAACGGGGGAGGAGGATCCTCCACCGATTGTGCTGACGTATTTAGAGAACTTGACTTCTCTGGAGCATGATCGTTTGTCTGATAAGGCGTGGGCTGCCGAGTTTGGGATTGCGGATCGGACGTTGCGGCGTTGGAAGAAGGATGAGCGGTTTCGGAAGCTGTGGACGAAGATGGCTGACAACTCGGTGTTGGGGCCTGACGCTATTTCGCCGATTTATCATGCGGCGTTGAAGATTGCTGCTGATCCTGATCATCCGAAGTGGGATGCTGCGTCGAAAATGATTTTGTCGTTGGCTGACAAGGTGCGGCCTCCGACTCTTCAGGTGAATGTGACTGCTGAGGATCGGTTTACTAACATGTCTGACGATCAGCTTCAGGCGTACCTGGCTCAGGGTAAGGACGTGTTGGAGATCGGCCCGTCGTGAGCTTGGGTGGCGATCAGGTCGAGTTGGCCCGTAGGGAGGCTGGTTGGCGTCGTGGCGCTGCGGATCCTCATTGGGTCGCTGAGCAGGCTTGGAAGATTCAGCATCCGTTGGGTGAGCGTCTGTTCACTCTTAGGGCTTCTCAGTCTGAGGCTCTTCAGCGTTGGTTGGATGGTGAGAACAGCATCACTCTTAAAGCCCGTCAGATCGGCTGGTCGACGTTGGTCGCGTTTTACGTGTTTTGGTTGGCGTTTTGGTTTCCAAATACTCGGATCATGTTGCTCTCTAAGGGTGAGCGTGAGGCTCAGGAGTTGTTGGGCAAGGTCAAGTTTGGGTTGGAGCGGATCCCTGGGTGGCTTCAGGCCCGTGGGCCTCGGGTTCGCACTAGCAACTTGACGAAGATTGAGTTGTCGAACGGGTCTGAGATTTTGTCGTTGCCGTCGGGCAATAACCCTGCCCGTGGGTTTACGGGTCGTTTGATCGTTGTTGATGAGTTCGCGTTTTTGGAGAACGCTGGCGAGGCTTGGGCTTCGATTGAGCCGACCGCCGATATTGGCGGTCAGCTCATCCTTCTCAGCACAGCGAACGGGTCTGGTAACAAGTTTGAAGATTTGTGGGTGCGTGCCCAGTCAGGCAAGTCTGTGTTCAAGCCAATGTTTTATGGCTGGGATTCGGTTTATGAACGCGACGAGGATTGGTATAAGCAGAAGCAGTTTGATTTGCCTGAGTGGCAGCTTCATCAGGAATATCCGTCGAACCCGTCTCAGGCGTTTATTCGTTCTGGGATGATGGTGTTCAACTCTGAGTTGTTGGAAGAGTTGAATGCTGGGGCTAAGGAGCCGTTGTTGACGGTGAACCTTGAGGGGCCAGGCCCAGATTTCCCTCGGACGTTTGAGGCTGTGCCTAATACGCCATCGAATTCGTTTGTGCATGTTTGGGAAGAACCTGATGAGGGCACTTCTTACGTTATTGGTGCTGACGTTGCTGAAGGTTTGGCGCATGGCGACTACAGTTCGGGGCATGTGGTGTCTGTGGGCGATGAGCCTCGGGTTGTTGCCGAGTGGCACGGCCACATTGAGGCTGATTTGTTTGCCTATGAGCTGTTCAAGTTGGGTACGTGGTACAACACGGCCCTAATTTTGCCTGAGGTTAACAATCACGGGTTGACGACGGTTACTGAGCTGCGAAAGTTGGGTTATCGCAGAATTTGGCGAAGAATGTCGTTGAATTCGGCTACTCGTAAACGTCAGATGGAATGGGGTTGGAAAACGACCAGAATCACTAAACCGCTCATGATCGATGGTCTTCATCAGTGGATGAGGGTTCGTAGGTCGGCTGGTGTGCCGTCTGTTGCTGCTTGTGCAGAGTTGGCCCGTTTCACCCGTAACCATCGGGGCCAGATGTCTGGATCTCCGCACGATGACCGCGTCATTTCGTTGGCGTTGGCAGTGCATGCGTTGGACTTTGCTTACTCCCCCGAATATCAGGAAGAAGTTGTTCACCCGTACGGATCGATGGGCTGGTACGAGGAACAGGTACAAAAAATGGACGGCGCGCTGTCGTCCGACGACGAATGGGTCATCCACTGACCTTGTAGAAGCCGAACACTGTCCACTAGAGGCTTGAACGCATTATTGTCCTGATTAGGAGTTCAAATGGGTCCAGATAAACTTCAGTACGACAGCACTGGTGCTGGTGAGATGGTGAAGTCACACAGCGGCGAAATCATGGGTGGCTTTGCGTCGCCTGGCGGCGGTTCGACGCTTCCTTCCTCGGCTTCTGGCGACGTTGTTGCCCCTGGCAGCCAGCACGCTGGTTCTGACGTACGCACCATTACTGGCGCAAGCGGTGGGACCATCGGTGGTTTCGCCTCTCCTGGCGGCAGCCAGGAAGTCTGATACGTTTGCCTGATGGGCATCCGTACAGCTAGCGCTGAAGAACCAACTCCCACCGTGTGGGACTTGTCTTACGAGCCGTGCCCTTGCGGGGGCACGGCCCAACGCTTTTTCCATGAAACAAAGACGTTTTACCCCGTGCCATGCGAAGGCGAAGCCACAGGGCAACGTGTTTCGTGGGAATGCAAGATGAAACACCACCATAAAGAATTTGCTCAAGGGCGCGACCCTGTCGGCAAAGGCGGAACCCCGTTCCGTGTTTCGGCTGCTGAAGGCTGGACACAATTCGGGGCGATGAAAGAATCACAAGATTACGCCCGCTCTGAAGGCGTAGATCTTCAGCGCTCTTCCCGTTCGTAGGAGAAACCATGCCTGTATTTGGGCGGAAGCCACCACACAAGCCACAGGCAGAACTTTTGTCCTACTACGGGGGCGAACTTGAACGTTCGCGTTCTTGGCGAGAATCTGAAGGCTACGACGCCCTGTGGACCGACATGGTCAACATTTACAAGGGCGACTCGATCATCCCTAGCGGCAGCTCGTCTGATGATCGCATAGCGATCAATCAGGCGTTCTCAACGATCAATGTGATTTATCCTGCGATTTCGGTTTCTCGGCCAGAGATCACAGTGCAGGCGAATCGGTCTGACATGGAATCCCGTGCCGTGTTTGTTCAGGCAATGGTCAACCACCAGTGGGAGCGTTACCGCTTTCAGGAGCCGTTCCGTCGCGCCGTTAAAGATTCGCTTCTTGTGGGTCACGGCTGGTGCAAGATGCTTTGGTCTTATGAAGAGACTGAGAAAGACCTGACCGAAGAAGAGTTCGCTGTTCGGTTCCAGTCGGCTTTGCAAAACGAAACTGCTATAGCTGCTGAAGAAGAACGTGACATGGTCACGGACGAAGAGTTAGCTAAGCAGATCATGGCGCAATCAAAGCAAACGCTGGTTGATCGTCCCGTCATGGAACGCATCTCGGTTCACGACATGTTCGTTAACCCTGAAGCTACGTCGTTGGAAGATGCCCGTTGGGTATCTCAACGCATTGTGCGTCATATCGATGATGTTCACAATGACCCTGCGTATTCAAGGAAAGCGCGAGAATCGGTTCAAGCAGGGCTTCTACTCTCCGATTCGCAATACAAGACGGCAGAAGAAAGCTACAAATCGAAGGAACTGGTCGAAGTTTTCGAGTTCTACGATTTGCATCGCAAGACGATGTCGACCTTCGCTACGGGTGCCCGAGAGTACCTGATTCGTCCTCGGGCAATGCCGTACGCTTTCGGTCACCCATTCGAACAGCTCCGCAACTACGAGATCCCCGACCATTTCTATCCGATGGGAGATTTGGAATCGGTTGCTCCTCTCATCAAGGAACTATCTAAGACTCGTTCCGAAATGATGAACCATCGTGCCCGTTACGCACGCAAATACATTGCACGCAAATCGGCCATCAACAAAGCAGACCTGTCGAAGATCGCATCAAAACGTGACGGTGAAGTGATCTTCATCGAAGATGACAACGTCCCACTAAACGACGTTATTCAGCCTGTGAATCAGGTTTCGATGGACCCTGGCCTGTATAACTGGTCGCAGTTGATCACTCAAGATATCGAGGAGATTTCGGGAGTTTCCGAATTTATGCGTGGCGGCGGCGGTCAGATCCGCCGTACCGCCACGGAAGCATCGTTGATGCAAGATGCTGCGAATGTCAGAACTGCTGAAAAACTCGACCGTGTCGAAACGTTCATCGCTCAGCTCGCTACCAAACTTCTCCAAATCAACCAGCAATACGTGACGGGTGAACAGGCCGCTAAGATCGTTGGCCGAGACGGTGCCGCTTTGTGGGTGCCGTACACCCGAGAAGACATCAAAGGCCAATACGATTTCCGTGTCGAGGGCGGTTCGACCGTTCCGAAGAACGAAACATTCCGACGCCAGTCGGCGCTCGGAATGTTGCAGGCAATGACCCCGTTTATTCAGTCTGGGCAAGTCAACGTTCAGGAACTGATGCGGGTCGTGCTCCGAGACGGGTTCAACATCAAAAACCCTGAGAAGTTCCTGCAACAGCCACAGCAGCAAGACCCGATGGCTCAACAGGGCGGAATGCCTGGGCAGCAAGCTTTGAGCGCAGGAGGCGGCGGAAGTGGAGCTGACGCTCCGCAGCTTGAGCCAGCTCAGCAAGCAGAAGCTGACGCTGCCGCTCAACTAGGGATATAAGTGTTATGAACGCCGTCTATGCATAGTGTAGGAGCAACCCAACATTTGGGACTCTTAAGGAGCAATCCGTGAATCAGACCGAAAGTGGACTCCCAACTGGAGCACCCACCACAAGTCAGCAGCAGCAGAATTCAGAAATCCCTTTGCCTGACGGCACGGTGATCAGTCTGGAAGAAGCAGCACAAGGCTATATGCGTCAAAGGGATTACACCCAGAAAACGCAGGACTTAGCCAACCAGCGTCGTATCGCCCAAAGAGGAGTTGATCTTCTTCAGGCGCTCGATACCGATCCCAAAGCAACCGTTGATCTGATTGCAGAGACTTACAAAGTTCATGTTCCGCAGGCGTCAGCGCCTGCGGCAGCTACGAACGAGTGGGGCGAAACAATCGAGGCTTCTACGCAGGACACCGCAGAGGTGGCTGCTTTGAAGTCTGAGGTTCAGCAACTTCGGGGGACTGTCGGGAATGTGGCACAACAGCAGCAGCGTTCTGTTTTGATGAACGAAATCGCTGAGGTTCAAGCTCGTTATGGTGATTTTGATCAGGATGTTATTCTTCGGCACATGCAGGCGAATGATATTCCAACGGTCGAGATGGCTTATCGGGATTTGAACTGGGCGTCTGCACAGGAAGCGGTGTCTACACAGCGCGAACTGGAGCAGGAGCAACAGCGGGTTCTGGAAGAGAAACGTGGAATGCAGGGTGTTGTGGCAGCGGGCGCTGGAATCCCTGGAATGAATACAGACACTGGTCCGAAAGAATACAGTGCCTCGTCCCAGGGTTCATGGCGAGATTCTCTCGCCGAGGCTTTCCGAGATTCGATGTCAGAACGTGGCTTTTCGAATGTTGGAGATCCTTTGCTGAACGGCTGACGTTTGGCTGATCCCATCCCATCTACTCCTTAGGAGTCAATCATGGCTTTCGGTTACAAAGACACCGATGCTAACTGGTCAGATATTCTGACCACGACCTTTGCGAAGGTCACACCACAATTCATCGATCAGGTCTTCCAGGCCCGTCCTCTCGCTTATTTCTTGGCGCAGGCTGGTCAGGTCATCCAGATCGATGGTGGCGCACGTATCCAAGAGGCTTTGATCGGCCTTGACAACGCGGCTAACACAGTCACCTACTCGGGTGCGACTGCTATCAACAACGTCGCTCAGGAAGAAGTCACTTCGGCGATTTACGATTGGAAGCAGCTTGCTTCTACCGTGTCGATCACTGGTCTTGAAGAGGCTCAGAACAGCGGCGAAGCTGCGTTCCTTGATCTTCTCAACACCAAGATCGAAATTGCCCGCGAATCTGTTGTTCAGAAGATGAACAGCATGTTCTGGGGTGCCTCGCCTGATGCAACCGACTTCCACGGCCTTACCCTTCTGGTCAAGGACGTTGCCTCTACTGTCGGTGGCATCACCCCTGGTGATTCCCCCGACGATTACTGGTGGAGGTCTGCGGTTCACAACGCTGCTCAGGCAGCTACGGGGCCGACGGCTGGCATTTCGGGCTTCGCTCACACCGATGCCACGGAACTCGACCGTGAGATGATGACGAACGTCTTCAACGATGCTTCTGTGGGTGGCGACACTCCGCAGTTCATCATCACCACTCAGGAACTACACGAGCACTACGAGTCACTTCTGCAGGCGAACATGCGTCACACCGACGCTAAGCTCGCAGACGCTGGCTTCCAGGCTTTGGAGTTCAAGGGCCGTCCCGTCTTGTTCGATGACGATTGTCCCACTGGTGAGATGTACTTCATCAACCCGAAGTACCTGCGCCTCAAGGTCCACAAGGACCGCTTCTTCAAGGCTGGACCCTTCATCCAGCCGACCAATGCGGATACCCGCACCATGAAGATGCTGACCTACGGCAACCTCACGATCAACTCCCGTCGTCACCAGGGAATGATCTACGGCCTCACCACTGCCTAATCCAGGGCGAATGGTTTGAGTGGAGCGGGCTAGATCTTAGGATCTGGCCCGCTCCAAGGACGAACGTGACGAATGTTGGGAGAGGTCTGTGGCATACAATCTTGCAAGTTTCCGTGAACTTATACGGGCAACGTTGGACTTGGATGCGACGGATCTCCCTGACATTCTCGTAGACGATTGGATTCGTGACGGCGCTACTCGTGCCCAAACGCGTCGCCAGCAATGGCCGTTCTATGAGAAAGACTGGACGTTCAACTCTGTTGACGACCAGGGCACATACACGTTGTTGGCCATTCAGGCCGACAGTGGAAGTACCGATGCGATAGCTGAGATCCGTCAGATCCGCGGCCCTGATTGGGAGCTGCGATGGCAGGACATCACAACGCACGACAAAACGAACCCTCGGGGTTCTGTTTCTAGCGGCACTCCCAGGTTCTGGTCGCAGTGGAACAACAGCGATGTGATCTTGGATCCTGTGCCCACCAATTCGACTGATACGTTCATTGTGCGTGGTTACGCTAAGCGTGCCGATTGGGTTTCGAATGGGGCTGCTGCCCTGTCAGATATGCCTGTCGAGTTCGATAACACGATCCTGAATTGGGCTATCGGTAAAGCGCACGCTCAGCAGGGTGACCCTGCTTCGGCGTTGCATTATGCCGACATGTCTGATCTTCGGTTGCGGGAACTTGTCAGATACTATGACGATCCTTCTCCCAGCCACGAAGTTACTTTCGGCGGCAATTACAACCGTCAAGTAGGCGGGCTGTCGGATCCTCGCTTCTCGTGGGAGTGAGCTGAATGGCTATAGATGTTCGTAGAGGCGGCGCTCGACCCCCACAGTTGAGGCTAGACCCACAGGTTGATTTCACTGGCGGGCTAAACGCTATTGAAGATCGTTTCCAGTTGGCTCCAAACGAGTCGCCTGATTGTTTGAACGTCGACATTCATCGGCGTGGCGGCGTTCAACGCCGCCGTTCTGTGCGTTCTTGGGGCAGCTATGACCCGTTCGGCACTGGCGCTTCGCCCCTGGAGTTGTTTGAACATCGCGATCAGATAAACGACTCGGCCAAAGTGGTCGCTACCAAAGGCGGCGGCGTCAACGCTTTGATGGCTGTCGGCGTTGGGGCTGGCTGGACGGCTGTGACGAACACGGGCCAAGACAAGATCCACGATCACGCCATGATGAACGGCAAGTCATGGTTTGCTTGCAAACTTCAAGCCACCCAGTCGTGGGAAACCCCGTCAGGTGTCCCTGCCGCTGCCACAACCGTGATCGGTGATTCGGCTGGCGGATACCAAAACGACTATGCGACAGCGGTAGGGAACATCTTCCCTCATTGCCAGTTTGTGGAATCTCACGGCGGGTTCATGTGGGCTGCCTGGACCGACGAGGGAGCAATTACTCACCCGACCCGTATCAGGTTCTCGCATCCTGGCTATGCCGACAGGTGGGCTGAAGACGACTGGATCGATGTCGGAGACGAAGACGGCGACGAGATCGTCGCCATCAAATCGTTCCGTGATCACCTGCTCGTGTTCATGCACCGCTCAGTACATGCCGTGTTCGGCTACTCTCGTCAGAACTTTCAAGTCGTCAAGGTCTCGTCTTCTGTAGGAGCCGAATCAAAGAAGAACATATCGGTCACACCGCAGGGTGTTTGGTTCTTCTCTCCTGATCGGGGGGTTTACTTCTATAACGGTGACGGGGAACCGCAGTGGGCGTTTGAAAAGATTTGGCCGTTGATGGATAGCGGCTCGTTCAACGAAGCTTTGTTTGCCGATGTCGTTGTCGCTTCGGTGAGCGGCAAGATTTGGGTTTCGGTTCCGCAAGATGACAGCACAGATGTGACGTTTGTGTTTGATCCAGCCGTTGGTGCGTGGGTTCGTTACGGTCTTGCTATCACTGGTCATGTTGAGTTCCAGAATTCTTCTGGTTTGGTTGAACATTTGGCGTCTACAGCGGGTAACGCTGGTTTGATCAAGTTGGATACTGGTGCGGCGTCTGATTCTTTCAATGATGCGGCATCGCCTGCCGATGTGGGCATAAATTCGTATTACCGTACGCGGTGGATGGATGGCGGGTCGCCGTTTCTTCCGAAACGGTATAAGAAGCCTGAGTTCATTGTGTCGGGCGTTTCTACTCACGTCATTCAGGCTCACATCTATTTCGATTATGACGATGCGACGGCTGCGAAGACTTTGCAGTTGAATGTGGTCGGGGATCTTTCGACTACGAATTTGGTTTGGGACGACGACGACGACAGTGCTCCATATGTTGTTACCAGCGATCCCACAACGAACCATTCTGCAGACTCGGGATTTCTCTGGGACAGTAAGCAGTGGGCTGTTCAGTCGGCTGCAACTCAAGACGAGATTATTCGTGGCGGCACCATTGGCGGCACTGGCCGTGCTGTTGCTATCAACTTTGTCGGCCCAACCGACGTCCAGTGGGAAATAAGGGGATTTACTCTGAAGTACCTAGCCAAGAAACCGAGATCTTAATATGGTTGCAAACGTAGTTGTCCCAAATACTTTCGTCGCTGCGTCCGATGCGATTGCCGCTGAGGTAAACGCAAACTTTGTCGCGCTTCGTGACCACATCAACAACTACATGGTTTCTAACGACGGTGTAGTTGCTATAGCTGGCACTCAGACTTTGAACAATGTGACGGTTACTGGCGATCTGACGTTGACTGGCAACCTTGTGGCTAATGCCACGATCAAGGGCGATGTTGTTGATACTGGCGGTTCAACTGTCATTTTGGATAACACTGCGGGTGCTGCTTGGTTCCGTGGCGATGTCAAGGACGCTAGTGGCACAGTAATTGTGGATGTTTCAGCGGCCACGTTCGCTGGCAACGCCACTACTGCGACTACTGCGACAACTACGTCTGGTAACGCTGCGACAGCGACGCTTGCTACTACTGCTACAAACCTGTTGAGCGGGACCAGTAAACCTGGGAACGGCTCGGCTGGTGCCCCTGGACATTCATTTAGCGGCGATGCGACCACGGGCATGTATCTGGTAACGACCGATCAGGTTGGGTTCTCAACTAACGGCACTCTGAGAGGCAGGTTCTGGTCTGGCGGTCTGTTGATGGGCAGTAGTGCTCTCGATGGTGCGGCACAGATACGGGTCGAGGTGGGGACAGCGGCACTCCCTAACTACACTTTCTATAACGATCGCGATACGGGCATGTACCGTTCCTCTGCTAACGTCCTCGGGTTCTCGACCGCAGGAGCGTTGCGTCTCCATATTGATTCGGCTGGGGCTTTGTTGCATCAGTCTGGGGTGGATAACGCAATTTTCTACACGGGCAATATCGCCTGCAACTATGCCAGCGGCGCTGAGGCGACCATCCATCATTACAACCGCCGCGCTTGGGGCAACGAATATGGCCTGAAGATGTATGCGGCTGGCGATACTGATGTGAACTGTGCTTGGGGCAGAACCCTCTGGTTCAAAACAGATGCTTACATTCGGGCGTCTATCCAGAATGACGGGTTTCGTCTCAATTCGTTTCCCGTTATTTCTGGCTGGAATAGCGTTCGTCGTCGTACATCCGATTTTTTGTGCGGCTACGACGGGTCGTCGTTGCGTTACAAAGACAACGTTGTAGACGCTGACGAAACATGGCGTTCGGTTTACAATCTGCGTCCTGTTGACTTCGATTGGAACAACGAAATACATAGTGACGATGACGGCGAACGCCACGATTACGGTCTGATCGCTGAGGAAACGGCGATCACCATGCCAAGCGTCGTTACGTCCCGTGTCGTTGAAGGGCAGGGTGACTTGCCTGTACCAGACGGCATCCAGTATGAGAAACTATCTGTTTATCTGATTCCTTTGGTGCAGGATTTGAACGCTCGTTTAGAGGCGCTTGAGGCTGTCTGATGCTTAACCGTCAAGCGTTTGCGGCGCTAATCGACTACCAGCGCACCGACTGGGACGTGAACGAGGTTCCTCGTTTATCGAACCGTTCATGGAACGACATCCAGGGCATCGAGATCCACCACACGGGCGCAGTTGGGCCTAAGAGCATGACGTTTGCCGACATGCAATCTTGGTTGCTGTCGGTGGAGAGGTACCACGAGCTGACAAAGGGCTGGAGCGACCTGTTCTACAACGTGTTTGTGGACGCTGAGGGTCGCGTGTGGGCTGGTCGGCCGACGCTGGCGTCGTCGCAATCAAGTCTGCATAACTGGTTGACGGTTCATGTGCCTGGAAACAACGCTGTGTTGACCGACGTTCAGAAAGCAAAGCTGTCGGAGTTGGCGGACGCTGTTGGTGGTCGCAAAGCGATCCGTGGTCACGGTGAGCGTTCAGCTACGGCGTGCCCTGGTTCTAATGCGATGGCGTTCATCAACGAGTGTCGTGCCTCTGTTGGGGCCGTGCCGTATCCTGGGAGTTACGTCCGTCGAGATTCGACTGACACTGCTGCGGTCAAGCTGGTTCAGGCTGTCGTTGGGACAGTGATTGACGGGGCGTTTGGTCCGAACACTGAGGCGGCTGTGAAGAGTTGGCAGACGGCGCAGGGTTTGGTCGCTGACGGGATCGTTGGTCCTGCGACATGGGCCATCATGTTCCCGCCACCGCCACCAGCACCTAAGCCAGCACCAGCACCAGCACCTAAGCCTGTGCCAGAGCCTGAGCCAGAGCCTGTGCCAGAACCCAGCGATGTCGTCCCTGACAAGGCCATCGGCAAGTTGATACGTCGCCTAGTTGAGTGGCTTATGAGTATCGTCAAGGACGGGGATAGATGACCGATGAAAGAATGGGCGGCAATCTTCGGCGGATCAGGAGCAGCATTGATTACAGGCGTGTTTGCTGTACTAATAAACAGGTTCCGTCGAGAAAACACGAGACAGCACGACGAAACTAATGCGTTGCGTGCTATCGGGCACGCAGACAACCTCGCCAAGATGGAAGACATCTCGGAACGGATCACTGAGGTCCGCGACGATGTGAAAGAAGTTCGCAACTGGCAGTTCGATCATTTAGAATGGCACGCCGAGCAGAAGAAGAAGTAGGGGATTAGACGTGTCTAACTGGATAAACAGGCAATACAGCATCAACCCAGAGCAACCCCCTGTCAACCTCGCTCTCGCCAGCGGCTTGACTTACATCGGGGCGTATTCGGCTGCAACTACTTACGCCATCGGCGATGTAGTCGCCGACGGCTCAGGCAACTCGTTCGTGTCCAGAACCGCTTCGAACGTGGGCAACGCACTCCCCTCTGTAGGAGCCTCTAACACGAATTGGCAGACGCTGGCGCAGCGGGGCACTGCGGGCATCCAGGGGAACACAGGCCCCACGGGAGCTACTGGGACAGCCGCTACTGTGGCTGTCGGGTCTGTCGGCTCTGTCACCAATGCAGGTACTGCTTCTGTTAACAACAGTGGTACTTCTGCAGCAGCCACGTTCGATTTCGTCTTAAGAGATGGTCCTACTGGACCTACAGGCGCTACTGGTGCAGATTCAACAGTCGTTGGCCCGACGGGTGCAACTGGTACGGCTGCGACTATTGGAGTTGGCACCACCAGTTCGGTTGTAAATAGCGGCACGGCTTCTGTTGCAAACAGTGGAAGTTCTAGTGCGGCTACGTTTGACTTTGTCTTAAGGGATGGGCCGACTGGCCCCGCCGCCACTATCGCTGTCGGCACTGTCGGCTCTGTAACTAATGCTGGAACGGCAACTATTACGAATAGCGGCACTTCAGGTGCTGCGACGTTTGACTTTGTCCTTAGGGACGGTCCTCAAGGCGTTCAGGGTACCCAGGGCATCCAAGGTATCCAGGGCATCCAGGGTGTTACTGGTACCGCAGCCACTATTGCATTGGGGACCGTTGGTTCGGTTTCGAATGCTGGCACTGCCAGCATCGTCAATAGCGGCACATCTGGGGCAGCTACCTTTGATTTTGTTCTCAGGGATGGCCCCACTGGCCCCACTGGTCCCACTGGGCCGACTGGGCCTACTGGTTCAACAGGTGCGACTGGCCCGACAGGTTCTACTGGTTCTACTGGTCTTACTGGTTCTGCAGCAACAGTAGCTGTCGGGACGACAGGTTCGGTTACTAATGCTGGCACGGCTTCTGTTGCCAATTCGGGTTCTTCGTCGGCTGCTACGTTCGACTTCATCCTGAGGGACGGCCCTACGGGGCCGACAGGTCCGACAGGTTCGACTGGTGCTACAGGTGCGACTGGCGCTACTGGCCCAACTGGTGCTGATTCTACGGTTGCTGGCCCTACGGGACCGACTGGCCCGACTGGCCCTACTGGTAGCACTGGTTCTACGGGCGCTACGGGTCCAACTGGCGCTACGGGCGCAGACTCTACGGTTGCTGGGCCTACGGGGCCGACTGGCCCCACTGGTTCGACAGGTTCAACAGGCGCTACTGGCGCTGCGGGCGCGGATGGTGTCATTGACACCGTCACGGCTGGCACGAACTTGAGTGGTGGCGGTTCTGCCGCCACCGTGACGTTGAACCTTGATAACGACATTGCGTTGACTTCGTTGACGACGACTGGCAACGTCGGTATCGGCACTGCGTCACCCTCCGTGCCACTACACCTCAACATCGGAACGGACAACAACGGCATCCTCGTTGAGTCAACCGATGCCACCGCCCGCATGTCGTTCAAGGACAGTTCAAGCTCTGGCACCACTCATGTAGGTATCGGAGCTGTCGGAGACGACATGAGTCTGTGGGCGGGCAACTCCAAGAAGATGACGATTCTGTCTGACGGCAAGGTCGGTATCGGCACTACGTCTCCTGCTGTTGCTCTTGATGTGGCAGGTGAAATCAACGCTGACGGATTCATCACCATCGGAGCCACAAGCACAACCGAAGGTGGCGAAATACGTCTCGACGGTGGCACCTCGTATGCGGCAAATTACGCCCGCATCGACCGTTACGGAGACAACCTGCTCCGTTTCATGGATCAGTCAGCGGTACGCATGTCGCTTGACATTACTAACGGCAATCTGGTTGTCACTGGCGATGCAACAACCACGACAACTAGGGGGACGACTGCGTTCTATGTCGGGTCGTCTGGCGACGACGGCATCGGCCCTGTCACTGGTCAGTTCGGCAACGTTCAGACGGTCGGTTCTGGCGTAGGCAACTATGAGGGGTACAGCATCAGCGGGCGTGCCGTATTCATGCACGACGGCGGGTCTGCTACAGGCCTCTACAACGATGTAAACAACCAGTGGATTCTATTTAGTAGCCACGGTGCTGCCACGGACATCCGTTACGCTGGTGCCGCCAAGGTAACTACGTCTTCGACTGGTGCGACGATCACTGGGTCGTTGGCCGTGACTACTAATGCGACGATCACTGGGCAGTTGAACTGTAGCCATATAAGAGGGGATGAAACCACCCAATACTTCGGCCCGAGTACCTCATGGGAGATGTATCTGAACACTTCAGGTCTCTACCCGTACACCGATAATGGCAGTGCGCTGGGCAGCACCTCAAAGTATTGGAACGGCGTTTACTCGAAGAACTGGTTCCGTTCTCACGGCAGCACAGGTTGGTACAACCAGACGTATGGGGGCGGCTGGTATATGACAGACTCGACATGGGTTCGTGCATACAACGGTAAAGGCATCCTGACCACAGGTAAAATCTACCTTGGCGCAATGACCACCTTTACGAGTGGCGGTTACGCTACCGCTAGGCGCAAAGACTCAACAGGTTATTTCATGGAACTTGTGTCTTCGGAGCGTTTCAAAACAAACATCACCGACCTAGACCTAGCCGAAGCTTCCAAGATTTTGGATGCACGACCCATCAAATATCAAGACATTGTAGAAGCGGCAGAAGACCCTGACTCTCCTTATCAGGTAGGTTTATCTGCCGAATCGTTACATGAAGCTGGGTACCCGTGGGTTTTGAAGTACGACTACGACGAGGAAACGAAGATAACTGATTTCACTAAGCCTCGTGGGATTCATTACGAGTTTCTTGTGGCTCCGTTGATTGCGATTGTTAAAGATTTGAAAACCCGATTGGCTGCGGTAGAGGCGGCATTATGACATCTCTGATCCGATTCCTAATCGAGCCGAA
>Ga0115566_10000359_pt1 | contig 39524 bp, 33 predicted proteins | sample COGITO_mtgs_1204_3_FD_87173 | JGI IMG/M metagenome (GOLD analysis project Ga0115566, IMG submission 87173) | Pelagic marine microbial communities from North Sea - COGITO_mtgs_120405 | ecosystem: Environmental > Aquatic > Marine > Epipelagic | place: Germany:Helgoland, sampling site Kabeltonne...
AAACAGCATCATCGCATCGTGAACTTCGCGTTGCCTCAGAAACGGTCGTAGCAGTCGGGCTCCCACTTCATTGGCAAACAAGGGGACGTTGGCGCCGGTATGCTCTTCGCTAAATCCATTATTCGTAGCGTAGTTAATCCGCATGACGCTCCCTTCGGGCGTGTTAATTCTCGCCGTAAGGCCGGGCGAATAGATGGGGATAGGGAAGCCGCTGTACAAAGTAGGCTCGGGGAGTATTTGAGCGGCTTGGGCATGATCGGCCGTTACAATGATCAGCGTATCGGGATGCGCATCGGCAAACTCGAGAGCTTGTTCTAGGACCTCCTCAAGCTGCTCTATTTCCCCAATTGAGCCGCAGGGATCACGTTTGTGGCTTTGCTTGTCGATCGAGGCGGATTCGACCATCAGAAAAAATCCCTGATCGTTGTCAGTTGATAAGTGTTCCAGCGCCGTCTGGGTCATCATCGCGAGCGGCGGCGTGTCGGCGTATTCCGGATTCGGCTCACAATCCATCACATCGGGCTCTTTTGTGTCGCCAAGATAATCCGATACGTTGTGCAGCCAGCTAGTCTCGGTCGCTTCAGCGATTCGTCCATCAGTACCGCGCCAGCGAACCGCTAATGTCTCCTCGCTGAAGACGCCGATAAGGGGTTGCTCGAAGTTGGCAGCAGCCAGTGCTGACGCGCTGCTGACAACTTGAAAACGGTAACGCGCTGCCATGGCAGCGACCGTTTCATTATCGATGGTTGTCTGTGCCAAGAATTTTTGCCCACCACCCAACAGGACTGATGCGCCGCTGCTCACAAGCTGCTCTATGATCGAGCCTGGGCCACCATTATCTTTGGCATCAGCGAGGCAGGCCGGCTGTGGTATGCCGTAATACGTGCTGCCCAATACTTCCTCAGGCCCCTCGCAGCTGCGTGCCGAGACGTGACTCAGAAAAGACGCGGGGGTGGCATCCGTTAGCGAGGAGGTCGTGACAAGTCCTACCTTGAAGCCGGCGGTGATCGCGCGCTCGCCGATCGTCATCACGTCACGGTCGTCGATATCAGTCGCAATACGCCCCATGCTGGTGACTTTTCCCGTGGCCAGCGAGGTCGCCGTATTCGCTGAGTCGGCAACATAACGGGGTGCGCCTGATGTGGAGAGGGTCTCCACCTGCACCGATGCTCTGAAGGACAGGTCATCTACCTTCAGTTTGCCGCTCATTCCCGCGAGATAATTGCGCCCCATGGTGACGTGTTGATCGTCAAAGCCGTCCCCGATGATCAAAATGACGTTGCGCATCGATGCATGGGCGCCGCCGGGTAATAAGAGGGCGAGCAAAGTGATCAGTAACGCAACGGTGCGTGGCATGGTGAGAGTTTCCTTCTAGGTCAGGCGGGAGAGTAATCCCGAGTGACGATAATGACAATCGTCAGGCGATTTGTCGTTTGGGTTTAGGGCTTCGCGTGTGGCAAAATCGGGTTTTCTTTACCAAGGTAACGGCACTCATGTCTGGAAAAACGATTAGAACCTTATTGGGACTCACAACACTTGTGTTGCCTGCTTTGATGAGTGCGCCCGCGATGGCCGATGTCATCTCTGGCGCTGACACCGCTTGGATGCTGACGTCTACCGCCTTAGTGCTGTTTATGACCCTCCCCGGATTGTCGCTGTTTTATGCGGGTCTGGTGCGGGTGAAAAATGTCTTGTCGGTGTTAATGCAGTGCTTTGCGCTTACCGCGTTGATGTCGGTTTTATGGTTTGTCATCGGCTATACGCTTGCTTTTGGCTCGTCGGGGGTGGAACAGGGTCCCTGGATCGGAGACTTGGGGAATCTCTTTCTGGCCAAGGTGACGATGGATAGCGTTAGCGGTTCCATTCCCGAAACGCTGTTCGTGATGTTTCAGCTCACGTTTGCTGTGATTACGCCGGCCTTAATTGTGGGCGGTTTCGCCGAGAGAATGCGTTTTTCCGCCATGCTGATTTTCTGCTCGCTCTGGATGGTGCTGGTCTATGCGCCCATCTGTCACTGGGTTTGGGGTGGCGGATGGCTGGGCGAAATGGGTCTACAAGATTTTGCGGGCGGTTCGGTGGTGCATATTACAGCGGGCGTTGCTGCGTTGGTGGCGGCCATGTCCCTTGGTGGGCGACGGGGTTTTGGTCAGACAGCAATGCCTCCGCACAATCTCACGATGACAGTGACCGGCGCAGGCATGCTGTGGGTCGGTTGGTTCGGGTTTAACGCGGGTTCAGCAGTGGCGGCTGATAGTAGTGCGGCAATGGCGATGTTGGTGACCCACTTGTCTGCGGCATGTGGCGCGTTAGCGTGGATGACGATGGAATGGATACGGCACGGCAAGCCGTCGGTGCTGGGCATTGTGACAGGGATGGTAGCGGGCTTGGGCACGATTACGCCTGCATCAGGCTCTGTCGGACCCGCAGGCGCCGTCGTGATTGGACTGGCTGCGGGGGTCGTGTGTTATTTCGCGACGATCACCTTAAAAAATCGACTCAAAATTGACGACAGCTTGGATGTCTTTCCTGTCCATGGGGTAGGGGGCATGCTCGGGTTGCTGATGGCGGGTATTTTTTGTTCGCCTTCTCTCGGTCTGTTTAGCGGGAATGGCTTTTCTGATGGCGTGAGCGATATTGCCGGTCAGTTAGGTATCCAGCTAACGGGAATTGTTGCCACCTTTGTCTACACCGCCATTGCGAGCTGGTTGTTGCTTCGATTAGTCGATCGGTTGGTCTCTCTGCGGGTAGATCAGGAGGATGAGACGTCGGGTCTTGATATTGTGCTTCATGATGAGCGTGGCTATGACCTCTGATGCGTGGTCTGATGCCTGGGTTGTGATCGCTTAGTTAGGACGTTCCTGGTTAAGCCGAGGTAAGCCAAGTTAAGCCAAGCCAGTGCAGGCCAATTCAGGCTCAGCTGGCAAGACTCCTGAGCGAGGGTCGGGGAGCGGGCAGTAGCCTGTTCGGCTCTCCGGCGCTGCCCACTGCAAGTCTGCAACTCCGGATCCTGTGCTCAGGCTCAGTGTGTTTTTGGACGGGCGTCATGCCTGTCGTATTGGCCTGACGGCGTCGGACTTCACCAGCGGCCTGCTAGTGTGCCTCAGGGGTGTGCTGTCAACCGCTTCGCTAAGCCGCCCCACTCGCATGCACCGGCGTGTTGTGGCCTGCAGCGGGCTTCAATGCCGATGATGAATCTGACCCACCAAATCGTGGATGACACCCTCGCGGAGTGCGCTGGATGACGTGCTCATCGATTCGAGGCGCAATCCCGAAAAAATGCCTTGCGTAATGGCTAAGCCCGCACTCACGACCGATTTGCGGCTTGCGCTCAGGCCGGCGAGGTCGATATCACCGACGTGATGAAAGGTCAGTAATTTGTCTCGGAGTGCCGTCAGTGAGGCCTGATCGATACCTGATGTTCGCCAGCCAGCGGCGACGATCATGTCCTCGATAGCTCGCAGTGTGCCCGACGCCCCAATCGTTTCGTGCCAGGGGTTATTGCTGAAGCGCCGATGGAGGGCCGAAACCGTATCGGTTGCTTGGCGGCAGGCAGTATCGAAGCGTGCCGCGGTGATGTCGCCCGCCGGGAAGTAGGCTTCACCGTAGGATACGCAGCCCAGGGGTAGGCTTTCGAGGCGGAGAGGTTTGGCGTGTTGACCCAAGATAAATTCAGAGCTGCCTCCGCCTACATCGATCACCAAATGGGCAGTCTGATTGTCAGATAACGTCTGTGCGACGCCGGTGTAAATGAGTCTTGCCTCTTCTTCGCCTTCAAGCACTTCGATCGGTAGGCCAAGAAGGGCCTCGGCGGGGGCAGTGAAGTCATGTCGATTTTTAGCACGCCGCAGCGCATGGGTGCCGACGACCCGGACAGAGTTGGGGCCTGTCTCATCAAGCAAGCGCTTGAATTGTTCGAGACAGGCTAACCCGCGACGGATCGCGGCTTGTGTGAGCTCTCCCGTATCGGCGGCTTCGCCCAGTTGCACCCTTTCTGAGAGGGTGTGAAGGGGGCGTATTTCATCCCGATCGACCTGCGTGATGTTGAGGTGAAAAGAGTTGCTGCCCATGTCGATGGCAGCCAGCAGGATGCCCTGCGGTAAGGTCATTGCGTCAGTCACGATGATCGCCTGTACTGATGCGGTACGTTACCCGGGCGTTACGAACGGTCGTCTTCCCGGGCAGTACGCTAGGCGGATGCTGTGCTAAGCGTGATAACACCGCGGTACCCGGCTAGTCACGCGAGTCATTAACTCGTAGCCAATCGTGTTGCAATGTTGCGCTGCTTGATCCACGGTGGGATGAGCGCCCCATAGCTCTGCAGGTGCGCCAAGTTCAATGTGAGCGCAGTCGGTCACATCAACGGTCATCATGTCCATTGAGACTTGGCCGGCAAGGGGGGCAGTTTGATGGGCGATGCCTATCGGGGTGCCGTCAACTGCGGCCCACGGGTAGCCGTCTGCGTAGCCCACCGGCAAGGTGGCGATGCAGCTGTCTCGCTGAGCGATCCAGCGTCCACCATACCCAACTGACTCGCCGGATTTGACATCGCGAAGCGTTAATACAGAGGTGGTAAAGCGCATGGCTGGCCGAAGGGTTTCGTCAGGGGTTAGCCCCTTTATTTGTCCGCCATATAAGGCGTAGCCTATCCTTGCCCAATCACTACGGCCCTCGGACTGGGTTCGCGCGGCTGCCGAATTATGCAGGCTGGCAGCCGCTGGCCAATCTGTCAGCTGCTCATGCCAGACACCCTGCTGAAGTCTCGTTAGTTCAGCTTCCGGATACTCCGCTGTCGCGAGATGTGACATCAAGGTGATGTCGGTGATACCCGTCGCCTGCAAAGCACTGAGTGCTTGCGGAAGGGCGTCTGCCGAGAAGCCGAGCCGGTGCATGCCGGTATCAACTTTGAGCCAGGCCGCTGACAAAAGGGAGGCATGCTGTCCGCACCAAGCAAGCTGTTCGGCGTGGTGTAGGGTTGGCCAGAGCGCCATGTCTGCCATCAAGAGCAGCTCGTCTTCTGACTGCGGTCCTTCCAGGACTAAAATGGGCGCGACCACACCGGCTTCGCGTAACGCGATGGCCTCTTCTGTAATAGCGACCGCCAATGCATCGACGTCGGTTTCGATATGCTGTGCAACGCGAACGGCGCCATGGCCATAGGCATCGGCTTTGACCACTGCCATGAACTTTTGTGCGCCAATACGCTGCCGCAGCGTGCTCACGTTAGCGCTGATCACTGACAGATCAATATGGAGTGCCGTGGCCCGCGTCATGATGCGGTGTCAAAGCGGTGCAGGTGGAATAGCCGCTGTGCCTGAGACCAGAGAGGACCCGGCTTGCCGGACCCCACGGGTTGCCCATCGATCTGAATAACGGGTGCGAGTTCCTTAGTCGATGAGCTGAGCCACACTTCTTCTGCGCTGCAGACTTCCGCTCGCGTCACAGGACGGATCTCGACGGTCCAGTCGGTATGTGCGGCCAAGACGTCGAGACAGAGGCGACGGGTCACGCCAGGTAGGATTTGATGATCTAGCGCTGGGGTGACTATTTTCCCCCGTGAGGCAATAAAAACGTTGCAGGCCGCCGCTTCAGTGAGCTCGTCCTGCGCGTTGAATAACAGCACTTCTTCGGCGCCGTCATCAACTGCCTCCATCATATGCAGCACGTTGCCGAGGAGTGCAGTCGATTTAATATGACAGCGCCCCCATCTTTTATCGGTGCGAGTGACAGCGCGAAAGCAGGTTGCATCACTGGGTGAGCCATCGGATGGCGAGGCAATTGGAAAAGCGTAGGCGAAAACCGTGGGGGCATTCTCATTGGTAAACGCGTGCTGCCGTTTCTCTACGACACCGCGTGTGATTTGTAGGTAGATCCCTTGATCACCGCTGCCATTTTGTCGGCACAGTTCGTCGAGTAAGGCGACAAGTTGCTCGTCCGATTGAGGGATGACGAGATGAATGCCATCAAGCGAGGTTCTCAACCGCTCAAGATGATAACCGATCGCCACAAATTGCCCTTGGTAGCTGGGGATGACTTCATACACGCCATCGCCAAATAAAAAGCCTCTGTCCATCGGTGAGATCCGCGCCTCACTCAGCGGAATGAAATCGCCGTTAAGATAAGCAATCGTCACGCTGCCACGGCCCTTGTCAGAATAGTATTGGCTTGTTCCAGAAAGTGGGGGCCTGCATTGGCAGGGAAACCGTCCTCGGTTGGTGTAGGCAGTCCCGAGACGCCGTCCACGGCGCCGAGTGCGACGAGGTGCGCTAGCAGCTGATGGATATCGACGGTTAAATAGGAGGGCGCATTTTCGAGCCATTGAATGAAGGCGTGGAGGGCGTAAGCGGCCCAATTTGACACATCCGCCACAATTAATTCGTCGCAAAAGCTGATCGCCGGCTTGATATTGAGTGCCGCGAGCGCCGTTTGAGCGTTACCCATGCCTAACTCGTTGCCTCCGTCTCCTATGGCGATGGTAGGGCAAGTGGCGAGCTCAAGATAGGCCTCAGTCGCGCTGCAAGCCGCTGATATGTTATCGCCCGCCATGTTGTAACACTGCCCATCCGCAGCTGTTCCTGGGCGTTCGATGCTAATCACTAGATCAGGTGCGGCCCGTTGATAGAGCGAGGAGGCTGCGCTGCTGATCTCGCTGGAGGTGCCTCTCGCGAGCGAAACACAGCGGAAGTTGCTGGATAAAACGTCGGTGATTGATTCGTCGGACAGAATCGCTGGCTGAGCACCGCGTTGTTCGAGGAGTTGGTAGAGCGCCATGGCGCCAGCCGGTCCGTCGGTTTCAAAGGTGCCGGCCACCGGGAACCCCGTGAGGATATAAACGCGCCCCGTGCACCGTCGAATGAGGTGAGCTGCCCGCAGTAAATAGCCCGGGGTCAGCGTGGATTGCACATCCTGCATGCCGCGGTGATTGTTCGCTACCAAGAGTGATTCGAGCGCGCTTGAAACGGCGAGGGCGGTCTCCTCAGTCATCGCAATCGCGTCTCAACGTAGTGTTGCTCTAACCATCTGATGTTGTCGGCCTCCTGCGGGGTGCAAGCGGTGAAACGGATTCTCTGACCGGGTCGAGCTTGAGCAAGGCGCACACAGTCACTCTCGATGACCGCGCCAGGAATGGGGTAGCCGCCCATTGTTTGTCGATCTTTCATGAGGACGATAGGATTTCCGTCGGGTGGGATTTGAATGGCCCCCTCGCAGGTTGCCTCGGACAGTAGCGACTCTACACCGGTATTCAGCGGAGGGCCATTGAGGGTGACCCCCATGCGATTGGCTTTGGCGGTGACCTCGAAGTGACTTTCGTGCAGTCTTTGGATAAGGGCAGGGGCCAGTGCATCGTATTGGTAACCCGGTACGTAGCGCAGCGTCAAAATCGATCGTTGCCCGATGCTACAAAGACCCGGATCCGCTCGAAAGTTGTCGTCGGGCAGCGCATCCTCGCTCAGAGGTAGGATGTCTTGATCACGAAGATAGCCGCCATGTAATCCTCCGATACCCTCTCTGGGAGAGGTGCTGCGACTGGCAAAAACGGGGCAGGTATCGAACCCTCCAGAGACGTGCAGATAACTATAAATACCTTCTGAGGGTGCCCCGATGGTCAGTGTCTGACCAGCCGTCAATGTGTGGATGGATTCAGAGATGACCAGCTCGTTATCGATGAGCACTGTCACCGGCGCACCTGTGATCACCAGCGAGCACTTGTGCGATGAGGTTATCCTGACATTACCATAAGCGATCTCAAGCGCGGCCTCTCCGGCGCGGTGTCCAAGGCGGTACTGTCCGGCCTTTAACGCTAGGGGATCCATTGCACCGGCGGGGGTAATGCCAGCCTGCAGTGTGCCCAATCGACCGCCGTCTTGGATAGTGGAAGCGATGCCTGCTTTATCGAGCGTCAGCGTTCGCAAATCTCCCCCCTAGCGCACGATAGGTGTGCTCATCGATCGATTCAAAGCGCACTGAGTCACCGACAGCCAGTTTGCTCGCGGGAGTGGCTGCCATATCAAATAGCGTCACGGGACACGCGCCAATGATCTGCCAACCCCCTGGGGATTCGCAGGGGTATACGGCGGTTTGCTGATCAGCAATCGCCACCGCACCCGCGGGCACTCGCAGTCGAGGAGTGCTCAGACGCTGCGTTTTCAGACGTGAGTCTAGTGTACCGAGATAGCAAAACCCGGGGGCAAATCCGGTGGCAAACGCGAAGTAGGGGGTCGCGCTGTGCAAGGTGATCAGTGCGTCAATCGTCAGGCCAAGCTCGTCAGCCACCGAGATCAAATCGGGCGCCACGGCGGGATCATAAAAAACAGGGAGCACTACCGTCTCTGTGCTCGGCGTATCAAGGACCTGTCTCGCGTCGCAAAGACTGAGGGCTGTTTTTTCCAGCCAGACAGTTACCTGATCACGCTGTAGGCTCAGTGGCGTGAAGAATAACGTGAGGGTGGCGTAGCCCACGACGCTGTCACTGAGTGATTCGAGAAAATAGCGCTGTGCAGTGCGCTGCAGCTGCAGCAGTATCTGCGTCAGGCGAGGGCTAGGTGCCTCCTGAAAGCTCAGCCGCATCGCCGAGTCGCCGGCGGGTCCGATGGTGAAAGGCATTTACGATTGATCCAAGGCCTGTCGAATGGTGCGAATCATCTTCGTCGCGCCCGGAGAATCACTATGCACGCAGAGCGTGTCGGCATTGACGGGAATGCGCTTGCCGGTCGATGTTTTCAGTTTGTTGCGGGTGATGGCGATCGCCTGTGCTGCGGCTTCATTAGGGGTGAGGACAGCACCGGGTTTATCCCGGCTCAGCAGGAGTCCACGAGCCGTATAGGCACGATCCGCAAAAGCTTCGTAGCGCAAGTTGAGGCCATGCTCTACGGCGAGTTGAACGGTTTTACGATCCCTCGGCGTGGCCAAGACCACCAATTCTAGGTCGGCATGCCAACTAGCGGCTGCGCGCATGATGTCATTCATCAGACTGGGGTCGGTGAGTATCGCGTGATAGAGCGCGCCATGGGGTTTGATGTAGGTAACGCGCTGGCTGTGGACGCGCGCAATGCCGTCCAGCGCGCCGATTTGGTAGTGAATCAAATCGATGAGGGCTTGTCCGTGAATGTCCATTGCTCGGCGCCCAAAACCCTCTTTGTCGGGGTAGGAGACATGCGCGCCAATTTCAGTCCCGTGCTTGCGTGCCAGTGCAACGCACTGACGCATCGTGCTGGGATCGCCTGCATGCCCCCCGCAGGCGATATTAGCCGAATCAATCAGAGGCATAATGCCTTCATCATTTCCCATCTTCCATGGGCCAAAGCTTTCTCCCATATCGCAGTTTAATGTGAGCGGTGGGTTCATCATGATATCGCCAAGTCGGTGTTTTTAAGATCGGACACAAGCATGTGGCCGGGTTCGTGGGTGATTGCCATAGGCAATTTAGCCGCCTCGAGTGCCACCTGTGGTGTGACACCGCATGCCCAGAAAGCGGGCATATCGGTTTGGTGCAGGGTCACAGGATCGCCAAAATCCGGGTGATTGAGATCATCAATGCCCAGGTGGGCAGGGTCCCCGATATGAATGGGGGCGCCATGGACAGAGGGGAAGCGAGCACAGATTTGGATCGCTTCAATGACGTCTGCCGGCGGCATGGGACGCATGCTGACCACCATATTGCCCGCGAACGGTCCCGCTGAGATACAGGGGATGTTGGTGCGGTACATCGGGACATTGACTCCTTCACTGATATTGCGAATCTCTATGCCAGCATTGATGAGCGCCTCTTCAAAAGAAAATGAGCAGCCGAGCGCAAACGCAACCCAGTCATCTTCCCAAAAGTGCTCGACGTCGTCACAGCGCTCTGTAAGCACGCCGTCTCGCCAAATTCGATACTGGGGGAGATCGGTGCGAATATCGATATCCGTGCCCAGTGCCGCGAGCGCGACAGAACCGGGTGCCTCGCTCATCGCGAGCAGAGGGCAGGGGCGCGGATTGTGTTCACAGAACTGCCGAAAGTAATGCGCTGAGTCGGCGGGCATCATAACGACATTGCATTGAACGTAGCCAGGCGCACGACCTGACGTGGGCTCAACCAAGGCTCCTGTGCGGCAGAGACGCCTGATGTCGCGGCCTGATTCCCAGTCTCCGGTCACTACCATCTCCAGTCTGAACTTGTATAGTTACGGGGAATGATAATCTGAAATAGAGGCACCCATGACGCATTTTTCGACTTATGCCACCGAGACGCCAGACCGACCGGCCTACATTATGGCCAACTCAGGCGAGACCGTGACGTATGGGCAGCTGGATCGTCGCTCCAATCAAATAGCGCACCTGCTGCGTTCGCTGGGGTTGAAGCCTGGTGATCATATGGCAATGATGCTCATAAATTGCGCTGAATTTCTGCAGGTTGCGCAGGCGGCCAACCGAGCAGGGATTATTTTTACGCCTATCAGCACGCACCTGAAGAAAGATGAAACGGCATACATCATCAATAACTGCCAGGCAAAGGTGTTTATCGCGTCATCCAGTCTGGCGGTTGTGGCGTCAGAGGCTTCAGCGAGCGCGCCGGGATTAGTGCGTTGTCTCTCGGTGGGTGGCGACATCGAGGGTTTTGATCCCCTAACTGCCTTGTTAGATGAGTGTCCAGGGACGCCGATTGAGGACGAGTGTTTGGGCGCCCCCATGTTGTACTCGTCAGGGACAACCGGCAAACCCAAGGGCGTATTTTGGCAGCCTCATTCGGATAGCATTCAGGCGCCTCACCCTTTAGCGGGCAGTATTGGCGCCTTTTTTGGATTCGATAGAGAAACGCTTTATCTGTCGCCTGCTCCGCTGTATCACGCGGCACCGCTGCACTACAACCTGATGGTGCTGGGATTGGGGGGGACCTCGGTGATCATGGAGCAGTTTGACCCTGAACGGTCGTTGGCGCTGATAGAGCAGTATCAGATCACCCACAGTCAGTGGGTGCCCATTATGTTCGTGCGCATGCTCAAATTGCCCGAGGCGCGTCGATCTGGCTACGACCTCAGTTCGATGAAAGTCGCGATTCATGCGGCAGCGCCCTGTCCGATCGACATCAATGAGCAAATGATTGGCTGGTGGGGCCCTGTCGTCGTCGAGTACTACGCCGCCAGCGAATCGATTGGCTTTACCATTATCGATTCTGCGGCGTGGCTCACTCACAAAGGCTCTGTGGGTCGACCTCTTTTTGGAGACCCCAAAATTGTCGGGGAGGATGGCGAGGTTTTGGCGGCGGGCGAAATCGGTGAAATTTACTTTGCCGATAGCCGTCCCTTTGAGTACTTCGATGAGCCCGAAAAGACCCGTGAAGCCTTTAATGAAAAAGGCTGGGCGACGACCGGAGATATGGGTTACCTGGATGAGGAAGGATTCCTTTATCTGACCGACCGGAAAAATTTCACCATCATCACGGGGGGCGTCAATGTCTATCCGGCTGAAATAGAGGGGCTCCTCGTGTCTCACGTTAAGGTCGCCGACGCTGCGGTATTTGGCCTGCCGCACCCTGAGTATGGGGAGGTCGTGACGGCAGTGATCCAGCCGGTCAATTGGGCCGATGCGACGGAGCAGACCGCTGAGGAACTGAGGGAGTGGATGCGGGAGCGGCTCTCCACTATTAAGGTCCCGAAGACCATTGATTTTTTAGAGCAGCTTCCCAGAATGGATAACGGCAAGCTGTACAAGCGACATTTGCTCGAGTCGTATACGGCGGCGTAGCTGATCCGTCGGCGTCCTTTTTTTCTGGCTGTCAAGCTGGCGTGCGCGAAAGGTTGGCTCTATGCTATTGCTTCCGCACAGTGGCAGAGGACGAGGGGAGTGGTACGTGACTGTCAAGACTGAGCTACGCGAACTTGAGCAAGCAATGGATTCTGCCGAGTCTTACCAGGATTGGCAGCTGGCGGCTCATGCCCACGATGTATTAACCGGCATGTCAGAGTGGCGCAAAGAAGAGGCCTCAAGCCTTTATGATCATGCGCAGATCCGTTATCGACTGGATCGTCTCCGCAAATTTCGTAAAAAGAAAGACTGGACCGGCCTCTTGTATTCACTCAATGAAGGAATACACGGCAACATGGGCGGTATGGGTAAAAGTGTTCTTTATCGACGGGCAAAAGCCGGCACAAAAACCCTCATTGAGCAATACATCACTGAAATTGACGAGACGTTGAGGTTGATCGCGGAGTTGCCCGATGAGGTGATCCCGACGCAGCAGAAGCTGGATTTCTTTTATCGCAGCAACGTCTGCTACGGCCGCTCGGCGTTAATGTTGAGCGGTGGGGGCGTGCTCGGATTTTTACACCTGGGTGTGGTGGGCGAATTGTTACGCCAGGGACTGTTACCGCGTGTGGTATCGGGTTCCAGCGCCGGATCAATCGTCGCTGCTGCATTAGCTGCCTATACCGATGAAGAAATGAAAGATGCGGATCTGATCGGGTTAATGGAAACCGGCGGCACTGATACGAAAAATTTCGTTCGGCGATGGTTTGCCGGTAAAGGAGGGCGCTTCACCGCTGAGGATACCGCTCAGCTTATCGCGGCCACCATTCCCGACCTTACTTTCGCGGAGGCCTATGCTAAAACGGGTAGGCAGGTCAGTATTACGGTAGCGCCTGCGGAGCCGCATCAGCGCTCTCGCTTGCTCAATGCGGTGTCCTCGCCCAATGTCTACCTCCGTTCGGCGGCAATGGCTTCTTGCGCGATACCCGGCGTATTCCCAGCGGTGATGTTGGAGGCAAAGAATGAGCACGGAGAATCGCAGCCCTATTTGCCAGCGCGACGCTGGGTAGATGGTTCCGTAGCAGACGATTTGCCGGCTAAGCGGCTGTCCCGATTATTCTCAACCAATCACTACATCGTCAGCATGGTGAATCCGATTGCCCGGGCTTTTTTGCCCCGTGACGACAAGGCGCGACCGCTGCGACAAGCGGCGACGTCCTTGGGCATGGGTATTGGCCGCGAGATGCTTAATTTTTATCGCGGCGTGGCAAAGAAATACGGCGATAACTGGCCGAAATTCAATATGATGATGCATGGAGCTTATGCACTACTTGATCAAGAATATTCTGGGGATATCAATATCGTCCCCAAGTTTCGCTTACAGAACCCAATACAATTGATTACTCAGCCGAGCGAGCAAGAGTTGCGAGCGTTGGTGAGGGAGGGAGAGCGAGCCGCGTATAGCCGGATAGAGTCCATCAGGCAATGCACGCAGATCTCCAGCACGCTTGAAGAGATCCTGCATCGCTTTGAATACGGTGATTTGAGACCGGCGCCGGGCACCTATCGACGGCCAAAAAGCTCCCGGCGGCGCCCGCCGCCCACCGCAGTGCAAATGAAGGCGCTAAAGGCGGAGTTGGGTGCGGCCCGCGCGAGCGGCCAAACTCGGCGTGAAAAGCGAGGGCAAAAGGGCGGTAGCGTCTCAACAAAGGGGTCCAGCATGGGCCGACGTGGCGCCCTAGCATAGGCGTCCGCTGCGGACTTTGCGCGCAATAGCGCGTCCTAGAGACGAGCAGCCTACCTGCTTTGTTGAATGTAGCCGGCGCCCAGAGCCGCGAGCGGACCGACCATCACGGCGCGACTATCAGCCTCAGCGCTTGACGCTGTCCCGATCAAGGCGCGCTTTTTAATGCCTTGCAGGATGGCGGCGATTCTAAAAAAGCAAAAGGCCATGTAGAACGGCCAATGATCGATGTCTGCTCGACCGGTTCTTTGGCAATAGGACTCAATATACGCCTCGTCTGACGGGATCATTAATGGCGCCCTGTCTACCCCTTCTAGCCCGACCATGCCGCCTTCTCTTGGAAACTGCCACGCCATTAATTGATACGCGAGATCCGCAAGGGGATCTCCCAATGTGGAAAGCTCCCAATCCAGAATGCCAATAATTTTCGGCTCCGTGGGATGAAAAATCATGTTGTCGAGCCGATAGTCACCGTGCACCAGCGCAACAGTCTCTCCCCCCGCGGGGATATTGTCCGGTAGCCAGTCGATAAGTGCTTCCATCTCGGCGACCGGCTCAGTTTCTGAGGCTCGGTATTGCTTCGTCCAACGTCCGATTTGCCGGGCGTAGTAATTACCGGGTTTGCCATAATCAGCGAGACCAACCGCATTGACGTCGACTGAGTGCAGTGCAGCGAGGACGCGGTTCATTTCGTCGTAGATCGCGGCGCGATCTGCATCACCCACCTCTGGAACGGTTGGATCCCAAAAGATACGGCCCTCTAAATGCTCCATTACATAAAACATAGAGCCAATCAGGCTGTCGTCCTCGCAGAGTGCCACCACCTTAGGGACGGGGACGTCTGTTTTTGCCAGCGCATCGAGCACGCGGAACTCTCTATCGACGGCATGAGCTGATGCGAGTAGCTCGCCGGGTGGTTTGCGTCGCAGTACGTAGTGTTGTGCGCCGGCAGTCAATTTAAAAGTCGGATTGGATTGTCCGCCTGCGAATTTATCAGCGGATAACGGGCCCTCGAAGGGAGGCACTTTGTCTCGTAACCAAGGTTCAAGTTTTTCCAGGTCTAGTTCTTGTGCGCTCATGGGGTTCCTTTTTTGCGGGACGAGGCCCGTTTGGGTTGATCGCAGATACTCAGGTCTGGCAATTGACCCGATCGTTTGATTGGCATGATACAGGTCAGAATAGTGTCGTTGTGAACTGGTTGCCGCGGGGTCGTTAGGGTATCTTGCGAGGGCTTACCAATTCAACTTGGACAACACATCACACTCGGTGCTACGGAGGAAGCAAAAGGTATGAGTCAGGTTATGGACAATTATCGGAAGGCGGTGGCAATGGTTACCGCGCCACAAGCATTTCTCGAGCTCACGACGATTGAGCAAGACGGGTGTACGTTGAAGGCCTATCAGCATGCGCCAGGCTCTCTTCGAGATCTTTGGTTGCTGGGGCAGGGGTACGGTGATGCGGAATACATCGTTTACGGTGATGAGCGCCTGACCTATGCCGAAGCCGGTCATATCGTGGCTAATGTCTCTGCCTGGCTTGCATCGCAGGGGATTGGCACGGGTGATCGGGTCGCCATTGCAATGCGCAATTACCCCGAGTGGATATTGGCTTACTGGGGAGTCATCGCTGCAGGCGCTGTCGTGGTCGGTATGAATGCGTGGTGGGTTGCGGACGAAATGGCCTATGCGCTAGAGGATTCAGAGCCTAAGTTGCTGATCGCTGATGACCGTCGACTAGAGGTATTTGCCCAAATCGCGGACCGTTTTAAACAGATCAAGGTGGTGGCGGTGAGGGAGGACGCACCGCCCGTGCAAGCAACGCAGTGGCGCGATGTGGTGAGCGTCGAAGGCGCGCTGGTGATGACGCCCATCGATGCGAATGATGATGCGTGTATTTTCTACACCTCCGGCACCACCGGGCGTCCCAAGGGGGCTCAGTTAACGCATCGAGGCTGCGTGCACAACGTGCTGAATGTAGCGGCTATGGGGCAAATATTTGCAACCACTCAAGCGCTGAATCGAGATGCGGTGGTTGAGGCGCCGGTTTCAGCGCCGGCACCTACGTCGTTGGTGGCTACGCCGTTGTTTCATGTCACTGCGAATAACTGTGTGATGCAAGGGGGCACGGTGGGTGGCGGAAAGCTGGTGCTGATGTACAAGTGGGATATCGAAGAGGCGTTAAAGCTGATCGAGCGCGAAAAGGTCAATACACTCAGTGCGGTTCCCATGATGACCCGGGAGCTGCTCGCACACCCCGATTTTCATGATTACGATACCTCGAGTTTAAATTCGTTAGGAGGCGGCGGAGCCGCCATGCATCCCGATTTACCGAGCAAAGTGGTTGAGAAGACTCAGCGAGCAAAGCCTGCGCAAGGTTATGGCATGACGGAGGTCTGCGGCATTGCGAGTTATACGACAGGCGACTTGTTTGTGGCGCGCCCAGAGAGTTGTGGACCGTTAGTGCCGACCTTGGAGGGCAAGATCGTCAACGAGGCCGGCGAATCATTGCCCGTTGGAGAGAAAGGTGAGCTCTGTGTGAAGGGGGCCCCGGTGATTAAGGGCTATTTGAACCGCCCAGAGGCAACGTCTGAGACCATTGTTGATGGCTGGCTGCATACTGGAGACATCGGCTACTTTGACGAGGACGGGTTTCTTTATCTGGTCGATCGCGCGAAAGACATGATATTGCGCGGCGGCGAGAATATTTACGGTGCGGAGGTGGAAAGTGCTTTGTACACCCATCCGGCGATCCTAGAGGGGGTTGCCTTTGCGGTGCCCGATGACCGCTTGGGCGAGGAAGTTGGTGTCGCGGTGCATCTGAAGCCAGATGCGATGCTCGATGCACCTGGATTGCGAGAGCATATGGGTTCTCGTCTAGCCGCTTTCAAAGTGCCCAAGTACATTTGGTTTTTAGCCGAGCCCTTGCCGAGAAACGCGAATGGGAAGTTTTTGAAGCGCGAGTTGCAAGAAGTACTCGATCCGGATTCCGCTGACTGAGTGTTTTGAGTTGATAGCAAACTGAGCGATTGACTGTTACCCAGCCGCCATCGTGGTTGGGTTTTTACCCTATTTTAGAGTGATAAGGAGCCGAGATGCTCACTAGAAAATTTACTGAAGAGCAGCAGATGTTCCGAGAGGCTTACCGGCGTTTTCTTGCAGAGGAAGTGGTTCCGGAGATGGAGCGCTTTCGAGAGCAAGGCATTGTGGATCGAGACATCTTTAAGGCCGCTGGTGACAAGGGGTTCTTAATGGTCTGGCCAGAAGAGCGCTTTGGTGGTCTTGGTGATTACGATATCCGCTGGGAGCAGGTGATTATTGAAGAGCTGGCTTATGCGCGATGCGGCGACTGGTTTGGTTCGTTGCATAGCAGAATTGTCGCGCCTTACATTACTCGCTTCGGCACGGAAGAGCAGATGCAGCGCTATATACCCGGGGCCGTGTCGGGGGATATTGTGCTGGCCGTCGCGATGACTGAGCCCGATGCGGGTAGCAATTTAGCGGGTATGCGAACGCACGCGACAGAGCAAGACGATCACTGGGTGCTCAACGGTCAAAAAACCTATATTTCAAACGGGATTAACTGTGATTTGGTGGTGGTGGCTGCGAAAACTGATCCACACAATAATCCGCACGCAATGACCTTGTTCTTGGTTGAATCCGGCTGGGAGGGATTTGAACGAGGCCGAAACCTAAAAAAATTGGGGCTGAAAGCGCAGGATACGGCGGAGTTGTTTTTTAACGACGTCAAAGTACCCAAGGCCAATGTCTTAGGTGAGGCACATCAAGGTTTCTATTATTTGATGAGTGGGCTGGCAGAGGAACGATTGTTGGGAGCTATGGGTTACTTGGCGGCTGCGCAATTGTCTTGGGATCTGACGGCAACGTTCGTGCAAGAGCGTGAGGTTTTTGGTAAGCCGCTATCCGTCATGCAGAATACGCAGTTTAAAATGGCGGACCTTCGCGCCGAATTAGATATTACGCAGTGTTACGTTGATCAGGCGGCGCTGGCCTTTAATGAGGGCACGCTCAGTGCTGAAGACGCCGCGATGGCGAAGCTGAAGACGTCTGAACTACAGCAGCGCGTAGCTGACGAGGGTCTGCAGTTGCACGGTGGGGCAGGCTTTATGGATGAATACCCTATCAGTCGACAATCGGCCGATGCCAAAATTGCGACAATTTATGCTGGCAGCTCTGAAATCATGAAGCTGATTATTGGTCGGTATTGTTTGGGCGATCAGTACGAGCCCTTTAATCAGCGCAATTTTTGAGGAAGTCAGTTTATGGGAACCTTGAGTGGGTACACGATAATCGAGCTTGCAGGCATTGGTCCCGGGCCGATGGGGGGCATGATGTTGGCTGATATGGGTGCCGAGGTCATTCGCATTGAGCGTCCCGGCGCGATGGACCCTAAGCTGGCGGAGCCGATTAGTGGTCGCAACAAAAAGTCCGTAGTCTTAGATCTGAAGCAACCGGCAGGCCTTGAAGCGCTCATGAAATTGATTGAGCGAGCGGATGCCCTAATTGACCCTTATCGGCCTGGTGTGTGCGAAAAATTAGGTATCGGTCCCGGTGTCTGTAGAGCCCGGAATCCCAAGCTAGTGTTTGCGCGAATGACCGGTTGGGGACAGCAGGGAGCGCTTGCTCAAGCCGCAGGCCATGATCTTAATTACATTGCGATTACGGGCGCTTTGCACGCCATTGGTCGTCGTGGTGAGAAACCGGTAGTGCCGCTGAACCTCGTGGGTGATTTTGGCGGCGGCGGGATGCTACTGGTAACGGGCATTTTGGCTGCGCTACTCGAGGCTTCCCGCTCGGGTCAAGGGCAGGTCATCGATGTGGCGATGGTCGATGGGACGGCACAGCTCATGTGGATGATGCAGGGCTTTCAGCAGATGGGCACTTGGAATGCCGAGGAGCGCGAGGCCAACTTGCTCGATGGTGCGGCGCATTTTTACGATACTTATGAGTGTGCTGACGGGAAATATGTGGCAATCGGCGCCATCGAACCGCAGTTTTATGCGGAGTTGATGGCCAAGGCTGAGATTAGCGATCCGCAATTTGCAGCGCAGCATGATGTGGCTCAATGGCCGGCACTGAAGGACAAGCTGGCAGCGGTTGTGAGGAGCAAAACCCGAGATGAGTGGGATCAGATTATGTCGGGTAGCGACGCGTGTTTCGCGCCGGTGTTGACCATGCAAGAAGCCACCGAGTATAGCGCCAATAGGGAGCGTGCGGTGTATACCCAAGTGGAGGAGCTAGTGCATCCGTCACCGGCACCGCGGTTTGAGCGAACTCCCTCTGACATTCGCCACAGCACACGAGCCCTTGGCGCCGATACGGTCTCGGTGATTCAGGCGTCGGGACTATCGGATACTGAGGTCGAGGCGTTGTTGGCCTCTGGCGCTGCGGTTCAAAACAATTAGCACACAGCGAATAGCAAGTTTTAGGAGAGAGCGATGAGTGAATACGACACCATTTTAGTAGAGAGAGTAGGGCGAGTTGCCCGGGTCTCTTTTAACAGACCAGAAAAATTGAATAGTTTTAATGTGACTCAACGGCGCGAGTTCGTCCGTGCTGCGCAAGAGGTCAATGCCGACCGAGACATCTGGGTGGTGGTGCTCACCGGCGCAGGCAGAGCTTTTGGCGCGGGCGCAGATCTGTCGGATACCGAGGAGTCTGGATTTTCGGGTCCGGAGGGGGTAGAGGATCAATTGAACGCAGAATATAAGCCGGGCGTGTTGGCGATACACCATGCGCGTAAACCCTGGGTGGCGGCGGTCAATGGTCCGTGTGCAGGGATTTCCTATTCCTACGCAATGGCCTGTGACCTCGTGTTGATGGCTGAGTCGAGTTATCTCTATCAGCCGTTCGTGGGGATCGGTCTCGTCCCCGACGGAGGCGCTACCTGGTTATTGCCGCATCTGGTCGGTTCTAAGCGGGCTTACGAACTCATGGCGCTAGGCGAAAAAGTCAGTGCTGAGAAGGCAGTGGAGTGGGGGCTGGCCAATCGTGTGCTGGCCGACGATGATTTCGGTCAAACATCCATGGCGTTCGCTCAGGATCTGTCGGCGCGATCACCGTTGGCGCTGAGATATGCCAAGGAAGCATTGAATTTTGCCGCTGCACATAACCTCAGTGATACGATTTCGAAAGAAGCGGCATTGCAAAGCATCTGCATTGGCAGTGCTGATTCAAAAGAAGCGATCACGGCTTTTTTTGAAAAACGCGTCCCCGCTTGGAAGGGTAAGTAAATCGTTTGACGTTGTATCGCGGCTTGAAGGAGTCACCATCATGCTAACAATAAAAATGAATGATCTTCAATGTGGTGCGTCTTCACTACTCAAAGTGACGGGGCTGGTGGTGGCGGTATTGTCGCCACACGGGCTGTCTACGCCAGCGCAGGCGCAGGAGCAGGAGCAAGAGAAGCAACTGTTGTGGGGAGACACACACCTGCACTCCACTTATTCGTCCGATGCTTTCACCAATGGCAATCTTACGGCGACACCTGATACGGCATATCACTATGCAAAAGGTAAGCCGGTGGTTCACCCCGGACACAAAGCAAGGGTTCAGATTGGCACGCCGCTCGACTTTTTGGTGGTCTCAGATCACGCCGAGTATTTAGGGGTCATTAGAAGCTTGTACTTGAACCCGATGATCACAGACGGGCTAAGTTGGAAGGAGCGCATTTGGACGCGAATCGTTCAGTATTTATTACGTGATGCGGTGGATAGCGACAGCGGCCGTCAGCTCTTCACCAAGGTCTTACCCAAGCCGGCGGAAAACGCGGTGGAGGCAATGCTGGGCTGGGAAGAGGATAGGGTCAGCGGGCTAGTGCCTCGGCAGCCGACGGTTGAGGTTGATACTTGGAAATTGATCACTGATGCCGCAGAGCGTCACAACGACCCCGGCGTTTTTACTGCGCTGATTGGTTGGGAGTACTCTTTGATTCCGGGAGGCGCGAATCTTCACCGCGTGGTGGTGTCAGATATTGCGGCAGACCAGGCGCAAACGTTTGCCCCTTTTGGGTTTGATGATAGCTCCTTTCCCAGCGATCTTTGGGATTGGCTAGAGGAAACGAGCCGCGCTACCGGCGGCGATTTTATTGCAATACCGCATAACTCTAATATTTCGAAAGGCTCAATGTTTGATGTGCGAGACCTTCGTGGCGACGCCATTGATCGCGATTACGCTGAGGTGCGTCGCTACTGGGAGCCGATTGTTGAGATAACTCAGATCAAGGGCGATTCAGAAACGCACCCAGTGCTGGCGCCTGAAGACACATTTGCAGACTTCGAGCGCTATCCTTATTACATTCAGCGTGAGTGGACGGACTATGTGCCGCAGCGGGGCGACTATATTCGCAGTGCCTTAAAGGTCGGTTTGGAGTTGGACGAAGCGATTGGTATCAACCCTTATCAGTTCGGTGTGATTGGCTCTACCGATGCGCATACGGCATTGCCCTCGGCAGAAGAAGATAATTTTCACGGCAAAATGGCGACCGACTCGATTCCCTCTAATAAAGGCGGAGGGTGGTCTGATGATGCGCGCGGGACGTTTGGCTGGGGCATGAGTGCGTCGGGACTCGCGGCAGTATGGGCAACCGATAACACTCGGGAAGCGATTGTGGCCGCTATGCGTCGGCGCGAGGTCTACGCAACGAGTGGTCCGAGAATTGCGGTGAGAACATATGCAGGTCTGAACCTAGAGACATCGGTCTTTGAAGATGCCGCTTTCCCAGACAATATCGCCACCGAAGCTGTGCCGATGGGGGGCGAAGTGAGTGGTGCTCAGTCAGGTGATCAGTTCACCCTGATGATCGAGGCCTCAGCGGATCCGCGGGGCGCTTTTCTAGATCGCGTTCAGGTAGTCAAGGGCTGGCTTGATGAAGCAGGCGAAACACAAGAGCAGGTCATTGACGTGGCTTGGTCGGGCGGTGATAGCAGGCTCGATGGCGAGGGTGAGTTGCTGTCTGTCGGCACATCGGTCGATCTGCAAACGGGGCTGACGGCCAATACCATCGGGGCGCCCAGCTTGCGGGTGGTCTGGCGTGATCCGGCTTTTGATCCGCTTCAATCGGCCTTCTACTATGTCCGTGTGCTACAGATACCGACCGCACGGCACTCGTTGCTCGATGCACTCGCTTTGGGAGGCGACATAGATACCCGGAGGCCCGACACGATTCAGGAGCGTGCGTATACCTCGCCGATTTGGTATCAGCCGTCCTCTGAATAATAATCTAGTAACGGGTATCGCAGTCTAGATCGCGATGCACACACGCAACCCCTCGAGTACCGGCTGGGCTTGAGAAAGTGCTTCGCAGCAGGCGTCACGGTGGTGTGCCATCGCCAGCACCTCTTCTTCTCGAATGGAGGGATTGACGGATTGTAAGTATTGCAACCGATCCCATTCCGCATGGAGTGTTTGCCGGGCTTGGTTAACGGCGTGTTCGCGCCGATCGACTACCGTTTTGACTGCGGCCGCATCGAGAAGTGGAAATAGCGATTCAAGTGTCGGGCGGAGTTTGCTCAGCGCCGCGGCGCTGGTAGCGGTTGGAACATTTTGCAGATGCTCAGCGAGAAATGACGATGACAGTCGATCGCCAACTTCTTTACCGTCGACGGTGACTAGCATTCGTAAGGGTGCTTGATCGATAAATTGTCCTGTCTCTAAATAGCGTGGCGCGAGGCACTCAACCCGATAGAGTGCCTCAAGGAGCACGGTGCCTGCCGGAACACCGCGGTGCTTGAAGGTGCCGATGCTGGCTTTACCAATATCACTACTGAGCAAGGTGGCCATTGATTCCATGACGATGGGGTGCTCCCAGGTCAGGAAGATAACGTCGTCGCGACTTAACGCAGTCTGACGGTCATAGGTTGCTGTGGCGCCATTTTCGTCTAGTCCTGGCAGTTGCCCGGTGACCAAATTCTCAGTGGGCTTGATGACCATTAGTTGCTCATCGAGATAATCTTGATCAATACCAATACGATCAAACAGCATCTCACTAAAAGCGAGCAACCCTGCTGCTGATTCCCGTTGCTCAAGCGAGGCGATGATGGCTGCCCCTCGCTGAGGATCGTGGGAGTTGCGCTCTAGTAGTCGATCGCGTCCTTGTTCAGATTCCTGGAGAAGCGCCTGTCGACGTTTGATCGTTGCCGCGATGAGATCCTCTAGTTCGCGGCTGTCCAGCATGGCCTCTGCTAATGCCTCACTAAACTCGGTATATAACTGATGACCTACGGAGCAAGTTGCATTGAAGGCATTCAGACCTTCGTCCAGCCATCGGTAAATTACTTGCTGCGCGGTATGCTCCAAAATGGGAAGGTGCAAATAGATATCACTACCCTGGCCAATACGATCGAGTCGGCCAATGCGTTGCTCTAGTAAGTCGGGGTGTTTCGGTAAATCGAAGCAAATGAGGTGTTTGGCAAATTGAAAGTTTCGCCCTTCACTGCCGATTTCAGAGCAGATTAGTGCCTGGGCGCCACCTGAATCTTCGGCAAAGTAGGCTGCAGCTCGATCACGTTCGACTAGGCTGAGGTCCTCATGAAATGCGGCGCATCGCACACCCGCTTTGAGGTGAAGATAATTTTCTAGCGCCATGGCCGTATATTTGTCAGCACAAATGACGAGCGCTTTGTGGGGTCGGAGTTGTTTCAGTTTTTCTTGTAGCCAGATGACTCTAGGGTCTGCCTCAATCCATTGCGCCTCTGGGTGCAATGTCTCTGGATGTAGGTGGCCGGTATCGCTGACATAGAGCGTAGGTGCGGCTAACGGATAGCACTGATGGTGCCGATTCGGAAAGCCAGAAATGCCTTGGCGTGTGTTGCGATAAAGCACTCTGCCGGTGCCGTACCGATCTAACATCTGTTGGATTTGCATTTCGGGATCAGCATCAGTGTCAATGCCGGCAGGTAGATGGCAGGGTAGGCCTTGTTCTAATTGTTCGATCGCTTGGTTCCAGATAGCAAGCTGTGTTTGCTCATTTTCGAACTGCTGAAACTGATTGAACCTCGCCGGGTCAATGAGTTGTAGTCGTTCAAAATGGCTTTCAAGCCCGGCCTGCTCGGGCGTGGCGGTTAATAGTAGAAGCCCTCGGGTACGCTGCGAGAGCGAGTGTATAAAGTCGCCAAGACTAGAGCGGGGATGATTAAGGCCTGTGATGTGGTGGGCTTCGTCAATCACAACCATGTCCCACTCAACTTGCCGAACGCACTCCTGAAGCGCTGTATCGGACTCAAACAGATTGATCGGAGAGAGCACCAGAGGTGATTCAGAGAATTCTTCATCGGGATCTGTGTCTTCGAGTCGTGCTGCGTTCAATAGAGAGAAGGACAAATGGAAGCGCCTTTGCATCTCAATGAGCCATTGATGGGTCAGCGTTTCAGGGGTGAGTATCAGCACGCGCTGCGCTCGCTGACGCAATAGCTGCTGACTGATGATGAGGCCGGCTTCAATCGTTTTGCCTAGCCCGACTTCGTCAGCCAGTAGGACTCTCGGTGCAAATCTGGCGCCCACTGTGGCGGCAACGTAGAGTTGATGAGAAAGAAGAGTGGTGCGCGCCCCCAATAAACCGCGCAAACCGAACCCATCTGCTGAGGCATTATGTTCGAGGGTCGTTTGTCGCAATCCAAAATCAGCGGGCTTGCCAAGTTGGCTATTAAGCAGTCGTTCGACCGGTGTGTTGAGTTCGATATGGGCATCAAGCTCGGCTTCATTGACCTGACAGAGCACGCCCTCTTGGTCTTCTGCGGCGTAAACCATAATTCCTGCGTGTTGTTCTGCGCTCACCACTATGAGTGAGGTGCCGTCCATACGGATTAACTGATCGCCGGTTTTGAGCAGCAGTCGGGTGAGTGGGGCGCGATCAGTGGCGTAGACGCGTTCTTCTTCCACCGCCGGGAAGTGCAGTGTGACGCGACGGCTGTCTGCGTTGGTGACAATTCCTAAGCCAAGCGTGCTATCGGCATGACTGACCCATCGTTGTCCGGGAATAAAAATATCAGTCATCGTCTAGAAAAACAGCTGGTAGCTATTGCGTCGTGCGTGTTTAAGAAACACTTCGGTATCGAGGTTTTTGATGCCCGCTAAGGTTTCAGCAATAAAAGGCAGGTAGCGTGGTTCATTGGGTTGTCCACGATAAGGTACGGGCGTGAGATAAGGGGCGTCGGTCTCTAGGACAATGCGCTCAGCGGGAGTGGCGTCAGCGACGGCTCGGACATTATCGGCATTACGGAAGGTGATAATGCCATTGAACCCCAGCATGAACCCTTCGCCCAAGCAAAATTCGGCGAGTGATAAGGAACTTGTGAAGCTATGGATAACCCCTTTGTGGCGGAGCGCCTGGCTATGGTTCGCTAAGATCGCGCGAGTGTCTTCATCGGCTTCGCGGGTGTGAATGACCACGGGCAACGAGGCCTCTGACGCAATATGTAACTGTGCGTCAAATGCGGCTGCTTGGGCTCGGCGATCGGCGTGGTCATAGTGATAGTCGAGACCAATTTCACCAATCGCTACGACCTTTGCGTTGCCGCAGCTTGCTGCAATGCGTTCGCTAAGCTCATGACTCCAGCTGTCAGCTTCATGAGGATGGATCCCCTGCGTACACCACACCTGATCGTGATCGGCGGCAATCTGCTGCACTGTATCGAGGTTGCCTGCTGAGACCGCAATGGTAACAATTCTCTCGATGCCGACAGCCGTCGCGGCATTTAAAGCGTCTTCTAGTGCCTCTTCAGCCAGGTAGTCGAGATGGCAGTGCGTTTCAACGATAGGCGTGTCAAATTGCGGTATGGCACGGCGTGTAGATGAGTTCATTGGGGGCAACACAAAATATCAGAGTAAATTATCGCACAATTTTTGATGGGCATCGCCCGTCAGTGGGTAACTTATCCGCGATGGACTGTTCTAAAACGCATGGCCTGAACCGTATCGATAATTTCCTGCCAGAGCCACCGATGCATCGGCGAATGATCGGTTCGCCGGTGTGCGATCAGTGAATACTGAACACTGAAAGTCAGATCAACCGGTAAGGTCAGTGCCACAATGTCACGCGTGGCCCCTTCGCTGCGAGCAAGGTAGGCGGGGCAGATTAGGAGATAGTCGGTTTCTCTGAGAATCTCAAAAGCCGTTAATAGGTGAGAGGTTTCCAGTCTGCCCTTGTCGCTTTCAAATAGCCCCCTTGCTAACACTTGTTCTCCGATCAGTTCCTCTCTATCGGCGACATAGAGTGCCACTTGCGGATATTGGCGGATCAACTCTCGGGTGAGTGTCAGCTGAACTAAGGGGTGATCCTGCCGCACGAATATCGCTAGCGGTGAGTCTGCCAAGGGCAAAACTGAATACTCTGGCGCGTAGTCCTCTCTTTGAATTTGAATGGCAAAATCGAGCTCCCCGCTCGCCAGTTGATCGAGTTGTCGCTCTGCCCTCGTGATGGTCCGTAACCGCAGTCTCGGCGCACTCGACTGTAATCGGGCCGACAGCGGCGGCAAAAGCGTAAAGCCTACATATTCCGAAATCGCAAGGGTAATCTCGCCTCGGTATGCCGCCGGCAAAAACTCTCCTGCGTCAAGTAAGCCGTCGATTTGTTCCAGTGTGGCTTTTAATTCCGCGGCCATCCCCAGCGCGCGTGGCGTGGGTTGTACCCCTCGCTTGCTACGGACAAATAGGGGGTCATCAAACGTTTCTCGCAGTCGGCCCAGTGTTTTTGACATGGCGGGTTGCGTAATCGACAGCTTATTAGCAGCCCTAGAGACGCTGCCTTCTTCGATTAAAATATGCAGTGCCACCAATAAGTTAAGGTCAATTTTTGCCAGTCTACTGAGGTTCATTGGGTTCCTTTATAACGGTGAGGACTACGTTGAATCAAAAAAATACATTAGTGGTAATGATACAGTTCATTCATGATTTATCACAGGTCTTAGGTGATGCGTTCACCCCCTTCTAGAGCGTGTCGAGACCAGAGTCCGTAAAACCTTTTCCCCGCCGATCTTTCGGCGGGTTTTTTTTGCGTTATATTCCCCTTCGACCCCGCTAGGCTCATGCACTGTGAAATACCTGACGCTCCTGTTGCTGTTAGCAGGCAACCTTACCTTAGCCGATACACCCGTGCCCTTTGGGCTGTTTGTGCAGTTATCCGAGGTCACGGAAAACCACAGTCAAGAGGCGCCGCCTGATCTGAGCACAAGAGCGGATCTCGCTGCTGCTGAGGTGGTCTTGCGTGAGCGAGAGGAGGCCCTTGGGCCTTATCACCCTTCACTAGCGGCGTTAATGGTAGAGGTTGCCGCCATCGCGTCAGCATCGGGCGATCTGTCTCTGGCGGCGGAGTTTTATGATCGGGCATTGCATAATGCGCGGGTCAACAACGGCCTTTACGGTGATCAGCAATTACCCATCTTGCGGGGTCTGATCGCTCTGTATCTAGAGTCTGGTGACCGGGAAGCGCTAGAGGAGAGGGCGGCGTACCAGTTCCGATTACTCGGATCCGGGTTGCCGCCATTCGAGGCGGGAGAGCTTAAGGCGGCACTCGAGTTTTTTGATGTCTCTTTGGATGTCCTAATGGATGTCGAATGGGGTCCCCGCGGTCGCGAGCTACTGCAGTTTCATGACCGCTTTGACAAGATGACTGCGGCGGTCTGCCAAGATCCCTCGGTTAGCAGCGAATGGTGTCAACCTTTTACGTTTCGTCTAGCGGGTTTTTATTATGTCCTCGAGTTCAAGTTAGAGGTGTTAGTGGACGACCAACGGTTCGAGCGCACTTTTTCGGACCCTGAGTGGAGTTCCCTAGAGCGAGAACCGCGGCTCGAGGCGTTACAAAGGCGGCTCATGAGCAAAGGTGAAGACTTGTTTGAGCAATTGTTGAGTGTCGCGCCTGATCAGCATGACGCGCTCTCAGCGCTTGCCGATTGGCGGTGGTTTTATCGGCAGAAAACCCGTGCGATGGCACTGTATGAGCAGGCTTGTCAGTTACAGCCAGATCGCTTCGAAACGCCTGGCGCGCTGCCAGAGTACCCCGCTATAGAGCGGCTTGTGCTCCCCGATTCCGGCTTACCTGTGCATCAGGTGGCCCTCTCAGTGACGGATCGCGGGGTCGCCAAGGACGTTGTGGTGACCGCCGCCAATGCGCCCAACGATGACCGCGCCGGGGCTAAGCTTAAGCGACTGCTGCGCGACACCGCCTTCCGCCCAGCCCTGCGTGACTGTGTGGAGCCTGTTGCGCTAAGCCCCTTCGCCATGGAGGTTGTATTGACGCAGTAATCAGTCGTTGTGAATCACGAGCAAAGCGCCAGTTGCTTTCACTGATCCGGTGAGCCGCCAGTTCAGCAGCTCACCGCCGTGCTTTTGAATCACTTTTTCGGCCATTTTGTGGAAGGTGGGTCGCTCGGGATCTCCGATCACAATGGTGCCCACACCTGCGTCGATGGCACGATCGATCATGGTGCCCACCGGCTTGACTAATTCGTCCCAGAAGCAAATATCGCCACCGAATAGAATATCGGTTTGCTTGAGGTCTTTTTTCCGCACTTTTTCAAAGCGCTGTACCCACGGCGTCGTGGAGACGCCATTGAGCGCAGCGACGGCATCAAGATACGGAAAGACAGCGGGATCAGCGTCCATGGAGACGACTTCTGAGCCCCATTTTTGCGCGCACCAAATCCCTGTGATGCCCCATCCGCAGCCAGCATCAAGCACGTGCTGACGCCTCTTGGGCGTATTTTTTTTGAGATAGTCAATAATAAGGCAGCTCGATTTCCATAGCTTTGTCCCGTGGATACTGGGTTCATGGCCTGCCCGTTTGACTGCGCGGATGCAGGCATGGCTTGCATAGGGCATCGCGACGCCGCGAAAGCGACGCACATTTTTACCACTGACAGCGCCAGAGCGTGTTTTTTTTTGACGGGGTGATGCCGCCTCGGCCTGACGACCAGAAGAGGATTTCGAGGTTGACATAGTGCTTCTCGCGTTCTCGGGGAGCGCGAGCTTAACAAACCTGCCGACGCGAGGGTATCAGCGTTTCGTGACTTCCTCGGCTTGCAAACCTTTCGGGCCTTCGACTAGCGCGAACTCGACTTCTTGCCCTTCATTAAGGCTGCGATAGCCATCGCCCTGAATCGCCCTAAAGTGCACAAAAATGTCGTCTGGACGATCGGCCATGGTAATGAAACCAAATCCTTTGGCATTGTTGAACCACTTAACCGTTCCCACCTGGCGGTCTGACATAAAAACTCCACGCCATTACTATTATTATTAAGTGCAGTCTTAGCAGGGCTTTAGTCGGAACGCAATACCTCTATCTGCGATCTTTGTCGTTTCAGTGTGGCAATCGACGACGCAGCTTGCGCTTGTTTCTGACGCTCAGCGACCACGACGTCGGCGGGGGCTCGCTCGATAAAGCCCTGATTGTTCAGTTTTCCCTCGAGTCGAGATAATTCAGCTTCCTGCTTGGTGATCTCTTTTTCCAGTCGTAATAGCTCCTGCTCGATATTAACCACGCCCGCCATAGGAACGCGGATTTCAAGCTCCCCGCAGAGCGCCATCAGGCTGGGAGGAGGCTCCTCATCAGCCGACAGGGCGGTCAGTTGAGTGACTTTTGCCAGTCTAGCGAGGTAGGCTGCGTTACGAGTGAGACGAGTTCGGTCTAGCTCAGATGTGTGACTAATTAAGACAGACAGCTCAGTTGATGGTGGGATGTTAGCTTCTGCACGAATCGTACGGATCGCAATGATCATTTTTTTCAGCCATTCAATCTCACTTTCCGACTCTTCATCGATCTGCTCGGGTCTGTGACTCGGCCAGGGTGCCCGCATAATACTGTCGCCCTGCGTGCCTGCGAGGGGGCTAACGCTCTGCCAAATCTCCTCTGTTAGATAAGGCATAAAGGGATGCAGCATACGAAGCGATTGCTCCAGCACGGCGATCAGCGTTTGCCGTGTGCCCAGTGCCGCAACCGCGTCGGTATCTTCATCCCACAGGACAGGCTTGGAGAGTTCGAGGTACCAGTCGCAGAACTCATTCCACACAAAGTCGTATAATGCCTGCGACGCTAGGTCAAATCGGTATTGCGCGTAGGCGCTGTCGACGGCCTTCAGTGTTGATTCCATTCGGCTCTTGATCCAGCGATCTGCTAATGAGTCTGCGCCTGTTTCAGATAACAGATCGCGATCCTCGGTATGACTCAAGACGTAACGAGATGCATTCCAGATTTTGTTGCAGAAATTGCGATAGCCTTCAATCCGTCCGATATCGAATTTGATATCTCTTCCCGTGGAGGCTAAGGAGTAAAAGGTATAACGCAGTGCATCGGTGCCATAGCCCAGAATGCCATCTGGAAACTGCTTGCGTGTGGCTTTATCAATTTTAGCGGCTAACTGTGGTTGCATCAGATTGGCAGTGCGTTTCGCCAGTAACGCGTCAAGGGAGATCCCATCGATTAGATCGATAGGATCTAATACATTCCCTTTGGACTTGGACATCTTTTGGCCTTCGCCGTCGCGCACCAATCCATGAACATAAACCGTATGAAAGGGCACTTCTTTCATGAAATGTAGCGACATCATGATCATCCGTGCGACCCAAAAAAAGATGATGTCGAAACCGGTTACCAGCACCGATGCCGGGTGGAAAGTGTTGAGATCATCCGTTTTCTCAGGCCATCCAAGAGTGGAAAACGTCCAGAGCGCAGAAGAAAACCACGTATCGAGTACGTCGTCATCTTGCTTCAACGCCAAGGCGTCTGGCAGTTGGTGGTTGGCCCGCACTTGCGCTTCAGAGTCACCTACGTAGACGTTTCCTGCCTCGTCGTACCAGGCGGGTATCCGATGCCCCCACCACAGTTGCCGACTGATGCACCAGTCTTGAATGTCGCGCATCCAGGAGAAGTAGGTGTTTTCCCATTGTTTGGGTATGAACTGAATGGCGCCTTGTTCGACCGCTTCAATCGCGGGTGCGGCGAGCTTTTTTGCGTCGACGTACCACTGGGGCGTCAGCCAGGGCTCGATGACCGCACCGGAACGGTCGCCTCGCGGTACCTTGAGGGAATGTGGCTCGATTTTTTCGAGCAGTCCTAGTGCCTCAATTTCAGCCACGACAGCCTTTCTCGCATCAAAACGATCCATCCCTCTGAATCGCTCTGGTGCTGCGTCGTTGATTGCCGCACTAGCAGTGAAGATATTGATCTTTGGGAGCTGATGACGTTCTCCCATCGCATAATCATTGAAATCATGCGCCGGTGTGATTTTAACGCAGCCTGATCCAAATTCGGGGTCAACATAGTCATCAGCAATGATGGGGATAATGCGATCGGTGAGGGGCAACGCGATGTGGCTGCCGATCAGGTGCCGATAGCGTTCGTCATCTGGATGGATCGCGACCGCCGTGTCGCCTAGCATGGTTTCTGGGCGAGTGGTTGCAACGATCAAGTGACCCTCTTGACCGTGCAAGGGATACCGTAGGTGCCACAAAGAGCCTGCTTCTTCCTCTTGCACCACCTCAAGGTCAGAAATGGCAGTATGAAAAGTGGGGTCCCAGTTGACGAGGCGATGTCCTCTGTAAATGAGCCCCTCGTCAAATAGCGTGATAAACACCTGCTGAACCGCCTTCGATAATCCTGGGTCCATTGTGAAGCGCTCACGGCGCCAGTCTGGTGAGGTGCCCAAGCGCCTTAACTGCTGTGTGATCGCTCCGCCAGATTCGGCTTTCCAATCCCACACTCGATCAATAAAGGCTTCTCTGCCGAGTGCGGCACGAGAGGAACCCTCTGCTTCTAGCCGTCGCTCGACCACCATTTGCGTGGCGATGCCGGCGTGATCAGTCCCCACCTGCCATAGCGTATTGTGCCCCCGCATTCGCTGGTAGCGGACCAATGCGTCCATGATGGCCTGTTGAAAGCCATGTCCCATGTGGAGTGTGCCCGTGACATTAGGGGGAGGGATGGGAATGCAAAACGCGGGTCCCTCGCCCGATGGCGCGAAGTAGCCATTGGATTCCCAATAGTCATACCAGCGCCCCTCGATGTCTGCGGGCGAAAAATTTTTGTCCATAGTCACGGCGGTGTTATGCCTCTCATGATTAATCTGATCGTTCAGAGATCGTGCTTGGCAAGCGAGTAGCCTCGATCTCGATAAAATCGCCATGCATTTCGCGACGACGCTAAGGATGAATCATCAGGCGCGACGATTTCCGCAAGACGCGTAAAGCGAGAAAAGTAATCCAGTATCTGGCCGGTAGTGTTAATCAACACATCGTTTTGCTCAAGGGGCGGTTCAGACCAGCCGATGATCACCTGCTCTTCGTCATCACCGCCCATCAGCGCGTGGGGCAATAAGGTTTCAGCGCGAAACGTCCACAGCGCATTGTCGAGGGAGTGGGCTTGATTCTCATCGCAGGCGCTGACGAATATGCGATGCCCGCGGGATAAGGCTTTCTCGGCAATACGCCCTACCGCGCTCACCACCGGTAAGCTGCCATCGCGCGGGAGCACATAGAAGTCGATCTGCGTCATAAATGACCGGCACGTTCCCGCAGGTACGACACGAGTAGCGGGACGGGTCTGCCGGTGGCCCCTTTTGGGGCACCTCTAAATGCGGTGCCGGCAATATCGAGATGAGCCCATTTGTAGTCTTCCGCGAATTGCGCCAAGAAGCAGGCCGCCGTGATACTGCCGGCGCCGCCGGCACCGATATTGGCGAGGTCGGCAAACGGGCTGTCTAGCTGTCGGTGATACTCGTCCCATATTGGGAAGCGCCAACCTCGATCGTGGCTGCGGTCTCCCGCGCTAATCAGGCTATCGGCGAGATGGTCGTCGTTCGAAAATATACCGGTTGCCTCATGACCGAGCGCGACGATAATCGCACCGGTTAACGTGGCAATATCGATCACTTCGATCGGTGAGAAGCGCGCAGCGTAAGTCAGCGCGTCACACAGCACGAGACGTCCCTCGGCATCAGTATTTAACACCTCGATCGTCTTGCCAGACATGCTGGTCACCACATCGCCAGGTTTGGTCGCTCGTCCACTCGGCATATTTTCGGCGGCCGCGATCACGCCCACGATGTTAATCGGCAGGTCCATCTCTGCGGCGGCGTGCAGTGCGCCAAAGACCGATCCAGCGCCTCCCATATCAAACTTCATCTCGTCCATTTTACCGCCGGGCTTGAGGCTAATGCCTCCGGTATCAAAGGTAATCCCTTTGCCCACAAGGCAGTAAGGGCGAGTCTTTGCAGAGGCGCCCTGATACTTCATGACGATAAGTTGCGAAGGTTGGTCAGAGCCGTTACCCACTGACAGTAATGAGTGCATACCCAATGACGCCATCTTCCGCTCGTCCAGTATGGAAGCAGAGAGTTTAGTATGCATTCGCGCCAGCTGGCGGGCCTGACTGCTTAAGTACTTTGGCGTACAGATATTACCGGGCAAGTTCACCAGTTCTCGTGTCAGATTTGCCCCTTGCCCGGTAGCGTTGCCTATCTTGACTGATCGCTTGGCCTCAGCGAGGGAGCACAAGTTGCCGGGTGATAAGGCGGCCCGTTTCAGCGGGCGAGCGGTCTTTTTACGGTGGTTCAGCGTGTGTTCGTATTGATAGTGCGCCAGTGTGAGCTGTAACGCGATCTGCTCCATTAACACGTCTGCGTGTTGCACTTTGCCCGTCAGGCCATCAGTCCAGATGAAGGCATCCTTCGCAGGGCTGCTAATAAGCGTTCGGGCAAGCGTCTCTGCTATTTTTTTTGCCGAGCTGACCGTTTGGCTCGCGAGGTCCCCGCAGCCGACGAGGAGCACGCGTTGTATGCCGGCACTGCCGGGTAGCCAATGGTGGTTTCCGGGTGACGGCGAGAAGTCGCCATTGTTCATCGCGCTGGTGATGGTGCCTCCAAGCCATTTATCCAATGCCTTTAACAAGGGCGTCAGCGTTTTTCTTTGAGGGACCAGTGCGACCAAGGCCTGAGTCTTCGTCTGCTCGATCTTGCTGGCGGTGCGTGCGGTGATGCTCAATGAGGTCATGCTATATCCTAATAACGTTAAGCGGGAGGAGAGAGGGCGCTAGTGTATGATGCTCGAGCAGTTAACGAAATAACCATCTATCGGACTTTCAACCTAATATCGAGCCCATGCGGATACTTCAGTACTTAACACGCGACATTTTGCTGCACACGGTAGCGGTCAGTTTCGTGCTGTTCCTTGTCGTGTTTGCCGGTCGATTTATTCGATACCTTGCGGAGGCAGCGGTCGGCTCACTGACCGGCGATGTGCTGCTGCCTATCATGCTGTTTAAGTTGCCCGGATTCTTTGAAATGATTCTGCCTTTGGGGCTCTTTATCGGCATTTTGCTCAGTTTGGGTCGGCTTTATGCGGAGAGCGAAATGGTGGTGCTCAGGGCTTGTGGTGTGGGTCCGGGTAGGCTTGCCGGATATGTCTTAGTGCCCACGATGGTGGTGGTTGGCGCGGTGGCGTTCCTGTCGCTTTATGTGGCACCTGAAGGCTCGGCGCGCGCCCAAGTGCTGTTAGATAACCCGCGGTCTGCAGAGGGATTGCATATCCTCAACGAAGGTCGTTTCCGGAAGCAGCGTGGTGGGCATTACGTCACCTACGCTGAGCAAATCGACGAAGATGGCGTGATGCATAACATCTTTGTATTCGAACGTGAGCCGGGATCGCAGTCAGACATCTATAACGCGACCTTCGCACGAGAAGGGGAAATTGTTTTTCAGGAATCGACGGGGCGTCGCTATCTGGAGCTGCGAGGTGGGAGTCGATACCAAGGGGAGCCAGGGGAGCTCGCGCTCGAAGAGATACAATTTGAGCGGTACGGCGAGCTGATTCCTGAATCACAAGGTAGTCCCCGCCGCACCTCTAAAGTTCAAGCTATGTCAACGCAGGCGCTTTGGCAAAGCAGTGATCCCAAACTGCGAGGCGCTTTTTGGTGGCGGTTGTCTTTGCCGATGATGGTGCCGGCCATCGCCATTATCGCCCTTGCGCTCAGTCGCACTGATGCCCGGCGAGGCCGCTATGCAAAGATTGGACCTGCGATGGTGGTCCTGCTGATCTATTTTCTGGGTCTGACTCAGGGCAGAGGGTTGATTGAGTCGGGCCAGGGTCCCGCTGTCATGCTGTCGGTGCATGTGGGATTTGCGGTTTTATCTGTGGTCTTACTGCATTGGGAGTCGATCAGTAGGCGCTGGAGCGCTGTCCGTGTCTAAACTTGATCGTTACATTGGTGGCGGCGTGTTGATGGCGACGCTCGGTGTGTTGCTCTTGTTGGTGGGACTGGATGCCTTGACCTCCGTTATCGATGAAACCGATGACATAGGCGATGGTTACGGTTTTGTAGACATATTGGTGTACGTGGGCTACACCTTACCGCGCCGGATTCACGAGTTTGTGCCATTTGCGGCGTTAATTGGTGCGCTCATTGCGCTCGGGCGTCTCGCCGCCTCGAGCGAGTTGGTGGTGATGCGTGCCGCAGGCGTCTCGATCAGTCGTCTGGCAGTGACGGTCTTAAAACCAGCATTACTGGTAGCGGCTATCGGATTTTCAGTCGGCGAATTTGTTGCCCCGCATTCAGAACAATTGGCGATGAGCTATCGTGCATTGGCGCAGCGTTCTGAATCAGCAGTGGCTGGCCGGTTTGGCGCGTGGAATCGAGACGGTAATACTTTTATCCATGTTGATGCCGTTCAGAGAGGGGGCGTTGCTTACGGTATTACGCTGCTCAATTTTGATGAAGACCGGCGCCTAGACACCACGTTGATGGCAGAACGAGCAACCTATGCGGGGGACCATTGGATGTTGGAGCGAGTCAAGCTGACCCGCCTAGAGCCTGACGGTACGGTGGTGTTGGAGGAAACGTTGAGGCGTTGGGATACCGCCATTACACCGCAGTTGCTCACACTGGATGTGGTAGATCCGGAGACGCTGTCTGTGATGCAGCTGTGGCCCTACGCGCAGTATTTACAGCAGCAAGGCATGGTCTTTACGGATATTAAGCTCGCGTTTTGGCGCAAGGTGTTGCAGCCCCTTGCGACCTTGGGTTTGGTGCTCGTTGCCATGTCTTTTATTTTCGGCCCTCTGCGTGAAGGAACGATGGGCGCGCGGATATTTGTCGGCGTGATTGTCGGGGTTGCCTTCCGAATCAGCCAAGATTTTTTTGGACCAGCCAGTCTCATTTTTGGCTACGACCCTTTACTGGCTGCGCTGTCACCGATAGTGGTCTGTTGGCTGGGGGGAATGTGGCTATTACTGCGACGTACTGAGTGACTCAGTCTTGCCCTTTTTTTGGGATGACCACCAGCCGCGTCCCAGACCATCGATCATGCCAGTAGGCTTTCTCTGGCGAAACGAAGCGCCACGCATAACCGAGGCCCAGTAATGTCGCTGACACCAGGGCGCCGATCACGCGTGTCAGGGCTTGCTTCCAGCTAGGCCGCTCGCCGGTGTGCGTGATCAGCTTGATCCGCCATGCCTGCATGCCGAGGGTCTGGCCCCCTCTGCGCCAAAAAATGCCGAAGAACAGGATCAGTATTAGGAGCCAGCCCGCCCACTGCAGCGCCGGCGGTACAGTGGGTTGAGCAATACTGTCGGTGGGTCCTAGTATGGCGACCCATAGGGCAGTGGCTGCCATGAAAAGCGGCAGTATGAGCAGTAAATCGTAGAGCATCGCTAGCAAATGGCGCCAGATTGGCGGGGTGGGGAGACGGTGCTGCGGTGAGGGCTCTGGAGTCATAGTCTGGTTGGCCGTCAAAGATGAAATGTCAATTTCAGCGTAAACTAGCACGAACTGGATGAGATCGATGCCTATCATGATAAAAGACGAAATCAACACGGCGCTGCAGGTTGCCTTTAACCCCCAAACGCTCACAGTAGAAAACGAGAGCTTTCGCCACAATGTGCCCGAAGGCTCTGAGACCCATTTTAAAGTGACGATAGTGAGCGAGGCGTTTTCTGGGCAGCGCAGCGTAAAGCGACATCAGTCGGTGTATGCGGTGCTCAAGGAGTGGCTGGCAGGACCAGTTCATGCCTTGGCGCTGCACACCTATACTCCGGAAGAGTGGGATCATGTCGCGGCAGTTCCGGTGTCCCCTGACTGTCGAGGAGGAACGGGTAAGTGAACAGTCCCGCTGAGGCCTCGGACCGAGTTGTCGCAGCCTTATACCGGTTTGTTCGACTCGATGATTTCGCTGCCCTCCGCAGCCCTTTACTGGAGGTATGTCAGCGCGCTCAAGTCAAAGGAACGCTGTTACTCGCGAAAGAGGGTATTAATGGCACGATTGCTGGGAGTCGAAAGAGTATTGACGCAGTCATTGCTTGGTTGGAGCAGGACGCTCGTTTCGCCAACCTCGACTGGAAAGAGTCTTTTCACAGTGCTGCGCCTTTTCATCGCATGAAAGTGAAGTTAAAAAAAGAAATTGTGACGATGGGGGTGGAGGATATTGATCCCAGCGTTTGCGTGGGCCAATACGCGACGCCCGCGCAATGGAACGCACTCATTGACGATCCTGACTGTTTGGTCATCGACACTCGCAATGACTACGAGGTGGCCATCGGCACTTTTCGGGGTGCCATTAACCCTGAAACTGAAAATTTCCGCGATCTTCCAAGCTGGATCGATACGCACTTGCAGCCAACACACCATAAAAAAGTGGCCATGTTTTGCACCGGCGGCATTCGTTGTGAAAAATCGACTTCTTACTTAGTGTCTCAGGGGTTTGAGCAAGTCTGGCATTTGCAGGGAGGTATTCTGAAATATCTCGAGGAAGTGCCAGTGTCCGAGTCGCGGTGGGAGGGGGAGTGCTTTGTTTTTGACGCCCGGGTTGCGGTGAATCACGATCTTGAAAAGGGCAGTTTTGATCAGTGTTATGCGTGTCGACACCCGATCACTGAGGCGGCAAAGCGATCGTCGAAATATGAGAAGGGCATTTCGTGTCCGCACTGTTATGACACGCACAATGAGCGCCAGCGAGCACGTTTTCAAGAGCGGCAAAAGCAAGTGGAGCTTGCGACGCAGCGAGGTCAGCGTCATATCGGAGGGGAGCCGCCAGCTCGCCAGATCAAGGATGCCTCACCGAAGTGAGCGAATGCGACTTATCAATGTGTCGGTGGGGTGAAAGTAGCTAACAGACTCTCCGTCACCCGCCGATATCACCCCGAGTACTCGGACACTGCCGCTGGCAGTGTGTCGGAGAATAGCGCCGCCTGACGCGCCTTTTTTCGCTATGCAGTCAGACTTTGCCGGTCGGGTATTACCCATGACCACCACACAGTCAGGATCGTACAATAGCCCTCGGGTGGGTGGTGTTTCTGCGGTCCTTTCTGGCGCAGCGTCATCGGCTAGCGGAGCGAAGCCCGCTGCGATGACGCGAGTGCCTCGCTGAGCAGGCTGTGTTGAGAGCGGAATCCAAGCGTTGATGACGTTGGCGTTGCCGGTTAACGGAGTCAGAATCGCCCAGTCCTCCGACATCGAGCCGCCGCTGACAATCAGGCGCAGGGGTAATGCAGTATCGGTCGAGTGTTGCGTGAATAGTTCGATGGCCCCTTGTGTCGCAGCGTAATCTTCGAAGCAGTGCCAGGCGCTCAGCAGCAGCATGGCGGGTCCGGGTGTGATGGCGGTAGCACTGCAGTGTTCGGTAAAGTGTCGCATCCGGCCCCCCACCGAGCGGATGATCGGGATCTCAAGACGCGCCATGGCAGCCTGCCAGTAAAGGGCTTCTGGATCCGTGGCGATCCTTGGATCGGCAACGAGGGGCTGAGATAGCATCAGCAACGTCAGAGCGCCTAACAGGCAGGACAAGGGCGAATTGGCATGAAATGGTGGCATGACGATTCCAGCGGGTTTGGATGAGCCGATGGACCATAGCATTGATTGCGGTCATCTCTGCTGACTGGCTCGATGGGGCGGACCATCGTCAGGGCAGACCTGATGTATGCTCGCTCCGCAGTGCACTCGACGCCTGTCAGTTTTGGCCCTTAGATTGGTTTCGCGAGCTGCGTGGTCTTAGTGCAAGAGGATTGGAGTCGAATACGTTGGATTACTCTCGACAGCAGTTAAAGACGGGCCTTTCATTGGCGGTGATTGCCAATATTATTTGGGGGGTTGCGGCCTTATTTTGGATTGAAACCCAGCCTGTGCGAGCGATTGATGTCGTCGCCCATAGAGCGATCTGGAGCTTGCCCATTGCGACGGTAATCCTGCTCTGGATGCGTCGCTTGCCGGCCACATGGGCGCTGATCAAGCACCGTAAAACACTCCTGTGGAGTGCCTGCGCCACGCTACTGCTTAGCACTAACTGGGGCGTCTTTGTTTATGCGGTGAACGCGGGTCGTGCCACCGAAGCGAGCCTCGGTTATTTCATGCTGCCGTTACTCACTATCATCGTGGGCAGGTTCGTTTTTCAGGAAACCCTCAGCATGGCGCATCGGCTGGCAATCGCGCTCGCCGTCGCGGCGGTAATGTTGCAGATTGTTGCCTATGGGAGCCTGCCATGGATCAGTCTGGTCGTATCCATTACCTTTTCGCTCTACGGAGCCATTCGTAAAAATATCGTGGCCGATACGATGCAGGGTTTGTTTATTGAAACGCTCTGTATGGCCCCCTTTGCCTTGGGCTGGCTATGGTTTACCGGTGGAGCGGGTCTGGGCGCGCATGGTCTTCGAGTGGATCTATTCCTGCTATTGTCAGGCGTTTATACAACCGCGCCACTGCTGACGTATATTGCCGCCGCCAGATTATTGCCACTGAGTATCGTAGGATTGACCTCCTATCTGGGGCCCACGCTGCAGTTGTTGGTTGCACAAACCGCATTGGGCGAATCCATTGACCTGGTGACGGCGGCCTCCTTTGGGCTCGTTTGGATCGGTGTTCTGCTGGTGTCTGGTCAGGGACTTCTCCGGGTTCGACGGCAAGCTCGGCAGCGGGATTGATACAATACAGTGGATGGCTGGGGTCTGCCGTGGCCGGAACGCAACACGCTGAGGTAGCAGACATGCCAGCGCATCGTTATCGGAGGTTACGATGGTTCAGTTAGGACCCTTACGTCAGGAATGGCGAACACTCCTTGATGATGAATTTCAAC
>Ga0115566_10000363_pt1 | contig 39074 bp, 34 predicted proteins | sample COGITO_mtgs_1204_3_FD_87173 | JGI IMG/M metagenome (GOLD analysis project Ga0115566, IMG submission 87173) | Pelagic marine microbial communities from North Sea - COGITO_mtgs_120405 | ecosystem: Environmental > Aquatic > Marine > Epipelagic | place: Germany:Helgoland, sampling site Kabeltonne...
AAACAAAATATCCACCTATTGCAAAGGACGCTGGAATTACTGGAGTTGTTTACGTGCAGTTTGTTGTGCGTGAGGATGGTAAGGTTGACCCAGATGATATTACGATTTTGAGAGGTGTGCATCCAGCTTTGGATAACGAAGCCATTCGGGTAGTGAAAAGCATGCCAGCGTGGAAACCAGGACGCCAAAGAGGTAAAGCGGTACCTGTTTATTACAAACTTCCATTCAGATTTAATCTGAAATAAGACTTTTTAATCTAAGTTAAGGGCCTGAATATTTTGTATTCGGGCCTTTTTATTTCCATTCGGTTTACGATTTGAACCGTATTCTCATTCTAGTTCGAAAAGTATACGAAGGGCATGGTTATAGTGTTTTTACGGGAAACAATTTAACCATGAAAAGACAGAAAAAAAATTCAACCCCGGAGCGACTGCTACTGGGGTTGGCGATGGGCCTAGCCGGCTCACTTTGCGCTCTTGAATATGGGCGTCCGTTAATCGAGCAGCATAAATACTTAGGGGCTATTGAGGAATCAATAAGCTATATGGAAGATCTACCTCCATTAACTTTTCCAAAACCAAAACAGCAAATGGAGCCTGAAATAGTTAAGTCTAAACCCAACACAACTGAATTTGCCATTTTAGAGGAACCCATTGAATATTTGGATGACCGAAAGGATTTACCAGAATTCGATTTTGATAATTTGGATTTGAATCAGGTGGAAAACGGAGACGCTCCTGGTATAGATCTCGTTCTTCCATTTTTTAAAATAGAGAAGCATCCAGAGTATAAGGATTTGTCTGTGTTTTTAGGAAGGAATCTGCGTTTTCCAAAACGAATGAAGGCTCAAGGTATGGAAGGTACAGTAGGCGTTGAATTTATTATCGGTACCGATGGAATGATACGCCATGAATCGATAAAAATTCTTGGTAGCCCTCATCCCGACTTCAGCCGAGAAGTTATTCGTGTAATGAAGCTGATGCCAGCTTGGACGCCAGGTGAACAAAGGGGAAAGAAAGTAGCCGTTATGCATCGACTACCCATTAATTTCAAATTGGAGTAATTAAATAAGCATTCCCGCGCCAACCGTTTCGTTGGTCGCCTCATCGATAAGGATTAGACTGCCCGTGTTTCGATTGCGCTGATACCGGTCTGTAAATAACGGAATGGTCGTGCGAATCTTAATCCGGGCAATGTCATTCATCTGAATGTCTTTGTCTTCCTCTAGGCGATGCAATGAATTGATGTCCACTTTGTATTTAATCTCCTTAACGATGCAACGCGCATCTCGGGTAGTATGCTTGATTGCATACTTACCGTTTAACTGGATCGGGCGTTGACTCATCCAACAAATCATCATTTCATGATCTTGCGAAACATTAGGCTGATTGTTTGTTCTGACAATCATATCCCCGCGGCTGACGTCAATGTCATTTTCAAGCATAATCGTACATGACATAGGAGGAAAAGCTTCGGTAATTTCTCCGTCATAACTATCTATCTTCATGATCTTTGAAGTAAAACCAGAAGGAAGAACAGTCACTTCGTCTCCTTTTTTGAAAACTCCTCCGGCAACACGGCCTGCATAACCACGGTAATCGTGATACTCCGTGGTTTGAGGTCGAATAACAGTTTGAACAGGGAAACGACAGTCAACCAAGTTTTGATCACTCGCAATATGAACGGTTTCCAGCGTGTATAGGAGCGTTGAACCTTGAAACCAGTCCATTTTTGTGGATCGATCTACAACATTATCTCCAAATAATGCGCTGATTGGAATATAGCTGATATCGCTTACCTCAAGCTTCGAGGTGAAATCTTCGAGTTGTTTTTTGATTTTATCAAAAACCTCCTTGGAGTAATCAACCAAATCCATTTTGTTGATGCAGTAAACAACATGCTTTATACCCAATAATGAGGCAATAAAGCTATGTCGAGCTGTTTGTTCGACCAAGCCATGACGCGCATCAACCAAAATGATAGCTAGGTTAGCTGTGCTTGCTCCAGTTACCATGTTTCGAGTATACTGAATGTGACCCGGAGTATCAGCAATTATGAATTTACGCTTTGGTGTAGCGAAATAACGATAGGCCACGTCAATCGTGATTCCTTGCTCGCGTTCAGAACGAAGGCCGTCTGTAAGTAAGGCTAAATTAACCTCACCCGTTCCGCCAATTCGCTTACTAGCCTTCTCCATGGCCTCCATTTGATCTTGGAAGATGGCCTTACTATCATAAAGTAATCGGCCAATTAGAGTGCTTTTACCGTCATCTACACTACCTGCCGTAGTGAATCGGAGTAACTCCATGTCTAAATAACCTGCTGTGCTCGTATCGCTCATCTGAACTTTTATTATCTAATGTCTATAACTAATGTTTTGGCTGGCTGATCCTACTTCGTCTAGAAGTAGCCTTGCTTTTTTCGGTCTTCCATTGCCGCTTCAGATCGCTTATCATCAGCGCGTGTGCCGCGTTCAGTGGTGCGAGTAGCTGCAACCTCTTCAATGATCTTCTCAAGATTGTCAGCGGGTGACTCAACAGCTCCAGTGCAACTCATATCGCCAATGGTTCGGAACCTCACGATCCGCTTTTCGATTTTTTCTTCTGGTCTTCTTCGCATGAATTCACCATCGGCATAAATTACTCCATCTCTCATGAAAGTATCACGCTCATGTGAAAAATATAGGGTCGGTAAATCAATCTCCTCATGAAGTATATATTGCCAAACATCCATTTCAGTCCAGTTGCTAATCGGGAAAATTCGAAAATTTTCACCCATATTTTTCATCCCATTGAAGATGTTCCAAAGTTCAGGTCTTTGATTTTTTGGATCCCATTGGCCAAACTCATCGCGGTGTGAAAAGAAACGTTCCTTGGCTCTAGCCTTTTCTTCATCTCTTCGAGCTCCTCCCATACAAGCATCGAACTTGTACTTTTCAATGGTGTCAAGTAAGGTGACAGTTTGCAAGCCGTTTCGGCTGGCATTGTAGCCTGTTTCCTCTACTGATTTCCCTTCGTCAATACTCTGCTGTACTGACCCTACGATTAATTCAACTCCATCTTTTGCGATAAGCGCATCTCTAAATTGAATGGTTTCAGGGAAATTGTGTCCGGTGTCTACATGAACCAATGGAAAAGGAATTTTGCCTGGCCAGAACGCCTTTTTAGCTAGGTGATAGCATAAAATGCTGTCCTTGCCCCCTGAGAATAATAAAGCTGGGTTTTCGAATTGAGCTACTACCTCACGAATGACGTATATGGCTTCCGATTCAAGCTCTTTTAAATGCGTTAAGTTGTATTTCATGATGGTAGCTTAATGTAGGGTAGAAGCTTCTCATAAAGTTCGCTTCCACTTTCCTCAATGGTTTTTCCTGTCGTTTTTATTTCAATGTGCGGATGCTCAGGCACCTCGAAAGGTGCTGATATACCTGTGAAATTCTTGATTTGTCCTGCTCTTGCTTTAGCATATAAACCTTTCACATCACGCTGCTCACATTCTTCAATTGGTGTATTGATGAATACTTCTATGAAATCTGAGTCACCGATTATTTTCTTAGCATGTTCGCGAATTTCTCTTGTAGGGCTAACAAAACTGTTCACACAAATGATTCCGCAATCCACGAAGAGTTTTGAAACCTCTGCGATTCTTCTTATGTTTTCCGTTCTATCTGCCTCGGCAAAACCAAGATCGCTGTTGAGTCCGGTTCGGATATTGTCGCCATCTAGAAGTTTTGAAAACCCGCCTTTACGCAAGAGTTGATTTTCAAGGTGTTTGGCCAAGGTGGTCTTTCCAGATCCACTCAGGCCTGTCATCCAAACTACGCATGATTTCTGTTTCAGGAAGCTTTCTTTTTCTTCCCGTGAAATGATTTCATCAAATACGCTATAAACGTTATTTCCTTCGTCCTTCATAAATGAGCGCGCAAATGTAGTTATCCTGCTTTGGATTTTCGATGCATTTGGCTAGTTTGCAACAGTCGGTTTTATAGCTTTGATGCCAGATGAATTCAAAAGATTTACTCAAGAATTTTAAGAGCGTCCCCGTTGATTTAATGGGCGTAAACGATCGAATTGCACGGATAAAAAGTAGAAGTGTTAAGGCGGAAGCAAAGATCCAAGGCCTTCATATGGCTTTGAATATGATTGACTTAACAACGCTAGAAGGTGCTGATACTCCAAATAAGGTTCGCCAATTGTGCTATAAGGCCATGCATCCCCATGATCAAATGAATGGAATTCCAACCGTAGCAGCAGTTTGTGTTTATCCATCGTTAGTGAGAACAGCCAAGGAAGCTTTGAAGGATTCCGATGTGAAAGTGGCCGCTGTTTCAACGTATTTTCCAAGCGGCCAATCTACCCTGGAAATCAAATTGAAAGAGACTCAATATGCCATTGATGAAGGAGCGGATGAAATCGACATGGTCATATCAAGAAGGGAGTTTCTTCAGGGCAATTATGAATATGTGCTGAGTGAGATTATCTCGGTTAAGGAGCTTTGTCATAAAAATAATGTTCGATTAAAAGTCATTTTAGAAACCGGTGAAATTGGGTCTTTGGATGAGGTGCGAAAGGCGAGTGATATTGCCTTATTAGCCAATCCAGATTTCATCAAGACAAGTACAGGTAAAATTGGTCAAGCGGCCAACATGCAGGTTACTTTAGTCATGTTGCAAGCTATTTGGGATCATTATCAAAAAACGGGTGTTCAAGTGGGGATGAAACCTGCTGGGGGCATATCCGATGCTAAATCGGCCCTGCATTATTTGATCATGGTTAAGGAAATTCTCGGAGCCGAATGGCTGTCTAATAAATGGTTTCGTTTTGGGGCGAGTCGCCTAGCAAATGATGTTTTAATGCAATTGGCAAAACAGGAATCTGGAGTTTATCAAGCTCCTCAATATTTCTCAAAAGACTAAATATGGAAGATTGGAATTTAAGTCCAGCACCTGAAAGTGCTTCGCATATTCAATTCAAAAAGCGATACGACCTCTTTATAAATGGCGCATTTCAAAAGCCAAACTCAAAGCAGTATTTCGCGACTATCAATCCTGCCACCGATGAGGTTATTGCTGAAGTGGCTGAGGCGAATGCTAATGATGTGGATAGTGCAATGAAGGCTGCTGCCGAAGCGCATAAGTCATGGAGCAAACTTTCCGGAGCCGAACGAGGAAAATACATCTACCGCATTGCACGAATGATTCAAGAAAAAAGTCGCGAGTTTGCGGTGATTGAATCATTAGATGGTGGAAAACCAATTCGGGAGTCACGCGATATTGATATTCCATTGGCTGCCGCACATTTCTTTTATTATGCCGGTTGGGCAGACAAGCTGGAATATGCGTTTCCCATGCGAAAACCTAAATCGCTTGGAGTTGCAGCTCAAATCATTCCGTGGAATTTCCCCTTATTGATGGCGGCTTGGAAAATTGCCCCAGCATTAGCTTGTGGAAATACAGTCGTTTTGAAGCCAGCAGAGACAACACCGCTAACGGCATTGAAATTAGCTGAGATTATTCAAGAAGCTGGGTTACCACCGGGCGTGGTTAACATCATTACTGGGGCTGGCTCTACTGGCGCTGAAATGTGTGCTCATCCAATCCCAAATAAACTGGCGTTTACAGGTTCTACCGAGGTAGGGAAGTTGATTTACAAAGCCGCCCTAGAAGGGAATAAGAAAGTGACCCTAGAATTGGGAGGAAAGGCCGCGAACATCATTTTTGATGATGCACCCATCTAAGCCGCTGTGGAAGGTATAATCAATGGAATTTACTTCAACCAAGGCCACGTATGTTGCGCTGGTTCGCGTTTGTTTGTTCAAGAAACGGTTTACGAAGAGGTTTTGGCCAAATTGAAGAAACGAATGGACACCTTGATCATAGGTGATCCAATGGATAAAAACACGGATATAGGAGCGATCAATTCGAAAGATCAACTGCAAACGATAGAACGATATCTGAAAATTGGAAAAGAAGAGGGAGCAGAGATTTATCAACTAAAATGCAAGCTGCCGAAAAAAGGCAATTGGTGTCCACCAACGCTTTTTACGAATGTGGCTCAAAGCAATCGTATCGCTCAGGAAGAAATCTTTGGACCCGTTTTGGCCATCCAGACTTTCCGAACGATAGAAGAAGTGATCGATAAGGCGAACAATACTCCTTACGGATTATCGGCCGGTGTTTGGACGGATAAAGGATCGAAGATTTTCCAATTAACCAAGGGGCTTAAAGCCGGGGTGGTTTGGGCGAACACCTATAATAAATTTGATCCTACTAGTCCATTTGGAGGATATAAAGAAAGCGGTTTTGGTCGCGAGGGTGGAATTCACGGTTTGGAGGCATATTTAAAATTTGAGGGTTAACCACAAAGGGCACTAAGGCCTCGCAAAGGATGCGGAGATGACGGAAAATGAAATTTCATATATAGTAATTGGATGCGCGATTGACGTGCATAAGGCTCTCGGGCCGGGACTCTTAGAAAACGCAAATCAGGAGTGTCTTTTTTACAAATTGAAAAAGAAAGGCTTAGTCGTAGAAAAGGAAAAATCCATGCCTCTTGTTTTCGAAGAAGTAAGGCTCGATGTTGGCTATAGGATTGACCTACTTGTAGAGAATAAATTGATTATTGAATTGAAGAGCGTGGACGTATTAAATGACATTCATTTGGCTCAAGTTCTCACTTATCTGAAACTAGGTGACTTTCGATTAGGATTACTGATCAATTTTAATGTTGACATATTAAAAAAAGGCATCATGCGTGTTGTCAATAAATTGGAAGATTAAACTCCGCGAAATTTGCGCAATGCTTTGCGCACTTTGCGGTAAATAAAAAATGTATGACGAGACTTAATATTCAAAAGACCTACAAGATTTTCATTGGTGGCAAATTTCCAAGAACGGAGTCCGGTAGATTCTATCCAATCAACAATTCGAAAGGTGAACTCATTGCTAATATGTGTTTATCATCTCGGAAAGACTTTCGAAATGCGGTTGTTTCAGCTAGAAAAGCACAATCGGGTTGGGCATCGTTGACGGCCTACAATCGAAGCCAGATATTATATCGCTTGGCAGAAATGCTCGAAACCAGGCGAGCATCCTTCATCGAAGAAATGTTGCTGCTCGATTTGTCAAAGAAGCAAGCCGAAGCCGAAGTGGATGGCGCCATCGATCGTTTGGTTTATTACGCTGGTTGGTGCGATAAATACACGGCTGTATTCAGTTCTGTGAATCCAACAGCGAGTGCTCATTTCAATTTTTCAGTGCACGAACCAACGGGTGTTGTGGCGGCCATCGCTCCAGAACATTCTCCACTATTCGGATTGATTTCTGTTGTAGCACCGGCTATTGCAGGCGGAAATGCTGTGATAGTGCTGGCCTCAGAAACTAAGGCAACATCATCCATCAGTTTTGCGGAAGTAGTTCAAAATTCAGATGTTCCTGGAGGGGTAATTAACCTGCTCACGGGAAACATGGCTGAACTGGCTCTACACATGGCTTCTCATATGGATGTAAATGCATTCGTAATCGCCCGAAAAGGACTGGCTGAAGCTTCGAAAATGGCCGTTGTTGAGAATGTGAAGCGCATGATCGACTGGACCGGAAAAATGAATATTCAAGATCCGTATAAAATGCTTGAACTTCAAGAAGTGAAAACTACTTGGCATCCTGTGCAGACCAGTGCTACGGGTGGCGGTGGATATTAACTGAAACGGAACGATTTCCCATAGGTAAATATGCCCATGCCTTTTTGACCATTCCACTGATTTAGATTAAACTTCTATCCTTGCACCCATGAAATTTGAACGACTTTTAATTGAGGCCTCTTTGAAGGCAGGAGCTGAAATCATGAAGGTGTATACCCGTGATTTTGATGTGGAAACGAAGGATGACAAGAGCCCTTTAACCGAAGCCGACAAAAACAGCCATTTGGCCATCATGTCTTTTTTAGAACAAACGGGACTGCCGATTTTAAGTGAAGAAGGCAAGCACATGGATTATTCTGGGCGAAAAAGCTGGAATCAGTTTTGGTTGGTTGATCCATTAGATGGAACAAAAGAGTTTGTAAAAAAGAATGGTGAGTTCACCGTCAATATCGCTTTGATTGAAAATGGATTGCCCATTTACGGCATTATTTACGCCCCCGTTTTAAAGAAACTGTTTGTTGGAAACGTGGGTCACGAATCTTGGATAGCGGAAAACGTAGCAACCGATACATCGGTCGATTCCATTCTTGCAAGCAAGATTTCAATTCCAAAAACAAAACCTTCATCACCTTATATCGTTGTTGCGAGCAGGAGTCATTTTAGCCCTGAAACTCAAGAATATGTGGATGAGCTGACAAAAACAAAGGGTGACATTGACTTTGCGTCAATGGGTTCGAGTCTTAAAATTTGCTTGGTTGCCGAAGGTGCAGCTGATATTTACCCTCGATTTGGACCTACGATGGAGTGGGACACGGGAGCTGGACATGCCATAGCCAAAGCTGCCGGAAAAATGGTGACGGATCATGCAACTGGGAAGGAAATGCGTTACAATAAAGAAAACCTGTTGAACAACTGGTTTATAGTCGAATAAAGCTAGTTTTCGATTTTACCATCTCGCATTCTAACAATTCTTTCGGCTCGTTGAGCCACTTCTTCTTCGTGCGTCACCATAATGATGGTGTTTCCAGCTTGATGCAATTCATAAAATAGATCTAGAATTTCCTCCGAAGTTTTTGAATCGAGGTTTCCTGTTGGTTCATCTGCTAAAATGATGGATGGATTATTAATCAAAGCGCGGGCGATGGCGACACGTTGGCGCTGACCTCCGGAAAGTTCGTTAGGTTTATGATGTCCACGATCGCTCAGTCCTACGCGATTGATCACGCGTTGAGCGGCTTCGATGCGTTCGGTTTTTGACTTTCCAGCATAGATAAGCGGTAGCGCCACATTTTCTAATGCCGTGTACTTAGGCAACAAATTGAACGTTTGGAAAACAAAACCGATCTCCGCATTCCGAATTTCGGCTAATTGTTCGTCATCGGCTCCACTTACATTTAGGCCATTCAACACATATTCACCGCAAGTTGCGGTGTCCAAGCAACCTAAAATGTTCATTAACGTGGATTTACCAGATCCCGATGGCCCCATCAAAGCAATGAACTCACCTTTATTGAATTCTAAGTTAAGCCCTTTTAAAACCTCGACACTGAAAGCGCCCATTTCATAGGTTTTGCCGACCTCAGTTAGCGATATGATGGGATGGTTAGTCAATACTTAAAGGTTGATTTGTTTTAAAATCATAATGTGTGAGCTTTCGAATTTCGAAATAAGCAGCCCAATAGTTGTTGAGTGTAGCCACATAGTCCATACGGGCTTCCGTTTTTCGAGCTACAGCACTGTTCAGTTCGAGTAAATCAATTTTACCAATCATGAATCGTTGCCGAGTCACTTCATAACCCTTGTTAGCCACTTCATCGGCTCTACGCGCAATATCCACTTGGTTTTGAAGTAAAATGAAATTGCTGACCCGTTCAAAAACAAGTTGCTCCAAAGCAATTTGGTTAAGGCTAAGTTGGTCAGACAATATCTCTCGATTGAGCTGCGCTAAGTCCGTTCGGGTTTTATTCAGGCCAAATTGATACAAGGGAACATCGAGCTCAACTACAAGGAGCTGCCGGTCTTGCGTATTATTGATCACATCGCTTAGATGAGCTCCGCTTTGAGTTAAGCCATAGCTTCCGAAAAGGCTTACGGTAGGGCGTGTGTTAGCTCTAGATCGCGCAATTTCTCGTTCGGCATCTAACAGCTGCAACTCATAATTATCGAAATCCGACATGTTTTCACGAGCAAGTAGCAGTGCTTGTTCAATGCTTACATCTACCTTGTTGATGGTAGTGTTTGGAGTCGGGTTTGCATCGCCAAGGTCATCGTTGAGGAATTGCTCCATACGCATTTTAGTTAGCCGCAAGTTGAATTCCGTTTGTTGGAGGCTGATATCTGAATTCAGGGCGTTGAGCTCTGCTTGGAGTAAATCGTTCTCAGCAATTTTACCCATTTCAAATCGCCCTTTGCTGATCTGAAAGATCGTGTCGTTGTGGTTTTTAAAAATAAGGGCGAGCTCATATTGCATTTCAGCCGTAAGCCAGTTGTAATAATACCGAACAGCTTGAATAGAAACATCTTCCTTGTTTTCGAGGTTTCGTTGTTCGGCCACTTGAAGCCGCAATGGTTCAGTTTTTCGCGACCATTTATACGGATTAAAACCAAAGAGCGGTTGAGAAAGTCCGAAGCTGACTGGATTTCCCAGATAGGTAGTGTTCGCATTGTTTCCAAACAAATCAATGCGCTGTAAACTCGGATTGAAATACACATTACCACCTGTCCATATGAGCGGTTGATTGATGGTTAAACCAGCGTTGCTAAACATTTGACTTCGTTGAACAAATCCGTCCGTTCCATCGGGTTTTGTGATTTTATCTAACGATCTATTTAAATTAGGCAGCGTAGCGTTGATGCCAATAGATGGCAACATCGATTTGTAAAAGATGTCGTAATTGAATTTGCTTGCAGCAAAATTCGAAGCATACATCCGACTTTGGGTGCTCTGTTTTTGAGCCAGTTCAATCACTTCTTCCAACGAAATGTAAGTCTGAGAATACCCCAACAAAGGCAAGTAAAAGACCAGCGAAACAATTGATATAATCTTATTCATAGCGCAGGGATTGAACGGGGTCTCTATCGGATGCGTTTTTTGCTGGGAAATAGCCAAAAATCACTCCTACTAACGCAGAAACGGTAAAGGAAAAAATCACGGATGAGGGCGAAATGATGGTTTGAATGTCAAATAAAGACTGAATCAAGTAAGCGATCGAAAAGCCAAGAATTACACCCAATATACCGCCACCAACACTAATGATCAGCGCCTCGAACATAAACTGCATTCTGATGTCGCTCTTTTTTGCACCTATGGCCATCCGAACGCCAATCTCGCGGATTCGCTCCATGACTGAGGCGAGCATAATATTCATAATGCCAATGCCGCCAATCAAGAGGGAAATGCCGGCTATCGCACCGAGAACTAAGTTGAAAATCTTTTTAGTGTTTTGTTGTTGTTTCAACAGGAGCTCGGGCACTTTAATTTCAAAATCTTTGCGATTGTTGTGCATCAATAAAAGCTTCCGTTCCAGCCATTGAACCGTTGGGGCAATTCGAGAGGCGTCATCCACCTGAACTGTGATTTTTGATAATTGATGGTGATCTTGTTTTTCTTTTGTATCCGTACTAGTGGCATCTTCATCGCCTTCAGATTCATGAGCCGCATTGATCATTTGCTCTGTGATAAGGTGCTTGTTTTTATATCGAAGCAACAAGGTTTGTATCGGCACCAATACTTCATTCGCGTAGCGACTTACGCCCATGGCTTCTAATTCCTTTCCTGCAACCGATTTTCCACTCAACACTCCAACAACGGTGTACCAAACCCCTCCACATTTAATTTGCTTATTGATGGGGTCGATACCTGGGAAAAGTCGCATTCTCAATGCATTACCGATCACACAAACAGCCTTGTTTTCTTTAACCTGTTTTGAGTTGAACACTTGACCTTCGCCAAATTCGAGATTAAACACTCGGAAGAAATCTGGGTTTACCCCTATGATTGAGCTGTTTATGCGTTTTCCATTGGCCACAATGGCGAGCTCATATTTTATTTCTGGACAGATACTCGTAATGTCCGGAATAGTCAGGGCAATATTCTCTACATCGTTTAAGCTTAGTCCAGGCGAATACTTTTTTTTCTGTTTACTCCCTTCCTCACTGTCTTCATCTTCGCCTTCAAAAGGTTGAATGACAATGTTGTTTGATCCGACCAACTTCATCATATCCATGACTTCCTTCTCCGCACCATTGCCAACCGCAAGCATGCTGATCACTGCGGCAACACCGAAAATGATCCCTAAAGCAGTTAAAGTCGACCGCATTTTATTCGACCGCACAGCCTCAAGGGCAACCAGCAGATTATAGAGCCAAACATGAAGGCGGAAATGCTTCATGATTTAGTTTGAGCTTACTTCTTTCACGTTAAGATAAATAGTGTCGCTAACGATTTCACCACTTGGCACAATCAACACTTCTTCGTTCACGGTCAGTCCTTCGACAATGATGATGTAGTTGTCATTCGATTCTCCCGTTTTCACTTCCTTCAGCTTCAAGCCACCAATACCATCTTGATAAACGGCTTTCATGTCACCTATCGAATAGACGGCTTCTATAGGTAAGTAAAGTACATTGGTAAAGCTCGCAACGTCAATTTCATTGCTGGTCGTCATTGCTGGCCTCAAAATACTGTCGCTTTCAAGGAGCTCGATGGTGACTTCAAAAACCTTTGCATCGGTGTTTGGCATTTGTTCTCCAACGTTTGCCACTGCGGTGATTTTACCTTCAAATTGGTGATCAGCAAAAGCGTCAATGCCAATCCGAACAGATTGTCCAATTTTTACTTTGCTGATATCCACCTCGTTCACGTAAGTCACGGAAACCATAGTGGATAGATTTGGCAATGTGGCCACAATCGGGTTCCACGTTGAAACACGCGACCCAACCTGAATTTTCTTCCCATCCCAATCGCGATGATAAATGACCATTCCTCGTTTTGGCGCGTTGATGGTGAATTCCCCTAACAGCTTTTGGGTGAATTCATAATTGTTTTTGATTTGTGAATAGGAGGCAAAAACCTCGTTTGTCTTGGCCTCTGCTTGCTCCACACGCAATTTGTAATTTTCAACCGATTGAAGGTATTCTCTATCGGCCTTTTCCATGTCGATTTGAGCCTGTCGTTGCACAGTCGGAGCCTCATATATTGATTGGCCATAAATGAGCTTTTTCTCCTCCATGCCATATTTTAAGTTGATGAGGTTGTTTCGAGCCTCTCTCAATGTCAAGGATGTATCTAGTTTTTGAGCTATGTATTGCGATTGAGCTTGGTCTAGTTCTGACGCGTAGTTTTTTAACTTATCCGCTACTTCCGTTCGATCAAGCGTTGCAATGTAATTTCCGGAATCGACTATGGTTCCCTCAGCCACCATATCGGTAATGTTTGTTTGCCAAATATTTGCTTTACGCATGCCAGCCGGCCCCATGATTTTTTCAGATTCCTTAGCCTGAAGTTCACCAGTGGTTTTGACACTTATATCTAACTTACCTTGTTGAACCGTTGCTGTTGCCTGAATGCTGTCAGGGTCTTTCTGAAAGAAAAAGTAGAGGGCAACAATTACTAGGATACCAGCACTTATCCACAGAATTTTACGGTTAGGCATAGTTGTATTTGTTTGGGGTGCTCAATATATTGATAGTCAGGGTTAAAAATCGAGTTCTTCAGAACATTTAATAACTATTAGCAATTAAATCTGTTCGGTAAATTCAAGACTTATCGCATCAATTCCAGTTTCTTCGTCACTATTCGCCCATCCGCAAGAATGCATTGTATTAAGTATGTGCCAGAATCCATTGACGTTAGATCGAAACTAAGTTCGAAGGAATTGTTCCCATCGATAGACTTTATTAATGACCCGTTCATGTCTGAAATAGCAACATTTAAAACGGGTTGGTCGCATTTTATGGTCGTATTTCCCAAGCTAGGATTTGGGAAAAGTGAAACATGAACTGGCTTGATATCGATTGACTCTAAACCAACAATTCTTGGAAATAAGCTCACATTATCCATAATGGTAAGATTAGATATCACTTCATTATGACTGCATGCAAAAACGCCAATTTCAATTTCAGATGTCATAGGAATCGTAACTGATTCCACCAATGACCACTGGTCGCCATTTGCAGACATGTAACCTTTAAAGTCGTTCCCAGATCGACTCAATTTAAGCCAGTAAGGCATTCCGATTCCTTCAATGTTTGCGTTCTCCGAATTACCGAAAGCCGTGCTGCGCCACTGCAAAGCAACACCATTACTCGGAGTCATGCAGAGCATTGCGTGCTGAGATTGAGCCGTTCGAGATTGTCGCATCATTAATCCAGACTTTGCCCAGCCGCTTGTGTTTCCAACCTGCGTAACCCGTGCTATTATATCAAGATCGCCAGCTATAGGTTGACTGATGAAATACATTTGATCTGAAGTCCCCCAAACATCGGTTCCAGTGGACGTGATGAAAATTTCTTGTGTGGCAGGATTAAAACAATGGCTTCCTTCATTTGCATTGCTGCCAACATCGTTGGCCTCCCAAACTTCAGGCAACTGTTTTCCCTCAACTTCGAAGCGCGTAGGAATGGAATAAAGCCCTCTTTCCGATCCGCAAAAGGAAGCAACTCTTACCTCATAGGTTTGGCAATGTTCTAACCATTTTAACCAATATTCATTGCCACTCGTTGAAGTTGTAATCCAATTTGTACTTCGGGTATTTCTATACTGAATGCTGACGCTGTCGCTTCCGCTCCAGCTGCATTTTGTCGCAATTCCATCTTGTTCGAGGGTGAAATCTGCTGGGGGTTCACAACCGTTCGAAGTGAATAAAGAAGTCTCAAAAACGCCCCGACCGTAATATGAAACCCGCAATTTTCGCCCAACACTTACATCATCATACAACATGAAATCCGTAATGTTGGCAATGGTTGGAAGACCTTGGTTGAACGCCTTCCAATCGGACATCTCCTTGTTTCGATAATAAACACCAATGGCAGTTGCTAGATAAACGGATTCATCGTTTCGAGCGCTGTCTAAAAACATCTTTTTAACGTTAACCGAGGGTAGGGTGCCGGTGATATTTTCCCAGTTTACACCATCATCATATGTTCGATAAACTTTTGTGCCGAGTGCTACATACATGATTTTATCGTCATTGATGTCCATTGCCAAACTGGATGAATTACCCGAACCAGTTCCAAGTTCGATGGCATCGAAAACGGGTTCAGCATCCAATGCATTGTGCGTTTTATAAATCCGGTTGTTGAGCATAATTACGGCAACGATTTCCGGATTTCGAGGATGAATTTGAATCGATTTGACTTGAAATCCTTCATCATGAACCAATTCCCATTCGGGGTTTGGGTCGCTTAAATTGGTCGTTCGAAAAAGTTGGGTAGTTCCAGCAAAAGCTAAGTCATAGTTTCGATGAGTAAAGGCCATCTGCAAGTTATTGCTCGATTGAACTGCTGGCAATCCAAAATCTTGATTTCCGCCATTCACAGGATTTCTACGTTCAAGACCATCGTGATAATACACATATCCATTGGGGGTGAAATCGAAGCTCATTGCCGTGTACCAATCTCCACCTCTATTCGTAAACCAACCATCGTTTTTATGGTACAATTCTCCGTTGTCTTGTGTGCCAATGCTAATGATATCTTGTTGAGTTGGACTTGTTGCTGCATGCACGGCTTCGGTCGCTTCTAGTCCATCACTCTTGATTTGCCAGTTTGAACCCCCATCTTCACTGAGCCAAATTCCACCATCATTTACATTAAACATCATATCGGTATGGTAGGGCGAAAATTCCATTCCATGCATGTCTGTGTGGACCACCAGCCACCAATCGGTGAGTTTAGTCCAATCAACCCCGCCATTGGTGCTTTTCCAAACCACATGCGCCACCACGTAGAGAATGTCTTCATCGGTCGGATCAGCGCACATTCCAAAATTGTAGTTTCCTTGACCACCTCCATCTTCGTTATAGCCGACTAAACTTTGAGCTGGATTATGATAAACGGTTGAAAAGCTTAGCCCAGCATCATTCGATCGAAAAACCGTTCCTTCGTCCTTTATCATGCTGGCGTAGACAACATCTTCATTGGCTGCGGAAATTGCAAGGCGCATTCCGCCACCATCGCCACCTCCAGGCACAGCGATGCCATTGGTAATTTCGGTCCAAGTTTCACCCTTATCAGCAGATCTGTAGAATTCAGAGCGGGTAACTGCGTAATAAATACTGTCATTTTCAGGATGCTTTTTCATGTCTGTGAAAGCCTTGTTCGCTAGTTTTTCAACCCAAGAAATTCCGCCATCCGTAGTTTTAAAAATTCCGCCATTTGTAGCAGCAACAAGTTTCAGGTGATCTTGAGGATCCATGATCAATTCAACAGCCATTCGGTTGGCGAGGCCTGTTGTGTACTGGTCCCAGCTAATACCTCCGTTTGTACTCTTCCAAATTCCGAATCCAGATGAATAATAATTCGGATCGCCTGTTCCAACATATAGGATCTGATCGTTCGTGTGATCTATGCAAACAGATGCGAGTTGTGTGTGTGGCATGCTGTCCGTACCCAGCACAGTCCAATTTTCACCTAAGTTATTGGATCGGTACAAACCGCCTGAAGCAGACGTGGCATAGAGCACTTCTGAATTCGTTGGGTGAAATTTTATTTGAGTGATTCTGCCAATGCCATTGATTTGTCCACTGACGTTGTCAGGAAAGGCGATTGGTCCAAGTGATTTCCAGTCGGCATCTTGAGCGCAAAGATTCGGAGCAATACATCCTAAAAATATCCCGAAGATGAAGGTAATTTTAGTGTACATCATTTTCGGGTTTTTTCCTTTTTCCAAATTTCCAATTGCTGATCTTTAGTCAAAATGCTTCCATCATCTTGCACATACGGTTCAACTTCCATTTTCCAGAAATCAAAGCGTTTATATCCATCAAGTATCGCTTGATCGGTTTCTTTTTCTCTTCGAAACATACGTTTGATAAATCGAGTTTCGGTGCGATCTTCAAGGTGTTCTTCTGATAGAACGGCATCTCTTTTTAATGGCTTCTCGTTTTTCTCCCAATACAATTCATACGCTCGTATGGTTTGAAAATAATTCGCATTAGGATCATCCATCATCTTTAGCCAATCTGCATTCACTCGATAATGTCTATCCGATTTAGGCATTTCTATGGGCAATGATTGGGAGAACCCAATGGAATAGATCATGCTAAACAGCAGAATTGAGGCTGGGGTCGCGTATTTACTTGACGGAAAGTTCATGTGAGCAAAAATGGGAAAAGCAAGGCGATTCTGTGAAAACAATTCCTTAGAAGAACATATCACAAGTTCGGCCGTAAGCAAGCCCAATAAATTTATCTTTGACGCCTATGTCAAAAGTCGCATTAATTACGGGTGTTACAGGTCAAGATGGCGCCTATTTATCGGAGTTGTTACTTGAGAAAGGTTATGTGGTTCACGGGGTGAAACGTAGGAGTAGTATGTTCAATACGGAACGCATCGACCACCTTTATCAAGATCCACACGAAAAAAATCTCAGGTTCCATCTTCATTATGGCGATCTGACGGATAGTACAAACTTGATCCGGATTGTTCAAGAAACGCAGCCGGATGAGATTTACAATCTTGCCGCACAAAGTCACGTGATGGTTTCCTTTGAGACACCAGAATATACGGCTAACGCAGATGCACTTGGAACCCTTCGCTTATTGGAAGCGATTCGAATTTTAGGTTTGACAAAAAAGACCAAATTTTACCAAGCTTCTACATCAGAACTGTATGGACTAGTGCAAGAGGTTCCGCAATCTGAAACGACTCCATTTTACCCTCGAAGTCCGTATGCAGTGGCGAAACTCTATGCCTTTTGGATATGTAAAAACTACAGAGAAGCTTATGGGATTTTTGCCAGCAATGGTATTTTATTCAATCATGAGTCTCCGCTTCGAGGTGAGACTTTCGTTACCCGAAAAATTACTCGGGCGGTTGCAAAATATAAACTAGGGCTTCAGAAGCAGTTATTCTTGGGAAACCTAGACGCGAAACGCGACTGGGGCCACGCGCAAGATTACGTAGAAGGAATGTGGCGCATGTTGCAACAAGAGAAATCGGATGATTTTGTGCTCGCAACTGGAACAACCATTACAGTTCGATCATTTGTTGAGCTTTCATTTAAGGAAGTTGGCGTTTCCATTGAGTGGACTGGAGAAGGAGTCAACGAAAAAGGCACGGATAAAGCCACTGGTGAGGTCATTGTTGAAGTAGATCCAAAATATTTCAGACCTACCGAAGTTGATCTCTTGATCGGAGATGCCACTAAGGCAAAAGAAATTTTAGGATGGGAACCAAAGCGCACGGTTGAGGAACTTTGTAGCGATATGGTCAGGGCAGACTTAGAACGTTTCACCCGCGATAAGCATCTAATGGAGGCTGGGCACAACGTGATTCAATCGCATGAATAATGAAAAAACAAGATAAAATTTTTGTCGCTGGCCATCGTGGCATGGTGGGCTCGGCTATTGTGCGAGCGCTCCAGAATGAAGGCTTTGAAAATATTTTGACACGAACCTCGACAGAGGTTAATCTGAAGGACCAAGGTCAAGTAAATGCCTTCTTCGAAACTGAAAAACCTGACTATGTTTTCATGGCCGCGGCTAAGGTGGGCGGTATTGTAGCCAACAATACTTATCGAGCTCAGTTCTTGTATGAAAACTTAATGATCGAGGCCAATGTGGTTCATGCTTCATACGTCCACCAGGTTAAGAAAATGCTTTTCTTGGGTTCAAGTTGCATATATCCCAAACTAGCCCCTCAGCCCTTGAAAGAGGAGTATTTACTTCAAGGATATTTGGAGGAAACGAACGAACCGTATGCGATTGCGAAAATCGCTGGAATAAAAATGTGCGAGGCCTACAGAGATCAATATGGTTGCAACTTTATTTCGGCCATGCCGACTAATTTATATGGCCCCAATGATAACTATGATTTGCAAAATTCTCATGTGCTGCCTGCGCTACTGCGAAAATTTCACTCGGCCAAGCTGAATAATGACGCGCGAGTTGAAATATGGGGTACGGGCAAGCCACTTCGTGAGTTTATGCATGTCGATGACTTGGCCAGTGCGTGCATGTTTTTGATGAAATCCTATGACGAAAAGCAATTCGTGAATGTTGGTGTGGGATCGGATGTGTCGATAAAAGAACTTGCCGAAATGGTTGCGAAAGTTGTTGGGTTTACCGGACAGTTAATGTTCAACACAACTAAGCCAGATGGCACGCCACGAAAGTTAATGGATGTGTCAAAACTTCACAATTTGGGGTGGAAACATCAAATTGAATTGTTTGATGGCATATCGTCTGTTTACAACTCGGTAAAAGACAGAGAACCATTTGTCATTTCAGCCTAATTTAGCGTTTATGCTAAGGTCGATTTCCATCGTTGTGTTCGTTTCTTCTATGATGTCGCTATCGGCTCAGGATCAACGCGCATATATAATGGTGCCTTTGAACTACCAGCAGACGAATTTGATTCAGGCGAATACTGCTCGAAATGAACAATTAAAACCTACAGGGTTTGCGCCTTATTTAGTCGAGATAAAGGAACTTGATTCCATCCTTGATGTGGATACCAAAAACTGGTCGCGAAAGGAATATGACAGTTGGGTTTTACGAAAACTAAAGAACGAACACCTTTTTGAAGTGCATACCAAGGATTTCAATCTTCAAGGTGATGCTGCACTCAATTTGGAATTAAACCCTAAGAAGGATGCCACTGGTAGAAACGCGTATACCAACACCAGAGGGTATGTTTTTAATGGAACGGTGGGGTCTCGTATTTTTTTTAGCACAAGTTTTTATGAAACACAGTCAATTTTTCCGGTTTACATGGATAGTGTGGTTTCTAGACGAGGAGCTTTTAACAACGGACCTGATCCGGAACGAGGCTCGGTTCCCGGTTATGGACGTTGGAAAGGGTACAACACTTCTTCAAGTTATGACTATGACTACACCTTAGCCACAGGTAGTTTTGGTGTTCGATTATACGACAATAGCTTTTTGCAATTTGGACATGACAAGCAGTTTGTTGGTTATGGATATCGTTCTATTCTGCTCTCTGATGCATCTACCCCTTATCCTTTTCTCAGGGCGCAGTTCAGCTTTTGGCAAAATCGCATTACATACACGACCACCTGGGCTGTGTTACAGTCTTTGGATCGGATAGCACCAAAATCCTATAATTCGAAAGAAGTTATGTTCAGGCGATTGGGTGCGCGGTTTTCTTACTTGAGTTTTCAACCCGCTTCATGGTTTAGCTTAGGTTTATTTGATGGAACCACTTGGACTTGGCGAGGCAACAGTAGTCCAGCCAGCATTGAGTATTACACGCCTCAGGCATTCTTATACACTGGAAATGGAATCAGAAATCACATTTCGGGACTAAATGGTCAAGTCACACTTTTTAAAATGCTGCAGGGCTATGGTCAATATGCTATCAATCATGGAGGACGTGGTCAAGCCGCCCAACTTGGTGTCAAGTTATTTGGCCCCGTTCGAAATATGATCATCCAACTTGAATACAATAAAGTTGGACAATCATTTTACTACTCTTCTGCCGATTCGAATGCGACAACCTTCATTGATGAACCCTTGCAAAAGGGAACCAATGAATTGGATTATTACCAGCATAATGATTTGATCTTGGGTCATCCGATGGGCGTAGCGCTGGATGAAGTTATTGTGAAAACGAGTTATCAATTACGCGATTTTATTGCGAGTTTCTCCATGAACTACACGCGTCAGAATGCAGTGAATAATCCAAAAACGATTCGTTTCCTTCAAATTGAAGGGGGTTATATCATTAATCCAAAATCGAATGCGCAAATCGTAGGTGGATTGATTCAACGCAGTGAGGTCACTCCAAATTCAGCTCAGTTGAATGAGCTCTATCCTTACATAGCATTCAGAACCAATATTTTTAATCGATACCTAGATTTTTAGACTATGATCAACATTTTATTGGCTTTTGGAACATCGCTAATGGTTTCTATTTTAACTTTCCCTTCGTTGATCAAAATCGCATACCTCAAGCGATTAGTTGACGAGCCAGGTGAGGCGAGGAAACTTCACTTTAGACGCATCCCAACCATAGGCGGTATTATCATTTTTGCGGGAACGCTTTTTTCGTACCTCATGTGGTATCCCTTCGGAGAGATGGGAAATGTGGGTGAAATGGGGCGAGCGCTTAAAGATTTTCAATACATCGGTGCGAGTATGATTATCCTGTTTTTTATCGGGATAAAGGATGATATAATCGGCACTGCACCAGTTAAAAAGCTTGCTGGACACCTTGTTGTGGCGTTCATACTTGTTATAATGGGAGACATCCGAATTACCAGTATGCACGGCATTTTTGGCATTTATGAATTGCCAGAGTGGGGTGGAATTTTCTTGTCATTTTTGACTTACACGGTTGTTGTGAATGCAATCAACTTAATTGATGGAGTAGATGGATTAGCAGGAGGAATTGGAGTCATCGCTTCCGTGGCCATGGGGTCTTGGTTTTTCTTCGCAGGAGCTATTGAACATGCTGTCTTAGCCTTTGCAACGGCCGGTTCATTAATTGGGTTCTTGGTGTACAATTTTTCACCCGCTAAGATATTCATGGGAGATAGTGGATCGTTGACCATCGGGCTTGTTCTTTCTGTACTTGCCATAAAGCTTATCGAACACCCTATTGACAAGGTTCCAAACGAATTACTTGGAATATCAAAACCAGTATTCGCTATGGCTGCACTTGTATATCCGCTGACCGATACCCTGCGCATCTTCATCTATCGCATCATGCGAGGAATGTCTCCTTTCGCTGCCGATCGTAATCACATTCACCACCGCTTGTTGGATCTCGGATATGGTCAAAGGAGAACGGTTTTATTGATCTATGCCTCATCCATTTTCATCATAATGTTAAGCACAAGTTTGCATGAAAACCCAAGCGTAGTACTGGTTATTACGGGTGTAGTCTCTATTGTAATTTCTCAATTGCCCGGAATATTGGTCATTTTTAAAAAACGTAGAGAAACTAAAACGTGAGGTTTTTATTCGCCATAGTATCATCGGTGATAAGCGTTATGACATTTGCGCAGGATGCGCGCGTGCCACTTAATATCTATTCTACTTGGAAGGCTGAACGGAATATGAGTGATTCGGCTTTTTCTGTTCACCCAGAAATGAAACCTTATAGCACGTGGACTACTCAGAAATTTGAGGAATACGATGGCGAAGACAAACATTGGCGATATGCATCATATCGGTTGAAGGAACATAAAAACTATGTTGAGATTTCACCTCGTGTTAATGCCACAGGAACAAGCGAGTCAGGTAAGTCAGCTGGTCTTGCGCTCGAATCTTATCTCGGAGCCAATATTTCTGCTGATTTACAGAATAAACTAAAGCTTAATGCCGATGTAATTGCTGGATACAATGAGCCTGTGTCTTACCTTTCTAAAATTACTGATAGTCTGCACGCTGTTCCTGGTTATAGCTATGCGAATAGACAAGGCGGGTTTGGATATCACCAGTCAACAATCAATCTGACATGGCATCCTAGCGATAGAGTGGAGTTAAGCGCTGGAAGGGGAAAGCACTTTATCGGTGAAGGATATCGGTCGCTTTTTTTAAGCGATTATGCGCCAAACTACAATTTCTTGAAAACAGACATCAATGTTTGGCGCATTAAATACATGGTGCTTTACACGCAAATGCGGTCTCCTGAAAGCTATCCCAGCGCTTTTTATCCATTGAAGAACAAATATGCATCGATGCACTATTTGAGTTTGAATGTCACTAAATGGTGTAGCGTTGGAGCCTTCGAAGCCGTAGTTTGGGAATCGGAAGACTCTGTTCAAAACAGAGAATTTGATATAAACTACGCCAATCCCATCATCTTTTTTCGACCAATTGAATATGGTCTTGGTTCCTCAGATAACAGTTTGCTTGGATTCAGTTCAACGATTCGCCCAGCAAAAGGTCTCTCCTTATACGGTCAATTAGTGCTTGATGAGTTTGTAATGAAGGAAGTCTTGGCACCAGTTTTCGCCAAAGTTTATCCTGATTCAGTAATAAAGAATGGCTGGTTTGGCAATAAACAAGCTTTTCAATTGGGCATTAAGTACCACAACCCTTTTGGTTGGAGAAACGCAACCGTCCTAGCCGAGGTTAATGTCGTTAGGCCATACACTTACAGTCATGCCAATCAAAATCAAACTTATACGCACTTGGCTCATCCTTTGGCTCATCCTTTTGGCTCAAATGTTATTGAATGGGTTGCAGTAGCTATGTGGCAACCTACGGATGCATGGAATTTTGGGTTACGAACGAATTATGCTCGCAAGGGGTATACAACATCATTAAGAAACATGGGCGAAGATCCTGCTCGAAGTAGTGCCGATATTATTAGTTCTGGACCCACACACGGATTGTATATGCTCCAAGGACGCTTGGTTGATGTAGGCAATGTTCGCCTTGAAGCTGCTTATACCCTAATCGATCGTTGGAATTTACGTTTGGAGAGTGCATTGCATTATCGATCCGAAAGAACTTCCTTGGGCTCTAATGATAGCTTTATGTTTAGCCTGGGCATTCGAACCGCCCTTTGGAATGACTACAAAGATTTGTAGGCTTTAGCTTGCTTATTCGCACCGCTTTCCTTCAATCAACGATTTGTAACTCTTTTCCATTTTCGGCATCCCATCTTTATTAAATGCGAATAAAGCGCCTTCTGAAAAAGCACATTGTTGGTCGGAAGGTAACGACTCGAAAAGGGTTTCGAAAATTTTTGGGGCATCGCTTATTTGCGCGTTTTCCGAAAACAGGGCTTCCGTAAAGGCCCAGCCATAGCCAAATGCAAGTTCCTGCTTATGGAGCGAGTTTTCATTTATGAGTTTTGTTAATCGTTCTGGATCATCCCCAATTTTGGTTGCTAAAACCCAGCCCGCTGCTTCATATGACATCGAATTTTCCTGTCGCGCTGCAATTATTTCAGAAATGTATCCGATGACCCCAAAACTTAAAACGACAGGAAGAAAAAGGCGGCCGAGGTTAAACTTGGAATATCCGGCAATAACCACAAGGGCAAAAAGCGGTAAAATGTAAGTGAGGTGCCGATAATACATATAGTTAGTTCGATCGATGTGGGGCTCATAAAATGGACTCAATGCATAGGCTATGAGAAAAGCGAAAACCCAACTAAAAGAAAGTATCCTAGCTCTTTGAGTTCCTTTGGTTTTCGAAGGGATAAGGATGTTTAAAAAGCCCAATAAACTTATCCATACCCATAAGCTTCTTATTTGACTATTGCTAAACATCAAGAAACTAGGTAGAAGTGATGACCCGGGTAGGCTATCGATAAAAACTAAGTAAAGGTTTTTATAAGTCGAGGGATCTTGAAGATAATGGTATCCCAGTCCGCGAATGGTCGTGTGTGAAAAACCCGAAAGATGAAATCCCGCATCGAATGAAGTCCGAACAAACACGTGAAGTGCAATAATAGCAATGAATCCAATGGCTAGGTTAACGAAAAAAGCTCCCCTTTTCTTGATGTACCATAGATAGCCAATAAAAACAGGAATCAATACTAAGTTGTTGTAGCTAAACCAAGTCGTCAGCACAATGAAAACACCTATGGCCCATGGTTTTAGTTTATCGGTAAGGGATAGGTGAAGCAATAAAAACGGAGTGAAACTTGAAAGCGAATGCAATCCAAAATTTACGGAGGACCATGGGAGAATCGATGGTAACGAAAAGATCGTCCAGATTCCGAAAATCCAAAAGACTCGTTTATCGAAGTGCTTTTGCACTACCCAAAGTTGTACAAACCGAGCAAGGGCATCTACCCCAAATGCCACCCAAACTAAGGATTGTTTTACTCCGAAAAATTTAAAACAAATTGCAAGAAGAGAAAGAATTATAGATCCGCCTTCATGTGGGTAATGAATCAATTGATCGTAGCCTTTTAATCCATTGGAAACGACATCGGTTATCATCATTTCCCAAGCTAAATGATCTGGCGCTCCAAACCACAATTGAGTTTTTAGGGCGTAAATCAACCGAGCCGCGCTGCCAAGAACGACAATAAAAATAACATAAAGTAAGGGCTGACGAACTAGTAATTTCATGTGCTTAGCTCGTGAAAGTAGGCCTAAAGCAGCATTTTAATGCTTTAGTGGTTCAAAATCTAAGACCACAGAATTCATGCAGAAACGCTTATTGGTGGGAGGTGGTCCATCATCAAAAATATGCCCCAAATGCCCCTCGCATCGGCCGCATACAACCTCAGTACGAATCATGCCGTGTGTTATATCTCTGTGATACTGAACACTGTTTTTAGACACTGCTTCAAAGAAACTAGGCCATCCGCATTGGCTGGAAAATTTCGAATCTGAAATGAAAAGATGGTTTCCACAAGCCGCGCAGTAATAATTGCCCAATCCTTCGTAGTCCCAATACTTACCAGTAAAAGCACGTTCTGTTCCTTTCTCTCGAGAAATGTAATAAACGTCTTCAGGCAAGACCTTTTTCCATTCAGCATCGCTGACATTCAATTTAGACATGTCTGTTCTTGAGTAGTAAGGGTTGTTCATTGGATGTTCCGTTTCGTTGGCTGAATTGGTTTGACCACAAGCCGATGCGATCAAACTTAAATTGAAGAGGGAAAAATAAAGCAGCTTTTTCATACAAGTCCTAATGACGGGTTGGAGTACGCAACCTTTCATGTAAAAATAAACAGATCAAACTTGGAATGGTTCAGGCGTTTAATTCGCTTGAAGATCGTCTAGCATTTCTTTGAAAATTGCAGGATAAGTATAATACTCAGAAACTAAGCTTCGTGCACTTAACGCTTGATTGCTAGCCTCAACCCTGTTCTCTAAAAGATAAATGATGTGTTCGGCAAATTCAATTTCATTATTCGCGATTCGTACATGATTCCCGTGTTCTACCGTTAATCCTTCCACGCCTGAGGTAGTTGAAACAATAGGTAAACCGCGAGACATCGCATCTAGGGTTTTGATTTTCATTCCGCTGCCAAATCTTAGGGGAACAATCGCTAAAGCAGCTTTTCCCATTTCTGCGGCTAAGTCATCCACAAATCCTAAATACTGAATGCCATCTGTTTGTCGCATTAAACTCATCAAAGAGCCATCAGCCCCTCTACCACAAACATTCAATTCTGCATTTGGGACTCGCATGAGAATATATTTCCAGCAGTTTCTAATAAACCAAACCAATCCATCACGATTTGGCATCCAGCTTAAGGTTGCTCCGAAAAACAAAACAGGTCCGTTAGAAGCAATATTTACTGGCCCTAACTTTAATAGATTTTCATCACCAAGATGTAACGTGTTTTTGAGTTTTTCACGCGGAACATCCATGTTATCAGATAAATACACAGCATCATTTGGTGAAGCAAACGTGAATTTTGATTTACGGATAACCCATCTTTCAAAAGCTTTTACTCGATTTGCTTCGAGCTGAATGCTTAGTTTTTTAATTGGGTTAAGCTCGAATTGAGCAAAATCTTCCCAAAGTTTAAACTCTGCGTTATGGCTGTGGTAAATCACCTTCGGCACCATCTTAGCGGGAATCATTTCCATCATTTCCAAGTGGTCAATGATCACTACATCAGACGATTCAATGCCCCATTTCATCATTGACTCAATGGATTTTGAATAAACTCGAAACGCATTAAACGTTGGAAAACTTATCAACGCCATGAAAAAATTAAATGCAGTTCGTGGCTTGTGGTTATTGAACGCTTGCACACTAGCAACTCCTGACCTTTCTCGAAGTTCGGCTAAGTCCTTCGGTCTTTCTTCACCATAGGCGCATAGAACCCGAACTTCATAATGTTCAGCAAGAAATTTTATCAGCCGAAACGATTTGATTTTCCCGCCACTATCCGCGGGCCAAGGAAGCTCTGTAGTCAGGAATAAAAGCGATTTTTTAGTTGACACTTTGGTGTGTTATAGACCAAAAGCCTTTTTAATGTCACTAACCATATTCAACTCCTCCCAAGGAAAAAGCTTCACTTTCTTTTCGATCTTTTTACCACTTCCATTCACGAATTCCTTAGTCACTTCCTTGGTCTCTCGGCCCATGTGTCCATAAGCGGCTGTCTCGCTATAAATTGGGCTTCGAAGTTGGAAGCGTTGCTCAATAGCGTATGGTCGCATATTGAAAATGGATTGAAGCTTTTTAGCAATCTCACCATCTTTCATATTCACTTTAGATGTTCCGTATGTATTGACATAGAGGCCAACAGGATCGGCAACACCAATTGCATATGCAACTTGAACTAGAATTTCATCGCAAATACCAGCGGCAACTGCATTTTTGGCCATGTGACGAGTAGCATAAGCCGCAGATCGATCAACTTTACTTGGATCCTTTCCACTAAACGCACCTCCACCGTGTGCGCCTTTGCCGCCATATGTGTCCACAATAATTTTTCTTCCCGTTAAGCCGGTATCACCATGAGGTCCGCCAATCACAAAAATCCCTGTAGGATTAACGTGATATGTAATGTCATTGGTGAATAGGTTTTGAATATGGGCAGGCAGCTGAGCTTTGACTCGGGGTACAAGTATGTTAATTACATCCGATTTTATCTTGTCCAGCATTGTTTTTTCATCCGTCCAGTCGTCATGCTGTGTAGATAATACAATTGCAACGATGCGCTGTGGCTGATTGTCATCGCCATATTCGATTGTAACTTGGCTTTTGCTATCGGGTCGGAGATAAGTCATCTCTTTTCCAGCTTTGCGAATTGCTGCGAGTTCAATCAAAAGCTTGTGACTAAGGTCAGCCGCCAAAGGCATATAGTTGTCGGTTTCATTCGTTGCATAACCGAACATCATCCCTTGATCGCCAGCGCCCTGTTCCTCCTTGTTTTCGCGATCTACTCCTTGATTTATATCTGGGCTCTGCTCATGGATAGCCGAAAGCACTCCGCAAGACTTCGCCTCAAACATGTATTCGCTTTTGGTATAACCAATTTTCGTAATCACCTCGCGAGCAATAGATTGAACATCGAGATACGTAGTTGTCTTAACCTCACCGGCAAGGATTACTTGACCTGTGGTAACGAGGGTTTCGCATGCAACTTTTGACTCTGGATCAAAGGCTAAAAAATGATCAACAAGTGCGTCTGATATAGCGTCAGCTACTTTGTCTGGGTGGCCTTCAGAAACTGATTCAGATGTAAATAAATATGGCATATGTATTGGGCGTGTATTCTTTGCGAGCAAAAGTAAGTTTTGAAATAGACTTTCAAACCCAAGAAATCTTGTGAATAATTTAATCAGAGGTTATCCTGACTTTCAATCTTAGTTAGCCTGATGTCAGCTTTTTAAAGATATCCTCTAGTTTTTGTTCATCTTTTTGGATGGTCAAAACATTCAACTGGTTCGCAGTAGCAAATTCAATGATTTTGGGTCTAATGTCCATATCGGCATTGCTGCCTAAGAGCCATATGTTATCGCCAATTTTCTTGACGTCACTTACACCTGAAATGGTGGTCAATAAATTTACAGCCACGACTTTGTCAAATTCCACTTTTACCACCTGCGAATGCTGGTAAGACTTTAGGTTTTTAGCATTATCGTTTGCTACGATCACACCTTTGTTAATGATGATTACACGGTCGCAAATTGCTTCAACTTCTTGCATAATGTGCGTGCTCAACATGACCGTTTTCTCCTTGCCTATAGTTTTAATCAAGTTGCGAATTTCTACAATTTGATTTGGATCTAATCCAGTGGTAGGCTCATCTAAAATCAACACGTCTGGCTCGTGAATCATGGCTTGAGCCAATCCGACACGTTGTTTGTAGCCCTTACTAAGTGCCCCAATTTTCTTATTGCGCTCTAATGATAATCCGACTAAATCTATCATTTGCTCCACCCGGCTGCGAACATTCTTTATATGATGAATGCCAGCCACAAATTCTAGATATTCTCGCACATACATTTCCGGATATAGCGGGTTGTTTTCCGGCAAGTAGCCTAGTCGCGATCGAACTTCTAGAGGGCTTTCATTGACGTCAAATCCGCAAACAGACACGCTGCCACTCGACTGAGGAATGTAGCACGATATGATTTTCATCATCGTTGATTTACCCGCACCATTTGGACCTAAAAACCCAATAATGCTGCCATTATCGATGTTAAAACTGACCTTATCAAGAGCCTTTTGCGCTCCATAGAGCTTGCTCACACCATTTACTTCAATTGACATTTGGCGAATCTAGGGATGAAGGTTGAAAGTTAGCTTTCAGCTTTAGATTTTGACGTAAATTTTATCGACTAATTAGAATCAAACAAGCGAAGCTTATGCTGGATTTCAAATCCTTCAATCCCTTGAAGGCCGCCTGTATGAATGAATAAAATATTGGCGTTGGCTGGAATTTGTTTCTTTTCCAGCAAATCAAACATTCCAAAAAAGGCTTTTCCTGTGTAAATAGGGTCGAGCTTAATGGTCGTTTGTTCATGAAACGATCGAATGAAATCAAGTAATTCGTCCGTGTACTTGGCGTAGCCGCCAAAATGATAGCCGCTAACTATTTGATGACGATGATGATGGATAGCCCCGAATTTAGGGTCGATTTTTAGGATGTCGTCCAAAAGCTTGTCGTGCTTATGAATCGGCAATCCAATGATGGATTGCCCTTCATAGGCTGCCTTTACTAGTCCAGCATAAGTGGTTCCAGTACCCATTGCAACAAACACATAATCGAACTTAGCCGTTCGTTCATCCAAAATAGATTTACAGCCTTCTATTCCTAAATAATTGGCTCCACCTTCTGGAATGACAAAGGCATTTTTATAGGAGCTCAAAAATTTCAATTGAAATTCAATTGATTCTTTCAATCGGTACTCGGCCCGGGAAACATACTTCAATTCCATCCCGCATTGCCTAGCAAACCTTAGTGTTGGGTTCAATACGGTATGCGCTTCACCTCGAATGATTCCGATAGTTTTTATCCCTTTTTTTTGAGCAAATGCTGCAGTCGCAGCAATATGATTTGAGTAGGCACCACCAAAAGTGATGATGGTTTCATCTCCATTTTTCAAGGCCGATTCAATGTTGAGTCTAAGCTTGTATAATTTGTTTCCGCTTACAAATTCATCGATTAAATCATCGCGCTTAATGGAAATGCTGTATTCCACAGAATTTTTGTGATTAAAAACAATTTCTTGTATTGGGCTGTTTGTTTTCAATTGAGCAGTGATTCATTCAAAAGATGACAAAGAACGTTATGTTTGGCGGTATGAGTAGTGTAGGAGGGAAATCAAAACTTGACCCAGAGGATTATTATATGAGTGATCTGGGTTTTATTGTTTTTACTGAGGCTTACCACCTGAAGCGAGGATATTGCTGTAAAAGCGGCTGTAAACATTGTCCTTACGGGTACGATAAAAACACAGGCTCCATTCGAAAAAAGTAAGTCGTCTTGGAAAGAATCAATCTAAATCATTTTTGATTTTATGGAATTTTTAATGCGCATGCATCACGCTGATGTATGCTTTCAAAAAACACTTTTTCAAACGCGTTAAAAGATCCACGGAACATTCAAATTCTGTGGTTGTCTTCCTTTTTATTAACGGGAATAATTTGCTTGGATTGGCTTGCAAACGTGAGCTATTATTTTTTCGTGTTTATCAGTGCTCTGTCTGTCCAAATCCTATTTATTCGCGTTAATCACCTCCCATGGAGCGCACTCAAAAGTGCCGTCATTACCTCCTTAGGATTATGCCTATTACTAAAAGTTAATCAACCGATTTTTGGCCTGCTGGCCGGAGCCGTTGCTATAGGGGCCAAGTTTTTGGTTCGTTTAAATTCCAAGCATATTTTTAATCCGGCCAACCTTGGAATACTTGTTTTGGTTCTATTAGGAGAAGGCTGGATTTCACCTGGTCAGTGGGGAAACGAAGGTCTGATTGTTGTATTCATTGCCATTTGCGGATTGCTTGTAACTATGAAGGTCGGTAGGCTTGATACGGGTTTAAGCTTCTTGACTGTATTGCTAATCGCTGAGTTTTTAAGGACGGTAGTTTACCAAGGATGGCCGATGGATCATTTCCTTCACACGTTCTCAAGCGGCACCATTTTCCTCTTTGCCTTCTTTATGATTACAGATCCAATGACTAGCCCAAATTCGCGCAAAGCGAGGTTGATTTGGGGAGCTTTTTTGGCTTTAACTTCCTTTTGGCTTTCCTCCTTCATGCAACTATATACAGCTCCTATTTGGGCGCTTTTTATCTGGTCATTATTCACACCAATTTTCGATAAAATCTTTATTCAACCTAAATTTAAATGGATATGAAAATTCGTTTCGTTTCAATTGCGGTGCTGCTCTTAAGCACCTTCCAATCCCAGTCCTTTTGTGGCTTCTTTGTGGCCAAGGCTGGCGCCAATCTTTACAATAAATCTTCGCAGGTCATCCTGGTCCGTGATGGTGATCGCACCATAGTTACTATGTCCAATGATTTTAAAGGGGATGTCAGAGATTTTGCCATGGTTATCCCCGTTCCAACCGTTTTAAAGGAACAAGACATTCGAGTCGTTGATCCTACGATTTTTCAGCGCATTGACGATCATACAGCTCCAAGGTTGGCGGAATATTATGACAATAATCCTTGCGCACCGGTAATTCAGTATGAGACCATGTTAATGAAAAACAGCATGGTTTTGGAATCGAGTGTGTCATTGATGGAAGATGAGGCTGACTATGGCGTTAAGATTGAAGCGCAATATCAAATCGGGGAATATGATATCTTGATTCTGTCGGCTACCGAGTCAAATGGATTGAAAACATGGTTGGTGAAAAATGGGTATAGTTTACCACCTAAAGCTGAAGAAGTGCTTGATCCCTACATTAAGAACGACATGAAGTTCTTTGTCGTAAAGCTGAATTTGGAAAAACAACTCGATTCTGAGTTTGAAGGATTAAGTCCCATCCAGATTTCCTATGAAAGTTCCAAGTTTATGTTGCCAATCCGATTAGGTATGGCCAATGCAGAAGAAGCTCAAGATTTAACGATTTATGCATTTACAAGAACAGGGCGCGTTGAGTGCACCAACTATCGAACGATTGAAATGCCTTCCAATCGAGAAATTCCTGAGTTTGCAGAGGCACACTTCGATAAGTTTTATGTTGATGTTTTTGAGAAGCAATATAAAATTGAGAATAGAAGAGGCGTATTTCTTGAGTATGCGTGGGACTTGAGTGCGACCCAACCCGTAAAGTGCGATCCTTGCCCCACACCACCCTTGGTTTATGATGATTTGAATAAATCGGGTGTCGGTTGGGTGGCTCAGCAAAGTGGCTGGGGCGATTATTCCGGTCAGCTCTTTATAACACGGCTTCATGTGCGATACGATAGGGAAAATTTCCCTCAAGATTTAAGGTTTCAAACAACGCCAAACCGGACACATTTTCAATGCCGATACATAATAAATCATCCAGCTTCAGGTGATTTGAGCTGCGATGGAGCCATTGAATATTTGGAATCTGTGGTAGATCGAAGGAAAAAGGAATTAGAAGAAGTGGAACTATTGGCTGGCTGGAACATTAGTGGATATACCAACTATGTCGCTCCCTATGAAAAGCAATTGAGATTGAAAAAAGGCGAGGATTCAAAGAAAGGCAGTGTTTTGCCCATCGGGTTTGATCCAAAAAGCCCCAAATTTCTCCTTTACATATTCCTGTTCATGTTGATTGGTCTATCGGTTCCATGGTTGTTTGTTAGAAGGTTAATGAAACAGTACCTCAAATAATTTACAAGAGACCGAATTCGTTCGGTCTTTTTTTTTCGGTCATTTCTACTTGGTCTTAAACACATTGACCCGCATCTTTGGAGCACAATAGTTAGATAACCATGGCCGCGATAATTTTTAAAAGTCAAGTTTCACAGGGTATTCCTCGTGTGCTTCCAGCCTCAAAGGGAATTAACCCTGCTTTAAGTCATGCCCCAAAACGAAAGGATATTCTATCTGGAGAAGAAAAGAAGCTAGCACTTAAAAATGCCTTGCGATACTTTCCAGAAGATTGGCATCAAGAGCTTCTTTCAGAGTTTTCTCAAGAATTAAATGAATATGGAAGGATTTACATGTATCGGTTTATACCAGATTATGAAATGTATGCACGTCCTATTGACGAATACCCCGGTAAGTGTCAGCAAGCGCGAGCAATTCAGTTGATGATTCAAAATAATTTGGACCCGCGTGTAGCTCAACATCCAGAAGAGTTGATTACCTATGGAGGAAATGGTGCAGTATTTCAAAATTGGGCCCAATACCTCATTACGATGAAGTATTTGAGCGAAATGGGTGAAGATCAAACCTTGGTTATGTATAGCGGTCATCCCATGGGTTTGTTTCCATCGCATAAAGAGGCACCTAGAGTGGTAGTTACAAATGGCATGATGATTCCAAACTACAGCAAGCCAGACGATTGGGAGAAATATAATGCACTTGGCGTAACTCAATATGGTCAAATGACGGCTGGCAGCTACATGTATATTGGACCTCAGGGAATTGTTCACGGAACAACAATTACAGTTTTGAATGCCTGTCGAAAAATAGGATCTGCAGCAGCAGGAAGTCTATTCGTAACGGCCGGATTAGGTGGCATGAGTGGCGCGCAGCCAAAAGCAGGAAACATTGCTGGGGTTGTGAGTATAACGGCTGAAATTAATCCAGCGGCCGCTTACAAAAGGAAAGAGCAAGGATGGGTGGATGAAGTTGTTACCGACCCCGACCTAGCAATAGATCGGGCCATAATCTGGATGAATAATAAGGAAGCGCACTCCATTGCCTTCATCGGAAATGTCGTTACCCTTTGGGAACGATTGGCGGAAAGAAATATTAAAGTCGATTTGGGTTCTGATCAGACTTCGTTGCATAATCCTTGGGCAGGCGGCTACTATCCGGTAGACGTGGGATTCGATGAGGCCAACGAATTAATGGCGAATGATCCAATTCAATTCAAGCGTTTGGTCCAAAGCAGCTTGGTCAGACATGCGGCTGCCGTTAATAATCTGGTCGAAAATGGCATGTATTTTTTCGATTATGGCAATGCATTTCTTTTAGAAGCGAGCCGAGCTGGGGCCGATGTGATGGCCGAGAATGGCATTGATTTTAGATATCCATCTTACGTTCAGGATATTCTAGGGCCTATGTGCTTTGACTACGGCTTTGGACCCTTTAGATGGGTATGCGCATCTGGAGAGCCGGCAGATTTGGAAAAGACCGATCAAATTGCCGGTTTAGTGCTAAAAAAATTGATGGCTGAATCCCCTAATGAAATAAGTCAGCAGATGGCCGATAATGTGAAATGGATTGAGGAAGCAGGCAAAAACAAAATGGTTGTTGGGTCTCAAGCCAGAATACTCTACGCAGATGCAAATGGACGAATTTTAATTGCTCAAGCTTTTAATGAAGCCATTCGGAATGGAGACATTGGGCCTGTAGTTTTGGGTCGAGACCACCATGATGTTTCAGGAACAGACTCACCGTATAGAGAAACAAGCAACATTTATGATGGGTCAAAATTTACAGCCGATATGGCCGTGCAAAATTTCGTAGGTGATAGCTTTCGTGGAGCGACTTGGGTAAGCCTTCATAATGGCGGAGGCGTAGGTTGGGGAGAAGTAATCAATGGTGGTTTTGGTATGCTACTCGATGGAACTTTGGAAGCCGACAGAAGGCTCAAAATGATGTTGCATTGGGATGTTAATAATGGAATAGCTAGAAGAAGTTGGGCAAGAAATGATGAAGCCATTTTTGCGATTAAGCGAGCCATGGCCGAAGAACCAAAACTCAAAGTGACGCTGCCAAATATGGTGAATGACGATTTATTAAACTCAGTTGAATAGAATGGATGTAACCGTAGAAATCTCCCTGCATCCATTGCGTGCCGATTACGAAGAGATAGTAATCGATTGTATTGCTCATCTAAAAAAGCGACAAGGAATTGAATTGATTGTTAACCCAACTGCGACACATGTTTACGGACCTATTGATGTCGTTTTCGATGCTTTGAAACAGGAAGTTTCGAGGACATTTAAGACCTATGGTAAGTCCGTATTTGTCTTAAAAATTCTCAATGGAAATCTTAAGGATTCCCTGATGGATAAAAATCTTTAGTCGCTAAAAGACGGGCGTGAATAGAATTGACGCAATTTAAATACTTTTGCACATCGAAAAATTAGGGTGGGCTTTATCCTAGAAAGGAAAAAGTTGTGATCCAAGTAATTACTGATGAATGGAGAACATAGACCAAGAGCAGGAAAATCGACTTTCACGAAATGGTGGGTCAGATAAAAAGCTCGTTAAATTAGCACTAGTTGGTCCAGAATGTTCTGGAAAAACAACCTTGGCAAAGGCATTGTCTATCGAATGGAACGAGCCCTACGTGGAAGAATATTCTAGAGAATATTTGGAAAACCTAGGACGAAATTACAATCAAGATGATTTGTTGGAGATAGCCAAAGGACAGCTTGAGCGAGAATATATAGTGGCCGAGAAAGCCAATCATTTTTTAATCTGCGATACAAATACGCTAGTAGTTAAGATTTGGGCAGAGGTTCGCTTTGGCCGAGCTCAAAACTGGATTGAACGTCAGTTTTTAGAAAAGCCATATCAACTCTATATCCTTTGCGGGCATGAAGGAATTGCTTGGGAATATGATGATTTACGAGAAAATCCAGACGATAGAGAAGATCTTTATGATAACTATAAGAAAGCTTTAGTAAAGGCGGGCAAACGATATATCGAGGTGAACGGGACGACTGAAGAAAGACTCGTTCGAATTAAAAAGAGTTTAAAACGAATGAGGCTGCTGCCAAAAGAAGTATCTGCCTAAAAAATTGAAAGCCTAGAACATTGTTCTAGGCTTTTTTTATTGGTATTAATCATTAGCATAACTTTACACAGCTATCTGGGGTGTTTCGCATTGAATGCTGAGACTGAGATTAAACCCATTGAACCTGGCCAGGTAATTCTGGTAAGGGAGACTTTCCGCTTTATAGCGTCAAATCGATCACTCCTTTTAGCCTAAATCTAGTTTATGAAAAGGAGTTTCATTACCATCATCTTGAGTTTAATTGTATGCACTGTTAGTGCACAATTCACTATTAACGGAATAATAAAAAACAAAGAAAAGAAACCACTTTCTGGTGCTTCAATTATTGATGCAACAAGTGGGCGAGCTGTTTCAGCTGAAGAAGATGGAAGCTTTTCGCTGTCAGTCGAAGCGGGGATGCATGTACTTCAAATCGGGTTTTTAGGTTACCAATCCATTCTGGACACGATCAACATTACGAATGATGTAAATATGAACTATGCCTTGAATCTCGAGCCGCTACTGGCCGAAGAATTTGTATTAGAGGCCACTCGGGCTGATTTGAAAACACCAATGTCCTTTCAGAATTTGGATAAATCAGATATTGAGGCGAATAATTTAGGACAAGATTTGCCAATCCTTCTTAATCAATCCATTTCTGCAGTTACGACTTCTGACGCTGGAGCAGGCGTTGGATATACAGGAATGAGAATTCGCGGTTCAGATGCTTCAAGAATCAATGTAACCGTCAACGGAATACCGCTCAATGACGCTGAATCGCACGGAGTGTTTTGGGTGAACATGCCAGATTTTGCGAGTTCGACCAGCAGCATTCAAATTCAAAGAGGAATCGGTTCTTCTACCAATGGCGCTGGAGCCTTCGGGGCAAGCATTAATCTGAAAACATCCGAGTTTGACAGCAATTCGTTTGTCGAATTCAATAACTCATACGGGTCATTTAATACACGCAAACACAATGTAATCTATAATTCAGGTTTAATCGATGATCATTTTGTGTTTGAAGGCCGACTTTCTTATATTTCTTCCGATGGTTATATCGATCGATCATCGTCAGACCTACGTTCTTATTATTTGTCGTCTGGATATTATCATCAAAAATTCTTGGTGAAGGCCGTGGTTTTTAGTGGTAAGGAATTGACCCATCAAGCGTGGTATGGCACCCCTGAATCTAGGGTAAAAGGCAATGATCAAGAAATGCTCGAACATGCAGCGAATAATGGCCTTACGAGTGATGAGAAAGCCAATCTTTTAGAAAGTGGTAGGACCTATAATTATTATTCATACGATAATGAAATTGATAATTACGGTCAAGATCATTTTCAATTGATCACGGGTTTTCAAATTCTCCCTAAGTTATATCTAAACATCAATGGGCATTATACGCGAGGGAAGGGATACTTTGAACAATGGAAACCAAGCAGTCAACTTAGTGATTTTGGGTTCACATTGCCAGTTTTTGGAACGGATACAATTTCAACTTCTGATTTGGTGATTCAGCGGTGGTTAGACAACCACTTCTATGGGGGCGTTTATTCCTTCAATTATAAATTAAAATCACTTGAGATTAAACTTGGCGGGTCATATAATGAATATTTAGGCGAACATTATGGTAAAGTAGTTTGGGCTGATTACGCATCAACAATTGGAATTGATAATGAATATTACTTCAGTGATTCAAAAAAGACGGATTTCTCCAATTACTTGAGACTACAGTATCAAATTGGTCGGGTTAGTCTGTATGCGGATGTTCAGCACCGATTCATAGATTATAAAAGTGAAGGAATAGACAATGATCTACGACCCATTTTAATTGATCAGGTTTATCATTTTATTAATCCAAAAGCAGGCCTAAGCGTTAGCGTGAATCCACAAAACAGTCTTTATTTTTCTTTCGCTCAAGCTAGCAGAGAACCTGTTCGCGGTGATTTTGTCGATGCTGTTGTTAAGCCCAAGCCTGAAAAAATGGCCGACTTAGAACTTGGCTGGCGTTATTACCACAAAGCTGTTTCATTTGGGGCTAATGGATATTTCATGAATTACAGCGATCAACTTGTTTTAACTGGCGAGGTAAATGATGTTGGATCACCGATTCGAACAAACGTCAACAAAAGTTATCGGCTAGGACTGGAAGCCTATGCTGATTTGCGAATGCAAAATGGGATAGAGTGGCAACCGAATTTAACGGTGAGCCGCAACAAAATACAGCAGTTTCAAGAGCCAATTTATGACTATACAAATGGGTTTGATGTGCAGATTATAGATCATAAGAATACAGATATTTCATTTAGCCCATCCTTAATTGTTGGATCTAACTTAGGATACAAATCAGACTTTGGGTTATCCGTTTTTGTGTTGTCAAAATTTGTTGGCCCTCAGTTCTTAGACAATACATCCTCTGAATCAAGAAAAATTGAAAGCTATTTTGTGAATGATCTCAGAATAAGTTATTCGATCGAATCTAAGTATTGGAAAAACTTCGAGGCTACCCTATTGATAAACAATTTCCTAAATCAAGAATATGAGTCAAATGGATATACCTACAGCTATATTTATGGAAGTTTGATAACAGAAAACTTCTACTATCCACAAGCCGGAACAAACTGGATTGCTGGGCTTAAGTGGCGATTCTAGGCGAAAAGAATTTTTGAAATTCATTCAAATAATCCTCCCGAAACTGGCATATATATGAACTGGAAACGCCCATGCCATGAAATCCAATTGATTTCATCATTTCGATGCGATCGGGTCTTATTCCGCCAACAGCAAAAACACGTTGATCCGATTTCTTTATAACTGATCGAATTAGATTCATACCTGATGGTTCTTGGTAGTTAAATCGCGTTTCGTCATTAAATACATTGTTTAATAGAACATAATCAAAACTTGATTCACATTCTTTCAAGCTTTGTACACTATGAAATGTGGTGCAAACTAAAGCCCTTGGGTTTTGAACTTTTAGCAAGAAACGTTTTAGTTTGTTTCGCCAAGAGTTAGATCGATGTCTCCTTCTTAAATGATAGCCTTTTAAACCAAACTTTCGGGCCAATTTATAATGACCGTGAATGACTATTCGGCTTCTATATTTTTCAGGAAATGAGGTTATTAGCTCTGAAATTTCGGTGGAGGATAACTTTGGCTTTCGTATATGAAGTGTTTCTAACCCATGATCAAAGAGGTTGGTGATTCGCTCAACCTCTCCTTCCATTGCCCCCGATGCCGTTATAACGATGACTTCCACTTCCATTAGATAATGGGCATAAATACATAAAACACTCAAACCAAAGTGTAATCCTATTCCTGCTTTTAAGGGATATGATTGTTTAAAACTAAGCTTTTCCTCTGTTCATCTCATTTATGATGGATGCGCGAAATGCTTTACTTTCCTCTATTCCATTGCCAATTACTACCAAATTTGCTCCACTATCCCAGCAGTCAAAAATGTGCGAAACTTCTCGTAATCCTCCGCC
>Ga0115566_10000374_pt1 | contig 38737 bp, 32 predicted proteins | sample COGITO_mtgs_1204_3_FD_87173 | JGI IMG/M metagenome (GOLD analysis project Ga0115566, IMG submission 87173) | Pelagic marine microbial communities from North Sea - COGITO_mtgs_120405 | ecosystem: Environmental > Aquatic > Marine > Epipelagic | place: Germany:Helgoland, sampling site Kabeltonne...
CGGACGGGTGGCCCACGGCTACTTCATCTTGAGCCGTGCTGCGGGCCTCTTCGTGGACCCACCTAAAGGCCCCGTTTTGCTCAACTATGGCTTGGAATCCTGCCGCTTTACCAAGCCCGTCTATCCGGGCACGGAAATTGGGGTTCAATTGACGGTTCAGGAGAAAATCGACCAGGAAAAACGCAGCCCCGAGGACATCGCCAAGGGCATTGTGAAGTACTACGTGGAGGTCACCGACGATACGCACGAAGTCGTGGCGGTGGCGACCATCTTGACCATGGTCAAAAAGCGCAACCAAGCATGAGTTTCATCCAAGATCGCCTTCCCTTAACCCCCGGCAACTACGCCGTGTTGTTCTTGTCCGAACGCCCCAGTGACCCGGAGGGCTACGCGGAGATGGACCAACGCACCATGGCGGCCGTAGAAGGGATGGAAGCATACTTGGGCTATGAGCTCGTGCGCAATGGCGAAGATGCCATCTTTATTTCCTACTGGAAGGACAAGGCGGCGGTTGACTCGTGGCGGACCGACGCCTTGCATCGCGAGGCCAAAATGCAGGGCCGCGCCCATTGGTACCACGCTTACCGGAGCGTGGTATGTCCCATTGAAGAAACCAGTCATTTTAGACGATGAGTACTGATTATACCCTTGAAGGCGGCGTTCAGGTGACGCGCGCCAACGGCATTGCCCACATTGAGTTCCAGCACCCGCAGAGTAACTCGCTGCCTAGCCGCGTGCTCGCCGCGTTGGCACAGGCCATTACCGACGAAGGAACGCATCCTGACAGCCGCGTCATCGTTTTGCGCAGCGCCGGCGACCGCGTGTTCTGCGGGGGCGCCAGCTTTGACGAACTCGCGACGATTCGAACGGAAGAAGAAGGCCTGCACTTTTTTGGCGGCTTTGCTTCGGTCATCAATGCCCTACGCACCTGTCCCAAATTGACCATCGGCCGTGTTCAAGGGAAGGCGGTTGGCGGTGGTGTAGGCTTGGCCAGCGCCGTAGACTACTGCCTCGCCACGCAGCACGCCGCGGTGAAGCTCAGCGAGCTCGCCGTGGGCATTGGCCCCTTTGTCGTGGGCCCCGCGGTGGCGCGTAAAATGGGTCTGAGCGCGATGAGCCAGTTGGCAATCGATGCCACCCAATTCAAGTCTGCCGAATGGGCCCAGCAGCAAGGGCTCTACGCAGAAGTGTACTCCGACGCCGCCGCCTTGGATGCCGGGGTGGAGCGCCTGGCAAGCACCCTCACACAGCAAAGTGCCGCCGCCCAAACGGCGCTGAAGAAAGTCCTTTGGGAGGGCACAGAAAACTGGGACCAGCTCCTGGCAGAACGCGCGGCGATTTCAGGCGCCCTCGTGCGCACCCCCGAAAGTCAAGCCGCCATTCAGGCGATCCACCAGTCATTATCGACTAAAAAGGGATGATTCGTCGCGAGGCCCTTTTAGGTCTAATATGTTGGGCGGTGTCGGCATCGCTTCAAGCCAGCACGCCCGAACCCCATAGGCAAAGCGCGCAGCGCGAGCTCTCGAGCTCTCTAGCCCTCGAGCTCTCTAGCCCTCCAGCCCTCCAGCCCTCCGGCCACAGCGCGAAGCGCGAGCCCTCTAGCCCCCAACCCCCCAAAGCGCTCTGGCGTTTGCCCTCTGAGGCCATCACGCTGGGACCCTGGACCTTTTCCGGACTCTATGGGGCCACGTTTAACCAAACCCTCTTGCGACAATGGAATGCAGGGGGGCAGAATTCCTTGAATACGGGATTTATCCTGCGCCAATCTGCCGACTATTCGCGGGATAAATGGTCGGCGACCCACCTGTTGGATGCGGCATACGGCCTGAACTTCCAAGAGGGCATCGTTCGAAAAATGGACGATAAACTCGAATACAACCTCCGGGTGGACCATTTGATTTCCGGACAGCCCCTGTGGAAGCTTTCAGGGTTTGGAAGCCTTAAATCCCAATGGTACAAGGGTTTTGCCAAGCCGGACGACCCGGATACGGCCTATGTATCGCGCTTTTTAGCGCCCGGATATGCGTTAGCTGGGCTGGGACTGACCCACAAGGACGACTTTGTAGAATTCTATTTTTCGCCTGTCACCGCCAAATACACGGTGGTCCTGGACCCCCGCCTCCAAGCGCAGGGCCTATTTGGCCTCAGTCCTGGACAGGCTCTTCGGCAGGAAATGGGGGCCTACATGAACATGCGATTCAAACGCAATTTTCCGAATAAACTTGCAGTGGATCTGCGGACTAACCTCTTTGGAAACTATCTAGCTACTCCCTTTTCCATTGATGTGGATGCCGACATCCTCTTGGTGTACAAGGCCACGAACTACTTGAGCATTACGCTCCGAACCCAAGGTATCTTTGACCGCGACATCGCCGTTCGAGATAGCAACGGGGACGGAAAGGTGGACGCGCCGGGCATACAGCTCAAACAATTGTCTGGGGTCGGTTTGACCTATAACTTCGGCAGCATCAAATGAGTAAAAACATACATCCGTCATTATTGCAGGCGTATCGACTCATGGCCACGTCCGTAGCCATGACGGAACTCTTTGAAGCCCAGCGTGAAATCACCCAGACCTATGTCCACGCCACCTCGCGCGGGCACGAGGCCATTCAGCTTGCCTGCAGCCTGCAGTTGAAGCCTGTCGACTTTCTCTACCCCTATTACCGCGACGATGCCATGCTTTTAGGCATTGGGATGCAGCCCTACGATTTGATGCTCCAGCTGTTGGCCAAGCGCGACGATCCCTTTTCAGGGGGCCGAACGTACTACAGCCATCCCTCTTTGCGCGACGACGACAAGCCCAAAATTCCCCACCAATCTTCTGCCACCGGGATGCAGGCCATTCCCGCATCCGGAGCGGCCTTGGGGATTCAGTACCGCGAAAAACTCCAACTAACGGAAGAGTGGGGCGATGAAAAGCCGATTGTGGTGTGCTCCATTGGCGATGCGGCCATGACGGAAGGCGAAATTTCCGAAGCCCTTCACATGGCGGCCCTCAAGCAAACGCCCTTATTGATGCTCGTTCAAGACAATGGCTGGGACATCTCTGCCACGGTCGCCGAAACCCGTTCAGGCAATGCCGCCGACTATGCCAAAGGATTCAAAGGCCTGAATGTGGTCCAAGTGGACGGAAGCGACTTTAGTGCCTGCTACCACGCGATGCGTGAAGTCCTTAAGAACATGCGCAAAACGCGTCAGCCCTACTTGGTGCACGCCAAAGTTCCCTTGCTGAATCACCACACGTCTGGGGTGCGCATGGAATGGTACCGCGACGACTTAGACGAGCACGCCACCCGAGATCCCTTTCCGAAGTTGCGCGCCTTCCTGCTCGAGCAGGGCGTCAAGTCCGGAGAGCTCGACCAGATAGACGCGGAGGCGAAGGCCTTGGTGCAGTCCGATTTTGAGCGGGCTCTTGCCGCGGAGGATCCCCGCCCCGAAGATCTCTTCACCTTCCGCTATGCCGAAACGCCCATCACCGAGGAGCGCGGAGAGCGGGAGCCCAAGGACCGCGAAAAAACCGTCATGGTGGATAGCGCTCTCTTTGCAATCCGAGAAATCATGAGCGCCCATCCGGAAGCGCTCTTATATGGCCAGGATGTGGGACGTCGACTCGGGGGTGTCTTCCGCGAAGCCGCCACCTTGGCCCAGCAGTTCGGTGATGACCGCGTCTTCAATACCCCCATCCAAGAGGCCTTTATCATCGGCAGCACGGTGGGCATGTCAGCCGTGGGCTTGAAGCCCTTTGTGGAAGTCCAGTTTGCGGACTACATCTGGCCCGGCCTCAACCAGCTGTTTACCGAGCTCTCGCGCTCGTTTTACCTCACCAATGGCAAATGGCCCGCGAGCGCGGTGATTCGCGTTCCTATCGGCGCCTATGGCTCTGGGGGCCCCTACCATAGCTCCAGCGTGGAGTCGGTGTTGACGAACATTCGGGGCATCAAAGTGGCCTACCCCTCTACGGGAGCGGATCTCAAGGGTCTTATGAAGGCCGCCTATGCCGACCCAAACCCCGTTGTCATGCTTGAGCATAAGGGCTTGTATTGGTCCAAAATTCCCGGCACCGAAGGCGCCAAGACCATTGAGCCCGATGAAGACTACGTGATTCCCTTTGGCAAAGGGCGCATCGCCCAAGCTGCGGAACCCGCTATGGATTCTTCAAGCCTCTGCGTCGTGACGTATGGCCGCGGGGTTTACTGGGCGGCTGAGGCCGCGAAACCCTTTGCGGATCGCGTCGAAATCATCGACCTGCGCACCCTCTTACCCTGGGATGAATCCCTTGTTATGGAGCGCGTCAAAGCGCATCATCGTGCCCTGGTCCTCACGGAGGAACCGACCACTAATACGTTTGCACAAGCGGTTGCGGGTAAAATTCAGTCTGAATGTTTCCGCGCTCTCGACGCCCCTGTCCGCGTCGTGGGCTCCGAGGACACCCCAGCCATCCCGCTCAATAAAACGCTGGAAGCTGCTCTTCTCCCAAATGCCGACAAAGTCCGCGCGGCGATGGAGGAAGTATTGAACTTTTAGCTAGGTGGCTCGGGCTTCGCCCTCGCGCTAGGTAGCTAGAAAGCACGCGCTTCGCGCTGAAGCCCTTTCGCTTAAACGTTTCATCTCTTTTACCCTCAAATTGTGGTGTGGACCTTCGCCGCGCGCCGGGACTTTCCGTTGTTTTGCCAAGCCCTAGCCCTCTAGCCAAGCACCATCTCCGGAATCTCGCCCTCCACGACCAAACGGCCAGCGGTTTTGGCGACGATTTCTTCGACGGTGACGCCGGGGGCGCGTTCGAGGAGGATGAAGCCACGCTCCGGGTCAACTTCGAGGACAGCGAGGTCCGTGACGATTTTTTTGACGCAGCCTACGCCTGTGAGGGGCAGGGTGCAGGCAGGAAGGACTTTGGATTCGCCGGCGCGGTTGGTGTGCTGCATGGCGACAATGATGTTTTCGGCGCTGGCGACCAGATCCATGGCGCCGCCCATGCCTTTGACCATCTTGCCTGGGATTTTCCAGTTGGCAATATCGCCGCGGTCGGAAACCTCCATGGCGCCGAGAACGGTAAGTTGGACTTTCTGGGCGCGAATCATCCCAAAGGAGGTGGCGCTATCGAAAAAGCTTGCGCCGGGCAAAGCGGTGATGGTTTGCTTGCCAGCATTAATGAGGTCGGCGTCTTCGTCCCCTTCCCACGGAAAAGGACCCATGCCGAGAATGCCGTTTTCGGACTGAAATTCAATATCGATGCCTTCTGGGATGTAGTTGGCGACCAAGGTGGGGATGCCAATGCCGAGGTTGACGTACCAGCCATCTCTGAGCTCTTGTGCAATGCGCTGGGCGATGCCGTTTTTATCGAGGGCCATAGGGGGAGGGATTAGGTGCGTGGACGGACCGTGCGCTGTTCAATGCGTTTTTCGAAGTGGGAGCCTTGGAAGATGCGGTGCACAAAGATGCCCGGGACATGAATGTTGTTGGGGTCTAGGGTGCCGGCCGGGACCAGTTCTTCGACTTCCGCGACCGTTATGCGGCCTGCCATGGCCATCATGGGGTTGAAATTTCGGGCCGTTCCCTTGAAAACGAGGTTGCCCGCTTCGTCGCCCTTCCAAGCCTTGACGAAGGCGAATTGCGCGTCGAAGGCGTGCTCCAAAATGTGGGGCTTGCCGTGGAAGATGCGTACCTCTTTGCCTTCTGCGACTTCGGTGCCGTAGCCGGCGGGGGTGTAGAAGGCGGGGATGCCGGCGCCGGCGGCGCGGCAACGCTCGGCGAGGGTGCCTTGGGGGATGAGTTCGACCTCGAGCTCGCCTGAAAGCATTTGGCGCTCGAATTCGTCGTTTTCGCCCACATAGGAGCTGATCATTTTACGCACTTGGCGCGTTTCCAGCAATAGGCCTAGCCCAAAGCCGTCCACGCCAGCGTTATTGGAAATGCATGTGAGTCCGGTGACTCCCGAGGCGCGCACGGCAGCAATGGCGTTTTCAGGGATGCCGCAGAGGCCAAAGCCGCCAAACATGACGGTCATGCCGTCTTGGAGGCCTTCAATCGCGGCGGGCGGGTGGGGGACAACTTTTTGAATCATGAGGAGAGGCTTAGTTGTATTCAGACGCTTCTTCGCGGAGTTCCGCGCTTTCGGACAAATAGGTGGCGCAGTCTAAGGGAATGGTGATAGGGCCGGTAGGGCGATCAAACGCGTCGCGGCGAATGCCTAAGTCGGGATTGGCGTAGACGGATTTCATATAGAGCGCCCAGATAGGTAACGCGGTGGTCGCGCCCTGACCATAGGTTGTCGAGCCAAAGTGTGCCGAGCGGTCCTGGCAACCGGTCCATACCGCAGTGACGAGGTTGGGAACCATGCCGACAAACCAGCCGTCGGAGTTGTTTTGGGTCGTCCCGGTCTTGCCCGCGATGGGGTTGTCAAAACCGTACGGGTAGCCCGTGACATAACTGCCGTAGCCAGCGCCCGTATGGCGGAGGCGCACCCCCGTTCCGCTTTGGGTCACGCCCTGGAGGAGGTTGACCATGGTGTAGGCGACTTCGGGCGAGAAGACTTCTCGGGTTTCGGGGGCGAATTCATCTAGGACGACCCCATTCTTGTCTTCAATGCGAAGCAAGACGATGGGCTGCGTGTAAAGTCCTTGGTTGCCAAAGGCCGTGTAGGCGCCTGCGAGCTCATAGATGCTCAAATCCACGGTTCCCAGGGCGATGGAGGGGACCTCCGGGATGTCGGAGGTGACGCCCAGGGCCTTGGCCATTTGAATGACGGGACGCGGCCCAATTTGCTTCATCAAATAGGTGGTCACGGTATTGACGGAGCCGGCGATGGCCTGCTTCAGGGTGAGGACCCCCCCGTATTCGTCGTCGGAGTTGGAGGGGCACCAGGGCTCTGTCAACCCGAATTGACCCGCTTCAATGCAGGTTTGAATGTTGGGCACCTGCATACAAGGGGAGTACTTTTTGTCCGCAATGGCGGCGGCGTAGACAAAGGGTTTGAAGGTCGATCCGACCTGGCGGCGCCCTTGCTTGACGGCGTCATACTTGAAGTGGCGGAAGTCGATGCCGCCCACCCATGCTTTGATGAAGCCGGTCTGTGGCTCAACACTCAAAAGCCCCGCTTGGTAGATGCTCTTGTAGTATTGGATCGAATCCCAAGGACTGAGCACGGTATCGAGGTCGCCGCCCCAGGCGAAAATCTTCATATCCCGCGGCGTTTTGAATTCTTTCACAATGCGTTCAGGGCTCCATCCCGAATCTTGGTAGTGGCGGTAGCGAGGCGTTTGGCGCATGGCGCGTGCAATGATTTTTTGGCCCTCCGCATAGGAATCCCCCCCTTGGAAATAGAAGGGACCTGCCTTGCGCTTCGAAATCTGTTGGAAAAAGAGCCCTTGCAGATTGGCAAGGTGCCGATCCATCGCTTCCTCGGCCATGCGTTGCATGCGCGAATCGATCGTGGTATAGATTTTCAGGCCGTCCGTGTAGAGGTTGTAGGTACTGCCGTCGGGTTTTGGGTGCTCCGCAATCCATTCTTTCATGTACGCCCGGATGTATTCGCGCAAGTAGGGGGCCAAACCTTGGTCGTGCCCTTGGCGCTGAAAATCGAGTACGAGCGGCAAAGCGACGAGGCTATCGGCTTCTTCTTCCGTGAGGAAGTCATTGCGCTCCATTTGGCGCAGGACGGTGTTGCGTCGGGCGATGGCTATGTCTTGGCGGTCCGCTTTGGAAGGATTGTACGCATAGGGATTTTTGAACATGCCCACGAGCATGGCGGCTTCTTCGATGTTTAATTCGGCGGGAACCTTGCCAAAATAGACGTTGGATGCATTATGAATGCCGACCCCTTGGTAGAGGAAGTCAAACTGGTTGAAGTACATCGCAATGATCTCCTCCTTGGAGTAGTTACTCTCGAGTTGAAGAGAGATGACCCACTCTTTCAGTTTTTGGATGACCCGGGAGAGGATATTGCTGGAGCCCTCGCCGTGAAACATTTGCTTGGCGAGCTGTTGGGTGATGGTGGAACCGCCACCGCCTGTTCCTAGAGTCGCTACAGCGCGGCCCAAACTTCGGAAGTCAATGCCGGCGTGGTCGTTGTAGCGCTCATCCTCCGTCGCAATGAGGGCGTTGATCAAATGGGGAGGCAGCTCACGGTAGTCCGCATGCACCCGGTTCTCCATAAAAAAGGTGCCGATTTGCTTGCCGTCGGCGGAAAGGATTTCGGTCGCCAAAAAGCTCTTGGGATTGGCGATTTCCTCGGTAGACGGCAGCGATCCAAAGAGCCCCGCCCAAGTCAGGAGCAAGGCCAGAACCAAGACGAGGGGGCTGCCCAGGACGAGGATCCAGAAATACTTTACATACGAGCGAAAGTCGGTCGATGCCATGCTACTCGGGCTTTTCTTCTTCAATGGTCAAGGCAAAATCCCGGATGCCACGCAAGGGCTCGTCGCGCATGCCATGTTGGAAGCGGAAACGATAGACGCCCCGTTTTGGAAAGCGCAATCCGGCTTGTTTGTAGGGGAGGTTCAAGGTCTTCAGGGCACCAATTCCTGTGCCATACCATGCGCCTTGGGCATCAGCGAGGCGAACCTCCACGGTGTCTTGGTATTCAGACTGATGGGCCGAGCGAATCTCTCGGAACAGATAAAGGTTGCTGTAGGGATAGTCTGCCGTGTGGCGAACTTGGAAGTCTACGCGGTAGACGGCGAGTGTGTCCTGGACGTCCACATCCACGACGATGGCACTATCGGCGTACCATGCATCCTGAGAAAAGGACGTGACAGATTGAACTAAGGGCGCCTCTTGGCAGCCCACCAAAATCAAGAGGGGGCTCAGCCACCAAACCTTATTGCTTTTCCGGGCCATGGTCAGAACGGGGAGCATTTTGAGGTTTTCGGGCGCGGTTTTCGCCGCCTTGTCCGCCGCGGGAGCGGTTCTTGCCGCCGCGTTTACGGTTTTTGCGTCCACCTTCGCCCCTCGGGCGGTCAAAGCGCGTAAGACTCCCCTCTTCAGGCTGAAGGAGCTCGGGTTCCGTTGAAACCACGGTGATCTGCACCTCTTTTTCCTCGAGGGAGGCAGGCTCCTCGCCTTTTTGGTTCAGGGCGACCATCTCCGAAAAGTCCTCGGCACGCATGGCTACCCAACGGCCGGGTTCATCCTTGTAGGCGAGCCAGACCATCCCGGTAAGAATGTCCATTTTTTGAACTTCGGCCTTTCCTTTTTTGGTCTTTACCCGCTGGGCCTTCGGGAAGGCTTTGAGTGCTTCGGCGTATTGGTCTAATTCGTAGTTGAGGCAGCACTTGAGCTTGCCACAGTTGCCGGCTAGTTTGGTCGGATTGAGACTGAGTTGCTGGTAGCGCGCCGCAGAGGTCGAAACAGATCGGTAATCTTTGAGCCACGTGCTGCAGCAGAGCTCTCGCCCACAACTGCCAATCCCGCCTAGGCGGCCGGCTTCCTGGCGTGCTCCGACTTGGCGCATTTCCACGCGGAGTCCAAAAGTGCTGGACATTTCGCGAATGAGGGCCCGAAAATCTACGCGAGCATCGGCCGTATAGTAGAAGGTAGCGCGGGCGCCATCGCCTTGGCATTCCACATCCGAAATCTTCATCTCCAAGGCGTGTTGGGTGGCCATGGTGCGCGCACGAAGCATCAAATCGTTCTCGCGGTCGCGGGCCTCTTTCCAGCGGTCCAAATCCCGTTGTGAGGCCTTGCGGTAAATCACCAAGGGATTTTCTTGGGCTAGATCCGCCTGAGCTTTGCGCATTTGAATGCGGACGAGCTCCCCGGTCACGGAGATAGTACCCACATCGTGGCCCCCGTGTGGAGTGCTCACGGTCACCGCCTCTCCAGCATGAAGGGAAAGGGGCTCGGTGAGTTTGTAAAAATCTTTGCGTCCGTGCTTAAAGCGAACCTCCACCCAAGGGAAGGCTTCTTCGCCGGCGGGCAGGGCCATGTTGGAGAGCCAATCGAAGACGTTGTAGGCGTTGCAACCCCCTGTACCACAGGAGCCATTGCTTTTGCATCCATTGGGGATGCCTCCGGTTGAACATGTACTGCAGCCCATAAAGCGAAGATAGCATTAATCTAGGGCCCTCATGGGATGAAAACGACGCCATTTTCGCTGGAAATTCGCCCTAAATCAGCCCTTTTGGCGTTTTTATTTTGGAGAAAGTCAGGCGACATGCCGGGATTCCTTTCGCCAAAATGCATCTTTGTTCTGTGAAGCGCTTTATCCTCTTTTTCGCGTCCCTTTTGGCTGCCCTTCCTCATGGGGTAGCTCAGGGAATTCCTGTGGGAACATGGCGTGCCCATTTCCCGCTTCGGGCCACGCACAGTGTCGCCTTGCTCGCCGAGGAAGTGTTAGTAGCGAGTCCCTATGGCCTTTTGCTGTTTGACCCCGTCGACAAAGTCACGACGGCTGCGACCGTGGTGGAGGGATTGAGCGATGTGGATTTGACCTGTGCGGAGGCCTCCCCCCTGGGGAAAAAGGCCCTCCTGGGCTACAGTGACGGGGGTATGGACATCTGGTCGCACCAAGATGTGCGCCGCATTGGGGACATCCCCCAGAGTGGGGCCTATCCTGGGCAGTCAGACATTCGCGCGGTGGTCTTTGCCGATGAACAGCGCGCATTTGCGGCCACGGGATTTGGTATTGTCGAATTGAATTTGACCTATGGTGTGGTCCAAGGCACCTACCTATTGCGGGCAGACGGTGGCACGACCCCAGCCTATGACTTGAGTATAGAGGGCGACAGCCTCTTTGCGGCGACCGCCTCGGGCCTGTGGGCGGTGTCCTTGAATGACCCCTTGTATCTCCCTACTTCCTGGGTGCCTCATTCCCGCTGGAAGGACCAATCCATCGCGCGGCTTGCAGTGCAGCAAGGCCGCTTTTTGGTTCAGCCCGAGGGGTCCTTGGATGTCTGGTATGGATATTCCGGAAATTGGATCCCATTGCCCCTGGATACGACCGACCAGCCCGCGGTGCGTCGCTTGCGTCGAAGCTTAAACGGGTTTTTGGTCGTGCGTTCTTTTGGAGTGACGGAGGTGGCCCTCGATGCCAGCCTGGGCGCTACGGTATCCTCCGGATTTGGCAACAATACAGCCTTCCATCCCTACGATGCCGCGGTGGACGCGAGGGGGACCTTGTATGTCGCCAACCGCGGCCGCGGACTCACCTTTGTCGATAACCCCGACTACGCACAGCATCGGGCAGTCCAAGATCCCCAATCTGCCCAAGCCTATGCGCTGGAGGGTGGGCCCGAGGGTGTGCACGTATTGACAGGAGCCGTGGATGCCACCTGGACGGCAACCTATACCAACGAGGGCATTCTCCATTTTGACGACCTCCGATGGACGGCCTTGCAGGAAAGCGCACTAGGGGGCGCCAAGGACATTTTAGACATTCAATATGATCCCTCGGACCCGACGCATTGGTTTGCGGCCAGCTGGGGCAAGGGGGTGTTGGAATTTTCGGGCGACCAGCTGGTGCAGATGTGGAATCACACCAATTCAAGCTTGCAGACAGCGGCGGGTTCAGGCCCTTCGGATGTTCGGACGGGCGGCCTCTGCTGGGGCCAGGATGGTGCCTTGTGGGTCAGCAACGCCCTTTCTGCCCAGCCCCTGCACCGATATGATCCCACCACGCAGCAATGGCAGGGCTATTCGGCCGGTAGCTTTAATGGCGAGTCGGTCAAAACCCTCCTGCAGGACGAAGACGGCGCCTTTTGGCTGCAGTCCCGTACGGAGGGCTGGATGGCCATCGAAGTCTCCGGTCTGACGACGGCAACTCGGCGATTGACCCGCGGTCCTGGGAGTGGAAACCTACCTAGCGCCTCGGTTCCAGCCGCGCTCTTTGATCACGATGGAGAACTTTGGTTGGGCACAAGCGATGGCTTGATGGTATGCTTTTCTCCCTACAATGCCTTCAATGGCAAGAGTATCGATGCCCAATACCTTTTGGTGGCGGAAAACGGCATCAATCAGCGCGTGCTCAATGGACAGAACATCTTGTCCATGGCTTTGGATGGCGCCAACCGTAAGTGGATTGGCACCGCGGACGCAGGGGTCTTCCTGCTCTCGGCCGATGGCTTAGAAACCATCCACCATTTCACGGCGGAAAACAGTCCGTTGCTGAGCAATCGGGTGCAATCCATCTATGTCGATCCAGCAAGTGGCGAGGTGTACTTTGGAACGAACCGCGGGCTGCTCTCCTACCGGGCAACGGCGACCCAAACGGCATCCTCCTATTCCGGGATCGAAGTCTTCCCCAATCCGCTAAAACCCGAGGAATATGGCCCCATGTCTGTCCGCGGACTCGTCCCTGAAAGCTATGTGAAAGTGACCAACACCAATGGGCGGCTGCTCTATGAAGGGTATGCCACGGGGGGCCAATTCACCTGGGATACGTATAGCCTATCCGGGGAACGGGCGCCATCCGGCATTTATTTGTTTTGGATCACAGACCCGCTGGGAACCCAAACCACGGTGGTTCAGGGGGTGATCGTTCGCGGAAACCCATGAGCACCCACAGTGTTCAAGCGCTGATGCTCGGGAAAATCGCCTATGGCGACAAAGCCCATATTCTCAAGCTCTGGACCCGCCCCTTTGGCATTCAATCCTACATGGTACATAGTGTTCGAAGTGGGCGTTCGGGCTGGCGCCCCGCGTTGCTCTTGCCGATGACGGCGCTGGAAGCCGTGGTCACACACCGGGACAAGGGACATTTGGAAAAAATCTCGGATGTTCGTGCCACGCCACTGTGGAACCGCATTCAACGCGACCCAGTGGGCCAAACCCTATGCCTCTTTGCGGCGGAGGTATTGCTGAAAACACTGAAGACGGGTGATAGCACTCCGGACTTTTATGATGACGTACAGGAGATGTTGGAACGCTGGGATCAGCCGAAGTCTTCCTGGGCGATGGCCGCTGTGGAATTGTTGGCTGTGGTGGCGCATCATCTTGGATTTGCCTTGGACCCCTCCCATTATGTGGAGGGCTGGGCCTTTGATCTGCGTGAAGGACTCTGCGCCCCGGCCCCATTGCTCCATCCCGAAGGACTTTCGCCAGAAACCACGCGGGCGCTTATGGGTTGGTTTGCGGACCCCAGTCAGATTCCGAACAAGGGGCTCCGCAACGAATTGTTGGATGGTTTTTTGACGGGCCTTCGGTGGCATCATCCCGGCATGGGGGAAATTCACAGCCTGGAGATTCTTCGGGGCCTTTCTGCTTGAGCGGACCTCAGCGGAGGCGTACCGAGCGCAGCGAGGACTCGAGTTCCATCATCACTTTGCGCTTCTTCATGCTGGGCGCGTAGACCAAATAGGTCATGCTCAAGACCCGTCCATGTGCTTCGTCCACGTAGGAGTAGGTGACAAAGGGACCGCCGCCAAAGCCCCCCTCGGTGCGGAACTGCCCTCGCGAGAGGTAGGCAAAGGTGCCGCCGAGTTCCTCATAGTTTTGAACCACAGGGATGCGGGGCTCAATAGCGAGATGGCTCCCATCCTGGGTGCCTTCGAAGTAGCGGCTTAGGAGTTCGTTTTGGCGCGTCAATATCGCTTGGCTTGGATCCTGCTCTCCGTCCCAAGGCTGCTCCCAGGCTAGCAAATACTGAATGCTTTTTTTCGTGTCTTCCCGCAAGATGGCCAATCCATCTTCTTGCAGGGTGGTCTTGAAGCCTTTGGGAAGCACCATGGATGCGAGGCCAAATTGGGCCAAGGAAGGCGCAATGGTGGCACTTTGGTTGGAGGCGATACGCCGGGCAAGGACTTCCGCATCGTGGGCATCAAATCGGGCGATCACCTCGGGCAAACTGGCCTTCACGCGCTGAATCAAGGCCTCTTGGGTGGGAGCAATGATGGCTACGACGAGTTGCGGTTCGGCCCAGAGATTCTTGAGGACCAAGGTGCTGCTTGAATCCGGAATAATGGCCAGGGTGAGTATGCTCTTGGATCGCTTGGTCAGGGAGGAAACGGCGTCTTGATCAATGCGCGAGAGGTCAAAATGGGGTTCGGCCATGGGCAGGCCGTCCATGGGTTTGGCCAAGTGCTCTAAAAGCAAGACGCCCAGCTCCTCTTCCCATAGGTCTCGATCACAGAAAAGGGTGAGTTCATTGTGGGTGCCATTGCTGCTCGGAAGGTTGTGTTTGCGAGCTAAGGCTCGGGCTTCGGCCGTTTGAGGCTCCGACTGGCAAGCCACTCCCAGAAGGGCGGCGAGGAGAAGGATGCACCCGAACCGCATCATCCGCGCACTTTGAGTTTTTGGCCAATGCGGATCGTGGTGCCACGAAGACCATTCCAGCGTTGGAGGTCCGAGACGCGCACTCCGTATTTTTTGGCAATGGCCCCGAGTGTGTCCCCGGAGCGCACGGTATGGTATCGGCCGCTACCCCCCGAGGATGTGTTGCTGGCAACTTGAGTTGGCGGAGGAAGGGGGGCTTTCTTAAGTCGATGGGCCGTTGTGGCGTATAGGGTGTCCGCAAAGGCCACGTACGCGGGGATAGCTGCTTTTGGGATGACAAAGCTGTAGATTTTTCCATCTTTTGGTCCAGGAACGTGTTGCAACTTGTACTGGGGGTTCAAGACGGTGATCAGCGTGCTATCAATGGACAATACTTGGGCGATATCGTAGAGGCCCACGGGCTCCGTGGCATTAATGGTGTCGACATCAAAGAAGGTGGTGGGAGGCATTTCTGCCCGCACCCCGTGTAGTCCGGCGTAGTTCATGGCATAGACGGCGGCGATGTAGGCCGGCACGTAGTTGCGCGTTTCTCGGGGTAGGAAGGGACGGATTTCCCAATAGGTCGTTTTGCCGCCCGAATACCGAATGGCTTTGGAGACATTGCCCGGCCCCGCATTGTACGCGGCCAAAGCCATTTCCCAGCTGCCAAACATGTCAAACATTTTCTTCAAATAGCGGCATGCTGCATCGGTGCTTTTGACCGGGTCCATTCGCTCGTCTACGTAGGAGCTGATTTCGAGTCCTTGCAATTTTCCGGTGGCATACATGAACTGCCACAAGCCTTTGGCGCCGACGGGACTCGTGGCGGAGGGATTCATAGCACTTTCGATGATGGGCAAGTACTTGAGCTCCATCGGCATGTTATAGCGGTCCAAGGCCGCCTCGAAAATCGGGAAATAGTAGGTGGATCGCCCGATGACTCGCCCGAGGAATTCCTTGCGACGACCCAAATAAAACTGGATGGAATTCTTGACGTCGGGCGTGAAGCGCAAGTCCATGGGGGACCGCTGATCAAGCGTCGCCAAACGCTGGGCGATCACAGCATCGGAGACACCTAAAATATCCGCTGCGGCGGTGTCTACCCCTTTGATGGCGTGGTGGACGAAGGTTTGTTCCGCTCGGCTGGTCAACCAACGCGCATAGAGGGAGTCAGCTTTGTTGGCGAGGGGGAATTTGGGCACTAAGCTATCTCCCCCGTGTCCAAACATGGACATCGTCAAGGTCAAGGCCAAAAAAAGGAAGAAGCGAGGCATTACAGGCAGTCTAAAATGTGAGCGGCCTGGAACAGTTTGGGTTCATCAAACGGACCCGCCATGATTTGCATACCAAAAGGCAGGCCATTTGAATGAGGACCCGCGGGAATGTTCATAGCCGGGATGCCGGCGATGGGGGCTTGAACCGTAAAAATGTCTTCTAAGTAGAGCACGGTAGGGTCCGTGTATTCCTGGCCTAGCGGGAACGCGGTGTGGGGTGTGGTGGGCCCGATGAGGGCATCGACCTGGGTCAAGGCCTCGAGGGTGGCATCGCGAACCACGCGGCGGGCTTTCTGTGCCTTGCCATAAAACGCGTCAAAGTAGCCGGCGCTCAGGACGAAGGTTCCCAGCAAGATGCGGCGTTGTACTTCTTCGCCAAAGCCCTCGGAGCGAGACTTTTTGTAGAGCGACTCGAGATCCGTCGCCTTCTCACTTCGGTGGCCAATGTGCACGCCGTCGTAGCGGGCAAGGTTGGAGCTCGCTTCCGCCGTGGTGAGGATATAGTAAATGGGCACTAAGGCATCCAAATAGGGAAAATCCAGCGCTTCGACGCGGTGTCCCGCGGCCTTCAATTGGTCGACGCGGTCAAAGAAGTACTGGCGGATTTCCGCGTCTAGGGCGGGGTTGTCCAATACTTCCTTATAGTAGCCAAAGGTGAAGGGCCGTTCTGCAGGAATGGGCCCCATGGCGGGCACGGGACGTTCGGAACACGTCGTGTCGAAGGCATCGGCGCCTGAGATCACCTCGGTGATTCGCGCTAAGTCGTCCAAGGAGCGCGCGAAGGGCCCAACTTGGTCAAAGGACGAGGCGTAGGCAATCACGCCATGGCGGGATACGCGGCCATAAGTAGGCTTGACCCCATAGGTGCCCGTAAAGGCGGCGGGCTGGCGAATGGATCCGCCGGTGTCTGACCCCAAAGCGGCGTGGCAGATGCCTGCAGCCACAGCGGCGGCGGAGCCACCCGAAGAGCCCCCTGGCGTCAGGGAAGGATCGACCGGGTTTTTGACCGGTCCGTAGGCCGAGGTTTCATTGGAGGAGCCCATGGCGAACTCGTCACACCCCGTGCGCCCTAGGATGATGGCATCGGCATCGATCAATCTTTGAACGACCGTAGCGGTGAATTGGGATTCGAAGCCGCGGAGCATGTTCGAGCCCGCACTGACGCCATGCCCCTTGAAGCACAGGTTGTCTTTGAGGGCAATAGTCACCCCAGCGAGCGGGCCGGCTGTTCCCGCGGCTAATTTGGCATCGACCGCTCGGGCCTGGGCGCGAGCCGTTTCGGGAAAGAGTTCAATAAAAATGTTGAGATCGGCTTTTTCTTCGGCGCGCTGAAGCGCTTCCTTTACCAATTCGGCACAGGAGGTCTGTCCGGCATGCAAAGCCGAGTGTAGGGACTCAATCGAAGGGTAGATCACTCTTTGTCCTTGGACGTATCGTCTTCGTCTTCTTTCAGTGCTTTCTTGAACTCCTTGACGCCACCGCCCAAGCCTTTCATCAACTCAGGAATTTTACGACCTCCAAAAAGCAAAAGAACCAATGCCACGATCAAAACGATTTGCCAAGGGCCAATCATGCCCAAAAATATGCTTAATGCCATGTTCTTGCGATTAGTGGGAGTAAAAGTACAAAGCCCCGAGTGGCTATTTGAGTTTTTCGGATAACTCTCGAATCACTTTTTTCGCGGACTTTCCTTCGTACAAGATTTTATAGACAGCTGCGGCAATGGGCATGCGAACCTCTTTGGATTTTTTGACGTCGCGAATCAGCTTGGCAGCGTAGTATCCTTCGGCCACCATGCTCATTTCCAACATGGCACTGCGCACGGTGTATCCCTTGCCAATGAGGTTTCCGAGTGTGCGGTTTCGTGAAAAGGGCGAGTACATCGTCACAAACAGATCCCCCGAATAGGCCGTGCGTGAAATATCGCGCTTCATCGGCTCCACTGCCTTAATGAAGCGCTTCATTTCCACCAGGGCGTTGCTCACGAGCACAGCCTGGAAGTTGTCGCCATAGCCTAATCCATGGCAAATTCCTGCAGCGATGGCATAAATGTTCTTGAGCACCGAAGCGTATTCCGTGCCGTAGATATCGTCGGTGCAATTGGTTTGAATGGCCGGGCCGCTGACTTTCTTGGCCATGATTCGGGCCAACTGGTCATTCTGGGAGGCAATGGTCAAATAGGATAAGCGCTCCAGGGCGACCTCTTCTGCATGGCAGGGCCCAAGGATGGCCCCGAACTGTTGGTAACTCAACCCAAAGCTGTCGTGGAGAAACTCCCCAACAATTTGGTGGGTTTGGGGAACGATGCCCTTGACGGCTGAAAACACATTTTTGGATGGCAAGAGGTCACGAATGGGCTTAATCGCTTCCGCCAAAAATGCAGAGGGGATGGCCAAGACCAAAATGTCCGCTTCTTCGGCTACCGCACGGATATCGCTATCCATGTCTAATTTTTCCACATCCAATTCGACCTCAGAGAGATACTTGGGGTTGTGGTGATGAATTTGGACATGTAAAATCGCCTCATCGCTGCGCACCCACCAACCCACACGGTCGTTGTTCTGCGAGAGAATTTTGACCAGGGCGGTCGCCCAAGAGCCACTCCCCAAAACCGCAATGGATGGATTTTTTCCCATTATTGTACGCGCTCGCTTCGTTGAGCGATATCGATAAATGTAAGTCGGGGGTGTTTCTGTGCCCGCTCCAAGATTTCGAGGGCTGCTTCGGTCACCTTGACGAGCCCGTCCATGTCAATCTTATCGAGATCGTCGGTGGGGCCGTGGTAGTCTTCGTGCAACCCCGTGTGGAGCATGATGGCGGGGATTCCGGCGCGGACAAAGGGCGCATGGTCCGAGCGCGGAAAGAGCGCGGGGATGTTCTCAATGCCAAATTGATCGCAGGGCATGTCACGCAAGACGCTGGCCCACTCGGCGGCGGATCCCGTGGCGTAGATCATCAGGCTATCCGCCCGATTTAGACGGCCCACCATGTCGATGTTGAGCATGTAGGCAAAGTCGTGGACGGGCACCGGGCAGTTTTCGACAAAGTACTTGGAGCCGAGCAAACCGTCTTCTTCGGCCGAAAAGGCCACGAAAAGGATGTTGCGGCCCTGCACCTCGGGGTATAGGCTCACTTCACGGGCGAGTTCCATGAGGACGGCGGTTCCGCTCGCGTTGTCATCCGCGCCATTGTGCACTTGGCCTTCGGCATCAGGATTGCGCGAGCCCCATTTGCCAAGACCAACGTGGTCATAATGCGCGCCAATCACGATGGTGGTTGGCTGTCCCAAGTCCAGGAAGCCTGCGACGTTGTAGGCTTCCGCGCCACGCTCCTGGATGGTTATCTGCAGTCCCACGTCTTTTTGCGCACGGCGCAGTTTGCGCACCCATCTTTTCCCGCTGACCAGAGCAACGGGTATGCCCAGGTCGCGCTGACGGCGCAGCATCATTTGGGTAATGCCCTTCTTGTTTTTGCGATCGAGTAGAATGATGGCTTTGGCGCCGGCCTGCTTGGCGTTTTGAATGCGGGAGCTCAAGGAAGTTTGGCCGGAATATTTTTTTTGGTCCTTGGGAGAGAGCTCCCAGTCCATGGTGACGATTTGTCCCAACAAAGACGTTCCCTGATAATGCACGCCTTGGATGCCCGCATGGATGTAGACGGAACTGCCCTCCAAGGCGCTGCTTTGGCTGTAGGGTAAGAGCACAAATGCCGGGGCTGCCGTCGTACCGGAATTCACAAAAAGACTGTCGTCCTGAATGCGAATCCAATTGCCTTGTTTCGGCAAATGTGCGGGTCGGGGTGCGCTGAATTGCTGAGTGAAGCCGCCTGGAAAGAAGGGACGCAATCCCGCTTCTTGGAAATTGCGAATGATGCAGGCCACGGCTTCGTTGGCGCCTTCGGTGCCGGGGAGACGTCCCTGCAGGTCATCTGAAGCTAAGAATTCCATGTCGCGCTTGAGGCGTTCGCGCGCTTCGGGACTGAGGGTGCCGCATTTAAACGTCTGGGCCGAAAGGCCTAGGGTAAAAAATAGGCCAAAAAGGAGAGATAAGCGGTTCATACGCGGTTCTAGTTTTATCGCTGGCTTCCCCAGCTCTGGGGACGGCGGGAGCTCCAGTACAAGAGCACAACACCTACCGTGACGCATGCGTCAGCCAAGTTAAAGATGGGGCGGAAGAAGATAAAATAGTCTCCGCCCCAAAAGGGAATCCAAGAAGGCAACACGCCCTCCCACAAAGGGAAGTAGAGCATGTCCACGACATTTCCAAGCAGCATGGGAGCGTACCCGCTGCCCCATTGTGCCACGCCGGTATACATCATCCAGTCGCCATATTCGGCCTGGTAGACAAGCCCCCGATCAAAAAAGAGCCCGTAGAATAAGCTGTCGACCACATTGCCCATGGCTCCGGCGAGCACAATGCCAAAGGCGATGAGGACAAAGGAGGTCGCGCCCCCTTGGGCCAGGCGACGCATGTACCAAAGGATGCCGCCGATGGCCAAAATACGAAAGGAGGAAAGGGCGTATTTCCCTGCGATCCCCCCCCACTCCATGCCAAAGGCCATCCCGGGATTTTCGGTAAAATGAAACTGAAACCAGGAGGTGATGGGCAGGCTTTCGCCCAGGGCAAAGGAGGTTTTAATCCACAGCTTGAGCCACTGGTCCAAAAAAACCAAGACGGCCGCGGTAAGAAGGGGCCACTTGAGGGATGCGTTCACCGCTGTTTTAGCTTGGCTTCCATGCTCATCGTGGCGTGAGGAACCAATTTGAGGCGCTCTTTTTCAATGCGGTTTCCGGTGACACGGCACATGCCGTAGGTCTTGTTTTCGATGCGAATGATGGCGGCGCGGAGGTCGTGCAAAAATTTCTCCTGACGGGCAGCTAATTGGGCGTTCGCCTCCTTGCTCATCGTCTCGGAACCCTCTTCAAAACTCTTGAAACTAGGCGAGGTGTCCTCGGTGCCGTTGTCCATGTTATTGGTGAACTGCTCCCGAAGAATACGAAGGTCTTCTTCCGCTTTTTCAATCTTGCCTTGAATCAAAATGCGGAACTCCTCGAGCTCGGCATCGCTGTAGCGTTCGGTCTTGTTTTCCATGATTCCAATGAGTAAAGAGGGCCGAATATACGCAATAGGAATATTACCAACCTTTATTCAAGTGTTAATTATCCCGCCTTTTCTAGCCCAATGGTGATGGCATGCCCTTCCAAATCAGTGATAACGCGGAATACTCCCGCGTGGCCTGGGCCAAACACCACGGAATCCGCCAAAACTTCAGCCATAAGGTAGGACTCATGGGCACGGATGGCGGCCAGGGCTTCTGCCGAACTATCGACCCACAAATGGATGCGGTCCGTGATCTCTAGCCCGCTATCCTTGCGCAATCCTTGAATGCGGTTCACCGCCTCGCGCGCCATCCCTTCTTGGATCAAAGCGGGCGTCAAGGTCAAGTCCACGGCCAAGGTGGTTCCTCGCTCAGAGGCCACGGCCATCCCGGGGATATCATCCGTTTGGACCTCCACGTCCTCGAGACCTAATGCAAAGGGCCCTTGGGAGAGGTGCAAGGTGTATTCACCATGCGTTTCGAGCGCAGCAAGGGCGTCGGGAGACAGGGCGGCGATGGCCTGAGCCACTTCGTTCATTTTTGGTCCTGCCTTTGGTCCCAAGGATTTGAAGTGGGCTTTGGCTCGTTTCACAAAGACGCCGGAGGCCTCATCCACCAATTCAATGTGCTTGGCATTAACTTCGGCGAGGACCAAGGCTTCAATCGCTTGGACATCTTCCGCTTGGGCAGGACTCAGGACGGGTACGAGCACTCGGGCGATGGGTTGGCGTACGCGGATTTTTTCTTTTTTACGGACGCTCAGGACCAAGGAACTCAGCCGCTGCGCGAGGGCCATACGGCGCTCGAGGGTGGCATCCATGTAGGCGGACTCTGCCTTCGGGAAATCCGTGGTGTGTACGGAAAACGCACGGGGGTGAAGGTCTCGGTAGAGTTGCTCCGCATAAAAGGGGGCCACGGGCGCTATGAGACGAGCCACGGTATCGAGGCATTCGTACAAGGTTTGGTAGGCCGCCAGTTTATCGGGACCCAGTTCCCCTTTCCAGAATCGGCGGCGGCAAAGGCGTACGTACCAATTAGATAGTTCGTCTTGGACAAAGTCGCTGATGGGACGGAAGGCGCGCGTAGGTTCGAAATCGTCCAAAGCCTCGGTCACTTCGGCCGTCAAGCTGTGCAACTTGGAAAGAATCCATCGATCAATTTCGGGACGTTCGGCTACGGGAATGGGAGCCGCTGCGGGGTCAAATCCGTCGACGTTGGCGTAGAGCGAAAAGAAGCCATAGGTATTGTGCAATGTTCCAAAGAACTTGCGCTGAACTTCCTGGACGCCCGCAAAGTCAAACTTGAGGTTGTCCCAGGGTTGGGCGTTGGTCAACATGTACCAACGCAGGGCGTCCGGACCGTAATCATCCATCGCTTGAAAGGGGTCCACGGCATTGCCCAAGCGCTTGGACATTTTCTGGCCGTTCTTGTCCAGGACCAGTCCGTTGGATATAACCGCTTTATAGGCCACGCTATCGAAGACGAGGCCAGCAATCGCGTGGAGGGTGAAGAACCAGCCGCGCGTTTGGTCGACGCCCTCGGCGATGAAGTCGGCGGGGAAGGCTTTGTTTTGGTCGACGGCCTCCTTATTCTCAAAGGGGTAGTGCACCTGCGCATAAGGCATGGCGCCGGAGTCAAACCACACATCAATCAGGTCCATTTCGCGCATCATGGGTTCGCCCAAAGAAGAGGTCAAGATCCATGCGTCGACATGCGGACGGTGTAGGTCTACCTGGGCATAGTTGGCTTCGGAGAAATCGCCCGGCACAAAGCTCGCGAGTGGATTCTCGGCCATATGTCCGGCAGCGACGGATTTGTCGAGCTCTTTTTTCAAAGTCTCAATGGAGTCGATGAGGATTTCTTCGCGGCCGTCCTCGGTGCGCCAAATAGGCAAGGGGATGCCCCAATAACGGCTGCGAGAGAGGTTCCAGTCGTTGAGGTTCTCCAACCAGTTTCCAAAACGGCCCGTGCCTGTGCTGGCGGGCTTCCACTGGATTTCTTGGTTGAGGGCCTGCAAGCGTTCTTTGACCGCCGTCGTCTTGATGAACCAGCTGTCCAAGGGGTAGTAGAGAACCGGCTTGTCCGTGCGCCAGCAATGGGGGTAGCTGTGGCTGTACTTCTGCACTTTGAAGGCCTTTCCTTCTTGCTTGAGCTGGATGGAAATACGTTCGTCGGCGCTGAGTTCGGGCTTTTCACCGTCCGCATAGTAGTCGTTCTTCACGTACATGCCGGCCAAATCACCCATTTGCTTCACAAAACGGCCTTGTAGGTCGACCAAGGGCACGGGCGTGCCGTTTTCGTCCAAGACCAACATAGGTGGAACGCCGGCAGCCGCCGCGACACGCGCGTCATCGGCACCAAACGTGGGCGCCGCATGGACAATGCCGGTTCCATCTTCGGTCGTGACGAAGTCGCCGGGGATTACTTGGAAGGCATTTTCCGCGTTTTCGTAGGGCAGCGTATAGGGTAGTAATTGGGCGTAGCGAAGGCCGACGAGTTCGCTGCCTGGGAGGGTTCTCACCACGGCCCAGGGGAGGACTTTGCCTTCGGGGCCGCCTTCCACGTTTTGATCTTCTTCGCGGAAGTGTTTAGAAATCAAGGATTCCGCCAAGATGACGCGCTGCTTTTCCTTGGTGTAGGGGTTGAAGGTGTCCACCAAGGCGTAAACAATCTTCGGGCCCACCGTGAGGGCCGTATTGGAGGGCAGCGTCCAGGGAGTGGTTGTCCAGGCCATCATGTGCACGGGTTCTGAGCCAAAAAGGGCTTCGGATTGGGCGCTCGGCGTGATGGCAAACAGGGCGGTGGCCGAAACGTCCGTGACGTCACGGTAGCAGCCGGGCTGGTTGAGTTCGTGCGAACTCAAGCCCGTTCCCGCCTTGGGCGAGTAGGGCTGAATAGTGTACCCTTTGTAAAGCAGGCCTTTCTGATGGATTTGGGCCAAAAGCCACCAGACCGTCTCCATGTATTTGGAGGTGTAGGTCACATAGGGCTGATCCATGTCTACCCAATATCCCATTTGGGTCGTCAGGTTGTTCCAAACGTCCGTGTAGCGCATCACCGCCTCGCGGCACGCTGCGTTGTAGGCCTCTACGCTCAGGGTCTTGCCTATGTCCTCTTTGGTGATTCCCAGCTCTTTTTCCACTCCGAGCTCGACGGGAAGGCCGTGGGTGTCCCAGCCGGCACGGCGGTCAACTTTAAAGCCTTTTTGGGTTTTGTAGCGGCAAAACAGGTCTTTCAAAGCGCGCGCCATCACGTGGTGGATGCCGGGCAATCCATTGGCTGAAGGGGGTCCTTCATAGAACACAAACTCGGGCCCGTCTTGGCGGATGGATTGGGCAAAAACGTCGTGGGCGTCCCAATATGCGAGCACCTCTTTTTGAATTTGTGGCAGATGGAGCGCCCCGCGCTCGGTAAATTTCTGGCTCATAGGGCCGCGATGCACTTCAATTCGACGGCAATGGGGGTGGGCAGGGAGAGCACTTCCACGGTTGTGCGGCAGGGCTTGGGATTGATGCCCTCAAAGTATTCGGCGTACAAACGGTTAAACGTGGCAAAATCCCGCTTCATGTCAGTCAAATAGACCGTGATATCCACCAATTGATCCCACGAAGCGCCGGCTTCTTCCAGGATGGTTTTCACATTCGCCATCACCGAGTGCACTTGCATCTCAAAATCATACGAGACGATGTGTCCTTGAGAATCAAGCACCAATCCGGGGACGGAAGCGGCGCTGGTGTCACTCTTTGGCTTGCGGGGTCCGACGCCCGACAAAAACAAGAGGTTGCCTACGCGACGAGTCATGGGATAGGCTCCCACGGGCTGCGGGGCGTTCGAAGCAGAATGGGATGAAGTCTCGCTCATACGGCCACAAAAGTACCCCATTTAGCCTACATAGTCGGCGTTTTGCGCAGGAATTGGCCGGGAAATACGCATCGGTATCGCGCGGTTTTTGGACAGAGAATGTTCGAAACGTGTAGAAATAGAAAACGTCGCATTTTCAGCGACGTTTTACAACCCTTGATGAATCCGTTCGTTTTCGAAAGATTCATGACAAACATAGCAAATATTTTTACTTATTGTATATACTACTATAAGAAATTTTTGCACCTTTGATTCTGCAAGTAGCGAGGTGCGATCTCCCTTATTGGGAGGCGAGAGTTAGATTTCTGAGCCTCTTCTCGATTCTCGTATGCACCGTTGCTTGTTCTTAGGCCAAACGCCCATGCCAATTCCCGCCCATTTGGACGGGATTTTTTTTGCCTAAAATGGCTATCAAAGGTCAGAGGCACCTACCCGGCAGTCCCCCACCGATGTGCTTGGAGGTCGAGATTGCCGCCTGATAAAACCACCCCGATGCGTTGGCCCGTGAAGACCTCGGGGTGCTTCAGCACCGCTGCCAAGGGAGGCGAGCAATTGGTTTCGACGACAATTTTGAGGCGCTCCGCAATCAGGAGTTGGCCGTGGAGAATTTCGGGATCTGTCACCGTGTGGATGGCGGTCACATGCGCTTTGATGACCGGAAAATTGATGTGCCCCAGCTCGGTGCGCATGCCGTCGGCGACCGTTTGAGGATTTTCGTTGTGCTCAATTTTACCTGAAGCCAAACTCCGGAAGGCGTCGTCGGCCCCGGTGGGCTCGCCAGCAAAGACTCGCACCGAGGTGCCGTGCTTCTGATTCCAAATATGCACGGCAAAGGCTGTACCTGCCAATAGTCCACCGCCGCCAACCGGAACGCCCACCCAGTCTAAGGGCTGACCTTGGGCGGAGCATTCTTCGAGGAGCTCCCAAGCCGCGGAACCTTGGCCCAATATCACGGGGGCCTGGTTGGAGGGATGGATTTCGACGGCGCCCGTTTCGCGCTGGACGGCCTCCACGGCCTCGATTCGGGCGGCGAGGGTTGGCGTACACTCGACGATGCGCGCACCCGTTAACGCCACAGCGCGCTTCTTGAAGGCGGGGGCATTGGAGGGCATGACGACGGTGCAGGACAGGCCCTTTTCGGCGCAGGCCCAGCCGAGGGCTTGGCCGTGGTTGCCGCTAGAATGGGTCACTACACCGGCGGCGGGCAAGCCCGCGCGATCTAATTCGAGCAGCGCGTTTTGAACCCCGCGCATCTTGAAGGCCCCCGAGCGCTGGAAATTCTCGCACTTAAAGAAGAGCGAGCCCCCCGCAAAATCATCCATACTTCGGGAAGTCATCACGGGAGTTCGGTGCAGGGACGCACCCAAAAGGCGGTAGCGATCGGCCAGAACTTGGGCGTCGCGGAAAGGGTCAAAGTAGGGATCCACAGCTCAAAGGTAGCCCGCCGGGATATCTCCTGTGCAGAGGAAAGCATTCGCGTACCTTTGAAGCATGTCGGGCATGAAATCGCTCATGGGGGACACCGCCCTCTACGGACTCAGCAGCATCCTTGCTCGGGTGCTCAACTTTGCCTTGACCCCGCTTTTGACGGTTGTTTTGAGCAAATCCGAATACGGCGTCAACTCCCTCCTTTACGTCAGCATCGCCTTCCTCATGGTCATTTTGACCTATGGGTTTGAGACGGCCTATTTCCGGGTTAGCCAAAAAGCCGGCGCCGATGAGCCCACCGTCTATTCGACGGCCATGTGGAGTTTGTTGGCGAGCTCTCTGCTATTTCTGGCCGCCATGGCCTGGGTTTATGTGCCTGCCGCCGAACTTCTGCGCATGGGCGACCGGCCCGAACTGGTCCTCATGATGGCCTGGATCGTCGCCATGGACGTGGTGGCGGCCGTGCCCTTCGCCCGCCTCCGAGCCCAGCGCCGCGCCAAACGCTTTGTCGCCATCAAAATCACCCAAATCGCTGTCAACTTTATTCTTTGCTACGCCTTCTTCTTGATTCTCCCTCAGGCGGGCTTTTGGTTGCCAGACCTGCAGGTAGGCTGGGTGCTGATTGCGAATTTGGCGGCGAGCGCCGCGATGATTTTCATGCTACTTCCGGAGTTTTTTGCCATGCAGCGCCGCTTTGATGTAGGTATTTGGAAGACCATGCTGGCTTTTGGATTGCCCCTCTTGCTCGCTGGATTGCCCGGGGTGGCCAATGAAATGGCAGACCGCTTCTTTATCGAATATCTGATGCCTTTGGGCGAAGCGAAAGAGGCGGTGGGCACGTATTCGGCCATTTATAAACTGTCCATCTTTATTATCCTCTTTAACCAAGCCTTCCGCTTTGCCGCCGAGCCCTTCTTTTTCAAGGAATCTACCCAGACCAAACAGCAGCTCGCGGACGTCCTCCGGGTATTTACGGGCATCCTGAGCATCGGCATGGTCCTCGTGCTCGCGGGGCTGGGGGGCATCAAGTACTTCATTGATGCCAAATATTGGGACAGTCTGCCCCTCTTGTACTTCCTGCTGCTGGCCAATGTCTTCTTGTCGATGAATACCCAAGTCTCCATGTGGTACAAACTGTCGGACCAAACCCGCATGGGCCTCTACATTACCTTGACCGGTTTTGCGGTCACGGTGCTGGGCAACCTCTATTGGATTCCCCGGGTCGGCATCCTGGGTGCCGCCTGGACCACCTTGGCGAGTTACATGGCCATGCTCGGGCTGAGTGTGGCCTTAGGGCAGTACCACTTTCCGGTTCCCTACCGCTTTGGCCGCTTGGCGCTCTATGTTCTTTCGGCGGCCTTCTTGGGCTGGGTGGCGGCTTTTTACAGCCTTACATTGGTCTGGCCGTCTCTGCTCTGTGCGGGCATTATGATCGCGATTGTGGGCTATGCCGAACGCGATCTGCTTCGCCGCAAACCCTCAAGCACCTGACCGATGGACATTCAGATTGTCAACCGCTCCAACAACCCCCTCCCCGAATTTGCTACCCTCGACAGCGCCGGCATGGACCTGCGCGCCCACCTCGAGGCGTCTGTCACCCTCCAGCCGGGCGAACGCCGCTTGATCCCCACAGGCTTGCACATCGCCCTGCCCCAAGGCCTTGAAGCCCAAGTGCGCCCTCGGTCTGGTTTGGCCTACAAACACGGCGTCACCGTATTGAACAGCCCGGGCACCATTGACGCCGACTATCGCGGAGACGTGGGGGTCATTTTGATCAACCACGGCCAGGAGGCCTTTACCGTGGCCCCCGGTGACCGCATTGCTCAGCTAGTGGTAGCGCGCTACGAGCGCTTTGCCTGGACCCCCGTCGAAGCCTTGGACGAAACCGCGCGCGGGGCGGGCGGATTTGGACATTCGGGCCAGAAATAACCCCTACTTGCTAGAGAATTTGCCTAAAATCAGCCTCTTGCTGCATTGTACCTTTGGGGAACCATACCTTTTAGCGCAACAACGATGAACATTATCATTCCCATGGCAGGCCGCGGCTCGCGCTTGCGTCCCCACACCTTGACGACGGCCAAGCCCCTTTTGCCCGTCGCCGGCAAGCCCATTGTGCAGCGCTTGGTCGAAGACATTGCCAAGATTGTGGGAAGTGACCTAAACCGTATTGCCTATGTGGTGGGCGACTTTGGCAGCGAAGTAGAAACCATGCTCGTCGATGTAGCTGCAGGACTGGGCGCAAAAGGCAGCATCCACTACCAAGAAAAGCCCTTGGGTACGGCGCATGCCGTGCTGTGCGCGGAAGACGCGTTGGACGGCCCCTGTGTGGTGGCCTTTGCGGACACGCTGTTCCGTGCCAAATTCCAATTGGACGCTTCGGCCGACGCGGTGATTTGGGTCAACCAAGTGGAGGACCCCCGCCCCTTTGGCGTGGTGAAATTGAGCGAAGACGGCGGCATCACCGATTTTGTGGAGAAGCCCCAAGAGTTCATTAGCGATTTGGCCATTATCGGCATTTACTACTTCAAGGACGGTGCGCGCCTGAAAAAGGAGCTCCAGCACCTCATCGACCACGATATCAAAGGTGGGGGCGAGTACCAGCTCACGCATGCCTTGGAAAACATGAAAAACGACGGGCTGCGCATGGTTCCCGGTCAGGTCGATGCCTGGATGGACTGTGGCAACAAGGACGTGACGGTGGAGACGAATGGCCGCATTTTGGATTTTGTCAAAAACGAAGAAACCCTGGTGGCTCCGGATGCCGTTTTGGAGAATGCGACCATCCTCGAGCCTTGCTTTATTGGCTCTGGCGCGAAAATTGTCAATGCTACCGTGGGGCCCTATGTGAGCATCGGCGCACACTCCACCGTGGAGAACAGCACCTTGCGCGATTGCATCATTGGTGCCAACACCTCGATTATGAACATCACCCTTCACAATTCCATGATTGGCCAGCACGCCCACATTGACGGCCGCTTCCAGTCTTTGAGTTTGGGAGACTACAGCCGGCTGGAGGGATAAGATGGGGCGGAGGTGGATTTTTGGGCTTTGGCTAGCCCTATGCTTCAGCACCTCTGTACAGGCGCAAGCAGTCCCATCGGGGGCTGAACTGCGCTTCGTTTCGCAAGATTTGAAGGCACTCAGCCTCTATTTTGAGGGCATGGCCATCTTGGAAGAGGGTCAAAAAGGCAAGCCCTTCAAGCTCTTTGAGAAAGCCGCAAAGCGCATTGAGAAGCGTTTGAATTCAGGCCAACTCAACAGCGGCGACCTGGCCGTTTTATTCAACATTGCCCGCATCACGGGGAACAGCGAGGAGATTCTTCGCCTCGGTCAGTTCCGCCTCTTTTTGGGGGGCGACTTTGTGGACGAAGAGCTCATCTCCACCTGTGCTCAAACGGCCTACAGCCGTGGGGATTTGGAGCGGGCCATCGTTTTCTTGAAAGCCGGCGACCGCTTTTTGCCGCCCAACATGGAACGTACGGCAGCTATTTGCAACCTCTACGCGAATCTGGGCGAGGTCGATTCCGCGTTGGCCAACATGGCCCGCCTGTTCCAATACCCCGAGTTTGAAATCGATGCCAGCATCCGGTATTGTTTGCTCCTGAACGACTTTGGGCTGGACAATGAAGCGTACATCGCGATGGAGCTCCTTTTTCAGCGATTCCCCGAGGCGCTCCCTGTCCAAATGGCCCGGGCGAAGTTCCTGCAGGTAGGCCAACGCGAGGCCGAAGCCGAGGCCGCCTTTGAAGCGATTTACCGAAATCCGGACTTTTCTGAGGAAGCCATTGCCCAAGACTTCGTAGTCATTCTCGAGGAACTTACAGGGGCCAATTTGGCCAAGGACCATCCAGCCTGGCAGGCATTTTTGAGGTTGACGGCTCTCGCTTCGGGCATACGTTCAGAGTCCGCCCTGCTCAAACGGATGGAAGCTGGCGCGCTGCAGGCGTATGGAAAAACGTGGGAGGCTATTCGAGGGTTGGAAGAGAGCTTAAAACTCCCGGGCGGTCAAATTTGGGAAACCTATGAGTCCCTGGCGGTCACCCAACACGAAATGGGGGATTTGATGGGCTATTTAGCGACTGCATTCGCGGCCAACGAAGTGTTCCCTGATCACGAACGGGCTCCCTTATTGTTGGGCGCGGCCTTAGACATGAATGGCCAGCCAGCACAAGCCATTACTACATTCCTATTGGGCCTTCGCCGAAGTCAATCCCGAAACCAAGGGAATAGCCCGCTTGCTCCAGAGTATTATTTCCGACTCGGAACGGCGTACTGCCATGCGGGGGACCTCGAAAACATGTCAGCCTCCTTGGACCGCTTACTCCTCTTTTTCCCGGATCACGTGCAAGCCAAAAACAACTACGCCTACTATTTGGCCCAATTTGGTGTGCGATTGGACGACGCCAAAACGATGGCGATGGCTGCTCTCGAAGCTCAGCCAGAGAATGCGAACTACTGGGACACATATGCCTTTGTCCTCATGATGCAGGGGAAGTGGTCTAAAGCTCAAGGCGCTATGTCAGAATGTTTGAAATTTGGTGGGGATAAAAGCGCAGAAGCCTGTATTCACGCCGCGCAAATTTTTTACCATTTGGACCGAAAGGAAGACATGGAAACCTACCTGACCAAGGCCTCTGAAAATGGGGCCCCGGAAGAGGAAGTTCGCGTCATTCGGACCCAGCTGCTTCAATCCGACCTTCTAGAAACTTCGCTATGAACCGTCTTTCCCTACTCGCTCTCCTTATAGCCAGCACCCTGTTGGCCAGCTGTGGCGCGTGGCGAAAGACCCCAACGGATATTACTTTGCAAACGCCTCCTCCTCGCTCCAACGAATCCATTGTCCTCGAAGCCCTTAAATCACAGTTCGAAGAGTTTGACTGGGAAGCGCCGTTTTACCGCGCAAAAGGCTCGGCCCAAGTGGACTACCCCGGCACCAGCCAAAAGGCCCGGCTCGAAGTGCGTATTAGTACGGAACAAAGCGCACCCCTCGTGTGGTTGGATATCGCGGATCCCTTGATGGGCCTCAAGCTCGCTCGCGTGCAGGTCGATGCTGACAGTGTTCAGGGCTATGCACACATTGTGAACAAAGTCTTGACTGAGCCAATCTCGCGGTTGGCGGATGCGGGGCTACCCGTAAGCACCTGGGACCTCATTTACCTGCTTACGGCTCAGCCGATTTCTCTACCCACCTCGGTTGTGGGCATGGTCTTGACGGCTTCTTCGGACGGCCAGCAGGCCCTGTGGACCGTACGCTACCCCGTGCGGCGGGGAGACCACCAAGGGGAGCTGACGCTTGTGTTGACTCAGCAAGCGCCACACCGCCTGATTTCTCAAGAGCTCAAGGTGAACGCTATCCTAGCGCAGGCCCGGGTGGACTACGATGTTTCAGGGGGCTGGACCGCCCAATTTAAGGGAGCGAGCACCGAGGGTGGATTGAGGTTTGAACCCAATCAATCTGGCTGGGAGCAGGCATCGTTGAGTTTCCCCTTTACCCTACCTTCGGGCTATGCGCGTGTGGAGTTTTAACAAAGCCATTTGGGGGATTGCCTTGATCGGGCTGAGTTACTCGACTTGGGCGCAACAGCCGACCCAAAAAGAAAAGCTCGAACAGCGCAAAACCCAGCTTCAGGATGAAATCGAGGTCGCCAACGGCATCCTCAAGAAGACCCAAAAGGACAAGGAGCTCACGCTGAACCAAGTTCGGGCCCTCGATAAAAAAGTTCGTGCTCGGCAGGAGTTGATTCGGACAGTCCAAGCCCAAATCTCCAATTCAGACCGGGAAATTCGTCGCCTCAAAAATGAAATGGCGCGCCTGGATGGCGAAATCAAAACACTCAAAGAAAAATATGCGGGAATGCTTCGCGAGGCCCAAAAGCGAGGCACCCCCAGCAGTGCACTGGCCTTTGTTTTTGCTTCGGACGATTTGCAGCAGGCCCTCAAGCGGTTGTATTTCTTGCGTCAGTATAGTGGATTCCGCCAAACCCAAGTGGAGGAAATCAAGGCCCTACAAGAGATTAAGGCCCAGGCTATTTTAGCATTGGAAGCAGAACAAGGACGAAAGCGCCAACTGCTCGGCCAGGAAGTGGCCCAAAAGCAAGAGCTCGTGGCAGAAAAGAGCCAGCAGGAAGCCGCGGTTGCCAAGCTGAAGAAAAAGGAGAGTCAAATCGCAACGGAAATCAAAAAGAAGCGTTCTGAAATGCAAAAGCTGGAGCAGCAAATTCAGCGAATCATCCAGGATGAATTAAGGCGCCAACGAGAGGCGGCTCGAAAGCAAGCGGAAGCCCAAAATCCAGGCAGCACAACCCAAGCAGGTAGCTCCCCTGAGTCCTTTGCTTTGACGCCTGAAGGCGCTGCGCTTGCGAAAGATTTTGCGGCAAATAAAGGCAAATTACCCTGGCCGGTGGAGCGAGGGATTATTACTCAGAATTTTGGTGAAAATCCTGTTCCGGGAACCTCGGGCGTGACGATCAAGAATCCGGGAGTGGACATTGGAACCCCGAGCAAATCTCAGGTTCGCGCAGTCTTTCAAGGCGAAGTATCGACGGTGGTCCGCATTCCCGGCGCCAACCGCGTCGTGCTTATCCGCCACGGAAACTACTTCACGGTTTATTCCAATTTGGAGGATGTTTTTGTAAAAACGGGGGACAAAGTCAGCACCAAAGAAGCCATCGGTCGTGTGGCTGCAGATCCTGAAACGGGCGAATCCACGCTTCACTTTGAGCTGTGGATGGATACCAACAATCAGGATCCTAAGCCTTGGCTTGGGCGCTAGAGAGCACGCGCTTCGCGCTGAGGCTTGTAGGCTAGGGAGCTTGAGGGCGCACGCTTCGCGCTATGGCGTGTCCGCTTAAACGTTTAATGTCTTTTATCCTGGAACTTCATGGCGGACCTTCGCCGCGCGCAGGGGCTTTGCCAAAAAGTACTAAAACCAGGAGCCTCCAACGAGCTAAAGGATGAGTCATCCTCCCCTTAAACCTCAGGAAGGCCCTCTAGCCCTCTAGTCTTTTGGCTTACTCCTCCAACAACGTCCAGCCTTGGCTCAATAGGGGCTCGGCGACTTTGTATTTGACCTGTTTTTTCTCTCCGGACAGAATGTTGGCGACCGTGACCAGGTCATTTCGGCCATATTTCTTGTCATGTACGACGGGGGTCGTATTGCGAGGCGGCGGCGGAGTCCCCGGCATGGGTCCCCGGCCTACACCCCGGGCAGGGGCAGCAGGGGCTTCGCTCCTAGGCCCGCTCGTCTTCAATGTTTCGCGGCGTGGTGCAGGAGCAGGGGCGCGACGAACAGACTGAGCTTGCGTGGCTGGATCAGCGACAGGCAGGCCTGCGCGGAACAAGAAAGAAATCACACTCTGGTTCATTTCTCCTAGCATCTCGCGGAAGAGGTTGAAACTCTCGTGCTTGTAGATCAGGAGGGGGTCTTTTTGCTCGTAGACGGCCCCTTGCACGTTTTGGCGTAGGTCGTCCATGTTGCGCAAGTGGTCCTTCCAGTTCTCGTCAATCATGGCGAGCACGATGCCTTTTTCCACGTCGCGCATCAAAGACTCCCCTTGAGTGTCGACGGATTTCTGCAGGTGCGTAGAAACTTGAAGGGCTCGGGCGCCATCAGTGAAGGGGACCAAAATGCGCTCCACATTTGCTCCTTGCTCCGTCAAGACGTTTTGAAGGACCGGTAGAGCTTGCTGCGCCACGCGAAGGGACTTCTGGACATACTGCTGCATGGCGGCCTCGTAGGTCCGCTGGGTCAGTTCAGGGGCCTTAAGGCGCTCAAATTCCGTCGAATCCACCGGGGGAGTGATGCCGAAGGTCTCAAAAAGGTCGAGTTCAAATGCCTTGAAGGCATTGCTAGGTTTCGTGTTTTGAATGAGGGATGCTGCCAAATCGTATGCGCTGTTGGCGATGTCCACCTGCAGGCGTTCGCCCGAAAGGGCATTGCGACGGCGGCGGTAAATGCCCTCGCGCTGGGCGTTCATGACATCATCGTACTCAAGCAAGCGCTTCCGCATGCCGAAGTTGTTTTCCTCCACTTTTTTCTGGGCGCGCTCAATGGACTTAGAGACCATGGAGTGTTGGATGACTTCTCCCTCTTCGTGCCCCATGCGGTCCATGAGACTGGCGATGCGTTCAGAGCCAAAAAGGCGCATGAGGTTGTCTTCCAAGCTCACAAAGAACTGGGAGGATCCAGGATCACCTTGACGACCCGCCCGACCGCGCAACTGGCGGTCAACTCGGCGTGAATCATGGCGTTCCGTGCCGATGATAGCCAAGCCACCGGCGGCTTTCGCCTCGTCCGACAACTTAATGTCCGTTCCCCGTCCCGCCATGTTGGTGGCGATGGTGACGGTGCCGGGCCGGCCGGCTTCGGCAACGATGTCCGCCTCTTTTTGGTGCAACTTGGCATTGAGCACTTGGTGCGGAATCTTGCGCATATTTAGCGCCTTGCTGAGCAATTCCGAGATCTCGACGGACGTGGTGCCCACCAGAATGGGGCGGCCGGCATCGCGAAGGATGATGATCTCTTCAATGACTGCGTTGTACTTCTCGCGTTTGGTCTTGTATACCAAGTCGTCCCGGTCGTCTCGGGCAATGGGCCGGTTGGTGGGGATGACCGTGACATCGAGTTTGTAGATCTCCCAGAATTCTCCCGCTTCCGTTTCGGCCGTACCGGTCATGCCGGACAGCTTGTTGTACATCCGGAAATAGTTCTGCAAGGTGACCGTGGCATAGGTTTGTGTGGCGGCCTCAATAGTCACATTTTCCTTGGCTTCGATGGCTTGGTGCAGGCCGTCGGAATAGCGTCGACCATCCATGATGCGGCCCGTTTGCTCGTCAACGATTTTGACCTTGCTCTCCATCACGACATACTCCACATCTTTTTCGAACATGGTGTAGGCCTTGAGCAATTGGTTCATCGTGTGGATGCGCTCACTTTTCTGACGATAATCCCGCAATAGATGGTCCTTTTCTTGCGCTTTGGTCGCCGTGTCGCGGTCCGATTTTTCAATGCGGTCGAGTTCCGTCGACATGTCGGGCAGAACGAAGAAGTCGGGGCTGGTCTGTTTGCTGAGAAGCTCTATGCCGCGATCCGTTAAATTGACTTGGTTCTGTTTTTCTTCGATGGAGAAGTACAGAGCCTCGTCCACGATTTTCATTTCCTTGCCTTGGTTTTGGAGGTAGACCCCTTCCGTCTTTTGGAGGAGGGCCTTGTTGCCTTCTTCGCTTAGGAACTTGATGAGGGCTTTGTTTTTGGGCAAGGCACGGTGAGAGCGGAGTAATTGGAATCCGGCATCTTTGGTGTTGCCTTCCGCGAGGAGACGTTTGGCCTGCATCAGCGAATCTTGGGCGACCGCTTTCTGCTGGCTGTAAAGCTCGACCACGAATGGCTTGAGCTCGTTGAATTCATGGCGGTCTCCATTGGGCGTGGGCCCCGAGATGATCAAAGGAGTACGGGCGTCGTCAATTAAGACCGAGTCCACCTCGTCGACAATGGCGAAGTGGTGACCGCGCTGGACCAGCTCGCTCATGTCGCGGGCCATATTGTCCCGGAGATAGTCAAAGCCAAACTCATTGTTGGTTCCAAATGTGATATCCGCGGCATAGGCCTGGCGGCGTCCTTCGCTGTTGGGGCGGTGCTTGTCGATGCAATCGACCGTCAAGCCATGAAACTGATAGAGGGGCCCCATCCATTCGGCATCTCGCTTGGAGAGATAATCGTTCACGGTGACCACGTGCACACCGCGGCCGCTCAAAGCGTTCAGGTAAACAGGTAAGGTCGCCACGAGGGTCTTTCCTTCCCCGGTGGCCATTTCGGCGATGCGGCCCTTGTGTAGGACCGTTCCACCAAAGAGTTGGACGTCGTAGTGGACCATATTCCAAGAGACGGGGGTGCCGGCGGCGTCCCAATGGTTGTTCCAGATAGCCTGGTCCCCTTGGATTTCAACTGCGCCCATGGTACCCACGAGGGCACGATCGATGGGGCTGGCTGCCACGCGCATGGGTCCTTGAGACCACTGACGTGCCGTTTCTCGGATGAGGGCAAAGGCTTCAGGTAAGATTTCATCGAGCACGGCCTCCTCTGCCACAATGGCTGATTTTGTCAGTTCGTCGATCTGTGCGTAGAACTGTTCCTTCGCCTCAAAGTTTATTTCGGATTCTGCCTGGACCTTGAGCTCGGCGATTTTTGCCGATTGTTCGGAAGAGGCAGATTGAATTCTGGCTTTGAATTCGACGGTTTTGCCTCGGAGGTCATCGGGACTGAGCCCGCGCAGCGCTTGCTCAGCCGCGTGAATCTTATCGATATAGGGTTGAATTTCCTTGAGGTCGTTTTTCGACTTGTCGCCAAGGATCTTCTGTAGAAGCTTCTGAATCATGGTAGCCGCAAAAGTACAATCCTTGTGCCACCTATGCGTTTAAAAGCGGATGGCAGAATCAGTACTCTTCTTCGTTCCAAAGAAAGTCGTCATCAGAGGGGTAGTCGGGCCAAATCTCTTCGATGGATTCGTAGATCTCCGCCTCTTCCTCCTCGATGGCTTGGAGATTTTCTACCACTTCCAAAGGAGCCCCCGTACGGATGGCATAATCAATCAATTCATCTTTGGTGGCGGGCCAAGGGGCGTCGCTCAGGTAGGAAGCCAATTCAAGTGTCCAGTACATAGGAAAATGCAAAAGTAATTTTGCGCAAATATATTCGTTTTCAGATGCTACACAAGTTCTTTCTGAAAAGGAATTAAGCAGTTGGTTTCCAAGGGATTTCTTCCACCTTCAGATCCTGTGCAAACCAGCGTGATAGCGTGAAGAAATAGTCGCTTAATCGGTTTAAATAGGGGAGGATTTCCGTCGGCAGCGGAAGGGCGGTTTCGCGCAATTCGCCCTCGAGCTGGGTGCACCAGCGTTCGGCGCGGCGGCAGACCGTTCGGGCAATGTGGGCATGACTGACCAGCAGATGGCCTCCGGGAAGGACAAAATTTCGCAAAGGGGGTAAGTCGGCATCCATACGGTCGATACAGGCCTCGAGGCTCGTGACCCAGGCGGCATGGATGACGGGTAGCTTGGATTGCATGGCCTCATTGTCGTTGGCCATGTGGGAGCCGATGGAAAAGAGGTGAGACTGGATTTCTTGCAATTCCGTCTGTAGGGTGGGCATGGCGGAGTCGCGAAGGAGGCCGACATAGGCGTTGAGCTCATCCAAGGTGCCATAGGCATGTAGGCGCAGGTCCGCCTTGGATACGCGCTGACCGCTGTACAAGCTCGTTTGACCGCTGTCCCCCGTTTTGGTGTAAATTTTCACCCTCCTAAGGTAACTACCGACGCCCGTTTCTGTTCGCCTTAAACCAATTCACCTTGGAGCTATCCAAAAGCCATGAAAGAAAATGTACTCACATTCGCTAGTATGGCTATCATGATGCTTCCTAGTGTCTCCAAAGGACAGCAGAACCCCTACTTGGATGCTTGGCTCTACAATTCAAGTGGATTGACAGGACAGCATTGGGAGCAAGGCCAGTCCGCTGTAATTACGGATACAGCGCTTGCGGATGTTCGATGGATTGGGTACACGTCATCCGATGTCTACGTTCGGAGTTCGGGGGTCCCCGCTTATCCCGTTGGGCCGTTTTTGGACGGTAATCCCATTCTAGCCCCAACGAACCGCCATTACCTTTTTCGAATCCCGCGCAATCCTATTCAGGAGACCCAAACCCCGACCGCACCCGGCCTGGGCCAGATTGGCGTCTTCATAAACGGCGTTCCAGTTTACAACTATGCCGATGCTATGTCCTACAACAACCAAGGCGTTTGGCACCAAAATGCTGTGGTCTTTGAGCACAGCGGCATGGACTGCGCCAAAGGCCACCCGGCTCCCGTTTTCTCCGGCCCTCCCGGGCCAGGGTCACAGATTACGGGTGCCTCCTACCACCACCACCAATCGCCAGCCATCTTCACGACGGCTACCCAGCCATTGACCAACGTTTGCGGCACCTATCCTTCATTGGGCTTGTACACCATGGATTCCACGGGACATTCCCCATTGCTGGGCTTTGCCTTTGACGGATTCCCCATCTATGGTGCGTATGGCTTTTCCGATACCGCCGGCCAAGGGGCCGTGAGCCGAATTCGAAGCAGCTACCGACTTCGAACTATGACAGACCGAAGCACCTTGCCCGATGGGACGGTACTGTCACCGGCTCAACAAGGACCGAGTTTGGCTGCAGTTGCCCTCGGATCCTACAAGGAGGACTTTGAATATGTCCCCGGGCTTGGAGATCTCGACGAGCACAATGGTCGCTTCGCAGTCACTCCAGAATTCCCAAATGGCACCTATGCCTACTATACAACAGTAGATTCGGATCGAAATTCCGCCTACCCCTACGTCATCGGGGACACCTATTTTGGCGCTGTCGCTACGGACAATTTTGGCGCCATGGGCCCCAATGCAGGTTCCACAAGTGTAGTTCTACCTGGTGGCGTAACCACCTATAATCCCATCGGCCTGCCCGAATCCAACGGTCCTCAACTCATTCTTTCCCCAAACCCAACGTCCACCCACGTCACCCTCCAGGGAACGGAATGGCAGGGCATTTGGCAACTGACCGATTTAATGGGTCGTATATGGAACACCGGCAAACACCTTTCCAAGGATGGCGACCTTACCCTGGAAGTGGGACACCTCCCAAGCGGCTATTACCGTATCGTACTCGAAAACGAAGGCCAAATCCAGAGCTATCCTCTGTATGTAGTCCATATGTAGCTAGAAAGCTAGAAAGCTAGAGAGCTCGCGCTTCGCGCTGTGGCCTTTACGCTTAAACGTTTCATCTCTTTTACCCTTAAAATGTGGTGTGGACCTTCGCCGCGCGCCGGGACTCTCCGTTTTTTTTTTGCCAAGCCCTCAAGCC
>Ga0115566_10000379_pt1 | contig 38662 bp, 32 predicted proteins | sample COGITO_mtgs_1204_3_FD_87173 | JGI IMG/M metagenome (GOLD analysis project Ga0115566, IMG submission 87173) | Pelagic marine microbial communities from North Sea - COGITO_mtgs_120405 | ecosystem: Environmental > Aquatic > Marine > Epipelagic | place: Germany:Helgoland, sampling site Kabeltonne...
CAAGGATTTGATCACGGGATACCGTTCCTACCTTATCTCGGTTAGGTACACCAGAACCTTTTGCCAATCCAGCTGCTTTCTTTAAGAGAACAGATGCTGGAGGGGACTTTAATATGAAACTAAAAGACTTATCAGCATAGACTGTAATAACAACGGGTAAAATCATACCCGCCTGATCCTTTGTTTTTGCATTAAATTCCTTACAAAAACCCATGATATTCACACCCTGAGCACCTAAAGCAGGACCAACCGGGGGTGCTGGATTTGCAGCACCTGCAGGTAATTGAAGTTTAATAAGACCAACAGCTTTTTTAGACATATGATAATTATTCTTGATCGGCTTTTTCTACTTGCCAAAATTCTAGTTCAACAGGAGTAAACCGACCGAAAATTGAAACTGACACCTTTAATGTACCCTTTTGAGCGTCAATTTCTTCAATCTCACCGGTTAAGTTAAGGAATGGACCATCTAATATTTTTACGGATTCACCAACTGAAAATTGAACCTTAGGTACTTCTTTGCCTTTAGCGTCATCAACTTGGCTCAAAATTCGGCCAATTTCATCTTCACGAAGTGGGGTAGGACTCTCACGACCGATGAAATTAATAACCCCATCAGTGTCTTTAATTTTGTACCACGGTTCCTTTTTGAGTGTACCTTGGTCGTCATAAAGTCTCATTTCAACAAAAACATATCCAGGATAAAATTTACGATCCCGTTGTTTTTTCTTCCCGTTTTTAACTTCCGATACAGTTTCAATCGGAACTAAAACTTCGTTAAGGTCTTTAGCAAAGCTTTCATCGTCTTCTTTGTATTTAGCAAAATAACGCTTAACCTTGTCTTCGTGATTCGATAAGCACTGTACGGCGTACCATCTCATACCAGCTGATAATGTTGTGCCCATTTTAGTTAACTTGCACGTAATTTTTGGGTAATAAATTCAACCCAATTTGACAATGAAAAATCAGCAACTGAGATAAAACATCCTAAAATTGCAACCCCAATTACAACAACTATTGTAGATTCACGCAGCTCAGAAAAGGTAGGCCAACTTGCTTTTGCAAGCTCAGACATAGTTTCCTTATAGAAAGTTCTAACTTTTTTGAATGGGTTCACGAATTAAATAATTATGGCGGGAGAAGAGGGACTCGAACCCACAGCCTACGGTTTTGGAGACCGGTGCTCTACCAATTGAGCTATTCTCCCAAAATTTTCGGTGCGGGTACGAATTTTATCTAGATTTAAGAAATTTCAGTAATATTTCCAGCTCCGATAGTTTTACCTCCTTCGCGAATCGCAAACCTTTGACCAGGTTCCATCGCAATTGCTTTCTGAAGTTCGATTTCAACACCCAAGTTATCTCCAGGCATTACCATTTCAACGCCCTCAGGTAAATTTACATTTCCGGTAACATCAGCGGTACCAAAAAAGAACTGCGGACGATAACCTTTGAAAAACGGTGTATGTCTTCCGCCTTCATCTTTGTTAAGGACATAAATTTGTGCTTTTGCTTTAGTGTGTGGCTTAATGCTTCCTGGAGCGGCGATAACATGACCTCTTTGAATGTCAGTCTTTTCTATTCCGCGTAAAAGAATACCAACATTATCTCCAGCTTGTCCCTCTCCTAATTCTTTTCGGAACATTTCAACTCCCGTACAAGTTGTTTTGCGTGAATCACCAAGTCCAACAATTTCAATTTCTTCTCCAACCTTAATAATACCACGTTCGATTCTACCTGTAGCAACAGTGCCACGTCCAGTGATTGTGAATACATCCTCAACTGCCATTAGAAGAGGTTTGTCAACATCGCGGACGGGTTCAGCAACCTCAGAATCAATTGCATCCATTAATTTTTGAATCGCAGGTAAACCGAGTTCACCTTCATCATTATCCAAAGCTTTTGTAGCTGAACCGCGGATAATAACGGCATTATCACCATCAAATTCATATTTACTAAGAAGATCTCGTATTTCCATATCAACAAGTTCTACTAATTCTTCGTCGTCGCCTGACATTAAATCACATTTGTTAAGAAATACAACCAAGTGTGGAACATCTACCTGCCGTGCTAACAAGATATGCTCTCTTGTTTGAGGCATGGGGCCAGTCGTTGCATCAACAACTAAAATTGCACCATCCATTTGAGCTGCTCCAGTAATCATGTTTTTCACAAAATCAGCGTGACCCGGACAATCAACATGTGCGTAGTGACGACTATTAGATTCGTATTCAACATGGGAAACAGCAATTGTAACAATTTTCTTATCGTCACGCACGGTTCCGCCTTTGGCTATGTCAGCATAGCTTTTTATCTCAGCAAGACCAAGTCTTGCTTGAGCATGCAAAATAGCAGTCGTGAGTGTTGTTTTACCATGGTCTACGTGACCTATGGTACCTACGTTAACATGAGGTTTAGTGCGCTGGAACTGTTCTTTGGCCATTTAATTTGACTAGTTTGAATGTTATGTGGAGCCCACGAGCGGATTTGAACCGCCGACCTCGTCCTTACCAAGGACGCGCTCTACCGACTGAGCTACATGGGCGGGGGCATGAGGGGTTAGAAAAATGGTTCAAATTAAAGTAATTTATATTCTTGTCAAGAAAAACCAAAGATTATTGCGTTTTATATTATTAATAATTAAAGTCTTGATCTTTAATACCCTAATTGTTTTAAGAGTTTTTGTTGCGGGCGTAGCTCAGTTGGTAGAGCACCACCTTGCCAAGGTGGATGTCGAGGGTTCGAATCCCTTCGCCCGCTCCAATATCATTTTAAAAAAAGTTTCTTCATTTCACCCTCTAATTCAGGTTTACACACCACAACTGAGGAGAAGTTTTTCTTGATTGAAATGTCGATAACCAATAAACCCGCACCATTTACAATTGGCAATAAAGGTAATATGTCATACGGTTTAAGATCAACATCAAGCATGATATCTGCCTTGCCGATGCACATTAAATAATAACCGTAACAATCTCCCCATGTACGAAAACTAGCTCCAGTTGTTTTAAGATAGTTCCAATTTTCTTTAAATGGTGATTGAGATATTCTAACTTCATCGGTTGTAGTATTAGCGAATTCTTCCACCCATCATAAGGAACACTTGTTATTAAGTTATTATTCAGGAATGATTGCTCATTATCACCAGATAGAAAATCATTGTTAATCAAAGGCATACGAAGAGATCCATAAGCTGGTTTATTGTTTTCCAAAAATCCAATTAATGTCCCGAAAAATGGGACTTTATTTGTAAAACTAAATGTTCCATCAATTGGATCAATAATCCACTTATACTGTGAATGACTATTTTCGTCATTGAATTCTTCACCAATAATTCCATGGTTTGAAAATCTACTTCTGATTTGCTTACGTATAAAAATTTCACAGTTTAAATCTGCTTCAGTTACTAAGGATCCATCAACTTTTCTATTCCGAATGAATTTGTTAGAATTGAAATGTTCAGATAAAGCTTTAGACGATTCGAAGGTTAAACCACTAACGAATTCATTAAATTCTAAAAATGTAAGTTTCATATAACTATAAAATGCAAATGTTAATTCTAGACTTTGAGGGTTGCCACTCGAAAGGAATCAGAGAAATTGGAGCAGTCTTTACCCAAGGTATAAAAATAACAAAAATAAAAGAACTCTCTGTGGATAATGTTGGTACATGTAGAAAAACTTTAAGTCAAATTTTAGTTAGCAGCCCAGAATTATTCGTATCTCATAACATTCAAATTGAAAAAAATTTGTTAAAAAAATATTTGCCATACCCGCCTATTATAAAAGACAAAGATTCGCATGAATGGGGTCCCTGGTTGGATACGATTAAACTTTACAAAACTTTGTATCCTGATTTGAAAAAATACGAACTTAGTTCACTCAAGGACATATTTATAAAGGATGAAATAGAGATTTTAAGTACTAAATATTGTACGAAAGGCAAAGGAAAACATCATAACGCACTTTATGATGCAATGTGCACCTATCTTCTTGTAAAAAGGCTATACAGTAAAATTGATTTAAATAGTTTTATTCAATGAGATCACCATCCTCGGTCTTTTCAATAACTTCTTCAGAAGAATCTACTTGCTCATCTTCGGATTCTTGATCTTCTCCCTCGTCTAATTCAACGACCTCTGAAATCGCAATAAGTCGATCTTTACCAGAGAGATTTACAAGTTTAACACCTTTTGATCCGCGATTTGTTTCTCTAATGTTATCCACAGGACATCGGACTGCCTGTCCATTACTAGTTATCATCAGAATTTCACTATCTGGATCAACACTAAGAGCACCAATAATACAATCTGTATTCATGGCAGTGACTCCCTGTCCGCCTCTTTTTCTAGGTGTGACATCAGCGACATTTTCATCTTGTACATTTCCACCATTTGGAAGGAAGGCACTAAATCGCGTTCTGATACCAAGCCCATTTCTTCCAGCAATAAGTAAAAGTTTTTTATCATCAACAACCAAGAAGGTATCAACCAAATCTTTCTCTTTTAATCTAATTCCACGTACTCCTCGAGTAACTCGACCCTGATCCCGTAATTGATCGCAACAAAAACGTAAGCCCTTACCGCTTTTAGAAAGAATTAAAATATGATCGTCAGAGTTAGTTTTTATCGCCTTTAACAAAGTATCACCTTCATCAATATTTATACCGATTATTCCACCTTTACGATGATTTTTGTATGCACTAATTTTTGTCTTTTTAACAACTCCTTTTTTTGTACATAAAACTAAAGATTGTTCGGACTCGAAAGATTCTATAGAGATTAGGGCTGCAACTTTTTCGTCTTTTGGCATCTCTAAAAGATTAATTATATTTCGACCCTTTGATGTTCTACTGCCTTCGGGAATATCATAGGCTTTACCAACATAAACCCTTCCATTTTTCATAAAAAACATAAGAGTATCATGCGCGTTACAGGTTTGTAAAATTGTTACTGGGTCTTCCTCTTTTTGTCCACTGCCAATTACACCTTTTCCTCCTCTATTTTGAGATCGGAATTCTTCTACGCCCGTTCGTTTTATAAAACCACTTTTGGTAATCGTAATCACACATCCATCGTTAGGAATAAGATCTTCCATTCTAACATCACCTTCATAATCAGTAATTAAACATTTTCGGTCATCAGAATAAACTTCTTTTAGTGTTAACAATTCATCCTTTATCACATTTAAAAGAATATGTTCATTATCTATAATTTCTTTTAACCCCGAAATAATATTCATTAATTCCTGATATTCTGCGTCTATTTTTTCACGCTCCATACCAGTAAGTTGATACAATCTTAAATCTAAAATAGCGTTAACTTGTCTATCCGAAAGTGTATACTTTGCTACAAGGTTCTCTTTTGCTTCATTACGATTAGCTGATGCACGAATTATACGAACGAAATCATCTAAATTATCCTGTGCTATTTTGTAACCCTCTAGAATGTGTGCACGATCTTCAGCTTTTCTTAGTCTAAACTGGGTACGCCGTAAAATAACTTCTCTTCTATGTTCAACATAGCATACTAAAGCTTCTTTGATATTCATTTGCTTTGGTCTTCTTTTGTCCAAAGCTAATAAGATCACACCAAAACTACTCTCAAGAGCGGTAAGTTTGAAAAGCTTGTTAATTGTAACTCGCTCGATCTCACCTTGTTTCAACTCTACCACGATTCGAGTTGTTTCAGTCGATTCATCTCGTAGATCGCTTACGCCATCGAGAATTTTTTCTTTTACCAAATCAGCTATTCGAGTTACCAAAGTTGCACGATTTGCATTGTAGGGAATTTCAGTAATTATAATTTGCTGTTTTCCGTTAGGTAAATCTTCAGTATGCATTGTTCCACGCATACGAACAATTCCACGACCAGTGTGCATGTACGATTTAATGCCTGATCTACCAGCAATTGTACCACCGGTAGGAAAATCCGGACCAGGTAAAACATTCATTATTTCATCTATTGAACAATTTGGCTGATCAACTAACAGGCAAACCGCATCGATTAATTCCCCAAGGTTGTGGGGAGGTATGTTAGTTGCCATTCCAACAGCAATGCCAGATGAACCATTCATTAAGAGGGAAGGTAAAGAAGAGGGGAGAACGGTGGGTTCAGTTGAACTTTCTTTATAATTTGGTTCAAAATCAACCGTATCCTCATCAATATCTTTAAGGAGTTCCTCCGCAATTTTTGTTAATTTACATTCAGTATATCGATAGGCAGCTGCGGAGTCTCCATCCACTGATCCGAAATTTCCCTGACCATCTACTAGTGGATAACGCATTACCCAAGGTTGTGCCATTCTAACTAATGTGTCATAAACTGAACTATCTCCATGTGGATGGTAATTCTTTAAAACTTCACCTACTACGCCTGCGCATTTATCATAAGCTCTATTGTGCAATAGACCCTCTCGTAGCATTGCATACAATACCCGGCGATGAACTGGTTTAAAACCGTCACGCACATCTGGTAACGCTCGGCTTACAATGACTGACATCGAATAATCGATGTAAGCAGATTGCATGATGTCTGAGATATTTCCTGAAAAAGAGATTTTGTTATTATCTGTCATTTTTAAATTTTATTAAGCGTCTAAAAAGGAAACATTTAATGCATTGTCTTCGATAAAGGCTCTTCTTGGAGGAACCTCCTCACCCATTAACATCGTAAAAACATTATCTGCTGCAATTGCATCTTCTATTTCTACTTTAATTAAGCTTCTTTTTTCAGGATCCATTGTGGTCTCAAAAAGTTGCTTTGGATTCATTTCACCTAGACCCTTATATCTTTGTATTTGAAGGCCCTTGCGACCTTGTTTTCTAATGATTTCTAGAAAATTTGTGATTGAAGAGATTTCCATCATTTCTTCTTTTTCCTCTGACCCACTATTTGTAATTATATGATAATTAGTTTCATCATCATTATTTTTAAATAGTGAATAATTAATGCCCAATTCATAACATTGTTTTAGAACTTTCTCTATTTCATGAGATTCATATATTTCATGGATAGAAATTCTTTGGCTTATTTTTTGTTCGTTTAATTCTATTTCTTTAGTAAAAGTCTCAAGTTCATTTCCTTCATTTATGTTTTGTGAGAGCATAAAGCCTGATTTAGCTTCTAAGTCTTTGAAAAATCTTAATTCTTCTTCGTTTCCAGTTCGAATACGAGCCAAAAACCTTGGTAATTTTTCTGTTTCTTCATCTAATTGTGCCAATAATCTGGTAAGTGTACACCCATATCGCTGAACTCCTTTTCCTAGAGCTTCAATTTTAAGAAAATGCTCTATTAACATCTTAATTTGTTCTTCAGGAAATTGAAAGCCATCACTCTTTCTTTTAAATTCAATGTCTTCGCAACCCAAAGATAATAATATCCTACTCATCTCCGCATCGTCTTGAATGTATTGCTCTGTTTTCCTCCTTTTAATCTTATAAAGGGGAGGTCGTGCTACATAAACAAAACCACTCTCGATTAATCCCTTCATTTGCCTAAATAAGAATGTTAGCAAGAGGGTCCTGATATGCGCTCCATCTACATCAGCATCTGTCATAATTATAATTTTATGATAACGTGCCTTATTCGCATCAAAAGAACCCTCGCCTTCATGATCACCAATTCCGGTTCCAACTGCTGTAATTAAGCTTCTTATTTCGGCATTGTTAAGAACTTTGTCTAATCTTGCTTTTTCAACATTCAAAAGTTTTCCGCGTAGTGGAAGGATAGCTTGCGTCAGCCTGTCTCGACCCTGCTTTGCAGATCCCCCAGCTGAATCTCCCTCAACAATATAAAGTTCACTTTTGGCAGGATCTTTTTCTGCACAATCTGCCAACTTTCCTGGTAATCCTCCACCAGACAGGGCCCCTTTCCTCACTGTCTCTCTTGCCTTTCTTGCGGCCTCCCTTGCCCGTGCGGCATGTATCACTTTTTGAATCAGGGACTTAGCAATATCAGGATTCATTTCAAAGTAATATTTCATCTTCTCACCCACAATCTTCTGAACAATTCCGTCAACTTCTCGATTTGAGAGTTTAGTTTTAGTCTGCCCTTCAAAACGTGGTTCTGGAACTTTAACAGACACAACCGCAGTTAATCCCTCTCTTACATCGTCTCCTGTTAATGATAATTCTTTTTCTTTAAGTAAGTCATTTTGTCGTGCATAATTATTAATTACCCGTGTTAGAGCAGTTCGAAAACCTGACAAATGGGTGCCACCCTCAACATTGTGTATCGAATTTGCATATGCATAAAGTTGGTCTGCGAAAGAATCATTATAAATAAGTGCGACATCTAAAATAATTGTTCCATCACCAGTTTCTGCAGGGGCTTCACCTGAAAAAGAAATGGGTTGAGGGGTAAGAATATTCTTATTTTGGTTAAGATACATTACGTATTCACTGATTCCTTCCTCAAAAATAAAATTTTCTTCTCTGCTGCTTTTATCTTCATGGAGCGAAATTTTCACTCCAGGATTTAAAAATGCCAATTCTCTTAATCTTTTAGCTAGTAAATCAAATTTAAATTCTCTTGTTTCAGTAAAAATTTGCTCATCTGGCAAAAATGTAACCTTCGTTCCCGTCGTTTTACAAGATCCGACAATTTGCATCTTTTGTGTTGTTTTTCCTCTAGAGAATTCCATTTGGTGAACTTTTTCTTCGCGTCTTACCTCGGCAATAAACCATTCCGATACCGCGTTAACGCATTTTGCACCCACTCCGTGCAATCCACCTGACACCTGATAAGCACCTTTCCCAAATTTTCCTCCCGCGTGCAGATTAGTAAGAACAAGTTCTAATGCCGGCATATTATGCTTGGGATGAACATCGACTGGAATCCCCCTCCCATTGTCCTGAATGGAGCAAGAACCATCTATATGAAGATGAACCTTTATCTCCGAGCAATATCCAGCTAAAGATTCATCAATCGAATTATCCACAATTTCAAACACACAATGATGCAAGCCTCTTTCATTTGTGTCTCCAATGTACATATCAGGACGTTTTCTTACGCCCTCAAGTCCTTCCAATTTTTGAATTTGAGAGGAATCGTATTTTTCTTCTTTTTTATTACTATTTTCTTCTGACATAACTTACATTTGAATAATTACTAAAGATGCGAGTCTTTACCCGATAGGTAAAGGGATTGCGACGTTTTAAATTTAAATTTAAAAGGCTAAAACAAACTAATTTTTATAACAATTTTATACCTTTTTTTTTGTCTTTCAGTCAAGTGAGGATTTCAACTTTTTAAGTGTGAAAATAAGAATTTGAAATAAAGTTTTTTTTGATGATTGCTAACACTCGAAAAATTTTTCTTAAGGCAATAGTAGTCAACGCTTTACCCTGAGCATCAATTTCCATATTTGATAATTCTCCCTAAACTTATTTCATGCATGTTGATACATAGATCAATTTTTCCGAAAAAGTTAGCGGCCTGTTACAAAAAGTTAGCAATAACAAATTTAATTGAAATATTAAAATGGTACAAAATCCCATAAAAATGAAATGATTGTTATCGTACCAATAAAATAAATTAAATTAAAATAAATACCAATCTTTAGAAAGTCCCTAAAGTGGTACCCGCCAACAGTGTAGACGAAAGTATTCGTCTGGTATCCAATAGGTGTTACAAAACTTGCTGATGCCGCAATACAAGCAGTCAAAATATATGCCCGAGCATCATAAGCTGTCATTTCCATTACACTTGCTAATTCTAGAGCAATTGGAGCCATGATTACAATCGTTGCATTGTTTGATAAAACTTCAGTCAAAAATGCAGTGCATAAATATAAAATGATTAAAACTGCCAATGGTTGCCATTGGGGTTCAAAAAATCCCATACCAGCCCAACCGACTATAGATGCGATAACAGAAGAAGCACCAGTCGCTTCCATTGTAATGCCAAGTGCAAGCATTCCGTAAATAAGGATTAATATATTCCACTCAATTGCTTGATAAGCTTCCTGAGGTTTTAAACATCCACATAATAACAAAACTGAAACGCCAATAATTGCAGTTATCGATATAGGCAATATCCCGAACGATGCTACTCCAATGATTCCAACTAGAACACCAATAACGATAGGTGCTTTCTTTTTCATATTCTTCATCGGTGTTGTTGCTTGATCAAGCAGAATAACTTCCTCCGACTTTCTCAGCCGTTCAACTGCCTCTTCTGAGCCCAAAATCAACAATGTATCACTTGGTTGTAATCGAATTTTCTCAATTTCTACACCCAGGTTTTTTCCCCTTCTATGAACTGCAAGAATAGTTAAATTGAATCGGGCCCTAAACCGAGCATCTGAAAGACTTCGTGAAATTAAAGAAGAGGTTGGTCCAACAACACACTCAACCATAACTCCTGTTTTTGATGAAATTTGTTCTATGCCAAGCAAAGTTTCATTTAACAAATTTACTCCCTTAAATTCGCTCGTTTCAATAATCCCCTGAGGTTTACAGGAAAGAACGAGACGGTCATTAGGCTTTAATTTTTCTTCTACATTTCTTGCTGAAATAACAGAGCCGTTTCTCACTATCTCCAAAAGGCGGACATCTGAAAGCTTTGTAATACCCGAATCTTTTATTTTTTGACCGACTAAGGGAGAATCTAACTGGACAATTGCTTCTGTTAAGAATTCCTTACGATCTAATTCTGGAATTATATCCGACAAAGCCTCCCTGTTTGGTAATAGTTTTCTCCCAAACAAAACCAAAACGCCCAGTGAAATGGCTAAGAGGGGAAGCCCTATCTTTGAAAGCTCAAACATGCCCAAGGGTTCCATTTCTTGGTAAATTTCTGAGCTATTTATTATGCCGCTAGCCAAAATATTCGTACTCGTTCCAACTAAAGTACAGCAACCTCCAAAAATAGAGGCATATGATACAGGTATAAGCATTTTAGAAGAAGGTACGCCCATTTTTCGAGATAGGCTAATTACCACCGGCAGAAGAACTACAACGACCGGAGTATTATTAATAAATGCAGATACGAAGGCAACGAGTGCCAATAAAAAAAGCATAAATCTTCGATAGCCATATTTACAAAATCTGCCCAGAGACTCAGAAGCTTGTTCAATTAACCTACATTGGTTTAAAGAGGCACTAATAATGAACATAGCTGCAATTGTTATAGGTGCCTCATTTGAGAAGACGCTGAGTACCTTTGGCACAGTTGGCCAATTTTCGCTTACACCTAAACCTGAAAAAATTAAAATTACACCAAGCAAAGTAATTGCAGTTACATCAACACTTACCTTTTCTAATACAAAAGAGCATAGTGCGGATAATAAAAGTCCAAAGGCTAAAATTGTTTCCCACTCCATCAGTTTATGTAAATTCTAAAAAGTTATTAAATTATGGCTGATATGAAAATTAGCTTACGGATTGTCTATTTTATAAATTTCCATTAATATTTAACAGTATTTCATTTTAACCCTTCTCAATCAATGAATTTCAAACTAACCCACCGTCCAAGGCGTTTAAGAAGTAATCCAATTCTAAATTCTATGATTAAGGAACTCAGTCTAGATCATAGTGACCTTGTATTACCTGTTTTTGTAACAGAAGATGCCGACATTCCTGAAAAAATTGATTCCATGCCCGAAACCTTTCGGTGGCCAATTCATTTGCTACCCGAAAAAATTAAAGAGTGGAAGGATCTCGGAATAAATGCATTTGCTTTATTCCCTAAAGTTGACATCTCCAAAAAAGACTTAACTGGCTCAGATTTTATTAAACCAGACTCTATTGCGTATAAAGCAGCACAAGAAATTAAATCTTTTAATGATAAAATTATTCTAATTGGAGACCTTGCTCTAGATCCTTTTACTTCTCATGGCCATGATGGAATACTTAATGATAAAGGGATAGTCGATAACGACGCCACTGTTGATATTCTCACAAAAGGAGCTGTTTTAGCGGCTCAATCAGGGTATGATTTAGTCGCACCCTCAGATATGATGGATGGAAGGGTTAAAGCTATCAGGAATGAGTTAGATAATAATGGTCTGCAGGAAACTGGGATAATTTCATATTCAGCTAAATTTTCTTCAGCCTATTATGGCCCCTTTAGAGAAGCAGTTGGATCATCGAATAGTATCCCTATTGATAAATCTTCGTATCAACTATGCCCAACTAATTTTAGAGAAGCAAAAAGGGAATTGACATTAGATTTCGAAGAGGGAGCTGATATACTCATGGTTAAGCCTGCAGAGCCATATTTAGATGTTATTAATTATGCAAAAAATAACTTCGATATTCCTATAGCTGCGTATCAGGTTTCTGGAGAATACTCTAGAATATGGGCTGCCCATTTACAAGGATGGTTAGACTTAGAAACTTGTGCACTCGAATCCTTACTTTCCATCAAAAGAGCAGGAGCGGAAATTATTTTTACTTACTTTGCTGAAATGATTGCTAGGAAAATTTAGTTTAACTATCTTCATCAGGAGCCCCACCTTCGTAGGGAGTTGTATCTTCCTTTTCTTCTTCCTCTTCCCACTTAAGGTCAGAATCGGGTAATAATTTTTCTTCTTTATCAGAAACTTCGATAAGGTCAGTTTCAAGGTCGGAATAATCCTCTTCTTTATCCTTATTTTTTTCAGATTCATCCTCAAGGTCGGTATCAATTGCAAAACCATCAGGAACAAATTCTAAAATAGAAAATAGTTCATCACTAAAATGCGAGCGCTTTCCTTCTAAAAAATCATTATTATGTTTTTCAGATAAAACTTCTTCCATTTCTTCTTGGGTATATGGTTCGGCAAATTCTATCAATTCGTTTAACATCGAAACTCGCTTTTGAAATACATGATTTAAAAAATCAGCGTAAGGCCCTTTTTCTTCATCCAAGACATCAGGTAAAGCAAAAAGCATATCTTCAGCCTTTAACAAAGAATCTCGAACGCGAACGAGTTTAATTAATCCGCCATCCATCTCATCTTCTATCGCAAAGGTAAAGAAGGCATCATCAATGAACTGAGAATCCAAACCAAACTCTGTCATTGAATCAAGTAATTCATTGATGTGGAGGAATTGCTTTGGGTCAATAATCCCGAGGTTATCGACATCCCAATTTTCGTTATCGCTAATAGAATCGACCCACCAGTTCTTATCTTCACCGACTCGAACAATGCACCAATCTAAACTAGGTCCTGTTTTTTTCATTAGTTTGTCTTATGAATAGTTGTTTTTATATGACAACCCTGTTTTTTAATTGTAAGGTAAGTTTTCATTCTTCATCGCTCTCTCGTTGTTTCTTTTTTATAATATAATTTAATCTGTGAATCTAATCTATCGAAAATTATTGCGGCCTATTCTTTTTAATCTAGATGCCGAACATGCCCATGATTGGGCATGTCGTTGTCTTTCGTTAACAGAACGATCAAATATATCGAGAAAATTCATTCAACTAATTTCATCTCAAAACTCTTGTGAGGTAAATTTGTTTGGCGTTTCTTTTCCTAATCGACTTGGCTTGGCTGCAGGAATGGATAAAAGTGGTAAGTTTCCTAAAAGTATAGCCTCGTTAGGTTTTGGACATACCGAAATTGGTACTATAACCCCCAAACCTCAAATTGGAAACCCCAAACCCAGACTCTTTCGTTACCCAAGATATAATGCGCTAGTCAACCGTATGGGATTTAATAATGACGGGATTGAAACGGTAATAAAGCGAATTGAAAGTATTTATCCAAAGAAAAATCGGGTTGCACCTCTAGGTATAAATATTGGAAAAGGGAAGGATACTCCACTCTCAATGGCTCACGAGGACTACTTGCATTGTTTGAAAGTTTGCTACAACCAGGCAGACTATATTACTATAAATATAAGTTCGCCCAATACTCCGAATTTAAGAGAATTACACAAAACTACACTCGTAAAACCATTGCTAGAAAAATTAGTTAAAGCGGGTGATGAATTAGCAAAAGATTTCAATATATCGCCGGTTCCACTTCTCCTTAAAATTTCGCCTGATGAAAGTTATAAATCTTTGGAAAATATAGTGTGCAATGCCAAAGAAATTGGTTTTTCAGGTATAATTGCCACAAACACCTCGATTTCTCGATCTGAAAATATCGACTTTGAAAATTTTGAAGCAGGCGGCCTAAGCGGTCAACCCATAGAAAAAGCTTCAACAAATATCATAAGATTCATTGCAAAATTAACAGATTATAAATTTCCAATTATTGGAGCAGGAGGAATCTCCTCCAGAGATACGGCGCTCAAAAAGCTTGATGCAGGTGCTTCACTTATACAAATTTATTCCTCGTTTGTTTATGAAGGTCCATTATTTCCTTCAAATTTAGTAAGCTCTCTCAATCATAGAAATAAGGTCTGGATATAAAGATTCTTTTCCACTTGATCTTAAAATTTCAATATACAATTATTTAGTTACTTACCTGATCATGAAAAAACTAATTATTACCTTCCTAACCATTTGTTTAGTTTTCATCGGGTTCGCATTTCTTATTCTTTTCGAAGGCAGTTTTGATAAAACATTTAATTGGTGGTCGTCTTACTCTAGAGACAATGAAGGTCTTCCTTACAGTCCCTATAAAATTAGAAGAGAAGACTCGGCTAAAATAAGAATTGATGAAGCAAACCAAGTTAAGTGTATAGATGATCACATATTTTGGAAAGGTAAGGGTGCGATAGCGCTGCCTGAAATTACAAAAAGCGGTGAATTGGTAAAGCTCATCATGAAGTCAAAGGGCAATGGCTATTCTGAAAATGTTAAAGCGATAGTAACAGGAAGTATGGGTAACGCATTTGAATTAGGGCAGGTACAAGTCGAGAACGGTGAAATACATGGAATTAAAATAGTTAAGACTTCTATATGGCACAGTTCCCCAAAGTTATTTTGGGGAGAAGAAGAACTTCCATTTAGTGGTACGATAGAGAAACGTTTTCCTAATGGACAAATTTTAACACAAAACCAATACTTATCAGGTGAAATGCATGGTAAATCAGAAAGATTTAATGAAAGCGGTATTCCGGTCTTCTCAAAAGATTATAAAAAAGGCCTAAAGCATGGAACTCACATTTATTGGTTTAGTGAACCAATGGACCCAGAAAGTTATGTTCAAATTAAATATGAGACTCTATGGTCCAAAATTCTGGATAAGGCGAAAGAAAAATTTGGTGGCGAATATGGAAAGGAAGAATCAAACAAATGGATCATACAAAATTATAAATTAGAGGGCGGAAGCTTCCAAGTCAGGCTTTTGGAACATTGGGAAAACAATCAAAAGCATGGGTTGTTTGAGGGATTTGACCGTTTCGGAAATAAAACATTTAAAGATGAGTATAAATATGGACTTCGGATTAAACATCGCACTTTTGACAAAACCAAGACTAAATCATTTGACCGAAAGGTGGAAAAATAAATGGTGCTCAAGGGGGGACTCGAACCCCCACGCCTTTCGGCACTAGATCCTTAGTCTAGCGCGTCTACCAATTCCGCCACCTGAGCAATAATTGTTAGAATGGTAAAGGAACTTAGAGAAATTGCAAGGCGACTAGTTGTTGTAACTTAAAAAACTTTATTATATTTTTAAATAGAAATGGAAGATGATAAAAACCCAAAAACAGGGATAGACCTATCAGGATTATCAAATATAGATTTTGGTCCCAATTGGAAAATCGAAGATGAAGGCAGACATAAGTCTGCTTACCCTACAAAAGAAAAAAAGAAAGCTCGCTTCTCTAAGGAGGAAAAGAGGGGCAATAAGAAATACAAAAAAAAAGATAGAAGCGAAATCCGAAACCTTGATTTTAAAATCGAGATTAAACCAAATCCTGAAATACTTAATAAAACAAAGTCTTTAATGGCAAAAACGGGAGTTTCTTATAGCTTAAAAGAAATCTCAAATATATTCAGTGATAATGTGGATAGGTTGAAATTTAGACTGATAGAAGGTGAAAATGTTTTTTATATTTCAAACTTTGATAAAAAAATCTTTATAAGTAACGAAAAGGCAGTAGATCATACACTTAACAAATTTTTGAAGGAAGGGGTTATAGTTAAAGAAGTTGGCAGAGAAAAACCAAATGGGAATTTCAATTTTGTTTTCTCATGCCCTAAAACTCAAATTTTGTTACCACCTACAAATTTCCATGATTTTGAATCAATTATAAAAGAGCACATATTTCATAATAGAATTCTAGAAACATATGAAAATTATTGCAAAAAATTAACCAAAGTTGAGGATCCAAATGAAATTAAAAAATGGTTAGATACGCCAATAATGAGTTATGAATATTCGTACAATAACATTAATAAGGAAAATAAGGTATTTAGTTCAATTGAGGCATTAAAATCAGCTATCAAAAAGAATGAAGGGGGCCAATTTATCTCAAAAGAAAAAAATTGTATATTCCTAGGCTCAAAAATCGATTTATTGAGTCCTGAATTAAAAACTTTTGTAGAAAATTTTGTAAAGAATACTTACAATTGGAAGAAAGAACTGTTTTTTAATATATTAATAATTTTAAAGAAAAGTAATTTCCATATTTTTAAGTACGGTAAAGAAAAACATTTATATGCAGTAGTTTCGAAGCCTAAAAAAACTACTTCGATTAATTTATCACATAACTGTACGAAAATAATTAAGTTACTTTATGGAACTGAAGGAATTTCTAAAGCTGAAATAATTAAGATTTGTGACAAGGAAGATATTGAAAAAGGAATTATTATTAAGGAACTTAAGTGGCTAGTTAAAGAAGGATTTATCAGGGAGTTCTCAAATGGGCAACTTGTGCATAACTAAAGTTGATTGATGGTTATAAATCTTACATCATCATTTTTAATTTGAATATTTACATGAAAGCTCATTTCAGAATTAATTTGATCTAATTTATACGGCCATTCAATCATTAATAACCATGGAATAATCAAAGTGGGTTCAAGTTCATAATTAATAAAATCTTCATCTGGGGTTTTTTTGAAAAAGTCGCAATGAATAATGTTTACTTTACCTGGGTGTTGGGTAATTCGAGAAAAGGAAGAACTCTTAAGTTCGCAGAAACCAAAATACTTTGCTATTGATTGGGAAAAGAAGGTTTTTCCAGAACCTACATTTCCGCTAAGGTAAATCAAGGTATTAGGCACTAAATAACTGGAAAGATTATAGGCTAATTCCATCGTTTCAATCTCTGATCTACAAATTTTTTCTATATTTATCACTTATGAAAGAAATGTTAATATAATCATTATTAAATTAAATAAAAAGTGAAATATTATTGGACTGATAATTGAACCATCCCTTTCGTATATTATACAAAGTGCAATACTCAATGTGAACAAAATTGGAAAAGAATATATATTTTGATGAACCGTTGCAAATAATATCGAGCTACAAATAATACCAGTCAATACACCTAAATATCTTTTACATACACTGTATATTATTTTCCTGAAAAATATTTCTTCGATAAGTGGCGCAAAAATTAGAGCGGAGATTATTATTCTAATTAATTCTTCTGTAGTCTCAAGGTTTCTTAATTTACTTACAATTTCTTGTTCTTTGTACTCTTCAAATAACAAAGTCGTAATGATTGAAACAATAAATAGAATCGGCCAAAAAATAGCCATTCTTTTAGAATTATTAATTAAGTCTTTTGTTAATATTTTACCGCTAAGCGACGTTTTGTGATTAACTTCATTTATCTGCAGAATAAATATTGTAATTAATACATATAATGTACTATTTTTTAAAAAAAATAAAGCTGTTAATGGTATACTGACTAAAGAAAAACTTTTTGCTTTTACATCTATTTTTAACTCATTTTTTTTTGGAATTAATTAATAAATAAATCCCAATAATGCTTATTGTAATATTAATTATTAAATCCATTTTTACTTCCTGATCATTAAATTAAGTTTCAAGTACAATAAACTTCACTTCCTTTAAAAAATGTTGTTACTATTTTTCCCTTAAATTTTTTGTATTCAAATGAGGAGTTCGTTGCATTACTGCTTCTCTCATTGGTCGAATAAATCCAATTCTTGTCTGGGTCAAAGATAACTATATCTGCATCGCTTCCTATATTTAATCTACCCTGATCAATGTTAAGTATATTAGATGGATTAAGTGACATTGCACTGATCAACTTGAGCCATGAGAAACCGTTTTGAGGATTTAGGGTTTGATAACATACGGATAATGCAGTTTCCAACCCGATAACTCCTGTTGGTGCCAAATCAAACTCAACATTTTTTTCATGTTCAGGATATGGTTCATGTGCTGTTGCTATGCAATCTATTGTTCCATCCAGCAGACCTTGAACCAATTTCAATCTATCAGATTCCTCTCTCAAGGGAGGCGAAGTTTTAAAATTCGGATTAAAATCTTTAATTGATTTTTCACATAAACTTAAGTGATGTGGTGTAACGTCCGCAGTTATTAATGATCCCTTCAGTTTTGCATCCCTAATCATCTCAACTGAACTTGAGGATGATATAGAAGTTAAATGAATTCTTGTATTAGCAATCTTTGAAACCGAAATTGCTCTTTGTACAAATAATTCTTCGGCTATCCTAGGATATCCACCCAAGCCCATTTTTAAAGATTGTGGCCCGTTGTGGGCATTTCCCCTTCTTGATAGTGACAGATCTCTTGGTAAATCAATCACAGGTAAGTTAAACATGGAAGCGTATTCAGATCCCTTTGTGAAAATTTGGTTATTTTGTGCTGTAAGCGGACAATCTGTAAATGCAACCACACCTGCATCTTTAAGTGAGCCAAGCGGAGCTAATACTTCCCCCTTTGAGCCCTTTGTTAAAGAGCCACTTAAAAGAATTCTTATCTTTGAATTCCTTGAAATTTTATCTTTTATAAATTCTATGGTTGCTGGGTTATCGGCGATCGAACCAAGATCTGGCATAGCTAATAATGTTGTATAACCTCCAGCTGATCCTTCTGTCGATGCTGCCAAAATATTATTTCCCGGACTTACACTATCATTATTAAGATGGCACCTTAAATCAACTAGTCCAGGAAAGATTATCTTTCCCTGCACATCAATATTTTCAATGTCAGAAGTAGATTTTCCCTCTGAATCGCTTACAATTTTACCATTCCTAAAGTATAAATCTTTTTTTTCATCTATTCCATTATACGGGTCAATTAAGCGACCTCCTTTTAAACATTTTACAGTCATTAAATCTTAACTTGTAGTCGAATTGGTGCAGAGATAAAGAATCGCCATACGAACGGCAATTCCATTACTTACTTGATCAAGAATTGCTGAATTTGAAGAGTCGGCTAACTCTGAATCTATCTCTACACCTCTGTTAATTGGGCCGGGGTGCAAAATTAAAGCTCCTTCTTTTAACCATTTACTTCTATTCTTATTTAATCCAAAGATTTTTGTATACTCTGCCAAAGATGGAAAGTGAGATGAAGATTGCCTCTCGTGCTGAATACGTAGAAGTATAACCGCATCTGCGTCAGATAATGATTCTTTTAAATTATGACTTACCTTAGCCCCCATGCTCTCAAACCTCTTTGGTACAAGTGTTGATGGCCCTGCAAAAGTAACCTCTGCCCCCATTTTTGAAAGTGCCCAAAAGTTAGAACGTGCAACCCTGCTAAAAAGTATATCTCCTAAAATTGTGATTTTCTTACCCTTCACACTTCCCAGTTTTTCTTGTAAAGTATACAAATCCAACAATGCCTGGCTTGGGTGTTCATGAGCACCATCTCCAGCATTAATAATTGGTACATCTACAATTCGGGATAGGAACAAAGGAGATCCAGGTGAAGAGTGTCTTAAAACAATAGCATCTGCACCTAATGCTTGTATATTCATTGCAGTATCTCTGAGGGTTTCACCCTTTGTTAAGCTGCTTGATTGCTCTGCTATTGAAATTACATCTGCATGTAATGATTTTGCTGCAACTTCAAATGCAATTCTTGTTCTAGTACTCGGCTCCATAAATAAATTAACTATCCGCTTACCTTTCAAATGGTCACTTCTTTTCTCTACATCACTTAATTCATTTTTGAAAACTTTTGACAGATCAAGAACTTGATTAATTTCTTTATTTGTAAGCTCTTCTATTCCGAGTAAGCTTTTTCTGCACCAATTCGACTTTTCCATATTGGAATTATTTCGTTCGTACTTTATATAATTTCAAATGAATTATTCATTTTTATTTCCATAAAGTATCTTGTTTTGAGTCGAGCTTAAAGCTATTTTCATCGTTATCCTGAATATGTTTTGGAGGAGAACCGCCACGTTCTTCAAGGCGGTTTTTTCTTTTCTTTACCATTTGCCGAAGGATTTCCTTCGTCTTTTGCTTCATCCAGATTGATGTTGGTGAACTTTTCCTATAATCTGCGGGCCCATTATTATGTACCCTAGATCGTTCAACGAGGTCACATGTTTGTTCGAACTCCTTTTCATTTTTAGGGTCATATACAGCATAGGTTTTACCGCCCATTTGCTTAACAACAGTAAACACCGGCACATCACTGGGACCGTCGGCAACATATATCATTTGATCAACAGGCACTCTGCGATCTTCGTGGGGTATAAAAGTATTTACATCAATTGAGGAATTCTTATTTGAACCTTTGTTAATCTCAAAGATACAACGAGTCTTTATTGTATTATCCACAGCCATGCCTAATTGGGAAATCTCAAGATCCAAAGGCAAAGATAATTCAGTTTGACTCATGAAATTCGGAGGGAGAGGGGATTCTATAAATTCACAAGCAAAGATACCCTCTACATAAGGTGCAATTTTGGTACCCTTAATTATTTTTAAGATACCAGTACTTATAATATAATGTTCAATTTTGAAATCATATGGCTTAAATTCCTGATCAAGAGCAATTTGAGATAATTCGTTAAAGAAATTTGGTAATCCTGGATAAAATTCTATTTCCTTTCCAAATTCTTCAAGCTTTTTATTTGTCAACCCCCTCATCGGGCCGTTTTTAACATAACTTAAAAGGTGATTTAAATAGATTGTGTCAGATGAAACCTTCATGCCACGTTTTAAATACAACGCGGGAAGTTGATTAACTTCAGCCCAAAATGCTTTTTCGTTTATCCCATAATGTAGAAATAAGGGTTTTTGCATGTACCCGGGTATAAGGGTCTTATCAAAATCCCAAACACAAGCTACGATATTTTGTCCATGTATTTGATGATTTTGTTGATTAGGGTTCATTTACTAGTTTTAAAGAAAAAATCTTATGATATGGTTGAAAGTACAATGGTTGATTTACCAAACATAGAGCCCTTTCTGCAACGATACAATGAACTTGAGGTAAAACTTTCTGATCCAAAAGTTTTCAAAGATCAATATCTAGCTAAAGAAATTTCCAGGGAACACAGCAGAATCAAAAATATAATTGAGATTCACGATGAAATTAAAGCTGGACTAACCGCAATTGAAGAAAGTACTGAGCTACTTAATGATCCAGAATTTGCTGATACAGCAAAAGAGGAAATTGACGATTTAGAACAAAAGATTCCCAAGAAATTTAAGAATTTAATTTTGGCCATGTTACCGCCAGACCCAGATATTGGAAGAAATACAATAATTGAAATTCGAGCCGGTGCTGGCGGGGGTGAGGCGTCACTATTTGCAGCAGATCTCTACAGAATGTATTGCAAATTATCAGAAAATAAAAAATGGCAAATTGAATGCCTTAGCCAAAGTATTTCTGAAACAGGAGGCTTTAAAGAAGTTATATTCCTAGTAAAAGGAGAAGATGTTTGGTCTAAACTAAAATTTGAAAGCGGAGTACATAGAGTACAAAGAGTTCCCGTTACCGAAGCCAGTGGAAGAATTCATACTTCAACGGCAACGGTTGCAGTATTGCCTGAGGCTCGAGATGTAGAAGTTGCAATTGATACAAATGATTTGGAAATTAATGTATGCAGAGCTAGCGGTCCAGGGGGACAAGGTGTCAACACAACAGACTCTGCGGTTCAAATACTACATAAACCATCTGGCCTAACTGTTTATTGTGCTGATGAGCGATCACAATTGAAAAACAAACAAAAGGCTATGACGGTTCTAAAGTCTAGATTACTCAGGCTAAAACAGGCTGAAGAAAGTGAAAAATATGCTCAGGAAAGAAAACAACAAGTTGGAACTGGCGATAGAAGCGAGAGAATAAGGACATATAACTTCCCACAAAGCAGAATTACAGACCACCGAATTAATTATACATCTCACGCACTGAACGAAGCTTTGTTTGGCGATTTAGACCATCTTTTCGAAGCACTAAATAAAGAAGACCAGAAAATCAAACTGGAAAGCATGTTAGAGGATAATGACTAATGAACATTTAACCTTCTTAGAAGTAATCAAACTTTCTACTGACTATTTAAACAAAAAGGGAGTACCTAATTCCAAAGTCGATACAGAATGGATTGTTTCATCCGTTACAGGAAAAAAAAGAATCGAGTTGTACTTACAATTTGAAGATTTAGTTAATAAAGAGGAGCTAATGCAAATTCGAAATCTTATAGTTGCACGTGGTAAAAGAATTCCACTTCAGCACATTTTGGGTAAGATAAATTTCGCAGACAATGAAATGCTGTGTGATAATAGGGCACTAATTCCAAGACCTGAAACAGAATACCTAACAGAATTGGTTATTGAAAAACTTGGAAAAAATTTTTGTGGTTCAATACTTGATCTTGGTACAGGGAGTGGAGCTATTATTCTAGCATTATGTAAAACTCTAAAGAGCGCTAGAGGGGTTGGATTAGACAAATCCCAAAATGCAATCTCACTTTCAAAAGAAAATTTAAAGTTAAACAATATTAAAAATGTCAGATTTGAAAAGTTAGATTGGTATAGCGATAAAATTGAAGATTCATTTGATGTTATAATATCAAACCCGCCCTACCTTTCAGAGGAGGAATGGGCAAATGCAGAACCAGAAGTTAACAAGTTTGATCCAAAAACAGCTTTGGTTGCTAACCAAAACGGAATAGCTGACCTCAAAAAGATTATAAAATTAAGCGAAGTAAACCTAAAAAAGGGTGGAACACTATTTTTAGAGATCGGTACTGATCAAAAAGATGCACTAAAAGAAAATTTAAAAAATAATTTTGAGAATATAAAAATACTTAAGGATTTGTCTAACTATGACCGCTTTATCTTTGCTCAGAAAATTTAAATTTCCTGAGATGATTTTCTAGAAACTTGCTTCTGTTCAATTATATTTAACCAGTCAGACATAATTCGACATGTCTCATGAAGTCTGATGTCTAAATTGGGTCCCTTTTTAAAAGAAATAGACGAATTACTATCTAAATTTTTATCTCCTCTAATTTCTTGAGACTTTTGCATTTGATCTTGTACGATACTTAAAGAGATTTCCTTTTTATTGAATGAAATCTTAGATAATTTATCAAATTGAGAAGATAGTTCAGAGGTAAAGTTTTGATCACTCCTTTTCTGTTTAATTCTCCTAGCTAAATTTAAAGAAATTAAAGTTTCATCTCTTTTAGTTTTATACCAATTAACATTATCATTTAAATACATGAATTCAGGTAGGTTTTCTTGCCTATCTAAACTTTTCTCTTTAAGTTTTCTAATACTACTGTCTTGATAAATAAATTCATTAGCAGGCCTTCTGAAGTTAACTGCAGCAATACTATCACAAGGAAGTGCGTTGTCTAAGTCAGATTCGCCGATTGGTAAAAATTCATTGATGGTCGGCATATTGATATCACTCAATACACCCTGTATCTGTGTGCTCTTTCCTGAAGGTAAATAATATTTTTGAATAGTTATTTTAGCTGCACTTTTCTTACCTTTAGTTATTGTATAATTAAACGGTAAATTCATTTGTATGAGGGACTGAACAGTTCCTTTACCATGTGTATTTTTATCACCTACAATAATTGCACGCTTATGATTTTGCAAAGCACCAGCAACTATTTCTGAAGCTGACGCACTATACCTAGAAACTAATACAATAAGAGGAAGGTCCCAGGAAAGTTTTGGATTAAAATCAAATTTTTTACGAATTTTTCCATCCGTGCTTTTAACTTGTACAACTGGTCCCCTGGAAATGAATAAGCCAGCTAAATTTACTGCTTCACTTAAATATCCACCACCATTTCGTCTCAAATCTAAAATTAGACCTTCTGTATTTTCTTGTTTTAGTTTTGTAATTAATTCTTCAACATCGTCGGTAGCTTTGGGCCCGCTTCCACTTGAACCATAAAATGAATGTAATGTTACAACACCAATGTTCCTCTCTGATTTTGTATTTTTCACCTTATAAATGGATGCTGTTGCTAAATTTGATGTAAGTTTTATTTTATCTCTGATGATCCTGACTATCTTTGTTGTTTTTGGATCTTTAATTGGTTTGATTTCAAGTCTGACCAAAGTGTCTTTGGGACCTTTAATAAGTTCAACTATTTTGGATATTTTCATATCGACCACATCTGTAAATTCTCCCTGAGCTTGTGCAACTTTGAGAATAATATCCTCTGATTCTAACTCTCGTGATGCCTCAGCAGGACCACCCGGTAAAAGCTCTTTTATTGTGCAGTAACCATTTTCGTCAGTTGTTAGGACTGCTCCAATTCCAACTAATTCGTTGTTCATTGCTTGATCAAATTTTTCTTTTTCTTTGATATTCATAAATGTAGTATGAGGATCAAACATTTGCGTTAATGTGGTTAAATATAATTCCTGCACATCGGTTGCTTCAAAATCGCTTATATTTTTTTTCCACCTACTGTATCGCTTACTAACCTGAGCCTTTGATTCATTTATCATTTTATCTAAGTCTTGAAGGTAGTTATTCGAATTCGAGGAATTTGTTTCTATTTTAGAAAGTACTTCTGATAAAACCTCGTACTTAAGAAGTTTATTCCATGATAGATCTAGATTGTTTTGGGTTTGTTCCCATTTAATTATGTCTCTGTTCGTATCGTAAGACATATTAGAATCAAAATTAAAATCTGATGTAAGTCTTTTTACTACCCAATCTAAACGTTTTAAGGATTTTTCTTTATAAATATTATAAATTTCAAAACCCGGAAACAAATTACCCTGTTCAAAAAAAGTTATCAAGGTCGGTGAGTAAGCCTTAATGAAATTAGTAATTTCTGGTTCAGTAAAATAAAGCTTTTGTTTGTCCAATTTGTTAATGTAACTTTTAAGAAAGTTTTTTGGTTCTAATTCCTTAACAGAAACCTTATTAAAATGTGCCTGTTCTAAAGCTTGAACTAACCACTTTGCTTCTTGCTGCATAAACGGGGAGGGCTGCAGTTTCTGACTAAGCAGATCAGATCCACATAGGCTGAAAATAGTGAGTAGCACTAATACAAAGCTGAAACAATTTTTGGGATAAAAATTCGTCATATTAAATTTCTAATGTAAAGATCAAGTTCATAGCAAACCTTTTGCCTTCTCTAGAGTTAATTTTTCTTCATGGGTCAAGGAACCAAAACCTTTATCATTTATTTTATCTAGTATTCTATCAACTTCTCGTTGTAAATCCACAGAATTAGAAATGTTAACCTTATAGTTAACTTTACTAATTTTTTTATTACTTGATTTTTCAACCGATTTAAAACTTTTAGATGATGTTTTGAAGGTAATATGAGGAAACTCCTTGCCTGATTGAAGATAAAGAAACACAAAACAGCCACCAATCATTCCCCCTAAATGTGCTGAATGAGCAATTCCAGTAGATTGAGTTAACTCGGAAAATATAAATCCATAAACCTCAATCGCTAGAACACCCAACAATATCCACCTAGGTTTTAACCTACAGGGTAGAATAAAAAACAATAGAAGCGTAATTTCATCATCAGGTTTCCTTAAACAGAAATATGTAAGACAAGACATAACAATTGCAGAAGAACCAACGAGGGAACTCCCAAGGGAATTAAAAAAAAACCAATTCAAAGCGCCTAGGATAGACCCGAATATACAAAGATAATAAAAATTTAAATTTCCAATTAAATTTTCAACAGAACGACCAATAAAAAAAAGACCTAAAAGATTCATTATTAGATGAATTGGTCCGTCGTGTAAGAAAATGTATGATAAGGGTGTCCATAAAAATAAACTAAAGAGACCGTCTGATGAAAAAGAGAAATATTGAAATATTAGATTGGAATAATTTGGGGAAATCAATTCTACTAATGATTGAAGGATAAATGTAGAAATTAAAATAATTATCAACAGGTCAACAGGACTTCTAGAATTATCAAATTGAGATTTCCTCATATATAATCTTTCATAAAGCATATTATTATAATACTAAAATTCTTTTGAGAGTAAATAAGTAATGTTACAAATTAACGATTTTAAATGCGGATTCCATTGTTAAGGATTATAGTACCGTTTGTAATGACTATTTTGATAGTCGAGTATGAAATAATGGATAATGAAAATTTATTAATTTTTTCAATTTTTATTTTTTTCTTTGAGCTTATACGAATGAAATTAATTAGAAATTGTACAATACAGAAATTAATCATTTTAATAATAAACTTAATCCTTGTCTCCAATTTTTTATTAAAAGATCAAGAAAAACAAGAAAACCCAACATTAAAAATACCTAAAAGAGAGATAACATTAAAAATTAAATTTAGTGAGTATTTTAAGAGAACTGTAACAGATTATGGAATATCATATTATGCTTCAGGTATAGTTCTAGAGGCACCAAAGATAAAAAAAGAAATAATTGGGAAAGAGATTATGTGCCAATTTAAGGATAATGAAATAAGTAATATTAGAATGTTTAAAGAAACAGAAATCTGTGGTTTGTTAGTTTCATATAAAAAAAATCTATATCTTGAGCGAAGTCGACTTGCGGAAAATAATAGGGTTAGTGATCTAGAAAATATAAAAGGATACAAAGTTTTAATACACGATATAATTAAAAACTCTAGTTCAGATAATCTAAAAATTCATGCCTTCCTAAACGGGGTCATCCTTGGAAATAAAAGTCTCATGGGGGAAAAACAAAAGAGGCTTTTTCAACTAAGTGGGACATTGCATTTATTCGCTGTAAGTGGGTTACATATTGGATTTATATATATCATTCTAAGTTTTATATTTAAATCATTAAGACTAGAAAATATTTTAAGGGAGTTATCTATATCCATAATATTATTATTATATCTTGATCTAGTTGAATACCCACCGTCTGCAATGAGGGCTACTTTAATGATATTGTCATGGCAGGTTTCGAAAATATTATATAAAAAAAGTAAAGTGTCTTCTGCATTAAGTTTATCGGCAATAATAATTCTGGCAATAAATCCAGCAGAGTTATTTTCAGTAGGATTTCAATTATCTTATACAGTAGTTATGAGCATAGGCATTATATGTAATAATATTAATATATTTGAAAAAAAGAATATAATTGCAACATACTTAAATAAAAGTATAAAAATTTCTTATGCTGCATTTATTGGTAGTTTAGTAATTATATATGATTACTTTTCAATTATTGTACCAGGTTCAATTATTATAAATGTGTTAATCATACCAATAACTTTTTTTGGGATAATTGTAATTTTCATACATCTTGTTATTTTCATGATATTTGATAGTCTAATTTTATTAATATTTATAGAGAAAATTTATCTTACAATAGAAATTTTTTTGGGTTATTTAACAATTGAAAACATCGCGTACTTTGAATTTGAAAAGAATACTAAACTTTTTGAATTAGTGCATTATATATATCCATTTTCCTTTATATTATATAAATTATATTTTAAAAACAATATTCTGAATTTTCTTTCGTTATGCTCAATTCCTATACTAATCATTTTAATCATTCAATGCATTTAAAACTGATGCATTTAAATTTGTTAAATTAACATAATCAATTTCCCCATAATTAAGCGAGTTATTCTTGTTTAATAATCTAATAAAGTGAAATTTACTTTCTTCTGGTTTTATTGTTTCAATATCTAATGTATCTATATCATTAGTATAATAATTTAGTGCTGATAATTCTGAATTCTTTAATGTTTGATGGATAGAATTACGTTGTTCTTCGCTGCAAACGCACACAGTAAATACCTTTAGTCCACGTTTTCTAAATTTTTTAAAAATTTTACTAATGGTTTCTAAATTGCTTTCAACTAATTTTAAATTGCTTCTTGTGTCCCAGAAATAAAACAATTTTGGGAAATTTGTTTTTTGATTTAAAAAAAAGTTAATTCTTTTACTGTCTGCATAATAAAGGTTTACGGTTTCTTGAGAATGCCTTTTAGCTACTTGCTCAGCGATTTTCATATCTTTTTGAAATTTAATCGCTGTACCATATACCTTTGTTTTATTAAATTTTACTTCTTCCCCATTTAATAAATTGTTAATAGTTTTTTCAAGGTGTGTTTTAATAGTATCATTTGGCCTCAAGTAGTTACCGATTTTTCCTGAATAAACCAACTTTTCATCCTTATTAAATAAATAACCGATAGGTGTAATTTTCGCATCTAAACTTTTTGTTATTACTTGCGTTTTACCATCGTAAATAAAGGGAAAATTATATTTTTCCTTATGGGCTCTTTGTTTCATTTCTTTAAAAGAGTCCCCATAATCCGAATATGCCAACTCATCTGGAAGAATAGCATTTTCATAATTAGGAGAAAATACAAATAGTTTTAATTCATAATCTACCCACTTTTTATTCATCTGAATAATTTTCTTTTGAAAAGATTGTGATACCTTACAATGGTTAGAAAGAAAAATTATTAGCGTTAATTTATGACCTTTCAAATGCCGGTTCGTATAATATTGACCATCAACTCCGAGTAGTTCAAATGGTTCTATCATATCAATAGTAAAGTTTCGCTCTGCCGCTATGCAATGTGTTTGTGCTAACTTTATGAAAATGCATAGTTTTATATAAAATATACATTTCTCAATCGATGTTTTCATAATTGAAGTTTTTTCATTCAGGGATTGAAGGTTACATGTTCAGTAATTAGTATTATTAAAGATGTACCCAGCTGACAAATTAGAAAATTGGTTTTACGGAAAAGGACATTGGTCTCAATCATCCGATGAAAATTGGTTTGATTGGCGCTGGCAATTAAGAAATCGGTTAAACAAAAAAGAGGATTTCCAAAAATATCTCCAGTTAACTGACGCAGAAATTGAAGGTTTTAATATTGCTCAGAATAAACTTTCAGTTTCTGTAACACCTTACTTTTTCAATATAATCGATCCGAATAACCCTAATTGTCCTATTCGAAAACAGGTCATTCCATCCTCACAAGAGTCTGTTATTTCTGACACTGAAATGGCTGACCCCGTTGGAGAAGAAAATTCTATGCCTGTTCCTGGTATCGTTCATCGTTACCCAGATCGAGTTTTATTTTTAGTAACAGATCGCTGTGCATCTTATTGTAGGTACTGCACGAGAAGCAGGTTAGTATCTAATGCACAAGATTATGGTTTTCATCCTTCGTTTGATGAAGGACTCGATTACATTGAAAAGAATACTTCGATCAGAGATGTTCTTATTAGTGGTGGTGACCCTCTTCTTTTATCTGATGATAAATTAGAGACTTTATTGACAAGGTTAAGTAATATTAAACACATCGAATTTATTCGAATTGGTTCAAGGGTTCCAGTATTTCTACCTCAAAGAGTGACAGAACGTTTATTAGATATTCTTAAACGACAAGAAAATTTATGGTTAAGTATTCATATAAATCACCCCCTAGAATGTACTAAAGAACTATACTCAGTTTGTAGGAAATTAGTTAATTCCGGTATTCCATTAGGAAACCAGTCTGTATTGCTTAAAGATATAAATGATAATCCCGAAACAATGAAAAGTTTAATTCATCGATTGTTAATGATGAAGGTAAAACCTTATTATTTATATCAATGCGATTTAATTGAAGGTAGTTCACATTTAAGAACCGATCCTTCCGTAGGTATTAAAATAATCGAAGAACTAAGAGGGCATACAACTGGCTATGCTATTCCACAATTTGTTATTGATGCACCTCGCGGTGGCGGTAAAATACCATTAAACCCCAATTACATTGTTAATAAGAACGAAGAGGGTCTAACTTTAAAAAATTACGAAGGGAAAAAGTTTCATTACCCTTCTGGTAAGACAGTTAAAACAAATGTTACTTTGATTCCCTAATAATTTTTTAATCTGTTCTTATGGGCATAACTACGCATAAGAATGATAAATTTTCATCATTTGTCTCTTCTACCTTAAACACCCCTGGACTCATATCATCTCTAAATTCTAAGGTTACCTTATCCTTTATTATAGATTTTAGAGGGTCTAATAAAAACCGTGGGTTAAAAGATACTGCACCTTCATCGCCTACATAATTAATTGCCATAGATTCGCAGGCGTCTCCAAGAGTACTTTGCCCGGTAATTTCCATTTCATTTTCTTTTATCCTTAGTGTAACTTTTTCATCTGAAACTAGTGCAGCTCTATGAACGCATTCTTGCATCAACTCTCTTTCGATTTCTGCACTATTAAAATCATCTTTAGGGATTACTTGTTTATAATTTGGATATTTTCCTTCTACTACTTTTGAAACCAAATATACAGATTCTCGAAAACCGCTTGGGTTCTTTTCTGAGTCATCAACTTTTAATTCAAAAGCTACCTGGCGATCTGAAAAAGATATACTGACAGAATTGCCAATATCGGGTAATCGTTCAATTTCTGATACAGTCAAAGAGGGTAAAATGAACTCTCCTTCATCTCCGTCTTCGACCTTCATTTTACGACTAGTTACTGCTAATCTTCTCCCGTCCGTAGCGACTAAGGATAATTTTTCTTTACTAAATTGAAAAAATACACCCTTCAACATATACCTTTCTTCGTTAATAGATTGGGCATAGGAAACACTTTTTAACATCGAAACGATTTCTTTTCTTTCTAAGTTAAATTCTTTTTGTTCCTCCAATTCCGGTAAAGGTGGAAATTCCTTACTATCCATGCCAATTACATTAAAAACTGATCCTCGAGTACTTATTGTTGCTTTTGCTAAATCAGATGTTTCTACACTTACTTCAATGTCAGCTAATTCTCTGACTATTCTGCCCATTTCCTTTACTGGTAATGTAACAGAACCTTTTTCCATTACCTCAGCCTTCACAGAACACCTGGCACCTAAGTCTAAATTTGTCGTTGTTAATCTAACTAGGCCTTCTTTTGCCTCTATCAATACATTTTGCAATATAGGCATTGTTTTTCTAGCACCTACTACGCTGGTGACTAATTGTAATCCTGAACTAAAGTGGTCTCTATTTATCTTAAACTTCATTGCAAACATTAGTGACGGAAAAATTAACAATCTTCAATCTAGAATTAATATAAATAATTAAAATTCTATAAAACATATTCTTTATTATAGAGGAGAATATCTTTAATAAGAGTAAAAGTATATGAAGGATAATAGTTTACGAAAAAAAAGTTTGTTAATAAAAAAAGAGAAAGAAGGGAGAAATTAAAAGTTGTTAAATCGTTGTGAAAAACAAAAAACTTTTTTACAGCTTTTTCACAACATACTCATTTTTTTGCAAGAGATTCTAAATACTCCCAAAAACTCTGCAGATTTTCAAGTACAGCGTCTTCAGAGGAAGGCATTTTACAACGAATAAGAAAATCGTTTAACGAATTTTTTTGAAGAATAAAATGACAATGAAGTGAAATATCAATTTTTTCAAAATACACTCTAAAATCATCTATTCGAAGGCGAAAAAACAATTTTCCATTTCTATTAAAGCGTCCAATGGAAGAATTTTCTCCGGATAAAATATCACTGGTCAGAGAACTTAATTTTTCCATTAAATAAAGTTGGTTAGCTTGACTTAAAGAATTTAGTTCATCTAGGCTTTGCTCAGAAAAAGTTACTTGGAACATATTTAGATATTAGCTTATTTTATTTCTAATGACAATTGCTTTAAATTGCTTAAAATTACAAATTAAACTTTCCAATAAAACCACTTCCTAAACAAAAAATGAGTAACAAAGAATTACAGAATGCCAAAAAAGTTTTAAAAAAGGAAAGTGAATCAATAAACTTAACAGCAAACCGCTTGGGTTCAAATTTCTCAACTGCACTGGATTTATTATTTAACGATCAAAATAAAATAATAGTCTGTGGAATTGGAAAATCCGGGCTTTTAGGAAAAAAAATCGCAGCAACGCTTAGTAGCACTGGATCGCCTGCGATCTTTCTACATGCATCAGAAGCAGTTCATGGCGATTTAGGAATTCATCAAAAAAACGATCCTGTAATTTTCCTATCAAATAGTGCGACAACACCAGAACTATTAGCTTTAGAACCAATTATTAGAAAAAGAAAGGGAAAGATAGTCGGAATTATGGGAAATATGAACGGTGCCCTAGCAAAAAAGGTTGATGTTTTTCTTGACGCTTCCGTTACAACAGAAGCTGACCCATTAGGGATTGTCCCAACATCAAGTTTTATGGTAGCTGCAGCTCTAGGGGATGCATTAGCATCAGGTTTAATGCAAAGGAGAAATTTCACAGAAACTGACTATGCTAAAACCCACCCGGCTGGTCAATTGGGAAGAAATTTATTACTAACTGTTAAAGATGTAATGCATAACCCGAGTAAAATTGCTAAAGTCTCTCCCCAAACTTCCATTCGCAAATTAGTGATAGAAATGACTAAATTTCCACTTGGAGCTGCATGCGTAATGGAAGAAAACAAATTGATTGGAATTATTACGGATGGTGACTTAAGAAGGGCATTAACGACAAACAGTAATCTATTAGAAATGAACTCAGAACAAATAATGAATTTAAACCCTAAGACAATATTGCCAGAACTTTCATTAGGAAAAGCTTTAAAGGAAATGGAAGAAGGTTCTAATCAAATTTCTGTATTGCCAGTTTATGAATTAAAAAACAAGGAATTATTAGGATTAATAAGATTACATGATATTTATACACCCAGTATGAGATGAAGATGCTTGAGCAAAAACGCCATTCAAGTATGATAGAATTAATTTCAATTAAATGTTTTCTAAAAGATTATTAACGCTAGTAATTTCAATTATAGCATTTATCGCAGCAATTTATTTGTTGATTCAATTAGATCATGCGTATGAAGAGTTTTCTCACTGGAAATCAAGAGAGGTAGTCTTAGAAAAAGAACTAGAAGAATTAAGAATAGAGGCAAATGATCATAAGCAATTTTTAAATAGACTACGGAGTGACCCGGACTTTCAAGATGCAGTTGCAAGAAAAGAACTAGGTTACGGTAAAACAGAAGAACGCCTCTACCGTTTTCCAAAAGAAAGTATAAACAATAGCAATTTAAAAAGAAGCGAAACCCAGGATTAAGATACAATAGTAACTAGCAAAAAATTTAAAATAAACAAAAAATTTAATGAATAACGAAGAACTGATTTCACTTATATTAAAATGCAAAGAAAACCAAAACCTTTATGGTTCGTCCTGTGAAAACCTCTTAGAACTCGTAAAATGTGAAGAAATTCCAGCATGGATATTGGAATCATTGTGGGAGCTATTTAAAAACGAGGACTGGGAAGAATTAAATAATAGGTTTTATACAAACCTTGCATTTGGCACAGGGGGTATGAGAGGTCGTACAATAGGGAACTATGTTACCAAAGCAGAAAAAGGGACAGCTAAAGAAAAAGAAACCCCAAACTATGCCGCTGTAGGGAGTAATACCCTAAATGAAATAACAGTTCTGAGGGCAACTAAAGCATTGTTTCTACATGTTAAAAAATGGTTAGCAGAAGAAGGTATTCTTGCACAACCCCGCCTCGTAATTGCTCATGATGTTAGGCATTTCTCCCGTAAGTTTTGTGAATTATCTGCATCCGCCTGGAGCAAATTAGGTGGTTATGCACTAGTTTTTGATGGGCCCCGCTCGACCCCGCAACTTAGTTTTACTGTTCGTCACAGATATGCACACGCAGGAGTCGTAATTACAGCTAGCCATAACCCATTTCACGATAATGGGTTTAAAGCTTATTTTGCAGATGGTGCACAATTAGTTCCCCCTCACGCAGAAGAAGTTGTGGAAAGATACGAAAAAATTTCAATTCAAGATTTACTACCACTTTTAGTGGCTGAAACGAATGAAGAATCATGGAATATTTTACCAACAGAGGATGATTTAGCATACAGGGCAGCACTGGAAGATGCAGTTTTAGACCCAGACATCTTGAAGGATAATGCTCCAAAGTTAGTTTTTACTCCGATTCATGGAACCGGTTCAATATCAGCCATTCCTGCCTTATGGGATCATGGTGTAGAGGTAGCGGTTGTAGACGAACAAAATAAATTTGATCCAAATTTTAGTTCAGTCCACTCACCTAACCCGGAAAATCCAGAAGCATTAAAAAAGGGTATTGCGGTAGCCCAAAAAACAAAAAGCGAATTTGTACTTGGTAGTGACCCTGATTGTGACCGCATAGGCGTGGCAGTCAGAAATGCCAAAGGTGCGTTTGAATGCTTAACAGGTAATCAGGTGGCAACGATGCTTGCTGAATATAGATTAATTGTTGCAAAACGTAGAAAGATTATTCCAGAAGAAGGCTCACATAGAATTGCAATTTTAAAAACATTTGTAACATCTCCCATGATTTCAAAAATTGCAGAATCTTTTGGTGTAAAATGCGTTAATACGCCAACGGGTTTCAAGTGGATGGCTGAAAAACTAGGAAAATACGAAGATCAAGCCCTTATCGAATTGAAGGAAAAGGAGGGCTTGTCTTTGGATTTTGATGCCACTGACTTATTTGCTCGAATTGATATTCTCACTAGATATTCAACATTTGTAATTCTTGGAGCTGAAGAAAGTTATGGATACCTACCTCTTGATATCGTAAGAGATAAAGACGGAAATGCATCAGCTTTAGCAATAGCAGAACTCTTTGCTTTTTTAAAATCAAGCAAGACGAAACCTTTAGATTTTCTTGATAATTTATATAAAAAATATGGTTATCATGAGGAAAAAACAGAAAACCTATATTTCGAAGGCGCTGATGGAAGTGAGATAATTAAAAAGTTAGCAGCCTCTTATCGAAGTAACCAAATTGAGGAACTAGCAGGTGTTAAAGTTTCGGGTATGAAAGACTTTTTGGAAAAAGGTTATATCGATGAAGAAGAGGAAGAGTTACCGCAAGAAAACTTCCTAATGTTGAAATTGGAAAATGGTTTTTCGGTTGCAATTAGACCAAGTGGAACAGAGCCAAAGATAAAATATTATTTATTTGGTTGTGGTGAGAAAAACCCAATTGATTTGCCTGGATGCAAAACCGAGGTTTCAGGTAAGATTCAAGAAATGGCAAGCTGGCTCGTAAGCGATGCGAAAGAAAGAGTGGGAAAGTAGTATCCTTAAGGAAATGCTAAATAAGCATAGAGGCAGGGTTTTCAAGAGTTTCAGCAAGAAACTTTAGGAAATTAGCACCAATTGCTCCATCTACTAGTCGGTGGTCACAACTTAACCCAAGAATCATGGTTTCTCCGGCTTGAATATTGCCCGTTGCATCCACCACTGGCTTCTTGACGCTTGCTCCGATTGAAAGGATTGCAGCATTTGGTGGATTGATTATGCCACTAAAAAAATCTATACCAAACATACCTAAATTAGAAACCGTAAAGGTAGAGCCTGACATTTCATCAGGCATTAATTTTTTAGTACGAGCTTTGGAAATTAGAGCTTTGGCCTCAATGGATAGCCCTTTAAGGCTTAATTGGTCAGCATTTCGAACGACTGGTGTGACTAAACCATCTTCAACCGCAACACCGAATGCAAGATGAACGCCTCCATGGTATTTAATTTCATTTTCCCCCCAAGAAGAATTAATCTCTGGAACTAATTTAATAGTTTCAGCACACGCCTTTAATATTAAATCATTAATAGAAATTTTAGTAACATTTTCTTTACTTAATTGAGCTAATTTTAAATTTATAGCAGCTCTTGCATTCTTAAGGGGGAGGGCATTAATTTCCTTTTGAAGATAAAAGTGGGGTATAGTATTTTTAGACTCGAGTAACCTTTTTGCGATAATTGATCGCATTTTTGATACAGGAATTGTTTTATCTTTAAGGCTATCTTGGGTACTCGTATCAATTATTCTGGGCTCAGGCGATGGAGGTGTGGAAATGGTTTCGATATCTCCAGTGACTTTGGATGTCTTTAGTACATCTGCTTTAGTAATTCTACCATGCGGTCCAGATCCTGTAATTTTGTTTAAATCGATGCTTTGTTCCTGAGCGATCTTTTTAGCCAGGGGAGATACTCGCATTCTTTTATCCGATAAAGTGTCTTTGGGCAGATCTTTTTTTACCTCTGCTATTTCTGCTGACTCTGCCTTCCCGGGTGACAGGGCCTCCTCTTTCCCCACATTAACTTCAGGCTTTTCTGTTTCAACAATATCTTTTTTTGTTTCAGTGATTTCAGTTTTTGGCACAACGGGTATTTCAACTTTCTCGCCGGCATCCCCAATCGCTGCAAGTGGACTTCCAATGGGAACTTCATCTCCCGCTTGAACGAAAATTTCTAGTAATGTACCATCGTCGAAATTTTCTAATTCCATCGTTGCTTTATCTGTTTCAACTTCAGCTAAAATATCGCCGTTTGTAACAACATCCCCGACCTTCTTATGCCATTGGACTAAGGTGCCAACTGACATTGTATCACTGAGTTTGGGCATTTCTATAATTGTAGCCATTTTGTTAAATATAAATTGGTTTAAATTAATTCCATAGCTTTAGCCAAGATTCGATCATGGGCAGGGATTTGAATATTTTCAAGAGCCTTGCTGTAAGCCTGTGGAGCATCAATCGCTGAAATTCTTTTGATGGGTGCGTCCAAGTAATCAAATGCTTGATCCTGAATAATAAAAGCAAGCTGAGCATCAACCCCGCAAAATGGTTTATTTTCCTCAACAAGCAATACTCTGTTAGTTTTTTTAACAGTTTTTATTATGGCGTCCACATCAAGGGGCCGAATTGAACGTAAGTCTAGAACTTCAACAGAAACATTATGTTTTTCTTCTAAAGTTTGCGCAACTTCAAGTGATGTATGAACTGCTTTTCCATGAGCAATAATACTCATGTCATTCCCCTCTTTCAAGATATTGGCTTTGCCAAGAGGAACAATAAAATCACTTTCTTCTGGTACTTCGCCTTTCATGTTATAAAGGATAGTATTTTCCATAACACAAACGGGATCGTTGTCCCGAATTGCTGCCTTCATCATTCCTTTTGCATCCGCTGGAGTAGCTGGACAAATAACTTTAAGCCCAGGGGTATTTGCGGCAAAGTTTTCGGGTGTATGTGAGTGGGTTGCGCCTACATTAGTTCCACCATTAGCTGGACCCCTAAAAACGATAGGAACATTTATAAGCCCACCTGACATGTATCTCACACTTGCAGCATTATTAAATATTTGATCAAAAGCTACATAACAGAAACTCCAAAACATAAATTCAACAACTGGCCTCATGCCCATCATTGCAGCACCAACAGCAAGTCCGGAGAATGCTGCTTCACTAATAGGAGTATCAATAATGCGATCGGGTCCAAATTTTTCTAACATCCCTTCAGAAACCTTGTAAGAGCCTTTAAACTGAGCCACCTCTTCGCCCATCAGGACAACATTTTTATCTCTTTCAATTTCCTCGGAAAGGGCTTGGTTGAGAGCTTCTCGATATGTTATATTAGCCATAGAAATAAATTTATTTTGAATTGATTATGCCGGAGTTTCAAAAAACATAGTACCTAGAGAGGTTTTTTCTTGGGGATTATCTGTTTCCCAATAGATGTCATCCATTAATTCCTGAGGGTCGGGGTAGGGGCTGGCGTCAGCAAAATCAGCAGAAGCATCAGCGTCACCTTTTGCTCTAGAATCAAGATTTTTAATCTGTTCCTCCGAGATGTTACCTTCTTGTAATAATTTTTCCCTAAATAAATTCAGCGGATCTTTATTTACTTTATATTCTTCAATCTCTTCCTTACTACGGTAAGTCTGATCTGGGTCAGCAACAGAATGACCACGGTACCTGTATGTAACAATTTCTAAAACAGAAGGTCTAGATTTTTTATGAGCATTCTCAAGAGCATCAGAAATTGTTTGGCGCACTTCGTAAATATCGTGTCCATGAGACACTGACCAATCTATGTCAAAGGCACCGCCCCTTCTAGCCAAAGGATCTCCTGCGGAATGTCGGGATTCTGCTGTCCCCATTGAATAACCATTATTTTCTATAATAAATATAACGGGAAGGTTCCAAAGAGAGGCTAAGTTAAGGGATTCGTAAAAAGGGCCTTGATTGGTAGCTCCATCCCCCATGAAACACAAACAAGCACCAACTTTTTTGTTATATTTAAGTGCGAATGCAATTCCCAACCCTAATGGCGTTTGTCCACCGACAATTCCATGCCCGCCCCAATAATTTTTATCTGGAGCAAAAAAATGCATAGAGCCTCCCTTTCCTTTTGAGCAGCCAGTTTTCTTGCCATAGAGTTCAGCCATGCACTCATCAAAGTCCATGCCAACAGCAAGAGCATGACCATGATCACGGTAGGCTGTTATAACATGATCATCCTGCCCCAGCATCGAAACGGATCCTACCGCAACTGCTTCCTGGCCAATGTAAAGATGAAGAAATCCGCCAATATGTCCTTGTTGGTATG
>Ga0115566_10000380_pt1 | contig 38657 bp, 20 predicted proteins | sample COGITO_mtgs_1204_3_FD_87173 | JGI IMG/M metagenome (GOLD analysis project Ga0115566, IMG submission 87173) | Pelagic marine microbial communities from North Sea - COGITO_mtgs_120405 | ecosystem: Environmental > Aquatic > Marine > Epipelagic | place: Germany:Helgoland, sampling site Kabeltonne...
GCGTATTGACTGAGGCGCTGAAAGACGAACCGCTGGACTTCCTGATGCTGTGTTCATCGGTGACATCGTTGCTCGGTGGCGTAGGAAACGTCGAATACACCGCCGCAAATGCATATCTCGACTCATTTGCCCATGAACAGAAACCGTTGGGCTATCCGGTCGTGAGTGTGAACTGGGATCGCTGGCGTGGTCTCGGTATGGCTGCCATGGTCGAGGAGCGGCACCAGGCGCTCCTGGGAGAAACCCTAGGCGGTGGCCTCGCCGAAACACAGGCTCTCAACTATTTCGATGCCATTGTCTCGGCACCCCGACTACCCCAAGTCATTGTGGCCCCAACTGGATTTGATGATGCTTGGCGTGACGCGGCGCTGGTAAACGTAAAGACGTTGGCAACTCGTCTAGTTGCGTCGGAGAACCATCCCAGGCCGTTCTTGGCGACGCCTTATGTGGCGCCGGCTAATGATATTGAGCGGCAACTAGCGTCAGTCTGGCAGGAAACGCTTGGCATCGAAGCGATTGGTGCAGATGATGATTTCATGGAACTTGGCGGCGATTCCTTAATTGCGATCAACGTCGTCTCTCGACTACGCGAAGTCCTCGGCTTGAGGCTGCAAGTTGCAGCGCTCTTCGAAGCTCCAACTGTCGCTCAGCTGGCCAAACGGGTCGAGGCACTGCGCTGGGCAACTGCCCCAACTTCGCCCGCCACCGAAAATGTTGAGGAAGGTGAGCTATGAGCTCTGTGAGCAATCTGCTCGATGAGCTGCAAAACTTGAACGTAGTACTCTGGCACGACGGCGAGCGCGTACGCTATCGGGCACCAAGTGGCGTGCTTACCCCCGAACTGCTTGCGCGGGTAACGCTGCACAAAGCCGAACTCACCAAGTTTCTGGCCGCGGCCCGTGATGCAGCTGAACACGGCGCCCAGCAGCCGATAACCGAGTGTTCCGGGGACGGACCCGAGCGCTTGTCATTCGCCCAGGAACGGCTCTGGTTTATTCAAAAACTCGAGGAATCGGAGGATGGTCTCGGCGCAACCTACAATGTATCCGCTGCCATGCGTTTACGTGGATCGCTTGACGTCTCTGCGTTACGACGCAGCCTCGAAACGATCACTGGGCGCCACCGCGTCCTGCGCACCAGGTTCACCGACTCGCACGACGGTGCAGTGCAAACAGTTGATGATGAGCTCGCGAACCTGAATCTGATCGATTTTACCAACACCCCAACTACTCAACGAAGGGATGCGGTTCAAACTTTCCTCGAAAAAGAAACGGAATACTTATTCGATCTTGAAGCAACGCCACCCGCGCGCTTTTCTTTGCTAGAGATCGGCGCAAATGAGCATATTCTGTGTTGTGTCTTCCACCACTTGGTGATGGACGGCTGGTCTATGGGGGTGCTGTCGCGCGAGCTGGTGTCGCTATACGATGCCTTCTCCAGCGGTCAAGCGTCACCGCTGCCCAGTCTTGCGCTCCAATACGCGGATTACGCGGCCCATCAGCGACGCACTCTAACGCCCCAGGCAATCGCCGCCGACTTGGTATACTGGCAAGATCAGCTCGGTGGGGCGCCGGCGTCCATCTACTTACCCCTTGATTTCCCGAGACCTGCACGCCAAAGCTATCGCGGCGGCGTCGTGCGTTTCGAGTTCGACAAAAACATGTCCGACGCGCTGAAAAGGCTTGCGCGTGAGTGTAACGCCAGCCTTTTCATGCTGCTGCTGGCCTCCTACGCATTGCTGCTCGCACGCTATTCGGGCCAGACGCAAATAATGATCGGGACCCCCGTGGCCAACCGCGACCACCCCGATGTGGAACCGCTCATCGGACCGTTCTCAAACTACATCCCACTCCGGGTCGATCTTGAGGCCGATCCGGACTTCAGAACAGTCGTTGAGCGTGTCCGGCGGATGACTCTGGACAGCTTCGCACATCAAAATATTCCGTTCGAGAAGCTCGTGGAAGTGGTCGACTCAGGACACCGACTGGACCGCGCTCCCTTGTTCCAGGTCGCTCTTGTATTGCAGAACCTGCCAACAGTTCCGCTGGCCCTCTCAGGTCTGGATGTGGAGCGGATCGACGTTACGCGCACCACCGCAAAGCTGGATCTATCGATGCTCTTAGAGGAGGATAATGGTGCGATCAGAGGGGAGCTTGAGTTCTGCCGAGACCTGTTCTCGCAAGTCACTGCCAAGCGCATGGCGAGGCACTTTCTCTCCATCACTGAGGCCATCATTAAGACACCGGATTTGCCAGTCTCTCAAATCTCTTTGATCGAAGCGGCCGAACGCGCAGAAATTCTTGAGCACTTGAGCGGAGCTAGATCACTCCGGCCCGTGAACCGCCTCGTCCATGAACAATTTCACGACCAGGTCCGGCGGACACCACACGCTCGGGCCCTTGTGGCGGGAGACACACAACTCAGCTACGAGGAATTGGCCCAGCAAGCGTCGCGGTTGGCTCGACATCTCATATCGACAGGCGTTGAAAGAGGCTCGCGCGTAGCGGTCTGTCTACCGCGTTCCACCGATCTCATCGTCGCCTTACTTGCCGTACTTGAGGCCGGCGGTGCCTACGTGCCGCTGGACAGTGCCCATCCCGAACAACGACTTGCCTCGATAATGGATGACGCGGGTGCAACGGTGCTTTTGACCGTCTCCGAGTTGGCAGCGCGTCTGCCGCCGATACGTACCGTCATCTGCGTCGACGCTGAGGCGGGCACTGTTGCAGGGCACGAACCACACGCCGTGCACGCCGAGGGCTCGCCGTCCCAGCTCGCTTACGTGATCTACACCTCCGGCTCCACCGGCCGGCCCAAGGGGGTCATGGTGGACCACCGCTCCGTGTGCAGCATGGTGCGCGGCCTCGCCGACACGGTCTACCGCGATGAGCCCGCATGCATCCCAGTGGCGTTGACAGCGTCGGTGGCCTTCGATGCATCCGTACAGCAGATATTCGGTAGCCTACTACTCGGTCATACGCTGGTGATAACAGATAACGAGACACGGCAGGATGCGCACCGACTACTGGACTTCTATCAACAGCATCAGATCAAGGTTGCAGATGGTACGCCCAGTTTATTGGGCCTGCTGCTGGAGGCCGGCCTTGGCCAACGTCCTGGGCTAAAGCTCCAGCATCTGTTGATCGGCGGAGAGGCGTTACCGTCCCGACTTGTCCATCAGCTGCAAGTACAGGATACTCAAGCGCGGATTGTGGTGACAAACCTCTACGGCCCCACGGAGTGTGGAGTCGACATAACTGCGCGCAGCGTGCGGCCCGGAGAGCGGTTGCTGAGCGAATTCGTCCCGATCGGGAAAGTCTTATCCAATGCGCGGATCTATGTTCTCGACCCCCATGGCGCCTGCACCGCCGCGGGGGTCCCAGGTGAGATCTGGATCGGTGGCCCTTGCCTCGCTCGCGGCTACCTAGGACAACCCTCCCAGACAGCGGCCGCCTTCCGCCCCGATCCACGGCGTGACGGAGAGCGGCTTTATGCGTCCGGTGATCGGGGCCGCTGGACGGACAACGGCGAGTTAGAGTTCCTTGGTCGAACGGACACGCAGGTCAAAGTGCGCGGCTATCGCATGGAGACTGCCGAGATCGAGGCGGCCTTGCGCCAGCATGACGCGGTCACTGATGCAGTCGTCGTGGTCACACACTCTGGCACTGACCGTGCCCAACTCGTCGCCCATATAATACCCGGAGCACCGGTGCCCACCGTCGAACAGCTACGCGACCACCTGGCGACCACCCTCCCCCCCTACATGCTGCCGTCTGCATTCATGCTGCTCGACCGGTTCCCGGTCAATGCCAGCGGCAAACTTGATCGCGCCAGCTTACCCGAAGCTGACCAGGAGCTGGAGCTGGAGCAAGGAACCGCATACATTGAACCGAGAAACGAACGCGAGGTTGCCCTAGCGGCGGCATGGGCTGCGGTTCTCGACCGTACCCGTATCGGCGCTGGAGACCGTTTCTTCGCCCTTGGAGGGGACTCCATCAAAGCGCTTCAGGTGGTCTCCAAACTTCGCCAGTCGGGGCTACGCCTGGCTGTCCGAGACCTCTTTGTGCATCAGACCCTATCGACACTGGCCCCACTATTGACCCCGATGACAGAGCCACTGGCGACAACACAGACCCCTGTGTCAGGGATAGATGTGCCGCTGGGGCCAGTTCAGGCAGCTTTTCTGCATCACCACACGGTTCTTCCCAATCATTTCCATCAAGCGGTTCTGCTGGATCCCGGTGCACCGACGTGCTTGGAATCGTTGAACCGAGCTATTTCTGCCGTGTATGCCCAACATCCCGCCCTTTCCGCAAATTTCACTCGGTCAAAAGACCGCTGGGTTCAAGCATATTCTGCTGAGGACAACGCGCCGAGCCTGGAACTGGTGGACTTGACCCAGGCCGGGGAGGCACACGCGGCGCTCAAAAAACACGCGACTGCCTTGATGAGCAGTACCGAGCTCGCTCACGGACCGCTGTTTCGGGTCGCGGTGTACCGAATGGCGAGCAGCGAGCGCATTCTACTCTGCGCCCATCACCTCTTGGTAGATGGCGTCTCCTGGAGAATACTAGTCGAAGACCTCCATACGGCCTACACACAGGCCCACGCCATGGTTACGATAGAGCTCCCGCCCGTCACAGACTCATACGGTTCGTGGGCGTCCGGCATGAATACATTGTCGCTGAACATGGAAGAGGCAGAGCTACGCTACTGGAGAGAAGTCGAAGAGATACCATGTTCTGCACCACCAGTACAAAGTCCTGAAAAACCTCGGCATCGAGACCGGATCGAACACCGGTTCAGCCTGCCCCGGACGGTCACGAAGGCCCTCCTGACTAATGCCCACGATGCTTACGGTACCCGCATGAACGACCTGCTTCTGACAGCCCTCGGGAAGGCGATGACTATTTGGCCCGGCATGCCGCGATGGAGGGTGCTGCTGGAAAGCCACGGGCGCGAGCCGCTATGGCCTGGCGCGGACGTGAGCCGCACTGTGGGATGGTTCACGGCCCGCTATCCGGTAGTGATCGATTTCGAAGGTATCGACGTTCTCGACATCGGACGACAAATCAAGACAGTCAAAGAGATGCTTCGCCGAGTACCCCAGGCAGGCGGCACCTATGAAGCCAGCAGATACATTGCCCGGGGGGCGCCCCCTGAAACGGTGCTACCTCATATAGCTTTTAATTATCTGGGGCAGTTGGGGCAAGATCTACGCGCTGGCTCATGGCGATGGGTAGATGAAAACCCAGGCACGGTGATTTGCGCAGACGCGCCGCTGCTCCACGCCCTCGAAATCATAGGCTTTGTTGACGCGGATCAACTTCATATCTGCATCGCGCGCGCACAGACAGGGTTTCACGATGAACAGATAGCCACACTTACGCACGCCCTGCAGCAGGCGATCATCGACGTGGTAAACCACACCACGCGCAAAACCTGCCCTGAACTAACCCCGTCCGACATAGATCATGAGGGGTTCGGGATCGAAGATTTGGAGAATTTTGTAAACAATCTTGAAAATCAAATTTAATACTAAGTTGAAATAAATGCAAAAAAACCCCAACAAGCGAGCACTGCTTTCGAAATTCGTTCTGCGCTCGCTGAGCGTATTGAATGTGAGCTGGCGGACACAAAATTCACCGAGTCGACGCACGACAACGACGGACTTCTAGCAAGTATCGACACGGCCTAAGAAGCTTTCGACAGGGCTTTAACCACGGAAATGGATGCTCAACATACTGCGAGCCTGGCGCGTGTTCGCGATTACCCGGACTGTAGTGAAGCGTGGTTCAGTTTTGCTGAGGTGCAACGATGCCAGGGAAAACTAGACGACGCTCAAATGGCGCTACAGCGCGCGGTCGAGCTAGCGCCGAGCTATTCGACGGCACTAGTGTCCCTCGCCGCCGTGCACCGAGCCCAAGGCAACTTTGACCTAGCGGTGACTTGCGGCGAGCGGGCACTTTTGTGCTGAGTAGACGAGGCAAATACCCACCGAGAGCTCGGCAATAGCCTGAGAGCGGCGGGGCGTCTCCACGAGGCTGAGCGAGCGTATCGTACTTCATTACAGCTTGAGGACGACCCCAATACCGACGTCGCTCTCGGACTTTTGCAGGTCTGGCAAAATCAGATTCCAGCGGCGCTGAGCTCGTTTGACGCCGCACATCAAGCCGCAGGATCTGCACAAAAACTTGCCGACAGCCCACTCCCACGCATCGCTCACGAGGCAGATCAGGTTGAGTACCTGCGCGCCCAGGATCTAATCAGTGCCGAGTTTGACGACTACGCCGCATCACTGCGAGCGCTTGAACGCAACTATCGAAATCCTCGCCAAGGACAAGATGTTTCTGATCACGGCGCAACGACCAGTGCACAATCTTTGCACCGGTTCGAATCAGTGTTTCATGCCGGACCATCGACTACGCTTTCAGGAGCCGGTGTTAATCCAAATCTTAGTACAGCAAAAATCCAACAGGACTATCTGAACGCGAAGCCCGGGATGGTCTGCATCGATGACTTCGTCACGCCACAGGCGCTACAAGCCCTGAGACGCTACTGTCACGAAGCGGGGGTATGGAAGATGGGTTTCCCCGCTGGCTATATAGGCGCATTCTTACGTGACGGCTTTGCGCCTGCATGTCTTTTCCAGATCGCCGAAGAACTCAGGCTCTCGCTGCCAAATATCTTTCTCGACCATCGCCTACTCGCGGCATGGGCCTTCAAATACGACCAACGCATGCTGGGCATAAACATTCACGCAGATCCCGCTGTCATCAACGTGAACTTCTGGATCACGCCGGACGAGGCAAACCTGGATCCATCCAATGGCGGTCTCGTCGTCTGGGATACTGCAGCGCCGGAAGACTGGTCATATGCCGATTACAACATCAACGTTGCTCGCATGAAACGCTTCATTGCAAGCTCTGGAGCCAAGGCTAAACGCTTTGCCCACAGGCAGAACCTTGCGGTCATCTTTAACTCCTCACTGTCGCACAAGACCGATACACTAAATTTCAAGTCGGGCTATGAGAATCGCTGAATCAATATCACCCTACTGTTCTGCGAAGCCCGCGGAATGCGGCACTTTTACTGACCGTAGTAGTTGGTCGAGGCCCGCGGACACCAGTGCCCGCTGCCACAACAGAGCATCGCGATAACATCGTGAACGGCGAGAGCAGGCAGGCCTTCGTGGCGCTTGATCTCGTCCTGAAAGGTGTTCTGAAGCCTTCACAAATCTCTGCGCGTAATATAGTTTCTCAATAGGCAAAAATCGCCCGATGACAGATACTACTAGACAAGATCTTTAGTCCGATGAAAATCACATAATCGTCACCGAGACATCTATGAAATCTGTTGAACGGATAGACACCCGTGCGCTTACCCCACAAACATTTGCAAGCAGATACTGCTCTGGGGAAGGACAGCCGGTCGTGCTCACCGGCGCATTTAAAGGGCTGCCAACATGCTCACCCGAGTGGCTTGTCGATCTTCTCCCCGACGCTCCGTTTCCCGCCCGACTTTACGGGAAAGACCACTTCCGCCAGGCCAAGTCCACTTGGACGACCTATGCAGACACCCTCCAACTGACGCCATCTACCTATGCGCAGATGCTTGCGGATCGCTCCGCACATGACCAGAACGTTTACATGGCTCAGGTCCCAGTCAGAGATACGGCCCTGGCGGATATCATTCGGCCCTACGTTGATGTGATGGGCGGTCACACGGGCTTGAAAGCCGCCATCGACCTCAATCTTTGGTGGGGGCCTGGTGGCCATACCGAGCCACTTCACTTCGACTCCGGGGATGGCACGCTGGTCCAGTTGCACGGTAAGAAGAGAGCCGTGCTATTTCCTCCCTCCCAGTCAAAAAACCTGTACCCGTTTCCCATCCGCCGAAAAGGGATCGCCCCCTGGTTTAGTCAGGTTTACATAGAAAACCCAGACTTCAAACGGTTTCCAAATTTGGCCACCGCATTGCCCGAACGAATGGAAGTAACACTGGCACCCGGAGAGGTGCTCTTCATCCCGGCAAACTGGTGGCATGAAAACAGTTCGCTTTCCGACGACTATAGTTGTTCGATCAACCGCTTCTGGAAGGTTTCGCAACTCTCCAGGCTTTTCACGAATCGCATCACACCAGCGATCTACGGCCTCTCCATGATCGCGCTGGCGATCGCCGGAAAAAAATACAGACCCCCAGCCGCCAATGAGACTTCATGAGCATTTCGGAAGGTGCAATAGAGCGCCTGAATGAGTTTCCTGAGCAGTTCACGGAGCTGCACCGCGACACGAAAATGCCCGTCATTATCTTGGGCGCCGCGGCCAACTGGCCTGCCTCTCGTTGGACGCCAGCGACGCTCGCAGCGGAATTCGGAAACCAGGAAACATCAGCCACCATCCAGTTACCCGAATCAGGTGTTGTATACTTGGAGACCGAGAAGGCGCACCGACGCACCCTCAAGCTGAGTGAGTTCACTGAACTCATGGGGTCCGGCGCTCCTTGTTACATCGATCAGGCCGACCTCAGCATGTTCCCGGGCCTCGCCGACGCCTGCCTAATTGATACCCTGATTCCGCAGGGGCGTCGCTTCGTCAATCTATGGATGGGAGCGCGGACCCGCTCTGGCCTGCATTACGACCCGATGGACAATTTTCTCGTGCAAATTTACGGGAAAAAAAAGGTATTTCTTGCAGCACCCGCAGAGCGCACTCGGCTCTACCCATTCGCCGACAATATCAGCAAGAGCCGCGTTGATCCGGAACACCCCGATGTCCGACGTTATCCGCGTGCAGCAAAAGTTATTTTTCTGCACGGGACCCTCAACCCCGGGGATCTGTTGTATATTCCAAGGGGGTGGTGGCACCATCTTTGCGCCCCCGTGCAATCCATCTCCGTCAATCTCTGGCATGAACCGACGCTTGCCATGCGGGATGAGTTTGCCGCGATCCTCGCGCTCGGGCCGGCCGGCTGGGCAACGGTAGTGAAAGATTTCACCTGGCATGGTTTGTTGCGGCAACCATACGAACGGCGGCTGTATAGTCCGCCACCCACCGGAAAACAGCTATTCGACCTATTCGCCATGACAGTTACTGGGTCAGCAAAGCGATGATGATCATTGGCCTTTCGGGCGGTTTCGACCCTAGCTGGCGCCTCAGCTACGACCTTTCAAACGACTACTTTCATGACTCCGCGGCACTGTTGCTGGAAAACGGAAATGTGGTCGCCGCAGTAGAGCAGGAACGCCTTAATCGGATAAAACATACTAACCGTAGCGCCATCCCCGCAATCCGCGCATGCTTGGATGCCCATGGCGCCACCATTGAAGACATCGACAGCTTCGCGTACTACGCTACCGAGGCTAACGTCGATCAGGTCCTCTATTCGTACCACACTCGAATGGGCGTGGGCCCCGAGCGGGTGGGGATTCGAGCCCTTCTCCAAAAATTACTGGAAGAAGAATTCGATTGCACCATCCCTGCCGAAAAGTTCCATTTTTCTGACCACCACATGTGCCATGCGTTGGGGGCGTACGTCCACTCGGGATTTTCTGATGGACTTGTGATCACGCTTGATGGGGCAGGTGAAGGAAACTCAAGTCTAGTTTTACGCGCTCGGGGAACAGACCTCGAACAACTCCGCTGGGTGCCTGATTCGAACTCTCTCGGATACTTCTATCGTGAGGTAATCCGCTTCCTCGGTTACGACATGTTCGAGGAATACAAGGTGATGGGTCTCGCACCCTATGGGGACCCCAGCCGCCACCGCAGCTTATTCGAAACGCTATACGATTTGCTCCCTGAGGGAGAATACGTTGTCTATTTACATCGTATATCCGACCTACATTCACTGCTCGCGCCACGGAAGGCGGGAGAACCCTTCACCACCCTGCACAAAGACATTGCCGCGTCCTTACAGGAGGCCTTGGAGGTGTTGGTCTTTCACATGCTACGGCACTTCCGAAAAACCACGGGCGAGACCCGTCTATGCCTGTCCGGCGGCGTGGCGCTCAACTCGAGCCTCAACGGCAAGATCTTGCTTTCCGGATTGTTCGATCAGGTGTTCGTACATCCAGCCTCCCACGATGCCGGCGGCGCCTTGGGCGCTGCAATAGACGCCCACCGAACGCTGTGCCCGAACATACCGGTGGGCAAGCTCGATCATCTGTTCCTTGGCAAGGACATTGGCGATATCCCGAGCGTTTGCGCGGGCATAGAACGGTGGAGATCGTTGGTCACGGTCGAGCATCTGGAGAATCCATGCGCAACTGCGGCGCAGATGCTAGCCAATGGCAAGGTCATAGGATGGGTGCAAGGACGCTCTGAGTTCGGTCCTCGCTCACTCGGAAACCGCAGCATTCTTGCCGATCCTCGCCCGGCCGAGAACATGACCCGCATCAACAAGATGATTAAAAAGCGTGAAGGCTACCGACCGTTCGCCCCCAGTGTTCTGGCACAGCATGTCGAAGAATATTTCGACGTACCGCCCGGTGCCACAGAACTTCCCTACATGATCTGTGTAGTGCCCGTGCGGTCAGAAAAACGGGCGCTACTCGGAGCGGTGACACATGTAGACGGTACCGCGCGCGTTCAGACGGTCACGTACTTGCAGAACAAACGCTACTTCAAACTCATCGAAGCTTTTGAAGAATGCACCGGCGTACCAGTCCTGCTCAATACCTCGTTCAACAACAATGCCGAGCCCATTGTCGACACGCTTGACGAAGCAATAGCATGCTATCTCACCACCGGCCTTGATGCTCTTTTTCTGGGAGACTTCCTGATAACACGTGCGAACGAGGACTGGACTGGCCTCTCAGAAATGGCCGTAGTCGTGCCAGACACGGTCGCGGTTCAACACGTCGACAAGAGCACCGGCAAGAACAAACGCACACAGTCCCGAGAGCTAGTCACTCTAGCCAGCAATGGTCGCCGCCGGCAGGTGTCTGAAGAGACATGGAAACTCCTGCTGACGACCAGACAAAAGCGTACATTGGCAGACCTCATGGACGCTGCCGGTTTGGAGGCACAAGCCCGCGAAGCGGTACTAAGCGAGCTGCGAGAACTGTGGGGTGAACGCCTGATCCTCGTTCTGCCGATTGAGGCTAATTAGTCACTATGGCTAGTTCGAAGATCAAGGTTCAGAACGTCTATCCGCTTACGCCTATGCAGGAGGGTATGCTTTTTCATGCGCTCCTAGAACCCGACTCTGCAGCCTATTTCGAGCAACTATCTTGGAGTGTGCGGGGAGAACTGGACGTTGCCGCGTTCGAGGCAAGCTGGAATACGCTAATCGAACGCCACGCAGTTCTACGCACTATGTTCGTGCACGAGGGGACCGATCGACCTGTGCAGGTCGTTCTCGAATCCCGCCCTATTTCGGTCCTGGAATTGGATCTTCGGGGACCAGGATGTGACGAACGTGCTGAGGAGTACCGGCTTGCAGATCGCGATCGACCATATGTACTAGCCCGTGATCCATTGCTGCGGGTCATGGTCTTGCGAGTTGCGGCGGACCGTTTCGAGATCGTGTGGAGCCACCATCACATCATTCTTGATGGATGGTCCATTGGCTTGCTGATAGCCGAACTACTTGAGATCTACATAGCACTCAGGGCGAATGTCATTCCGAAGCTAGCCACAACGCCGTCGTTCGCCACATTCGTCAAGTGGTTACAAGCCCAAGACCGAGACGACGCGCTAGATTACTGGGCGCGCCGTCTTCAGGACTGCGAAGAACCAACTGGCATTAACCATACACGACGAACGGATGCTGTCCTTGGCGGCGCACGCGAGACCATCCACTTCGAACTCGGCGTCGCCACTACAGAAGGACTCAAAGCTCTGGCCTCAGGCCGGGAATCCACGCTTGCCATGATCTTGCAGGCTATATGGGCTTTGCTGCTCAGCCGCTATACAGATCGAGGAGACGTCGTGTTCGGGTCCGTCGTCTCCGGTCGCCCTCCTGAGATACCCGGCGTCGAAGGCATCGTTGGGAACTTCATCAACACCATCCCTATCCGGGTCCGATTGGACGAGGGAGGGACCTTCAATGAGCTGCTGGCACGGATGCAGCTAGATGCCGCCTACGCCAATGCATTTGAGCACTTGGCACTCAGCGAGATATTGGCTCAGACCCGGCTCGGGGATGCGCTCTTCGGTACCCTTGTCTCGTTCGCCAACTATCCGGTGGACCCTAAGCTGACCGGTGAAGCCGGGTGGTCGGGTGTGGGATTCGGCGTGGACGCTGCGCGCCACGTAGAACAGACCCACTACGATGTCGATGTGCAATTCATACCTACCCCAGAACTGCAGGTGCGCATTAGCTATGCCCGTCAGTTCCATTGTGCGGCGCAGATGGAGGAGATCGAGGGGCATTTTGTCGCTGTGGCAGAGGCAATCCTCGCAGATCCGGATACGCTTCTGGATGACATTGATCTGCTGAGTGTTGACGAACATTTGGCTTTGACTAGCGGCATTGGTTCAGACGAGCCCCCCAACAGCGCAGATACCCTAACCACCGCGTTTGAACAACAGGCAGCACGGACCCCCAGGGTGATGGCCGTGGAGGCAGAGGATGCTCGTCTTACCTATGCCGAACTGGACCGTCGCGCTAACCAACTCGCTCTAGCGATCGCGAGCGCCACCCGAATCGAAACGGATACGACAATCGCCGTCTTCGTTGAGCGCACGACTGACCTGCCTGTTGCCCTACTGGCGGTGCTCAAATCAGGTGCCGCGTATGTGCCAATTGATCCGTCGCTACCCCTTGAGCGAGCAAAACAAATTATCTCTGACGCGAATTGCAGCGCTATCGTTGCATCGCACAGCACTGCCGCAGACTGCAAGGCTATATCGCTCGTTCCCATTGTGGAAGTGGGCGGGTATTCGACTATGTCAACGCTTTTCGAATCCGCCCGGGTACATCCCACCGACCTAGCATATATAATTTATACCTCCGGCTCCACGGGACAACCTAAGGGAGCAATGATAGAGCACCGGTCGGTCCTCAATCTTGTTCATGGGTTAAATTTGAAAGTGTATAGAGGCCATAAAGAGGTTGCTCTGCGCATCGCACTGCTCGCCTCCTACGCTTTCGATGCTTCGGTGCAGCAGATCTTCCCGGCACTCCTGCTTGGTCATACGTTAGTTATCGTGGATGAGGAGACGAAGCAGGACGGCGCTCGACTTAATCGCTTCCTGGCGAAACGTGAGATAGATCTGTTCGATGCCACGCCGACCCTGCTTCGGGTCATGGTGCATTCGGACGGTTTCGCCGCGGTGCAGCGAAACGTCCTCCATGCGCTGGTCGGTGGTGAACCCTTGTCTTGGGACCTTACCGCCAAAGCGACAAGTGCCGGCGGCATGCGTATCAGCAATTTGTACGGTCCGACCGAGTGCTGCGTCGATGCGTCCATTCAATTCGCACTGACTGACCCTGCCTGTGCAGCGTCCACCGTGCCTGTGGGCCACTCAATGCCCAATGTCCACCTCTTTGTGGTTGGGCGAACCGGTCACCTTGCGCCCATGGGCGCACCTGGCGAAATTTGCATTGCAGGCATCGGGGTCGGTCGAGGCTATATCAACGACCCACAACTAACGGCTCGTAGGTTCGTTCGGCTGGCGTCGCTTGGTGGCATTCGTCATTACCGAACCTCGGACTACGGACGAAGGCTCGCGAACGGAACGATTGAACTCCTCGGCCGTACCGACGGCCAAATCAAAGTACGCGGCTATCGTATTGAGCTGGGGGACGTCGAACACCACCTCGTTACACACCCGTGCGTTGAGCAGGCTGGCGCGTATGTGGCGAGTTCGAGCACCGGCGATGAACTCCGTGCCGCGCTGGTTACCAATGCACGAGTTGATGCGGATGAGCTGCGGATCCATCTTGGCCGTAGCCTTCCCGAATACATGATCCCTATCCGCATCGTGGTCGTCGACCAACTGCCACGCACCAGCGCCGGCAAGCTTGACCGGAAACACCTTGCCGTCGCGGAACCAGGCACCAGATTGGAGCTGGGCACGGCCCACGCCCCGCCGCAAAACGATGTCGAGCGTCAACTCGTCGAAATATGGCAAGCCGTATTGGAAGTCCCCAGTGTCGGCATTGACGATAACTATTTCTCGTTAGGAGGCGATTCTATAAAAGCCATCCAGATCCTATCGAGAACTCTCCGCCAGGGATTGCACATAGAGATGCAAGACCTGATGCATCACCGTACCATCCGGCACCTTGCCCCACTCGTAACGCTAAGCGAACCTGTTGCGCCAGCCGTCAGCGACGCTCAGTCCGCAGGTCACCTCAAGCTTAGTGCCGCCCAAGCCCGATTTTTTACTGAGCATCTGGTGGTGCCTGGCAAGTTTCATCACGCAGTTTTGTTCGAAGTCAGGATAGCGATTGATGCCAAAACCCTGGGCGCTGCCTTTGCTGCGGTACGTGACAGACACGAAGGTTTGCGAACCACCTTTTCTCCGGGGCCAATGGTTGCTCCGCCTGGCGCACCGGCGCCATATGTCAGGGAAGTGACAGACCTTTCGGCAGTGCTCCCGGAAATGATGGCACCTTTTGACCTAGCAGCCGGCGAATTGTTTCGGTTGGCCATCATCCGGTCAGGAGAAAGCGCCCGACTACTCATCGTGGTCCACCATTTGTGCATCGACGGGGTCTCTTGGCGCGTTCTGGCAGAGGAGCTCGGCATACTGCTGTCAGCAGCAGTGACCGGGACGACACCATCGCTTCCACACCCGTCTGATGGCTTGACGGATATAGCAAACCACTTGGCCAGTCATGCCCAATCGGCGGCGGTGCATGGAGAGTTGGCGTACTGGCAATCGATCGAGGCACGGTGTGGCTCGTTGGTGGAATTTCCACGGCACAAACCGTCCCTGTATCGCGACAGGAAGACGCTAACATTGGTGCTGGACGCGGCTGCCACCAGCGTTGTTCTGACAACGGCAAACGACGCTTACGGCACCAGCCCGGAGGATTTGCTTCTCACGGCTCTTGCACGTGCGTTCCACTCGGAAGTGGAGGCGATGTCCACCGGCATCTTGCTCGAGTCACACGGCCGCTACCCGATGGTTAGCGGAGCCGATGCCAGCCGCACCATCGGCTGGCTCACCAGTCTGTTCCCATTCGTGTTGTCTGTGGACCCGCAGCGCCAAGTCGGTTTTCAGCTGAAGTCCGTTAAGGAAGCGATCCGCGCAGTGCCTAGTCACGGCATTGGTTATGGACTGCTGCGCTATCTAGAAAACGCGCAACTGGAGGCAAGGCCTCAGGTGAGTTTTAACTACCTCGGCCAGCTAGATGCAGGGCATTCCGACGCGCCCCTGCGGTTTTTGCCGGACGTCCTCTACGGCAACGTCAGCCCTGATGCCGAGACACTCGCGGAACTCGAGGTGAGTGCCTACGCACTTGCGGGGCAATTGCGCTTGACGCTGGCATTCAGTGAACAGCGGTTCGAATCCGTTATGGCAAGTGCGTTGCTCGATGTCTGGAGAAATCAGCTGATGGTCATTGTGGAGCACTGCTCCGACAGGACTCACATTGAGCTGACCCCTGCAGATCTCTCATACTCCGACATCACGATTGACGAACTCGAAGACATCTTCAAGTGATCAATCGGGACAACCTTCAAGACCTCTACCCGCTTGCCCCGATGCAGGAGGGTATGCTGTTCAGCTGGCTGATGGCGCCTGAATCCAATGCCTATCGTGAGCAAATTGTTTACCGCCTGCGCGGGCCCCTGGACATCTTACGCTTCGAAAAGGCATGGAAGGCACTGGCCCAACGCCACGACATTCTACGAACAGTTTTTGTTCACGACAAAGCCGATCGCCCGCTTCAAATGGTGCTCAAGGAGGTCGATGTCGGGTTTCGTACAGAGGACCTAAGAGGCCAGAAGCGCGAACAACGGGCGACGCACGCTTTGGCCTGCCGTCAGTTGGAGCGCGAACAACCTTTCGACCTAGCGCGGGAGTTGTCGTCACGCGTCACAGTAATTCGATTATCCGAGAATGAATTTGAGGTCGTATGGACTTTCCATCACATCATTCTCGACGGCTGGAGTGTCGGCTTGCTAATGGCCGACCTCCTGCGCCTTTATGCGGGCATTGCGCTTGCGCCGACACCAAAACCCTATAGCCATTATATCAAATGGCTGGAGGCCCGGGACCAAGCGGCCAGCAGAGAGTTCTGGTGTGAAAGCCTTGCCGGCTACGCGGGTCAGGCAACCCTCCCCTCATCACGCCCCGGCTTCACTTCGCCCGACTACGAAGCCGCAACAACGACCTTCAACTTCGAGCCGGACGAGACCGCAGGGTTAGAACGCTTCGCCCGCGAACAAGGCGTCACCACAGGTGCTTTGACACACGCCCTCTGGGCCATACTACTTAGTCGCTATCAGTCATTCGGCAAAGACATGTCGGGCGGTCACGATCTGGTATTGGGGACGGTGGTATCCGGTCGCCCGCCGTCACTTTCGGGCGTAGACACTATGGTGGGTCTGTTCACGAACACCGTCCCGTTGCGCCTCAAATTCTCAGATGATGATACTTTGGCGGAGGTTCTTTCACGAGTGCAGGACGGCATGCTGGCGGTTCAAGAGCATGCCTACCTCCCGCTCGCCGAGCTGCAATCCAAGTCGGGTATGGTAGAGCATGTCATCGCATACGAGAACTACCCGCGGGACCAGCAAATATCGGCGTCTGTCTCAGCCGGTGAATTTGGCTTCCAAGTAGAATCGGTCGAGGCGCTCGAACAGACGCCATATGATCTCAACGTCGTTTTTGTTCCCGGCGAGCGGCTCCACGTCACATTCTACTTCAACTCATCGCACTACAGTTATCAGCAGATAGAGCGACTCTTTGAGCAGCTGCGCACGCTTGCGTTAGCGATAGAGTCGTCACCACGCGCAAAAATTCGTGACCTCGACTTACTTCCAAAGCCGGAACGGGCCCTCCTAGCAACCTTCACTAACGATCGTATCGACCGAGCCGGTCCAAAGACTATCAGCGCCTCCGTTGCCCAGCACATTCAGGCGACGCCCGACGCGCCGGCGATTATAGTCGGCGACAAGGTTCTTACCTACGAACAGCTTGACAGGCGGGTCGCACAGCTCGGCAGAGTTTTGTGCAAGGAGTTTGGCTTGGCTGCCGGGATGCGGGTAGCAGTAGCAGTCGAACGCGGACCGGAAACCCCGATCGCTTGGCTCGCAATTATGCGAGCGGGCGGAGTCTATGTTCCCATCGATCCGGATTTTCCGGCAGAACGCACGGCGTTTATGGTCAAGGACAGTAATTGCGCCATGGTTCTAACCGGTGCTGCGCACCTGCAAACACTGCGCGCCACTCTGAAGGACGTGGCTGTCCATGACATCCGCTCGCTGGCAGCGGCCGGCGCGATAGAACCGGTGCATGACGATCGCATGGTCGATGAAAGCGCCTACGTAATCTACACGTCCGGCTCTACCGGCCTTCCCAAGGGTGTTGCTGTAGGTCATCTTGGCGTACTGAACGTTGTCGCCCACATGGGCGAGCTTTACCCGATCGGGCTGGGTGATCGAGTAGTGTTCTTCGCATCACCATCATTCGATGCCTCCATCTGGGAAATGTGCATCGCGCTCTGCCATGGAGCCGCGCTCGTGATTGCGGACCAGGCAACCGTAGCCGATCCAGGCCGCTTTGGTGCTTTCCTGCGTCACCACGGCTGCACAGTTACGATCCTGCCGCCGTCTTATGTGCGCCTTCTAGAACTGGAGGATCTCTCGGCGCTAAAGCTGTTGGCGACCGGCGGAGAGGCAACGGATACGGTCACTGCAGCTCGGCTCAGCGGTAGGCTCCTCTACGCCAATCTGTACGGACCGACAGAAACCAGCATCATGGTCACTTCCCACGTGGTGTCACCGCGCACGCGCTACACGCGCTCGGTGCCAATCGGTGCCCCCATACCCAACGTCGAAGCGCTGGTGTTGGACCAGGAAAACAGACTAGTGCCGATCGGCGCCCCTGGCGAATTATGCGTAGCGGGGGTCAACGTTGCGCTGGGTTACCTCAATCGCCCGGAACTCAACGCTGAACGGTTCCCCCCGCATCCGATGGACGACGGACAGAGCATGTATCGGACAGGCGACATAGTTCGATGGCTGGACGATGGGACGCTGGAACTCGTCGGGCGAGTGGACGATCAGGTAAAGGTCCGCGGTCATCGGGTTGAACTCGGCGAAGTACAGGCAGCCCTCCTCTCCTGCCCCGGGGTCCTCCAGGCGGCTGTCACGGCAGACCAATCCCCGGAGAGGACAGGCGAACTGAGTGCCTACATCGTTTCGCGCGCAGACCTGTCGTCCGCAGAGATTAGAAAGTATTTGCAGCGTACACTCCCGGAGTACATGATTCCCTCTCTGATCTCGTTCCTGAGTGAGTTGCCGCTGACGACCCAAGGCAAGCTGGATCGCGCAGCCTTGCCGGAGATCTACCCCCATCGCCAGTCCCCGTCACCAACGGAAGTATCGTTCAACCCGCTGGAGACAAAGCTCCTGGATATCTGGCGCGAGGTCCACGGCACCCCCAATGCCGGCGTCAACGAGAGTTTCCTTGACCTAGGCGGGCATAGCCTCACTGCTATTCGCCTTGCTGTGGAGATACGCAAGCGGATCGGCTATGAGGTTGGAGTGCGCGACATTTTCCTGCACCCGACCGTGGCCGATCTTGCACTGGCGTTGCATGGCGGCAACACGTCGATCGAAGCATCTATCCCGCGCATCCCGGACGCGCCGCACTATGCTGTATCTGCCGCGCAGCATCGGCTTTGGCTCATACACAACCTTGGCGGTGACCCGGTCGCCTACAACGTCTCTGGAGCGTTTTCTATTCAGGGACCGGTTGACGTAGAAGCCCTAAAGCGCGCTTGCTTTCACTTACTTGCCCGCCATGAAGCACTGCGGACCACCTACAGCCAGCACGACGGACAGCCGAGGCAGCAGCTTCGCCCGCCCGCTGACGACACGCTTGTTAGCACGGACGTAACAACCGCGTCCAACCCGCACGCAGAAGCCATGGCCCTATTCCAGCAGCTCAGCGAACAAACGTTCGACCTGGTACACGGTCCCCTGATCAGGATGCGGCTGGTAAAAGAGGGACATGAACACCACCTACTCATCGTCGTCCTCCACCACATTGTCGCGGATGGCTGGTCAGTGGACATCATCATCCGTGAGCTTTCAGCGCTTTACGCGGCGAAAACGCAAGGAACTGATGACGGACTCCCCCCCCTCAGCGTGCAGTATCGCGACGTCTCGGCGTGGCTCAACGCACGGCCGATGACGGAACATGCCAACTACTGGCGCAGTAAGCTTGGTGGCCGCTTGGCCCAGCTCGAACTACCCCTGGATAGACCTCGGCCCCCGACGCGCACCTTTCGAGGGACAACCCACCGCTACGAGATCCCCGACCACGTCGTCCGAAACCTTCGGGTATTAGCCCGATCGGCGAACGCCACCCCTTTCATGGTGCTCGTCGCCGTCGTAAAAATACTGCTATCCCGCTACTCAGGGCAAAGCGACATATTGGTCGGACACCCTGTCGCGGGGCGCGACCATTCGGACCTGAAGGATCAGGTAGGTTTTTTCGTCAACACCATTGTGCTGCGCGACGAGGTTAGAGCGGACCAAGCCTTCTCGGTCTTTCTGGCCGAAATCCGGCAGACGGTGCTGGAAGGGATCGAACATCAGGCCTACCCTTTCGACCAGCTGATAGAGGAACTGGGCGCCGTGCGGACGCCCAGCAGGCACCCAGTCTTCGACGTGATGGTCTCCTACGAGGGCTCGCCGTCCGGCATCTTGGAACTTCCAGGCCTGCAGGTTGAGCCTGTCGACATAACCTCCCGGACAAGTAAATTTGATCTGCTCTTTGCGTTCAACGAGACCGCCGCCTCAATACACGCGGCGATCGAGTACTCAACGGACGTCTTCAACACATCCACCGTCGAGCGCATGTGGGGTCATCTGTTGACCCTTCTCGAAGCTGCGACAGCAGCGCCGCAGACAATCCTCCAACTCCTTCCCATGCTAACCGGTGAGGAGCATTCACCGATACAACTTGGCGAGCCGACGCTGAGCGCTACCAGCACGGATGACAGTCTCGTCTCGCGCATCGAGCGTGCAATCGCGACCTGCGCAGAGACCACCGCCGTGGTGTGTGGTGATGTTCGGCTCAGCTATCGCCAACTCGACAAACGGACCAGCGCACTCGCGCGGCGACTGGTGGCAGCCGGAGTGGTGCGCGATGTTCCCGTCGGGCTATATATAGACCGGTCTGTGGACATGCTCACAGGCATCATCGGCATCCTCAAAAGCGGTGGTGCCTACTTGCCACTCGACCCAAGCCTGCCGCCCCATCGTCTTCGCTCAATGCTTAACGACGCTGGCGCGACAATAGTAGTCAGCCACACTCGACTAGCATCGGAGGCTTCGCCGCTTGGGGCTCGGGTCATGCTTCTGGATAGCACCGGCTCCGAGGCTGACCACGTCCCCCTGCCCCTGGTAGGCGCCGTTAACCTTGCCTACGTTATGTTCACATCAGGATCTACCGGTAGGCCAAACGGGGTCATGGTAGAACATCGCAACGTGCTCGCACTGCTGGATGCGTACGAAAAACTGGCGCCCGCGCAGGCAGAATTGTCCGGCGCTGCACTTTGTCCATTTGGTTTTGACGTCTCCGTATGGGAAATATTCTCGGTGCTCACACACGCCGGCACGCTGCATCTGCTTGCCAGAGAAGATGCTGCAAACGGGCTTAGGCTGGTCGAGTACCTGCACAAACAGGGTATATCGAGCGCTTACGTGCCTCCTGCTCTGGTCGACGAGGTGGCAAAAGCCATCGCGGAAAGCGGCCGCTCGTCATTAAATCGATTGCTGGTCGGCGTGGAGCCGATTCTCCAGGACACTCTCGACCGGCTCCGAACCACCGTTCCTGGGCTGCGTATAGTGAACGGCTACGGCCCAACGGAAGCAACGGTCTGCGCCACGTTTCTGCTTTACGAGGGCCGCCCAGGTTCGGATACCCCCACACCTATCGGCACTGCCGCTGCTGGGTATGAAGTACATATCCTCAATGCAGACATGGAGCCTGTGCCAAAAGGCGTGGCCGGCGAGATCTTCGTTGGCGGCGCCGGCCTCTCGCGTGGATACGCCGGCAATGCCCCTCTAACCGCACAGCGATTTATTCCCAACCCCTTTGCGCGCTTGGCTGGAAAACGCCTTTACAGAACCGGCGATCTGGCGCGAATTCTGGCCGACGGCAACATCCAGTTCCTCGGGCGCAGAGACCAGCAGATGAAGCTGCGGGGCATGCGTATTGAGCCAGGTGAGATCGAATACATCTTGTGCACCAGCTCGGCCGTACTTGAAGCCGCAGTGATGCTCCAGGACGCGCCGACCGGCGACAAGCAGCTGGTGGCGTATGTCGCGGGAGGCATCACTGGTGAGCAAGTGCCTCAGCTTCGAGCGCTGCTGAAGACGAAACTCCCCGAATACATGATCCCTGCGGCGTTCGTAGCGGTCCCGTCGCTGCCACGGACGATCAACGGGAAGGTGGACCGCGCTGCCCTCCACTTGCCCGCCACCCCCCTGCTTGCGCCACAGACCGCGGCTGGCCCACTGACCGCTACAGAGGAACGGCTGCTCGTCTTGTGGTCGGAAGTACTTCAAGTGGAACACCTCGGATGCGACGACGACTTCTTCGAGTTGGGAGGACACTCTCTGCTCGCGACACGGTTGCTGGGCCGAGTACACGAGGCCACGGGGATTGAGTTGCCGTTACGGCAACTGTTCGAAGGGCGAACGATTCGCGAAACGGCAGCTTACCTGGATGCGCTCAACTCCGAAAAGCGCGACGAGCCGTCGCGGGTGCCGATAGATCCTGTCCGTCGCGACGCCACGCTGCGGCTGTCCTATGCACAGGAGCGTTTGTGGTTCCTCGAGCAGCTCGAACCCGGTTCAGCTTACAACGTCCCGGCCATTCTCGAACTAGACGGAGAGCTTGAACCCAAACGATTGGAGCAAGCCTTTAACACGGTCATCGACCACCACGAGGTTCTGAGAACGAGCTTCATCTCCATCGATGGACAGCCGGCCCAGGAAATCCTCGCCAGCCGGCCCGTTTCTATCCCCTGTCACGATCTCGGCAACCTCGACCAATCCTTGCAATCGGCCGAAGTGCGGCACCGCGCTGAGGCTCTTTCGTCTAGCCCCTTCGATCTAGTCAATGACGCGCTGGTTCGAGCGATCCTGCTGCGGCTTGCTCCGCAGCGACATGTCCTGCTGCTTTCGATCCATCACATCGTCGTGGACGGTTGGTCAATGAACGTTCTCTTAAAAGACTTGAGTGCCAGCTACAGAGGAAAGGCGCTTGCCCGACTACCGCTCCAATACGCCGACTTTGCGGCTTGGCAAAGGCATAAGGGGTACGAAGGGATGCTGGCAAGACAGGTCGATTACTGGCGCCACCGGCTCGCCGACCTGCCGCCGCTCCTTCCGCTTCCCATCGACCACCCACGCGAAACGGAGCGAACAAGGAAGGCCGCCATCGAGCGGTTCATGATTGGAACCGAGCTGGTATGCGCAGTGAAGTCACGAGCCAGTGAATTACAAGTCACGCCTTTCATGATGACGCTGGCCGCTCTGGGGGCCTTGCTTGCGCGGACTACCGGTCAGAAAGACATTCCCATTGGCACGCCAATCGCGAACCGCACTCGCGCCGAGCTCGAGGACCAGATCGGGTTCTTTGCCAACACGATTGTTGTTCGCCTCGACCTGGAAGACAATCCAAGCTACGCCGACCTCGTCAGGCGAACCCGCGAAGCGACCGTTGATGCCTATGCACATCAAGATGCGCCGTTCGAGCAGATCGTTAGCGCCCTCCAGCCTGAGCGAAGCCTAAGCCATACACCTTTGTTCCAGGTGCTCTTCATCATGCAACACGAGGAGACATATTCTGCCTCGCTGCCCGGCCTGCAGGTTCGCTCTCTCCCACAGCCAGCAACGACAGCAAAGTTCGACCTGACCGTCGCGCTCGAAGAGAGGAACGGGACGTATACGGGTGCCATCGAATACGACAGTAGCCTTTTCGACCCCGGCACCGTTCGCTCGATGTGTTCACAGTTCCACACCCTGTTAGCCAGCGCAGTCGGCCACCCGGAAGAGCGCGTCAGTCGCCTGCCATTGCTGACCAATGCACAGCGTGAGGACATTGCCGAGCGGCAGACCGGAAATGTAGCCGCTATATCCGAGGCTAAAACGGTAGGTGGGCTCTTCGCTGCCCAAGTCCAACGCACACCTCTTTCTGTTGCCATCGAAGATGGTTACACAAAAACAACTTACGCAGAATTGGACGCACGAGCCTGTCGCCTGGCGCGCCATCTACGCAAACACGGCGCTGGACGGAATGTGCCAGTCGGCCTTTCTATCTCACGGAACACCGATGCTCTCGTGGGCCTCCTAGCCATCATCAAGGTCGGCGCAGGCGTGGTTCCGATCGATCCGTCTTATCCTTTAGAGCGCCAGTCGGCCATGCTCCGGGACGCAGGCGTATCGCTACTGGTCGGAATGAGCCTGCGGCAGCCAGCCGATACCATCGGCCCGGAGCACGTTGACCTACAGCACATTGACCTGCAGCGCGATGCAGCGCGCATTGCTGGGGAATCATACGAAGCGCTCCCGATAGAGAATACACCGGACGATCTCTTCTATTTATTGTTCACCTCCGGTTCTACTGGCGTGCCCAAGGGCGTACAGGTCCCGCACCGCGTCATTACCAATCTGCTCGCGTGGGGAAGAACCGAAGACGATTTCGCAACACCCGCCCGCACGCTGCAGTTCACCTCCATGAGTTTCGACGTCTCGTTCCAAGAAATTTTCAGCTGCTGGGCCCATGGGGGGACGCTCGTCCTTATAGACGATGAACGGCGTCGTGACTCGATGGCCCTGCTGGCTTTCCTCCAACAATATCGAATCGAGCGTCTGTTTGCGCCTTATGTCGCCCTCCAGGGACTGGCGGAGGCAGCGATTAACCAGCCTTACGATTGCCTGCCCACCTCCCTGAAGCAGATTGTAACCGCCGGGGAGCAGCTACGGACCACCCGCGCGCTAGTGCAGCTGTTCACGCGCCTGGACGAATGCCGGCTGTATAACCACTACGGTCCAACCGAAACCCACGTCGTCACGGCCCATCGACTCAGCGGACCGCCATCAGAATGGCCGGCTCTGCCACCCATCGGCCGGCCGCTCGCCGGCGTCAGGCTCTATCTGCTCGATGAGCAACAGAACCACGTTCCTGCTGGCGTAATCGGAGAGCTCCACGTTGGCGGCGTTGCGGTTGCCAGCGGCTACATCAACCGCCCCGGGCTGACGGCGGAACGCTTCCTGCCCGACCCGCACGGTGACGGAAGCCTAATGTACCGCACAGGCGACCTCGCGCGGCACCGCACCGATGGCTGCTACGAATTCTGTGGGAGAGCCGACGCGCAGATCAAAGTTCGTGGATTTCGTGTTGAACCCGGCGAGATCGAAGTTGCACTCATGCAGCACGAAAACATCGGTCAGGCGGTTGTCACGCTCAACTCCGGCAAAGGTCAGGATCGCCTGGTAGCCCACGTTTGCCCGAGCCCTGGCGCGGAGATCAATGTTGTCGAACTGCGCCAACATATAGCCAGCCTACTGCCTGAATACATGATTCCGTCTGCCTTCTCGATCCTGTCCAGCATACCGCTGACTGCAACCGGCAAGGTCGATCGAATACGGTTGCCGGATGCGGAGGCTGCACCTGAGCGACAGCGCATACCGCCCGAGACCGCTACCGAGCGCGCCCTCGCAGAGATATTCGAGCAAGTGCTGGAAGTGAATGATCTCGGAGTGACCGACAATTTCTTTGAACTCGGCGGGCACTCACTTCTTGCGACGCGCCTCATTTCGCGTATCCTCGGTACTTTCGGAGCACAACTCGCACTGAGAAGCCTGTTCGAGGCACCGACGATCAGGGAGCTCGCACGGGTCATCGAGGCTGCTAACACCAACGCGATGCCCGAAGCAGTAATGAGTGTCGAACGGACCTACCCGCTACCACTCTCGTACGCGCAGGAACGACTCTGGTATCTGGACCGACTTTCGCCCGGGGCCGGCTACAACATGCCAGCAGCGCTTCGGCTTCAGGGGCCTCTTAATCTAAACGCACTTCAGGGCGCATTTGACGCCATAATTGAACGGCACGAGGTCCTTAGAACACGTTTTGTCGAGCAAGCGGGCGTTCCCGTTCAGTGCGTGGATACCGAGCAGGCCGTCGAAATAAAAATGATTTCGTTGCGGTCTGGCAACCCGGACGAGCGCGCGGCAGAAGTGCGTCGGCTTGCAGAGACGCAAGCAGGCACGCCCTTCGAACTCGCCAAGGGGCCGCTTCTCCGTCTGACCCTCCTCGACCTCGGTCAGAGAGAACACGTCCTGATCATTGTGCTGCACCATATTATTGCCGATGGCTGGTCCATATCGGTGCTGACCCGCGAGCTGGTCGCCTTCTACGTCGCGCTTTCTAGAGGCGTTCCTCACGTGCTACCTCCATTGCCACTCCAGTACGGCGATTTCTCCTGCTGGCAACGAGGAACGCAGACCACTCGAATACTGGAGTTACAACGGGAGTATTGGGCCGACAAACTGAAAGGTGCCGTGCCAGCCATTGCGTTGCCCGTGAGCAGGCAACGTGTCGGCAGGTCCGACATGAGCGGGGCAACCGTTGCGTTCGAGCTACCCCAAGAACTTGGCGACGCCGTCAGGGTTCACGCACAGGCCACTAAAACAACCGTCTACGCAACGCTCCTGAGCGCCTTTCTCGCACTACTCTTTCGCATCAGCGGGCAGTCTGATCTGACCATTGGCACGCCAGTGGGTCATCGCCCGCGACCTGAATTCGAACCTCTTATTGGACTATTTCTGAACATGCTGCCCCTTCGAGTTCGCTGTGACGCGAACATGAGTCTTGCTGGATTGTGCGACGCGGTCCATGCGACTGCACTTGATGCCTTCGCTCAAGGCGACCTGCCCTTCGAGCAAATAGTGAATGCTGCAGAAACCAATAGAGAATCCACCCAATCGCCGCTATTCAACGTAGTGTTCGTGATGCAGAACGCACCAAGCACTGAACTGGTTCTGGATGGCATCGACATCACACCCGTCGAATTCGAATCCGTGGTGGCCAAGTACGACATCACGCTGGCGCTCAAGGATTCGGGCGGCTGCATCTCTGGTGGGCTTGAGTACGCAACCGACATACTCGACCTCGGAACAGCTAAACAATTGGTCGATGCGTTCATCGAGGTGGTAAACGCCATGACCAACGACCCGTCTGCACTTCTGATGGATCGATCAACCAACCTAAACCAAGCCGTCGACGACGAGGACTTCACATTTTGAACTTTAGCAGCGCACGAGGTGCAAAGAGATGCTGGTCCTAGGATGGCACGGCGGGCTCCGATCTGATGAGGCAACCGACCGAACCGGTGGCTACTCGACCCATGATGGTGCGGCGGTGCTGGTTCAAGACGGCAATATCGTTGCCGGCATAGAGGAAGAGCGGCTCAATCGAATAAAGCATTCGAATTTCTTCCCCGTTCTTAGTATTAGGTTCTGTCTTCAGCGCGCCGGCGCCCAACTGAGCGACGTTGACCTCATCGCACTGGATGCACAAGAGTCGGTGGTAGACGAATACGCGACCTTTCGTGCCCTGGTGGCACCAGAGCAACCGTTGATAAGCGGGCGCGAGATGATAGCACGCGTGTTCGAGGACATTTTCGGCGATGACGTGCGTCACAAACTACGTTTCTGCCGACACCATTTGGCCCATATATACAGTGCTTTGTATGCATCCGGAAAACCGCATGGACTCGCCGTGGCACTCGACGGCGAGGGCGACCAACGTTCCGGCATGGTAGCGACGTTCACGGACTCCGGGATTACACCTTTACGCGAGTACTCTCCGGCTCAATCGCTAGGAGGTTTTTATACCACGGCGATCGCCATGCTTGGCTATCGCCGCTTTGATGAGTACAAGGTAATGGGGCTTGCGCCCTACGGTGACCCCACGAAATTTCGACCACTGTTCAGCTCGCTATACTCACTTCTTCCCGATGGTCAGTTCGAGTTCGTGCCTGATGGCCGACTTGTTAGCCTGTTCGCCGAGAAAGGCCTGTTGAGCCAGATTCGTCGGCGTGGTGAGCCCTTCACGCAGCTGCACAAAGACCTGGCCGCAAGCCTGCAGGAAGCAGTAGAACGGGTAGCCATGCACATTTTCGAACACCAGTCTCTCTCGACCGGTGAACGGACCCTATGTTATTCTGGCGGGGTGGCGCACAACTGCACACTGAATGGGAAGTTGCTCTATAGCGGTCTGTTCGACAACATCTTTGTACAACCCGCAGCTCACGACGCAGGAAACGCGCTAGGAGCGGCGCTGGCGGCCGGCGCCGATGAGGGCATGCCCCTGAGAGTCGGGAACCGGTTAAATCTCTACCTGGGCACCGATGTGGGGACAGAAGAGGTGATTGCAGAACGTCTGCAGGCCTGGAGCGGTTTGGTGCGTTACGAGCACCACAATGATATCACCGAACGTGCCGTTGACTTGCTTGTGGATGGCTCAGTCATCGGTTGGGTGCAGGGGTGCTCGGAATTCGGACCGCGCGCACTGGGTAACAGAAGCATTCTGGCTGACCCACGACCACCTGAGTTCAAGCACCTCATCAACGCGATGGTCAAGAAGCGAGAAGGGTTTCGACCTTTCGCACCCTCTGTTCTAGAGGAACAACTGCACAACTTCTTTGAGGTTCCGGACACGTGCCAGTCCCTCCCGCATATGGTTTTCGTGGTCAGAGTCAAAGAAAAGGTACGGGAGTTACTTGGCGCAATCACCCATGTGGACGGCACAGCGCGCGTACAGACCGTCTCCCTGGACGACAACCCAAAGTATCACGCGCTAATAAAGGCTTTCGAAGATCGAACCGGCGTTCCGATACTGCTCAACACGTCCTTCAACAACGACGTGGAACCAATAGTAGATTCAATCGACGATGCAGTGGTCTGCTTCCTGACCACCGACATCCACCATCTGGTGATCGGTAACCACCTGGTTTCCAAGCCGAAAGAGCTAGATCTACAAAGTATGCGCCTACTGATTCCGGGACTTCGGGCACATCAGAAGCTTGTACGTCAGACCCTTGAATCAGATCGTGATCACCATCGGCATTCCATTGAGAGTACAGCGAGCGACTTCTTCGTGAAACCGGCAATAGACATCACAAGTGACACTTTTGCGGTGTTGGCGGCAGCTGATGGTGCCAGCACGCTCGATGCAATTTGTCGCGCTGCGCACGGCTCTGATGAGGAGCGGTCAGGCGCGGTTGTGAGCGAGTGTGCATATCTATGGGCTCGGCGTGCGGTAGTCCTTCTACCGACCTGAGCTATGCCCGCACCGTTGCCGGTTTGGATCTCCCGTTCCGGCAAATAACCTTGACGCACAACCCAGCGCCGCCCCTCGGCGTCGGTCAAATCAGCGTAAACCGCGATATGGCCCTCAACTTCAGCCTCAATCGCCTGGGCCAGAAATTGCTGCGCCTGGGCCCGAAGCCAGAAATTGCTGCGCCTGGGCCCGAAGAATGTCCGTCAGAGAATCATCGGAAAATGAACTTGGATGGCGTAATTCAACAACTGTATCGTCTCTCATGACGCACCGCTTTCTTCGGAAAATCGGCGTCTTCATCAACGCCAAAATACGCAACCTTCAATCTCCATTAACGAGTTTCAGCCACAGGTCCTATTTCCTCACGCAGAACGTCAGCTACCCGGGCTACCAACGGCTCTCTGAGCAAATCGAAGTGTGTCCCCTCCAGCGAAACGACCCTCAGGGAATGCGTTACGAGGCTCTGCCAGCCGTGCTCGGAATCATTAGGGTCCAATACCGCACCTGCGATATCCTCCTGCGCGGCGAACATTAAAACGCTCCCGGCGTACGACACTGGATGGTAGGCCTCACACGCCGCACCGATGGCGCCGAAGACCCGTAGAAGTCGGCGAGCGTCCTCAACGCCGTAACCTTCTGGCACCAAGCTGGCGGCCCGAGCGCGTGAAACGACGTATTCGAGGCGACGCTCAGGATCTTGGCGAAGCAAGTCCTCTTCGGTAAGCGAGAGACTATCACCAAACAGGCTCAGGACCTGTACTACCTCATCCGCGACCAGGTCGGCAGTCATCTCCAAGGCAGAAGGCGCGTAGGTATCAACAAGCGCCACCAGCGCCACAGTATGGCCGCGAGCGCGAAGCTGTTGCGCCATCTCGTAGGCGATTAGACCACCGGCTGACCAGCCGCACAGGTGGTATGGACCCGCGGGTTGACCCACCTGAATCGCGGACACATAGGCCGAAGCCATAGCTTCGATCGTGTCGATAGGCGTTTGCCCTTCGAGCAAACCGCTGGCCTGCAGGGCATACACCGGATACTCCGGGCCAAGCGCATTTACCAGATCACCATAGCATGAAATAGATCCGCCCGCGGGATGGACGCAATACAGCGGCGGAAATACACCCTCGCCGCGCATGGTCACCAACGGCGACCACTCCGGCAAACTTGTGCCCTGCTCACGGATCATGCGGGCCATATTTTCCACCGTGGGTTGATTCAGAACCGCAGTTAGTGGCAAATCGACACTGAATCGCTCCCTAACCTCTGCCAGCAGCCGAACTGCCAAGAACGAGTGTCCACCCAGGTCAAAGAAATTGGACCTGACCCCGATACCCTCGCGCTCGAGTAGTATTTCCCAGACAGCAACGACTTCCGTCTCAATAGCGTCGCGGGGCTGGACTGTCAGGGCATGCTCAATCGTTGCAACGACTGGCGGTCGTAACGCGTTTCGCGCAATGCTACCCTTCGCGGTACGGGGCAACTTCAAAGACACGTCGAACAGTTCCGGCTGCATATAGTAGGGCAAGTGCGCTCTCAAGTGTTCCTGCATGCCGCCCACATCCACCATCTTAGGCTCGGATACCTCCACGTACGCAACCAGACGAATGTGACCCGGGGTGTCTTCTCGGATCACCACCGCGACATCGCCCACCATTGGATACCGACGCAGCACGGCCTCGATCTCGGTCAGCTCAATTCGATGGCCCCGGACCTTTACCTGCGTGTCGGTGCGCCCCAGAAATTCGATCTGCCCGTCTGGCCTGAAACGCGCACGGTCACCTGTTCGATACAGACGCGCCCCCGGCACGGTGCCAAACGGATGAGGAACAAAGCGCTCCGCCGTTGCGGACCCATTGCCAAGGTATCCGCGCGCCACGCCCAAACCGCCCAGCCACAGTTCACCCTCGCTACCAGGCACTACCGGACGCATGCCGGTGTCCAGCACGAACGTTTCCATATTTGCCATCGGTCGACCGATCGACGGGTCCCCCCTATCACCACCCGGATGACATCGTCCAATCGTGGCGCATACCGTCACCTCAGTAGGTCCGTAAGCGTTAAGAAACGTTCGTCCTGCAGACCAACGCTCGACAAGGCTTGCCGGACACGCCTCCCCTGCCACCACCAGCGTCGACAGCCCCGGCAATGGAGCGTCGGGAAGCAGTTCCAAGACCGAGGGTACAAGCGTAACATGTGTGATGCGTTCTCGTTTTAGAAACTGATGCAGGTTATCGCCCGGGAAGAGCTCGTCACGGCTTCCCAGGACTAGGGTCGCCCCAGCTGCAAGTGTCATGGCCATCTCGGAAACGGATGCATCAAAACCGAAGGATGCGAACTGCAGAACCCGGCTTGACGCGTTCACATTAAACGCGCGAATCTGCGCCGCCGCCAAGTTCGCAAGCCCCCGGTGGTGACACGCCACCCCCTTCGGATTGCCGGTCGAGCCCGAGGTGTAAATGATGTAGGCAAGGTTGTCAGGAACTGATTCTACGTGGTCTGTTAAATCCACTTGGGCGGTATCCGCAGTCTTTGCGCTCGAATCCGGTTCCAGTGATGGGCAGGACAGATCGCCCAACCGCGCATGGCCCGTTGGGTCAGCGATCACGACTCGTGGCCCAGCCTGCCCAAGCATGTACTGGAGTCGGGCACCCGGATTTTCTGGGTCGAGAGGCAGGAAGGCCCCACCCGCCTTCAGTACGGCAAGAACTGAAACGACGCGCGCTATCGATGGTTGAAGGCACAAACCGACGACCCGCTCTGGGCCGACGTCGAGCCGTCTTAGACGCATAGCGAGCTGGTCCGAGCGCGCATCCAGTTCCCTATAGGTTAGGCGCTCGCCAGCACACTCGACTGCCGTTGCTTCGGGGGTTTCCGTTGCTCGAAGCCTGAACGCTGTGTGCAATAGCGTATCGTCGAGCAGCTCCGGCGCCTGCATCCACTTCGTCAGAACCTGGGATTTCTCAGTGCTCGTCAGCAGGTCCAAGTCGGCCAGGCGCACATCAGGGTTTATAACGCCCGCAGACAATGCTTCGCCAAGGCGCCATTTGAAGCGCTCAATGGTTGACTCGTCGAACAGAGCTGGCTTGTAAGTAATCTCAAGACCCAGCGCCTCCTCAGTCGGCGACATCAGAATGGCTATGTCCTCCGTCGTAGAGGGCAACGGACCGTGCAGGCCAGTACAACGGACGGATACATCAAAAAGAGGATATCTCCCGGCCTCTTCAGAAAGCCCTAAATCCCTGACTATGGAGGTATGCGGATACTGCTGGTGACGGTACGCTTTTTGAGCCACACCCTTTATATGAACAAGCAGTTCACGAAAGGTCTGTCCTTCGGAGAGGTCCATCACCAACGGCAACGCGTTGGGTTCCAAGTCTTCGCCGCGAGGCGGTGAACCCAGCACCACGACACCAGAGCCTGTAATTCGGTGGAGCACCGATGCTACAGCGGCGAGAACAACCAAGTTTACCAAACTTGGTTTGCTTTGGGTCAGTACTTTCACCTTGCTCCACGTTGCACCAGTAATGCTCGAAAGCAAGGATCCGGTGCGCGCGTCCGATGCATCCCTGTTGCAGCGATCAGCCGGCACCGTGGACGAGCCGATATCTCGCGTCAAAGCTCCTCGCCAGAAATCTCTTGCCGCCAGAGTGTCTTTGTCGAACAGAAAGAGGCCTTGCCCTTGATGGCGCTCGGGACCTGATTGTGGAAAATTACTCACCATATTCCATCTACAGCGCAATCACCCATAGCAGAATACCTGTCATTATAGGTTACGGTCATGATCGTCTTTCCCTCAGCCCTTGGCTGCCTGTGGAATGTTCTGGATGGCGCGCCGCCACACCGAAGATCTCGGCGCGACACAAAGTATCAAAGGCTTCCAAATCGGTCCGGCGAATGAGATTTACTCTGTGCAACCTAATGCCGGTCAATATGACCCCGACTGCCGTGATCGAGGTGAACAATTTGAATCTCTGCGCATAAACATAGAGCGCCATATTGGTACAAAACAAAACCAGCAACACCGTGGAGTTGATGATGGCCAGCAGCACGGCGTTGGAGACTCCCGCAAAGAAAACGAGCCCCGTCATATCAAAATTGGATCGCCTCGAGTTACATCCGAGCAGGTGCATGAGAGAAAAGGTATTTAAAAATGCGTACTTCAAACTCGCCTGTTTCCCAAGTTTCTCGCCATCGGCGACTGACGCCAGCTAATAATGGGCGACCCCTTGTCTCTTCCTTAGCAGAGACGGCCTCGAGAGCGCCGCCCAAGCATAAAAACGGCCTAGTATAACCACCTATCAGGTTGGAGGGGCACGCATATCAATGCTAGCACTGGTGCGTCGCTGGCAGACGGCATGGCGTAAAGAAAGGGCGCCAAGAAGGACTACCGTACACGTCGACGAGATTGCAGTCTAGGTCGCCTTGGCGTTGGCAAATTATCACAATCCGAGACATATTCCTGCATTCACTTTCAAGGCCAGAAATCGGGAGACTAATAAAAGCCCTTTGGTCACAACGTGCGATTTACCTAGCGAGTGCCCAGCGTCAGAATTTGTTAGACAGACCGTCGCAATTGAATAAGAGAGCATTTTTGGTTCATCGTAGTCCCTGGAGGAGCAAAGGTGAGACCAGAACAACATCGGCAATCTGACGCCTACCAATGTTTACTTTGGGCGGGGACAGATAATTCTAATGAAGAGGGAGACAATCAAACGAAACACCATCCAGCAACTGCGCTTGCACGACCGAAAAAAACGCCGCTTAAAATGACAAATCAGATGCGCGGGACACTCAGTTAAACGATGCAGCCATCTGCCTCAAATAATCTGACCTCGGACAGTGGGTACCATCCTAGCGGGATGTTCCGGCATCCCTCAGCTGCCCCGAGATTGGGTGGACTACGCCGAGGCCTGCCCGGAGCCATCCAATCGGCTGAGGCGGACTACCCTCGTTCGACCCGATCAGAAACACCAAAAATTAATTTGAGTTTCTGCAACTTTGATACCTGAATAGCCTAGGTATTCTAGACACCCTCGGTTCTCATTTTCTGCTGTCGTTCGAAGTCGACGGACCACAACATACCATTTCTCGCATGCTTTCGCTTTGGGTTATGGAGCATCTTGACATAGTCCGACACGTCCTGCCTCGTCTCGGCTCGCGTTTTATAGACCCTGCGCCGTCTACGTTTCCGCTTGAGCAAATTAAAGAAGCAATCCAAGACCGCGCTGTCATGACAGTTTCCGCGCCGGCTCACCGAATGCTTCAGAGTGTGCGCTTTAGGACTGACGCCCAGTCCCTGCTAGTGAACTGTCCCCCTGCCCTGGTCCGAGTAGGTCAGTACTCTGTTCTTCGGTTTCTTAAACCACACCGCAATGAGCAATGCCTGCAGGACGACATCTGTGGTCTGACGGCTTTGCATTAATCAGCCGATGAAGCGACAGGAGTAAAGATCGATCACAACGGCCAGATAAGAGAAACCTTCCCGTGAGCGAATGAGTCCTGACCCTGCGCACCAGATGAGATGGTATCAAGAATGCTGCCAGAGAACCTGCGGTTCAGATCGGATGTCGCGGCAGTGAATGTGCAATCAAGGGATTCCTGGTTCCCCAGTCACAGCCAGAACGAGTGACTCACTTTTCTTTTGCCGTTAACAAAGCCCCTATGCGTCAACTAACGCAACAATGCGGAGAGGTTGAAAACGAAACTCGCATGCGGTATACCCTTTTAGCCTGAGTCCTATCTCTCACCACCTGAAGATTAGACGTTATGGTCGCGGTTAAGAAAATAACCCCTAAGAAAGTGCAGTCAAAAAAGAAAACTCTGTTAGAGCTGATGCCGCGCGGTCCTTGCGAGGCACTTCCAGATGCGGCCGCGGGTGATGCGGAAACTGCGGAACCCTGCCTAGGCACGGTCGAGTGGGCAACCCATGCGGCATGTGGTATTAGCCGCCGTGATAGGCCCGTAGTGGCCAGCTTGTGATGAAGCGTCGCTCTCTTTCGCCTTGGTTCGTATCGTGGCATCAGCGGCCAGATGCAGAAATTCGTCTGTTTTGTTTTCCCTTTGCGGGCGGTGGCGCCTCTGCCTATCGGCTCTGGGCGCCAGACATATCGGAGAACTTTGAGCTCCACTCAGTACAGCTGCCGGGGCGTGAAAATCGACTAGGCGAAGAGCCTTTCACGCGTATGAACGAACTGGTCCCACGGCTTGTGGATGAGTTATTGCAGCATTTGGACAGACCTTATGTGCTTTTCGGGCATAGCATGGGTGCAGCCATTGCGTTCGAAGTGGCAAGACACCTGCAGGAAGTCCATGGTTCGACGCCGGAACATCTGTTCGTTTCAGGGAGGTCCGCGCCACACCGGCCGTCGGAGAAAACTCCAATTTACAACCTTCCCCATGACGACTTCCTCACGCGACTAAAGGATCTGGACGGCACGCCACGGGAGGTGCTGGACCATCCGGAGTTGATGGAACTTCTCATACCGATGTTGCGCGCAGATTTCGAACTTGACGATACCTATTCCATGCTTCCCGGCCCGCGACTGGCCTGCCCGATGAGTGTGTACGGGGGCAATGAAGATCCGGAGGTTGACGCAGCGTGCCTGGCTGCTTGGAACGATTTATGTTTCGTTCCAGAAACGGTAACTTATATGGACGGTGGGCATTTTTATATTAACCATCAACGCGCCTCACTGCTCGAGAAAATAGAGGCTGCGCTAAGTTGATCATAAACAAAAACGCCATAGTGCCTGCTCAGCTGAAGCTTGGTTCGCGTGTGCCCCTGAAATCCCGGGCCAGCGATGCCAACTGGCTCCATACGCTTTTCTCTTGGCCACTTGTCTGAGGCTCCACGGAGGCTTGATTCTCAAGCCCACGTCTGGCTCGCGTGTCCCGAAGTCGCCCATTGCCCTAAGCGACGGCAACACTACGAGGACGTACTCTCGGCTTCCGAGCGCGAGAGGTACAGTCTCTTTCACTTCGAACACAACCGCCTTGAATATTTGGTTGCACACGCGTTGGTGCGTAACACTCTGTCCCGTTACGCTCCGATTGAACCGCGTGACTGGTCTTTTAAATACAATCGTTACGGGCGCCCGGAGATTGCTGGTGGTGGTAGTACGTTAGGATTGCGTTTCAATCTGTCTCACACGAAGGGACTTGTAGCCTGTATTGTCACCAACGCCTTGGATTGTGGTATTGACGTGGAGTACGAGCGCCCGCTGGACGACTTGATGCAACTGGCTTGCACCGTCTTTTCCACGAACGAACAGGCTTCCCTGAATTCGCTGCCGAGCGAGCTTCAGCTTGGCCGTTTCTACGCATTATGGACTCTCAAAGAAGCATACATAAAGGCGCGGGGGTTGGGTTTATCGCTACCGCTGCAGGAATTCAGTTTCGAGCTTGAGGAAGCGGCCTCCCCCTCTCTAGAGATAGCGGATTCGCTTGAAGATGACCCTGATGAGTGGCAAATTCTGACCTGCCAAGCGACGAAAATGCACAAGCTTGCCGTTGCGCTACGGCGGGGGCGCACTGCAAACCTGCGCGTTGTCTACCGGTTTGTTGTACCTTAGATCTGGTTTAGATCTGATCGACTCGACAAGGAATTCCTAAATCGGAATTTTTCTGATTCAAGGAGCTGTATAAAGAGGAGCCAGCATGAATGACATCCAATTCGATTGATCCTCGTGGACGCGTTGTTTCAGCAGTTGAAGCGTGAGAGATATTGCGCGCTGTTGCCGCACGGTTTAGCACCGCGCTTTCGATTGTGGCGAAGTGGTCACAGCGCTACCGGCGCCCTAGGTCAGGCATCCCGCAGCAGCGCCGCATTCTTGCCCTCAAGTCTTCCGACAGATCGTTCTTCCTGATACCCGTGAGGCTTTTGTAGAGCGCTCGAATGAGGAGCAATTTCTGCTAGGAATTCTGGTATTCTTGCCGCGGATCCACTATCCGCAATTATCTGGAATAAACATTGCTCGCGCCAGGTACTCGCGGAGTTCCTTAAGCGTACGAACGAGTTTCCCAAGATTGTCTCCAAGGTCTTCCCGGCCTCGATGACTATGTCGCTCTGATAGCGCTCGCGAGACAGTGTAAGCACCCAGTTCATGTTCTCGGCGTAATTAACGTGGAGGTCCAATAGGGCAAATATTCGAGCCGTGCTTCCGACCTTCGGCGCCGGAGGCGGAGAAGAGGATTGAGACAGCGACCCTCGAGACCCAACGGGCATCATCGCCGCCAGAGCTAGCTCACAGGATTTGCGTCGGTCTCCTGCATCGACACTTGCAAACTAAGCGGTCGCATATCAGTCCATACTTCTTCGATATAGGCCAGACATTCAGCTTTTGTACCCTCTTTCCCTTCCTCGTCCCAGCCTAACGGACTATCCCTATCTTGGGGCCATATGGAGTACTGCCTCTCGTGATTTACCACGACCTTGAAAAGGCTGCCCTCATCGTCCCAGCTCATCGGCCGATCCTCCCCAGATTGCAGAACGTTACTCGATTAATCACACATTTCTTGCGAAGTGCATTAAGTATCCGAAGCTGACCTTTGTTCAAAGTGGATTGGTCAATGGTCATAGAGGAACCTTTATTGTGATGGATGGGACACTGTGTTTGAAGACAGGAGTATAAGGCAGAATATCCGGGGTTGATAGAGAGAATGGAGAGATGGACTTGAGAGAGTTCGTCTGAAAATAAAAAACTGTTATCACCTACTCCACCGTTCTTGAGTATGCACAAGAAATTCCCGACATACATCTCCCCAACCGATCCTGAAGGTTTTATGACCAGAATTCAATTTGGTCCAGACATCAAACCCTTATGGGCTCTGACGAAAAGACCTCTAACGTATAAACCTAAAGAAGAGCGAATACTGGATACTGTCCTGACCTGCCCCCACGTTTAGTACCAGCGGTTAGTTTAGACTGTCTGTCGAGCTTGACCTTGCCCCGAACGTTGGACCGGCCTGAGGCCGAACTTCCCGTTCTTCAGACCATCGCGCGGCTGGGTTGCCCGATGGACTTCATGAACTCCACCGGGGTCTTGTTCCCGATGGCGCTGTGCGGTCGTTCCTCGTTGTACTCTCTCCGATAATTCTCGCATTTAGAACGTGCATCGTCCAGCGACAGGAACCAGTTCTGGTCGATGCACTCTGCCCAAACCTTCCCGTTGAACGATTCCACGAAGGCATTGTCCGTCGGCTTGCCTGGCCGGGAGAAGTCCAGCGTCACGCCGTTGCTCCAGGCCCAGAGATCGAGATCCTTCGAGATGAACTCCGGACCGTTGTCGACACGAATGCTCTTCGGCATGCCGTGGATAGCGGTGACCCGGTCCAGCGTATCGACAACGTCGGAGCCCTTGTAACGCTGGCGCACATCGATCGCCGGCGATAGCCGGGAGAAGGCATCGACGATCGCCAGGATGCGGAGCTTCGAGCCGTCGAACAGCTGGTCCGAGAGGAAGTCCATGGCCCATACCTGGTTCGGCGCCGTCGGCGCCTTGCGGTCTTCCCGCAGCTTCGCCGAGACCTTCCGCTTCGGACGTTTGTTGCGGATCTGCAGGCCCTCCTCGACATACAGCCGATAGACGCGCTTGTGGTTCACCTGCCAGCCCTCCCGTTCCAGCAACACATGAATCCGTCGGTAACCGTATCGGACACGGGTCTCGGCGATCTCGCGAATGCGCTTCCTGAGACCGGCCTGCGATGGGCGACGGGATTTGTAGTGATAGGTCGAACGCTCGAAGTTCAACACGCTGCAGGCCCGGCGGATGCTCACCTGCCAGACACCGCGAAGATCGTCGACCAGTTCCCGTCCCTTCGCAGGCCTCAGAGCTTTCGGCGAATGACGTCCTGTAACATGTCCTTGTCCAGTGACAGGTCTGCCACCATTCGCTTCAGACGTGCATTTTCTTCTTCGAGCTGCTTCAGCCGCCTGACCTCCGACGGCATCAGCCCAGCATACTTCTTGCGCCACCGGTAGTACGTCTGCTGCGATATCCCTGCCTTGCGGCAGACCTCCTCGACACTCGTCCCGTCATCCGCCTGCTTCAGAATGAACGCTATCTGCTGTTCCGAAAATCTCGACTTCTTCATCGTCTTTCCTCGTCAATGCCAGCCAAAACATTACGGGAAAATTCTCACTTCAGACGGTCCGGTTTCCGGGGA